>BNJS01001112.1_pt1 | contig 171939 bp, 188 predicted proteins | sample 8540461 | NCBI WGS metagenome assembly BNJS01 (sample SAMD00202454, study PRJDB9452) | human saliva metagenome | isolation source: human saliva | place: Japan
TCAACCTTCGGTTCCTCCACAGGTTTCAGCTGCACATTGGGTTCGTGTACCGTTCCTGATGTCCTGTGATCGAGAGATCCGGTATGGGTAGGTTTGGGTCCGTTGGGTATGTCTATCTGATGTGGGCTATTGTGCGGCGTGGGGTGCACTTTGGGCACTACGTGCTCGATGCCCAGCAGGCTGGTGCGCGTCCATGTGGCAATGCGGTCTTGGATTCCGTTGATGCGGGTTTTGACGGCATTAACGGTGTTTTGGGTTTTAATGACAACAGGGGACGTCTTAACCCGATCAACCGTTCTGGAGATAACGGGGACTTTCATCGCCTGGTTGCCGGTGGCGCGTGCTACGGGCGGCCCGGCTTTGAAGAGCATCCCTATGAGTGCGGCTGTGAGTGCTTCTTTCCCGCCTTCCTGAAGGGCGTAAGCCTGCACTTTATCCCAGTCGATATTGCCGTCGGGGGTGTGGAAATCCATGCCATCAGCGGCACCGTTGGCGGCACCAGAAATAAAACCAACACCGCCAGCCAAAAGGATACTTGTCGGTGCTATGAACACCGAACCAATAACACCTACAAGAGCCAGAAAGCGCAGACTCTGCTGCATGAAACGTTCGCCTTCTTGGCTCTGATACTTACGGTAATCTGCAACCGTCATGGGGCGCTCACCCCGAGGGTCCACATACTCCAGCGGATTATTGCCTGCATATGCGTAAACGTCAGCAAACCAGGATGAACCAGCTATTGCGGCCTTCGGGTCTGTTGAGAGAAAACGACGTGAAAGGCTGTCATAGACGCGAGCGCCTAGCATATCTAGACCGGCTACGCGTAGCGACCCTGCACCCGTGAACTCGAAACCGGTGGGCATCCCGGGCACCGGGGTAGCGCTTGCAGAGGGCACGCCCCAGTCTGTCGGCAGTCCGGGTGTGTTACCTAATGCCGAATCGAGGGCGTTGCCGGTCAACCCGGGGACGTTGAGGGTATGCCAAGGTGTCACTCCGCCGGGTATACCCGCCTGCGAAAAGCCGCCGTCAGAGCTGGGCGCGCTCGTTGCCCCAGCACCCAGAAGATGCGGAATATCCGACCTGGCATCCCACATGAGAGGCACTGTAATGCCCTCACCATCAGACACAGCGGATACCTCACCCACCGCATCAGAAAGCAGCGAAGTACGTGAAATACCTACACGTGAGGAAACAGAGTCTGTTACCGATGTCAGACCGCCGTAGGCACCCCAGCTATATTTGCGAGAGTATGAGGTGCCGGTGAGCTTATCGGTCGTGACTTCACCACTACGTTCGCCTGCCAGGTTGTAGGAGTAATCCGTGATGGTATGAGCGGCAAGCTCCCCAGCGTCGCCCCGTGCACCTGCGTATGCGCGAGCCTCAACGGCGACTAACTGGTTCGCTTCGTTATGGGTGAAGATACGCTCACCCTCCAGAACACGAGAACCTGCAGCCGAGCGTTCAGACCCGTTAGAACTATCGAGAGCAAAGACACGCTCGCGCATCATGACTCCGGCCGTGTACTCCCACTCCCACACGTGGGATGCTGCACGGGCGCCCACAAGCTGCCCGGCATCGTCATAGGAGTACAGAACAAGACCATCCGGTGAAGTATCAGATCCCGTTGAGTCCAGCCCAATCACGCGGCCGTTATGGTCACGGATCACTTGCGTGCGTTCAAGAACCTTTGATTCTTCAAACCCTCGGACATCGGCGAGTACCTGTTCACGCACATAGTCTGAGATTAGCCCGGTAGTGCGCTCGTGCGTCCAGGAAGACACCATATCTCCCACCCGAATCCGCGTGAGACGTCCCAGAGGATCGTAGGAGAATACTGAAGAGATAACGTCGTGAGCGGGCTGTCCCGTGGCGTGTGTTGTTACAGCTACCGTTCGACCGGCACCATCTACGGTGCGTGTAGATTTTGCGTAAGGGGTTACTGACGTGATCAGATAACCATCGGCATCATACGAGTACGTCAGCGTATATGCGCCGGTTTTGATAAAGGTATTCAAAGCGTGAAGACGCTCGTGTATATCATCGTCTGCATGAGCGTTGCTTTGCTCGTCCGATCTTAGGAATCCTGAACGGCTGCGAGAGATCAGACGGTCGGAGGAATCATAGACAAAACGATGCTCAAGGTACGGCTTTTCGGTACCCGCAAAGGCGGAAGAATCGCGGTCCCTGAGTGCAGAAGCTGAGGCGTAGTCACGCACCGTCACGGTCCGATGACCAATAGATGATGCTCCGGGGGAGTACGAATACTCCGCCGCGCACACACCATTGACGCTCAAAGACGCGAGCAGACCGCCACCCTGATAGTCGTAGGAGTATGCACGGGTTCGCTCACCATTATTTTCAGACAGCAGACGACCTGCGGCATCGTAGGTGTACGTAGATGTTATCTCTGCCGTAGAACCCGCGCCCTTAACGGTGCGGATGAGCTGACCTGCGGCGTCATAAATATACGTGGTGACCTGGCCGGTCGCATCCAGTGTGCGCACCATCTGCCCAGCAGCGTCATACTCGAAATGGGTGCGATACCCTAAGGCATCTACAGCAGTCACTAGCTGACCGGCTGCATCATAGATGAATCTGCGGTTACCAGCGCTGTTATCACTCATGCGGATCAGGCGTGAGCACCGGTCGTATGCATACGTTGCCGTGCGAGCCCCATGCTGCACCCGTACAATCCGGCCAAGGGCATCGTACGTCGTATGCTCAGTTGTGCCGTCAGGATAGGTTCGGGCAATAATTCGAGATGCGGCGTCGTAGGTTAGCGTTGTATACGCCCAAGCGGTAGGTTCTTCCCACTCCACGTTCTCGCCTCACCGTCGGCTTCTGCTTCGGGCACGCTTAGCCCCACGCCCATACGCCGCAGACGCCCGGCTTGATCATAGTCGAATGTTTGGGCACGTCCCGCCGCAGATACCTCGCGTATCAGCCGGTTTGCCGCATCGTAGGTGCGGCGGGTGAGCCCGCCCTGAGCATCAAGAGTTTCAACAGGGTTGCCTGCGGCGTCATAGGTTGTAAACTCGGTAACAGTTTCGCTGTTTCTTGAGGATGCACTCGGTGACTTTGAGTTTTGAGATGCACGTCTAACCGGCTGCGAAGAGGTGAAATTTTGGGGATTGTTCTCGCCCTCAATAATCACCCGTCCCAGATAATCGACGTGACGGAATGAAGATCCGAGTATTCCGCCGGAGGACGTAGTTTCTTTGCCCGTTCTACGATTTACAGTGCGGTGCGTAACAACGCCAGTAGCATCCGTAATCTGGCTGATTTCGCCAGCCAAGTCGTAGTCAAACTCACTCCGGGCACCCAGAGGATCTGTTACCGCAATAAGTTGTGACAAGCCATCGTATTCATAGTTGGTTACGGCACCGAGGGCATTAATAGTCTTGACCATGTTGCCCCAGGCATCAAATACTGCACGGTTGGTACGACCCAGTGGATCCGTGACAGCGGTGAGCTGGTTGCCGTTATTGTACTCAAAGTGCGTGACATGACCGTAAGGATCTGTCAAAGAAACGGGCAGCTGACCCATAGGGCGCGATGTATTGTGTGCACGGTGAGTGTCGCTTGACGTAAGGTTTTGGCGAACAAAAGCAGGAATATCTAGCTCTTCGGGAGCAAGCTCAGGGTACGTGAGAGACCAGCGTGAACCGGCAGCATCCGTAACCGAGGCGAGTTGTCCGGCGGAGTTCCAATGCGTAGCGGTTACGTGGCCTAGAGCATCCCTAACCTGCACTATTCGACCGTGTTTGTCGTACTCTAGATGGGACTGTATCGCCAACGCCGTTTGTTATGCTGATCAGTTCTTGACGTGCGTTATAGGTGTATGTGGTACGCACACCGGTGGGGTCAGTAACGCTCAGAAGGTTGCCGTACTCATCCCAGCTATATTCTGTAGTATGCCCATTCCCATCAGTCATAGTGATGGGGTTTGGGTTTGCACCTGTTGGTTCGTAGGTATATGACACTACCACGGGATCACCGGGGTTGAGCCGATCACGGAAATCACATACAGAGGTCGTGAGCAGGCGGTTATGTTCGTCCCAGGTGTACTTAGACAGTGCACCCTCGGGGGTAAGCTGTTTCGCTAAACGGCTGTGAGAGTCGTAGGAACGGCTTATCGTAGAACCATCGCGTTCAGTAACGCTGATGCGGTTGCCGAACTTATCGTAGCGCATGACTTGGCGGCTGCCATCAGCAGCCGTCATGGAACTGAGACGTCCGCGTTCATCCGAGCGCCAAATATTAGAGCTGTCGCCGGTTATCGCGTCAGCAACAATCGTCATAATGCCTGGAGCATACACGAAAGATACTTCACGGGAATGTTCTGTCAGCTGGTGGACCACACGTCCTTGGCCGTCATAGGTATTAGTGACTTCACGGTGGCCGTTCACGTCCCAGACTTCTTCAATCAGGCGCTTAGCGTTATGGGTGTAACGACGAATACCGTCAGGGACGGTTAACCGCTGCTAGCAGATCATCATCGTCGTAAATGTAGGTGACGGTATCAAGTATCTGCACATCATGATCTATAAGGTAAGTGCTGGCAGATTCAGGGCGAATACGGTTATCACGGGGTGAGTTGCCGTAGCGTATCTGAAGACCTCGACCTGAGGCCGGGTGAACAATGTCAGTCAGCTCTAACGCACCCGTTGCGGAATCCGATGAGTAAAGAGGCAGTGTTAAGGTTGCATAATGCCCCTCCATCACGCCTGTCCAGGCACCAGAAGGATCGTAGAAGTATCGAACGTGCTTGGAATTGTAAACAACCCAATAATATACGGGCGCGGTGGGTGCGCTGACCTTGCGCCCAGCATTCTCTGCCGTCTTGATTGCTTTTGTCGTCGCTGTGGAAACATAGCTGTAAAGCTCGTCGCCGGGAACAGTTTTGCTAAGCCAATACGATTCGGAAGGAACACGACCAAAACCGTCACCCATACGAGGGAACGCTAGAGCTCGACCATCAGGCGTGTGCCATACAGCGCCCGTGTTACTCAACGTAAGCTGAGTATCAAGCGTAGAAGACCAACCGAGACCAAAGATGCCCGAAGGGGCTTCTTCGGGATAGGTAACGGCAACGCTGTTGTACATACGTTCAAGCTTGATGAGCGATGCCGCAGGAGCATGCTCGAAGGAGAGATCACACTCATGCTCAATGAAATTCCCTGTGGCAACATTTACGGGATCAAGCGCATATCCCGCTGAGTATACCGCGCCGGTTATTGTCGCACGAGAAACGTCAATACTCGGACGATCTGTAGAAATTTTCTGTTCCTTCAGATAATTCCGGATATACCCCGTATTAAGGTACTGCGGATAATCCAAAAAATCTGCTTCAGAATAAATAGGGCCTAACATTCCTTGAGAACCAGCCGTCGCGAAAGCTTCCGCAACAGTGAGAATCCAACGAACATCAGATTGGTTGGCATCAACCCATTTTGCGATCGAGTTAAAAAGGCTTACGGCATCAAACACCCCATGATGTATGCTCAGCGAAAGAGCTGTAGCTTTTCGTGATATTGGAGTAAAGCTCAGCAATTCTTTGATCTGACTTAGAGTTCTTTTGCGCAAATGTCACGAGGTTGCCGGGAATAGCCGAGGTAGTCTCGGTAGCATCCTGGGCGGCGTCCCGAGCTCTCTTTTCGGCGCGATGCGTACGGTTGCGCCCGATAACCTCTGCATTTCTGCCCGTATTACGGGATTTGATAATCGGGGCATGTTCGTCGAACTTGGGACCTTCGCTATCTAGATTAGGCTGTGGTCGGGGAGGGTAATGAGCAGCGGGATCTTTCTGAAAACTTATAAATGTATTGCGATTATCATTTTCAATGTTATCTCTGATCTTCCGTTTTTCTTCCTCCCAGTTTGCCATAGCCTCACGGAATTTTTTACGATTCTCATTTTCTTGGTGTGCGGCATCAATATATTTCTGCAGGTCGGCGGCGGCATCACCCAGAGCTGTAATCAGATTTTTACATTCAGAGATGGAATACTTGCAGTTCTGATCAAAAACTCGTGCGAAATGTCCTTTAAACTCACGTTGGGCTATGCCAATATACCGCTGCCGTTCCGGAAGCTGTATTTCTAACTTTCTTTTTAAATACCTGAATATACTGAGCAGAATATCGGCATGATTAAAATCGAACTCAACATCACGCTCTAGAACGTGCATGTTGTCGTATTCGCCCATAGTTTATGTATCTTCCGTGATGCGTGGCTGGAAACTATGCTGAACCTAAGTGAAAGGTTGAAGCTCAACTTATGTTACCAGATGTGAACCCCCGATATGAGCACAGCCTGTAGGGGCCTGAGGCGTTGCATGAGCCTGTCTAGTCATCTGGAATACTTGAGCCCCTCGAAAGTTTTCGAGGGGCTCAGAACTCTCGCACTTCCATGCGCATGGACCGCGAAAGTTCTGGTACTAATCAATAACCGGGCGGATGGTCTCAACCGAGACGATACCACCGTGCTCGGCGGTTGAGACCTGCAGGATTACCGCATCCCCTGGCTCCATATAGGGGTCTTCGGTGGGAAGAATTTTCGCCGAACCCTTCATGAGGTGGCCTTTAAGAGCCTTGAAAACCAACGGGAGTACGGGGCGATGCGTGCATAGCAGCGAAGGAACTTCCTTCACGAACAGCGATTCGGTCACTTTTGCCGTGCGTTTAGGATGCCCTGCCGCGCCGCTCTCTGAGAGGGACTTCTTCTCTTTGATCGCGATTGCATGGTCGTTCGCATAGGGCGCCACGGTCTGCATGCACCGCAGCCACGGAGACGAAAGCAAACGGGTGGGGGAGTATGCCTCCAGCAGGCGGCTATGCGCAAGCGCCTGGCGTTTACCGGTTCCCGCGAGCGGGCGTTCGTCGTCGGCGGCAGTCCAGTTAGACCGCGGTTTTGCCTTGGCATGCCGCATAATGACGACCGGGCGAGTGTGCAGAGTACCGGCTTTATGGTGAGCAACGAGCGCATCCAAAGGCTCGTGGTCGGTGCTGTTGCTCAAGAGCTTGCGTGCCTCTTTGGGGGTTACCCAGCGGATTTCATCAACTTCGCCTTCGTCAGCGCGGGGATGCTCACCCACGGGCAGCTGCGCGGCCCAGTAGAACACATCCTTGGGGCGCCCCGAGACCATATAGTTGGTGACCGCCAGCGGCACGCCGAGGGTTATTCTGAGGGTGACTTCTTCGCTACCTCACGAACGGCGGTTTCAACGAGCGATTCGCCCGCATCCTGCTTGCCTTTAGGCCAGGACCAGTCGTTATAGCGGGGCCGGTGAATCATGAGCACTTCAAGTTTTTCGCCGTGCAAGCGCCAAACGAGGGCACCTGCGGCAACGACCGGAGCTGTGTTTTCGCGGGTGCGGGTGATGGCGAGTGAATTATCGTATACGTGGGCGGAATAGTACGTTGATTCGGTGGTCACGGGATCCTCTACGAGCTGGTAGTGATGATGCGGTGTACTCCCATTCTAGGGGAAAAATCTTCAAAGCCGTCACCGTCCCGTAACCTTGTGTTCACCTTCGTAGTAAAAATCCGAATGTTACGTGGCTTGGCACCCTGCGGAGTGCAATTATGGGCATATAGTGTGGCTTTCAGACCGAAAATTCACATAGTGCTACTTTTCGGTCTGAAAGCCACTTGCATATGGATTTTACGGAAAGGGAAAACCGCTAAATCTTGTCGTGGTTCTTCCGGGAGCGCGAGCGCAGGTAATAGGACTGCACATCGCGCAGCGGGTTGCCGTCGGCATCGGTATCGAAACGCTTCCACGTGCCGTCACCCGAGAGGTGCCAGGTGCGGGATTCATCGCTCATGTAGACCGTGAACATATCGAGCAGGTACTTGATATGGCGGGGGTCTTTGACCCTTACGAGCGCCTCGATGCGGCGGTCGAGGTTGCGGTGCATCATATCGGCAGACCCGATGTAGACGATGGGCTCACCCGCGTTCTCAAACGCGAAGACGCGCGAGTGCTCCAGAAAGCGCCCAAGCACCGAACGCACCCGGATATTCTCGCTGAGTCCGGGTACACCGGGGCGCAGGGCGCAAATACCGCGCACGACCACATCGACGGGAACCCCGCCTGCGAGGCGCGGTAGAGAGAGTCGATAATCGCCTCGTCCACCATGGAGTTGCACTTGATCTGGATGCGCGCCTCCTTACCCGCCTTATGGTTCTCAATTTCGCGGTTGATGCACTCGATGAGCCCGCTGCGCAGCGAACGCGGGGCGACGAGTAGCGATTTGTAGGTGGTTTTCGGTGCGTACCCGGAGAGCTGGTTGAACAGGCGCGAGACGTCCTCACAAATCTGCTCGTCACAGGTGATAATGCCGAGGTCTTCGTAGAACCGTGCGGTGGAGGGATGGTAGTTGCCGGTGCCGATGTGTGCGTAACGGCGCAGCTGGTTGCCCTTCGCGGCGCACTACCAAGGAGAGCTTGCAGTGGGTTTTCAGTCCGACCAGACCGTAGACCACGTGCACGCCTGCGCGTTCGAGTTTGCGCGCCCAGGAGATATTGGCTTCTTCGTCGAACCGGGCCTTAATTTCAACGAGGGCGACAACCTGTTTGCCTGCTTCGGCGGCTTCGATCAGCGCATCGACAATGGGGGAGTCGCCGCTGGTGCGGTAGAGGGTCTGCTTGATAGCCTGTACCTTCGGGTCGGCCGCCGCTTGCGCAAGAAACGCCTGCACACTGGTGGCGAAAGGAATCGTAGGGGTGGTGCAGAAGCACATCGTGATCGCGGGTTGCGGCAAACACGTCCGCCTCTTTGGCGGTTTCGGCGGCGTTGAGCCAGCGGGAGGTATGCGCAATATGCTTGGGGTAGTGCAACGCGGGGCGGTTGGCGCGCACGATCGCGCCCATACCGCGCAGATCCAGCGGCGCGGGGAGCTTATATACTTCGGAGTCGTCGATATTGAGCTCAGAAATAAGCAGGTCAAGAATCGTGGGGTTGATCGTATCTTCAACCTCAAGACGCACGGGCGGACCGAAACGGCGGCGCAGCAGCTCCTTTTCGAGGGCCTGCAGCAGGTTCTCGGCATCGTCCTCTTCAACCTCAAGGTCTTCGTTACGGGTTACGCGGAAGACATGGTGCTCAACAACCTCCATGCCGGGGAAGAGCGTGTCAAGGTGCTCGGCAATGATAACCTCTAGCGGAATATAGCGGGATTCCTTGCCGGTCGTGTTGGCGGCGCGGGGACCATCCACCGAAATCATGCGGTCAAGCTGATCGGGCACCTTCACACGCGCGAAAAGTTCCTTGCCGGTCTGCGGGTTACGAACCAGCACCGCAAGATTCAGTGAAAGCCCCGAAATATAGGGGAAGGGGTGCGCCGGGTCTACCGCGAGCGGGGTGAGAATCGGGAAAATATCGCGCAGGAATTCTTGGCGCAAACGGGTTTTAGCGTCTGCATCCAAGTCATCCCAGCCCACAATATGAATGTTCTGTTTTTCTAGTTCCGGGAGTATCTGCTCGTGGAATACCTGGGCGTGGCGCTTTTGTAAGCTGTGAGCGGCGGTCGAGATCGCTTCCATCTGTTCGTCAGGGCTCAACCCTGCGGCGGAAGGTACTGCCAGTCCGGTAGCGATGCGGCGTTTGAGCCCCGCCACGCGCACCATAAAGAACTCGTCAAGGTTCGAGGCCACGATAGACAGAAAATTCAGGCGCTCCAGCAGGTACAGATCAGGGTCTTCGGCAAGCTCCAGCACCCGGGAATTAAAATCGAGCCAGCTGCTTTCACGGTCGAGAAAACGCTCGGCGCCAAAATCGCCTTCGATATTGGGCAGATCGAGTTTTTCTCCCGCCTCAATGCGGTCGGCACGGGTATCGGCACGCTCAATCTTCGAGATATCGTTTCCGATGTGAATCAACCCGGTCATCGGTGCCGGTTCGGTATTCTTTTTGGTATGCGGGTGGGGTGCCACAGGCTATTCCTTACTATGTTGAGGGACTAAGTTTACGATGCGCCGCTCGTCATCGAGCACAACGCAGAAAGAACGTTCGGTACGGGTGTGAGCCGGTAAAGAACCCGCGCCCCACCCCGAATAAACGCTAGATGCTGCCGGTCGAGATAACCGCCGTGGTAACAGCGGAGAGCACGCCCGCATCCACACCGTTAGACGAACTCTTGCCGGACCCGCGTTCGGGGGCGTACATGCGATCCACGGTCGCAACTGCGAACCCTAACGACTCGTAGAGCTTCAACGCAGGGGCGTTATCGGCGTCCACATACAGTTCGATTGCGTGCAGAGGCTCGCCGTTTTCGTCGGATGCAAGCGCCAAATACGCCAGGGCACGCAGGGTCACGGTGCGCCCCAGACCGCTACCCTGGGCGTTTGGACTGACCCCCACCACATAAATCTCACCCGCAGGCACCAGATCATCGAGCGGCTGCCCCGGCTCGGTCTGAGCGGTGGGAATTTTTGTCCACGTAAACGCCGCAATATTATGCGGGTCTTCCCGCTCAGAGATGAGAAAGAACCCCTCCGGGCGGAACCAGTCGCTGCCGGTGCGCTCGCGTAAAGTCCGCGAGAGTCAGGCGACCTTGTTCGGGGTGCTCGGCGAAAGGCTTCCGCGTTAACGCGAAGCCAGGGGTTTTCGTCGGCGGGGGTGAAGGTGCGCAGCTCAAGCGAGTCGGGCAGGGCGCGCGCATCCGAGAGCTCGGCAAGATTCTCACGGGTTTGCTCGTCAAGCGGAAGTACCATTTTGTACAGCACGCGTACCGGGGTGAAACCTGCGGCTTCGGCGAGCTCATTGGCGGGACTCTCAATACCGGTGTCGGTTGCGCTTCCGTGTACCCAGAGATTGTAGTTGGCGGCCTCGCTTCTAAATCCTCAATAACGCGAGTGAAGAAGGCAGAACCGAGCCCCCGCCCGCGCATCTGCGGGTGAACGGCTGCCTCAAGCACACCGGGCTCGTCGGAGTCTTCGGGGGAGGGAACGGCAACGAGCACAGCCTGTAACTCGGGATTATCGGCGGCCGGAGTGAATGCGAAAACTTGCGGTTTAACCAGACTCTCACCGCGCACCGCTTTCGAGAGCTCCACCAGAGTTTGCTCGGAGAAAGCCGGGGTGCCGTCGTGCTTCTGTACGGCGCGTGCGAACTGCGTGAAATGCTCTAGAAGCTCAGCATTGAGGGGCATATTTTCGTAGTGCCCAGAGTCGAGGGTGAAGTTTTCGGGTGATGCCGCCATTCTCGCCTTCTTTCACATTGCCTACTGTTTAACTCTACCGGGTGAAAGCCTGCGTTTGAACCGGTTTGATGCAATAAGCACAATCTTCGAAGCACCAGAAAAAGAAAAGTATTTCGCCGCGCCGTTAGTCTTCTGCAGAAGGGTCATGATGCGTATTCTGCGCGTGGAACGAATACCCCACATTACGTACCGTGGTAATCATCTGTTCGTGCTCAGAACCGAGCTTTGAACGCAGCCGACGAACGTGTACATCGACCGTGCGCGTACCACCATAGTATGAATCGTAGCCCCAGACCTCCGAGAGTAGCTGCGCCCGCGAAAATACTCGCCCGGGATGCTGCGCCACAAACTTCAAAAGCTCAAATTCCTTGAAGGTCAGGTTGAGTGCTGCCCCGTTCAGATGCGCCGAATAGGTTTGTGCATCAATGACCAGATTGCCGATGCGGATAATCTGCTGGCTGCGATCATCCGTATCTTTGAGCTCGGGCGCCGTAACCAACAGGCGCAGGCGGGCATCCATTTCGGAGGGCGAAGCCTGGTCCAGCACAATATCGTCCACCTGCCACGAGGCGGAAACAGCCGCCATTCCGCCCTCGGTCAGGACAATCATGAGCGGGATAGTGATCCCCGCAGTCTTCAAAAGTTGGGCGGTATTGCGTGCTTTGAGCAGGTTTTGGCGCGCATCCAGAATAACAATATCGTGTTCCGTGCCGATAGTACTCAGGGGCGAATCGAGGGGAAGCTCAATCACACGGTGGCTGAGCAGGCTGAGGGCAGGAATGAGTTCTTGCGCTCGTGGCGCATCGCTCAGTAACGCAATGCGGTACATACACCCTCCTGAATCTGCAATCCTTACTCGCACGGTTTTGTACTATTTTACTCATGCCCTTTGTGTGCTCTTTCGGGCACAGTACCTTCAACGGCGCTAAAACACGCAGCAGCGGTGCGCGTTAAAGTTATTTTTACCCAGGAGAGAGCGCCGTGATCCGTGCTTTAGTTCAGCTATCTATGGTATTTTTAAGGCATGGACAACATCTTGTACTTAGAGATCTTCTTCATCTGCTTTGATGGCTCTCATCTCGGTATGCATCGCCGTTGGTGCATACGCAGTACTTAAGGGTCTCTTCGCAGGGCAGAAGTAGAGCGTAAAATTTTTTGAGCCGAGGAAGGCTCACGGTGCCCCCGGTTAACGCTGAGGCACCCCGGGCGGGGTGCGCAGACAGTGCCGGGGGCTTTTGCATGCCCGGCTCTCGTGCATCCCAGCCTATGGCGAAATAGCCCACGTTTTGAACTGCTGGCCACAGAAAACCCCATAGAATAGGGGAATGGCAATTGAAATTCCAACCAACCTAACCCCTGAGCTCGTTCCCTTTGCATGGCTTCTGGGTACCTGGGAAGGTACCGGAACCATGTGGTACGAAGGACAAGAGAATACCCCCTTCGGGCAGATTATTAACTTCACCCAAGACGGTCTGCCGTACCTTGAATACCGCGCCGAGTCTTTCCTGCTCGACGATAACGGGCAAAAGCTGCGTCCTATCACTATCGAGACCGGTTTTTGGCAGATCGACCGTCCCCTCACGGATGCCGACGGCGGGTTCGGGCTGGTACCCAAAGATATCGTCCCCGCTTTTGCCGATGCGGAATCGGTTGAAACTCTGCGCAACGAAGATGATGGGTTCAATCTGATCGCCACCATCGCGCACCCCGGCGGCATCAGTGAAAACTACGTAGGCATGATTAAGGGCCCGGTTGTGCGCATGCAGACCGGTAACCTGCTGCGCGACGAAATATCGCACGACTACGCCGGATCCGTGCGTCTGTGGGGCCTTGTAAACGGCAACCTCATGTGGGACTGGGAGATCGCCGATCAGGAAGGCAACCTGCATAAGCACGCCTCGGCGGAACTGCGCAAGACCTCTTCCATGAGCGGTGATTCGCTGGGCACAGGCATGTTCGGTTCCCTTGATGACGGCGCAGAAGAAGACTCCGCCGAAAACTAGGACTACTCCACGCAGAGTAAAACCCGCATACCCGCCGTTCCGCTGCGGTGTGCGGGTTTTGCAGACCGTCTGGCCGCCACTCACGATAAAAAACAGCACGAGAGGAACATCATGAGCACTGCCGAAAATACCGCCGCCGATGCGCCCGAATACACCCCACACTCAGCCCCCTCATGCAGGTGCACGGTGCCTTCGCCGCAGACGGCCCGGATGCGGGCATCGCGGCGCATTACGGCAATCCCCTCGCCGAACAGCGTGCTTTAGTCCGCGACCGTGGAGCCACAACGGGGGACCCCGTAGTTGTGGACCGTTCCTCTCTTGGCGTCGTGAGGGTCTCGGGGCCCGACCGCGCCAGCTGGCTCACCTCCCTCGCATCCCAGATTTTGACCGACATGAACCCGGGGGACAGCCGCGAATTTTTACTACTCTCCCCGCAGGGACGCATCGAATATGCACCCGCCGCCGTCGAGGACGGGCAGGCGCTCTGGCTCATCGTCGAGGGTGCACAGGCGGAGCCGCTGACCGACTACCTGAACCGCATGAAGTTCATGCTTCGCGTCGATATTGAGAATATGAGCGGAGAGTACGCCGTTATCGAGACTGCCCGAAACCCGCGCGGGGAACAGGGCGCTATCCATCCGGTCTTTGCGGATGCACTGATATGGCGCGACCCGTGGACGGCACTCGTCGAAGGCGGCTACCATTACAGCGCAACGCCTGATGCGCATCCCGGCACCGACTACGAACGGTACCTGAGTATTATTCCCCATGATAAGCTCACCACCCTCACGGAAGGCGCTCAGCTGGCGGGCGTCTGGGCGGCGGAGGCGCTGCGCATCGAAGCCTGGCGCCCGCGCGCAGGTACCGAAATCGACAACAAAACCATTCCGCAAGAGCTGGACTACACCCGCACCGCCGTGCACTTCGAGAAGGGATGCTACAAGGGACAAGAAACCGTCGCGCGTGTGCACAACCTGGGACACCCGCCGCGCCGCCTCGTCTTTCTCGACCTTGACGGCTCTGAGCACACCCTGCCCGCAGCGGGCAGCGAACTCTTCGTAGAGGGCAAACCCCGTGCGGTGGGGCGCATCACCTCGGTGGCGCTGCACCATGAGGCGGGTCCCATAGCGCTCGCCGTCATCAAGCGGGCCGTGGACCCTGCGGCACCTCTGCGTGCGGTAGATACCAGTGAGGCTTCAACCGATGAATCCTCAGCCCACTGCGACCGAATATGCCGCAGCACAGACCCTCATCGTCTCTCCCGAGGCTGGCGAAATCGCCCGCAAATCCCTTGCGGGGCAAGACTTCCTCAAACGCTAACGAACCTTCGAGCGTATAAAAACGCGGGTGCCCGGCCAGAAACACTCTGACCGGGCACCCGTTGCGTTCTGCCTGTGATAGGCGGACTGCCGCCGAACCCTTAGCGGCCGAAGAGAACCGCAGCCTCGTCCCAACGCTCTCGCGGTACCGACTTGAGACCGTCCAGAGCCTCCTCAAGGGGAACGTACTTGATTTCGGTGCCCTGAACCGAGACCATCATGCCCCACTTCTTTTCGTGCACCATATCGACGGCGCCCATACCCAGACGGGTTGCCAGCACGCGGTCGTAGCCGGTGGGTGCGCCGCCGCGCTGAATGTGGCCCAGAATAGTGTTGCGGGTTTCGATACCGGTGCGTTCCTCAATCTCCTGGGTGAGGTATTCACCGATACCGCCTAGGCGGGGGCGACCGTCCTTTTCCGTGCCCTTATTGGCTAAAACCTCGTCAAAGCCTTCGGGAATAAAGCCCTCGGCAACCACGACAAGCGGGGAACGGCCACGATCGTGCACTTCTTTCACCCAGTGGCAGATCTCGTCCATTGAAACCTTGACTTCGGGAATCAGAATAGCGTGCGCGCCTGCAGCCATGCCGGAGTGCAGTGCGATCCAGCCTACGTGGCGGCCCATCACTTCGGCGACCATGCAGCGGTGATGTGATTCGCCGGTGGTACGAATGCGGTCCATAGCCTCGGTCGCAATAGAAACAGCGGTGTCAAAACCGAAAGTGTAGTCGGTGGCGCGCAGATCGTTATCAATGGTCTTGGGGACACCGATGACGGGCAGACCCGCATCCGCCAGACGCTTAGCACCGGCAAGAGTGCCTTCACCGCCGATAGCAATAATGGCGTCAATCCCGTGGCGTTCCATCATAATTTCGATATTTTCGGGTCCACCGTTAGGTCCATCAAAGGGGTTGGTGCGCGAGGTACCGATAATAGTGCCGCCGCGGGACGCCAAACCGCGTACCTTCTGCCGCGGAAGGTCCATGAAGTCGCCTTCGACTACGCCACGCCACCCGTCACGAAAACCGACGAATTCGTAGCCGTACTTCTTGACACCGTTGAGAACTGCGCCGCGGATAACGGCGTTGAGACCGGGGCAGTCGCCTCCGGAGGTAAGCAGACCGATTTTCATGATGGCTCCTTATGTCTGCGCGTGTTGGGTGTTCTGCGCGTGGGTAAAAATATGGTCTCCGCCAGCGTCGTGCAATGGATGCGCGAGCTCGGGAGACCGTCCTCTTAGATACTATTTTAGCCGCGTTTGGGTTATGTGGGTAGCTGTGGAATTACTTGTGTTTTGCCACGAAACGGCATTAAAGTTCAGGTTTTAAATACTCAAAGCGCGGAAAAGCGTCTTATCGGGAGAGAACCATATGTGCGGTGGTAGCTCAATGCTGCCGAGAGTGTGTGTGGTATCTGGGGTGTAACCCAGAAAAGCAAGACGTTAGGCAAGAAAGCCATTTCTCTGTTCGCTCCATGGGATAACCAAAGCTCGGGTAATAATCTCGATCATGAGAAAACGTTCAGTAAAAGCCTTGAGCTCCTCACCCCGAACCTACAATGCATATGCGAAGCACCCGCCGGACTTTGCGTACACGTCAGAACGGGTGCCTCATGCATGAGATGTATGCGGTGCGATCAGAAGTGCTTAACTACTCTCTTGAGGACCGCAAAAACGCCTAGGTTTAGCGTGCGGAACCGAGTAGCTTCTGCAGACGAGAGATACCCTCCATTAGGTCTTCATCGCTCAGCGCGTAGGAGAGGCGCAGATAACCGCTAGGGCCGAAGGCCTCACCGGGAACCACCGCAACCTCCGCCTCTTCGAGGATGAGCTCGGCGAGTTCGGCAGAGGTCTGGGGGTGTTTGCCCGCAATTTCTTTGCCGAGAAGCCCGCGCACATCCGGGTAGGCGTAGAAGGCGCCCTTGGGGCTAGGGCAGTGAACCCCATCGATCGCGTTTAGCCCGTCTACAATCTTGGTGCGGCGGCGGTTGAACGCGGCATGCATTTCCTCAACGTCATTCTGCGATCCGGTGAGAGCCTCTAGAGCCGCACGCTGCGCGATATTGTTCACGTTCGAGGTAAGGTGTGACTGAAGGTTAGAAGCCGCCTTAACCACATCTTCGGGCCCGATAAGCCAGCCCACGCGCCAGCCGGTCATAGCGTAGGTTTTCGCCACACCGTTGAGAATAACGCATGTATCGGCAAGTTCGGGAACAACCTTGAGTATAGAAACGGAATCAATGCCGTCGTAGGTCAGGTGTTCGTAAATTTCATCGGTCAGCACAAAGACGCCTTTTTCAAGCGCCCACTGGCCGATCGCACGAGTCTCCTCCTCGGTGTACACCGCGCCGGTGGGGTTAGAAGGCGAGACAAAGATGAGCGCTTTCGTAGCTGGGGTGTATGCCGCCTCCAGCTGTTCGACGGTGACCTTATAGTCCTGGTCGCTTCCGGCAAAAACCTCGATCGGGTTGCCGCCCGCCAAACGGATGCACTCGGGGTAGGTTGTCCAGTACGGGGCAGGGGAGCAGAACATCGTCGCCGTCATCGATCACGGTAGCGAAGGCTTCATAGACCGCCTGCTTACCACCGTTTGTAATAAGTACCTGAGAAGGATCGATCTTAACGCCGGAATCGCGCAGGGTTTTATCCGCGATAGCCTGTTTGAGCTCGGGTAGACCCGATGCGGGGGAGTAGCGGAAGTTTTTAGGATCATTGAGGGCTTCGCGGGCAGCATCAACAATATGTGCGGGCGTAGGAAAATCGGGTTCACCGGCACCGAAACCAATTACAGGACGTCCGGCTGCCTTGAGTGCTTTAGCTTTGGAATCGACGATAAGGGTTGCTGAGGGTGCGATTGCGCCGATACGGCTGGATATGCGCGCCATATGTGAATGTACTCGCTTTCATAGTTATTCCGCCGTGCGCCTTCGAGAGGGCTCTACGCGGCAGGCGGAATCGTGAAGTATCTCTCCTAAAGTGAAACTCGGCGGTGCGTGTGTGAGGCACGTCGAGCCCTTCTTATAAGCATAGAGAACATTGAGGGGGTGGAGAAAGTGTATGTGCAAGATTTTTTGAGTACGAAACCCGAAAAGCACAAAATATTGCCTCCAGTACTGTGTAGAAAGTTGCCAAAGACGCGGGGCTTAGGATAGAGTTATGTCAGCACCCCATGAGGGTGTTTTAGTTTGCCTCCTCGTGGGCCCACGGCTACGAGGCATTCGAGGATGTAAACACGTGGAGTAATCCACGACCGACGAAGTTTATGCTTCGAAGGGCGGTGGCTCAATTGGTAGAGCAGCGGTCTCCAAAACCGCAGGTTGCAGGTTCGAGTCCTGTCCGCCCTGCTAGTGCCTCGATGAAGTGTTCTGGCATCGTATAGGATGCGCAACTAGACGTAGAAAGGGGCAGCGAAAATGGCTAAAACTGCCACTGTGAAGACCACAGATACAGATATTTCTGATGACGTTCAACCTGGCGTCTTTGGTCGTATGTTCCGTTTCCTCCGCGAAGTTATCTCGGAGTTGAAAAAGGTTACCACCCCCACTCGCAAAGAACTCGCCATTTACTTCTTTGGCGTTCTTTTCTTTGTTGTTTTTATGATTTTGTTCATTTCGGGGCTTGACTGGGTTTTCGGTCAGGGATCCTTCTGGGTGTTCGGTAACGGAACTCTGTCACCTAATCAAGGCGGGTCGATAGTCTTCATAAGGCGCATCCGCGCTTATACCCGTACCATTTATTGATCCCCCGGTGCGGGGTTAGATTCACGATGTAAAGAAAGTAGGAGCGACGTGTCCGAGCAGGAACAGGTACCCGAACTTGAAGAGACTGAGTCAGTCGAGGCTGCGGTTGATACCGAGTCTGTTGAGGCAGAAACCGCCGATGCGCCCGTCGCTGCCGAGAACGCACCCGATGAGAGCACTGTAAGCCCTCTCGAAGAGTTCAAAGCGAAGCTGCGCCGCCAGATTGGTGACTGGTACGTGGTGCACACCTACTCGGGCTACGAGAACAAGGTGAAGACCGGTATCGAGACCCGCATCCAGAACCTTGAGGCCGAGGACGAAATTTTCGAGGTTCAGGTTCCGATGGAGACCGTCGTCGAATACAAGAACACGGTCAAGAAGACTATTCGCCGTGTGCGTGTTCCCGGTTATGTGCTGGTGCGTATGGATCTGACCGACCACTCGTGGGGCGTGGTGCGCCACACTCCCGGCGTAACCGGTTTCGTAGGTCAGGATGCATACAACCCGGTGCCGCTGCGCATGGATGAAGTTTTTGACATGCTCCTGCCCGTGTTCGAGGAAGAGCAGCAGAGCAAGGGACTGCCGACCCCGCAGCCCGTGGTGGAATCCGATTACACGGTGGGCGAGAACGTGCGCGTGAAGTCTGGCCCGTTCGAGGGTATGGATGCTACTATCTCCGAGATCAAGCCGGAGTCGCAGCAGGTCGTAACCCTGATATCGGTCTTCGAGCGCGATACCCCGGTGACCCTGGAATTCAACCAGATCGAAAAGATCTAATCTTTCATTTTTCACTACGAGAAAGGCTCTTTATTCAATATAAAGAGCCTTTCTTATGTTTAAGAGAACTCTAAAAGTTTAGGATACTCACCGAATAAACGTTACATATCAGCATGATAAATTCCTTGCATCTGGAAGGGTGAAATGGCAGGGTGGGTAGTGTCTGCCATAGAGAATACTCCCGCCTTGAAAATCGCTTCGCCATGTGAGCGGACAGAGATAAGGAGAAATAGATGAGTTATGAGCTTTTGACGAACCGTAAAACCGAGAATCGTCATAAAAATTACCGCCAGGTCAACGATATTTTCTTCCTTGTTGTTCACTGGTGGGACGATAAAAAAGGACTGTCTTTTGATAGCAATGTGAATTTTTTGTGCAAAAATAACAACAAAGTTTCCGCACACTATGTTTCGGAGGGCGGTCGCGTAGCGCAGATCGCAGAAAACGAGGATGTAGCGCTTCATGCAGGTAACTGGAATATGAACGTTGCCTCAATCGGAGTCGAGAACCGTCCTGAGGCCGACTCCGATGACTTTGCAACCCTTGCCGAACTTATCGTAGATATTGAAACCAAGATTGGGCATACGCTCTATATCATCGGGCATCGGGATGTCGTCAGCAGGTTATGCCCCGGTGTGTACTATCCACGCATTCCAGAGCTGATTAATCGTGTAAATACCATCAAGTCTCAGCGCGGAAACGCTCCCGCTCCTTTGACCGAAGAACAACGTGCAGATATGCTTTCTCGACTGCAGAACATTAAAAATAACCCCGGGTAGCCGTTATCGTGAGCAGTAGTGGAAGCCCCATTTTTCCACGCTCACCGTGCTTTAGTCGTAACATCATGCTCATAGATACGAAGGTGTACCGTTGTCCGCAAAAACGGTACACCTTCGAGTTCTGTGATAACCAAGAGTTTTCCTGAACCTGCGTGCACTCCAAGCTAACCAGGTCAGGTGCGCACTTCGCCTCTGCACCCTAGAGAGCGAGCCGTCGGCTAAAAGGGTCGTCGCAAGAAAATCCAGTGGATTAAAAGCGGCTTTAACGCTAGAATATTCGTTTGTGTATGCGCATGCTCACGCTTTCATGCGCCCGCACGGGTGACCGCGCCACGGTCACCGTCTGCTGGCGTACGCTCCTGTACGTCAGTTTCCCAGCTAAGAAAAGGACCTAACATTGGCTCCCAAGAAGAAGGTCACCGGCCTTATTAAGCTGCAGATCCAGGCAGGCGCCGCTAACCCGGCTCCGCCCGTCGGCCCGGCACTGGGCTCGCACGGCGTGAACATCATGGAGTTCTGCAAGGCATACAACGCTGCTACCGAATCGCAGCGCGGTAACGTGATCCCCGTTGAAATTACCGTATACGAGGATCGTTCCTTCACCTTTATCACGAAGACCCCTCCGGCTGCTGAGCTTATCAAGAAGGCTGCTGGCGTTGCTAAGGGCTCGGCTGTTCCCCACACCACGAAGGTTGGTTCTATTACCGAGGCTCAGGCACGCGAAATTGCTGAGACCAAGATGCCCGACCTGAATGCGAACGACCTAGACGCCGCAACTAAGATCGTTGCCGGTACCGCTCGTTCCATGGGTATTACCGTCGAGTAATTAAGCCGTTTTCGGCACCGCGGTTTTCCGCATTTTAACTTGTAAATGCCCACGTTTGAGCGTGGGATGTGGCAGAGTCGAGCGCGGCTCACGAGACCACAACTGCATAAGGAGATAAGCAGATGGCAAAGCGCAGCAAGGCGTACAAGGCGGCTGAAGCCAAGATTGAAGAGGGTAAACTCTACACCCCCGCTGAGGCAGTAGCCTTGGCGAAGGAGACTTCCTCCGCTAAAACTGATGCAACCGTTGAGGTGGCTCTGCGCCTCTCGGTTGACCCCCGTAAAGCCGATCAGATGGTTCGCGGCACCGTGAACCTGCCCCACGGCACCGGTAAGACCGCTCGCGTGGTTGTTATCGCAGCTGGCGATAAGGCAGCCGCAGCTGAGGCAGCGGGTGCTGACTTCGTGGGTTCGGACGAACTGATCGCTAAGATCGCTGGCGGCTGGACCGACTTCGATGCGGCAGTTGCAACCCCCGATATGATGGGTAAAGTTGGTCGCCTGGGTAAGGTTCTGGGTCCCCGTAACCTCATGCCGAACCCCAAGACCGGCACCGTGACCATGGACGTTGCGAAGGCTGTTGCAGACATCAAGGGTGGCAAGATCGACTTCCGCGTTGACCGCAACTCGAACCTGCACTTCATCATCGGCAAGGCATCCTTCTCTGCTCAGCAGCTGGAAGAGAACTTCAACGCCGCTCTGGAAGAGATCAACCGTTTGAAGCCTTCCTCGGCTAAGGGTCGCTACATCTCGAAGGCTACCGTTGCGACCACCTTCGGCCCCGGCATTCCGGTTGATCCCGCATCCGTAGTTTCGGCTGCAGCCTAAGGCTGGGATTCTAGGAAGCCTGTGGGCTTCTCAGACGTGAAAGACCCGCCACCCATGCGTACTGTATGCACGGGCGGCGGGTTTTCTTTATTCTGGCACCGTATCCCACAAGATTTGTAGAAGAATTAGCAAGCTTGAAGCAGGCTTAGAGCAACACGCTTCCGTTCCACATTTCCGCTCCCATGTTATTTCCCAGCGGTTCTGCCGGCATATCTATTCTGGATGGCCGCCGGGAATAAACGGAGCTTCTTTCCCCTTATGTTTCGTGGCGTTAAAACGCTGACACACGATCTTCGCATCGCTCTCGAAGGGGCGAGCGCCGCCGTATACTGTGCATATACCCCGGGAGGATTACATGAGTACCGCCGCCGCACAACCCGTACCTTTGGGCACGCCCACCACCACAAAACCGTTCCCTATTCCAACCAGCTACTTTTCGGTGGCGCTGGGAACGAGTGCGCTGGGGCTGTCGTGGCGGTACGGTGCCACCGCACACCTGGTACCGTCCTGGGTAGGGGAGAGCATACTGGCGCTCGCCTCAGCAACCTGGCTGGCGCTGATCGCGGCGTTTGCCGTCAAACTCATAACCCGTCGCGATGCGCTCCAGAACGAACTTCGCGACCTCGTGATGTGCTGCTTTCTGGCGCTGGTTCCGGTCACCACCATCGAGGTCGGGATATCCGCGTACCCCTATGCGGCACCGCTCGGGTATACGTTGATTTTTATCGGTGTGCTGGGGCAGCTGGCATTTTCGATGTACCGCACCGCCGGGCTTTGGCGTGGAACGCATACGGTTGCGGCGACAACCCCGGTCATCTACCTGCCCACGGTGGCCGCGAACTTTGCCTCCGCGTCCGGGTTAGGAGCGCTGGGGCACCGCGACTGGGCGATGCTGTTCTTCGGTATGGGTCTTCTCTCGTGGTTTAGCGTGGAGGCTGCAATCCTGGGCCGCCTGCGCACCGAACCTGCATTGGATCCTGCAGTACGCGGCATTATAGGGGTTCAGCTTGCCCCTCCGTTTGTGGGCGGTAATGCCTATCTGGCAGCTAATGGCGGGCACGTGGACTGGGTTTTCCTAGTGCTCACGGGTTACGGGGTGCTTCAGCTGCTGTTCCTGCTTCGCTTAGTGCCGTGGGTTCTCAAGGCCGGGTACACCATGAGTCTGTGGGGATTCTCCTTCGGATTGGGCGCTATGGCGGGCGCCGGAATGCACCTGGTCGCGGTTTCTCAGCTCGTGCAGCTCGGCTGGGCGCTGTGGATTCTTGGCACCGCACTGATCGCGGTGCTTTGGCTCGGGATGCTGATGCTGGCGATACGCGGCAGGCTTTTAGTGCGGTAGCTTCATCGAACACAGATCTTCAGGAACGTGCGGGCTGTGGCGCTGCTTTTCGGGTAGAACGCCGGGAGGTCATAATAGAAGCATGACGACTCAAGGTTCAACACCTCAGCCTTCCTCAACGACGACTCACGGCGGGCTTCAGATTCGTGGCGTCGCGAAGAGTTTTGGGACGGATACTCACGTTCTGCGTGAGATCGACCTTGAGGTGGAGCCGGGCGAGATGGTATCGCTGGTGGGCGCATCCGGAACCGGTAAGTCTACGCTCCTTCGTATTGTTGCGGGGCTTGAGGAAGCCAACGCCGGGCGTATTACCTATGCGGGCCAGCCGTTGAGCGCCGGGCAGGTAGGGTTCGTTTTTCAGCACCCGATTCTGTACCCGCATCTGTCGGTTCGTAAGAATATTCTTTTTCCAACTACCCTGCGCGGCTACCGCCAAAAGGTCGATAAAAATTACTATACGGATCTTATGGATGCGCTCCAGATTGGCGAGCTTCAGCGCCGCAAACCCCAGGAGCTCTCAGGCGGGCAGGCGCAGCGTGTGGGTATTGCGCGCGCCCTCATTCGCAAAGCACCTGTGGTTCTTTTCGATGAGCCGCTGGCGAGTGTTGATGAGGAGCTGAGTGCAAGTATTCGGACAGATATTGCGCGTCTGCACGCCGAGTACAAGTTCACAGGGCTGTACGTGACGCATGATCAGAATGAGGCACTGCAGCTTGGGCAGCGCGTGGCGGTTATGGATGCCGGGTACCTGGTGCAGGTCGATACTCCCGAGCATTTGCTGGCAAATCCGCATACGCTGCAGGCGGCGCGGTTGACAGCATCGCCAGCTCTGAACGAACTGACTCTCACGGAAGGGCAGCATCTTCCGGAAGGGGCTTCGCTCTATGTGCGTGCAACCTCGCTGCGGCGTGTAGAGAGCATTGTTGAGAACCCCGCAGAGAATACGATACCGGTGCAGATTCGGAGCGTACTCCCGCAGGTGGGCGGTACACTCTACCGTGCTGTAACGCAGGCAGAGGTGACTTTATATGCCGCGTCGCATGACGGTTCGGCGCGAGTTCCTCTGCAGGTTTCCGGTGGGCAGCCCCTCGAATTTTTTGAGCCGGATGCGCTCGCCCTGCCCGTCCTTACATCGGGGGAGCGGGTACAGGTTCAGGTTCCCCCGCATCATTGCTTTATCTTTGCCGACGGCACGCGGCACTATCTGTAAAGCACAAGGTCCTAGAACTTCACCGGCCTCATGGACATAATGAGCTAAAGCGACCAGAACAGGCATGGTCAGAAAATTGTTTTTATGAACGACAGGCCAAAGAATGAGTTTTTCGCATAGGTACGCTTTCTGGGAAGGAAGAACTTGCTTTTGCCGATTTAACCTGTCATGATGATTAGACCAAAGACCGCCGGTCTAGAGCTATGTGCTGTGCAAATTTCGGTATCTTACCGTCACGAAATACAGCATAATCTCTGATAAGAGCAGATTTCCTATCGGGAAATCGCCGCCCGCGCAGGTGCCCGATGTGACAGTTGCATCCTACATAGATGCATTTTCATGCTGTCTGCCTCGTACGTCTGCGCGTCGGGGCATTTTTTATTGCCCCAAATACTGCACTTATTCGGCGACCTTACAAGAATCGGAAGAAGGAACTACCATGGCGACTCAGGAAAAGATCGCTGCAGTATCCGAGCTGAAGGAACTCTTCGAAGCCTCGAACGCAGTCATCCTGACCGAATACCGCGGTCTCACGGTGGCACAGCTCAAGGAGCTGCGCCGCGCACTCGGTGCTGAGACCGAATACGCCGTGGTGAAGAACACGCTTGCTGCTATTGCAGCAAAGGAAGTTGGCATCAACTCGTTTGAGGGTCAGCTTCAGGGTCCTTCCGCGCTGGCATTCATCAAGGGTGACCTCGTTGATGCCGCTAAGGGACTGCGTGACTTTGCCAAGGCAAACCCCCAGCTTATCGTGAAGACCGGTTACTACGAGGGTGAAACCCTGACCGAGGACGATGTGAAGCGCTACGCTGACCTCGAATCTCGCGAGGTTCTGCTGTCCAAGGTTGCCGGTGGCGCAAAGGCTGCTATTGCCCGCGTTGCCCAGGCTGTGGATGCACTGCGCGTCAAGCTGGAAGAGCAGGAAGGCGCAGCCCCCGCTGCAGCCGAGGAGGCTTCGGAGGAAGCATAAGCTCCCCGCACCTCACCGCGTGAAAACGCACCAAAACTTCAACCCGCCCGCCCGGGCAGGGTACTAATAAACCAGACCGCGGGCAAGACCCGCACCTGATAGTGAAGGAGCCACACATGGCTAAGCTGTCCATCGAAGAACTCATTGCAGCTTTCAAGGAACTGTCCCTCGTAGAGGTTTCTGAGTTCGTTAAGGCATTTGAGGAAGAGTTCGACGTTACCGCTGCAGCTCCCGTTGCAGTTGTAGCAGGCGGCGCTGGCGGCGGCGACGCTGCTGAAGAGAAGTCCGAATTCGACGTTATCCTCGAATCCGCTGGCGACAAGAAGATCGCCGTGATTAAGGAAGTTCGTGCCCTGACCTCCCTCGGCCTGAAGGAAGCAAAGGACCTCGTTGACGGCGCACCCAAGCCCATCCTCGAAGGTGCTTCCAAGGAAGACGCTGAGAAGGCTAAGGAGCAGCTTGAGGGCGCAGGCGCAACCGTTACCCTCAAGTAATCGATTTCTTCTCGATTCTTATTACGCTGGGCGGCGCATCCACTACGGATGCGCCGCCCAGCGGCTTTTAACCCTTAAACACGAAACGTGTTGTTCTTACAATACGCAGGAAGGAATCTAACCCCGGAGAAACCTTTAAGCTGTACGCCAGCTGTGGCGATGCTGAGTCTGCCTGTACATCGGACAATAAAAGGCGCATGACCCTAGGGAAGGCGTTCATAGGCTGGTATGATAAACGCTTGAACCCCCACGCAGAGGTATATTGCCAACAGTCGGGGGAGCAGAGCACAGATATCTGAGAGTTGGAAAGATCGAGACCATGAGCCCGAAGAAAACCAAGACCTCAAAGAACGCATCGAAAGCACGCCCCGAACGAGACCTAGCCCTTGAGGCACAAGACGTTCTGGATACCTTCGGCGCTGCTGTTCGATCTGACCGCGACTATCCGGCGCTGCATTTAGCGCCTCCGGTAGGAAGACTGAATGACCCCAACGGGCTGGTCTATGACGGGCACAACTACCACGCCTTCTACCAGTACTCGCCGCTTCACCCCGAACGCAAAGTGTACTGGCGCCACGCCGTGAGCACCAACCTCGTAGATTGGAAAGACGTGGGGACCGCGCTGGTTCCGAATACCCGCTACGACTCCCACGGATGCTACTCGGGCTCGGGTATTCGCGTGAAGGGCGGTTTCGAGTTCTTCTACACGGGCAACGTCAAAGACTCCAAGAATAAGCGTGAAGCCTACCAGATTCTTGCCACCGCGGGTAAAGATGCGAGCCCCGTTCGCCAGCTTCCGCCGCTTATTTCTGGTCCTCACGATGGTTACACGGCTCATTATCGTGACCCTCACGTATTTGAGCGTGACGGAAAATGGTGGATGGTCATCGGCGCGCAGCGCAAAGATAAGACCGGCGCCGTGGTCGTGTACACCTCAAAGGATCGCCGCGACTGGAAATTCAAGGGCGAGCTGGGTATCAAGGCTAAAGAGCTTGAGAAATGCTACATGTTCGAGTGTCCCTCTCTGCTGCAGCTGCGTGACGAAGTCACCGGCGAGATACGGGATGTGCTCATCTTCAGCCCGCAGGGTTTGAAGCCGATGGGGGAGAAGTACCTCAACATCTACCAGAGTGGTTATATTGTGGGTAAGTTCAACCCTAAAACCCTCAAATTCAAGGTAGAAACCCCCTTTACCGAGCTGGATGCGGGTTTCGAATTCTATGCCCCGCAGACTATCTCAGGCACCGGAACCTCAGCGGCTCAGGACACTCCCCACGACGAAACCGTGATGATCGCCTGGTTCGGCAATGCCGAGCAGGACGACCAGCCGTCCTGGTCGAAACGCTGGGTGCATATGATGACCTTCCCCCGCGAACTGCACTTGCGAGACGGTAAGCTCTATCAGCATCCCGTGCCTCAGCTTGACGACGCCATGCCGCTTCAGCCAATCGAGCCAGACGAGAAAGGCAAGCTCAAAGAACTTAAAGGATGCGCGCGTCTTCCGCCTGCGCGGCCGCGTGAACGTTGCCGATGAGCGCGTGAAAATCAAGATTAAGGATACGCACGGCGTGGCGCTGAGTATCGTACTGGATCAGGATTTCGTGCAGATGGATCGCGGCGGAACCCGCTACACCGAGGGAGGCAGCCTGCGCCGCCGTACCCTCAAACGTGCTAAGACCCGCCAGTTCGAGCTGCTCGTCGATGGCTCGGCCGCCGAACTCTTCGTGGGCGGTAAGCTGCGGCTTCGCTGGGTGCAGAGGTATTTAGCGCCCGCACCTTCTTCAAAGGTGAGAAACGCCGTGTTCGTCTGACCGGCGGGAAGGTTCTTTCGCTGGAGTATGCTCGGAAAAACTAGCCCCATTAGGGAGTTTCATAAGTAGAAAAAATATATTGGCAGGAGCCTGGGATTTCATGGTCCCAGGCTCCTATCTTCGGGTACATTGCATACTAACATGTCAAGCGATTGACATATCACGAAACGGTGATTTTTCACCGCCTTTAACACAGACAGCACCTCGGGGTGCCAATCCAAAGGAGAGTAGCGTGGACCACAAATCAGTGGCAGAGCGCGTGCTGCAGGATGTCGGAGGCGTGGACAACATCCGCGCGGCGGCTCACTGTGCAACTCGTCTGCGCCTGGTCTTGAAGAACCAGGATTCCGTTGATCAAAGTGCTATTGACAATGACGAAGACCTTAAAGGCAGTTTTCTGAATGCCGGACAGTTCCAGATTATTGTGGGCCCTGGCGATGTCAACTAAGTCTTCAAGCATATGGTGGCATCGGGTGCCCCCGAGGTCAGCAAAGATGATCTGAAATCTATTGCGGCAAATCAGGGAAATATCTTCTCCCGCTTCATCAAAACCATTGCCGATATTTTTATCCCTGATCCCGGTGCTGGTCGGCGGCGGTATGCTGATGGCGCTTGATAACGTCCTTCGCGCCAAGAACATCTTTGGGCCAAAGCCCCTGATTGAAATGTATCCCGCCTGGGAAGGCTTCGCAGATATTGTGAATCTGCTTTCGGCGGCGCCTTTCGCCTTCCTGCCCGTGCTCGTGGGATACTCTGCAACTAAGGTCTTTGGAGGCAACCCCTACCTCGGCTTAACGATGGGTGCGGCTATGGTCTCACCCGCGCTGATGAATGGGTATAAAGTTGCGGCATCGCTCGCCCATCTGAGGGAAGCTCCCGACCCGCATACTGGGACTTTTCGGTCTGTCAGCAGGCGTCGCCATGAGGAGTGTAGCTACTGCATCTTGCGAATATCGGAAATTCCTCCCTAAAATGAGGCTACATGACAATCCAGCTGATTACCAAGGGTACAAACTCTTGATTTACGCGACTATGGTCACCTCCTCTAGGTGTGAGACTTGGTATGGTACGTTGGCTTTCTATATCGCGATACTTTCGGCTGTGTCTCGGCAGACGCTCTCAGCATTTTGGGTGTGAAGCATCGGCCTTGGATCTGCCGGATGCCGGGTATTCCTCATTAATCCTCAGGTTTGGAGCCGGTTGAGCAGCTTCATTATCGCTTGCTGGTGACGACCGCTCTCGCCTTTGCCGCCTCATGTTTCTGGGGTCTGAAGGCGGCGCAGCGAGCTACTCGCCGGATGCTGCCACTCGCTGGACGGTGCTTCTAAGACTGATACCGTTGCGGCGGCAGCTCAAGAGCCCGAGATTGAGGGTGAGAAGACCGAACTCACCACCCACCTGGCGGGGATCGTCGTGCCGCTGGCCGAGGTAAAGGACGCGACCTTCGCATCCGGTGCGCTCGGCGATGGAACCGCCGTGGAACCCACCGAAGGTAAGCTGCTGGCGCCCGCCGACGGTAAGATTACTGTGGCATTTCCCACCGGTCACGCCTACGGCATGCGCACCGAAGACGGGCTGGATCTGCTCATGCACATCGGTATGGATACCGTCGAGCTGGACGGCAAGCACTTTACCCCCAAGGTTGCCAAGGGCGATACCGTCAAACGCGGTGATATTCTCGCCGAGTTCGATATTCCCGCCATCAAGGATGCCGGGTATGTGCTGGTGACCCCGCTGGTCATCACCAACGCGAAGAAACTCACCACCGCCGTACGTGATGCACAGACTTCGGGTGCCTCGGTTGCTGCCGGTGACAACCTGCTTCAAGTTGGCCTCAAAGAGAAAACTTCGGCATAGATTTCACTGAGCGAGACATAAATTTACGCTCAGAGGTGCATAAAGTACGTGGCACCCCATCATGAAAATCTCTGATGGGGTGCCACGTTTTTCGTTGTGGTGACAATGGTTTCGCAGAATTCCGCGTTACATTGAACGGGGTGTGACGCTGTAGGGAAATGTGTCGTACCTCCTTGTTCGCTTCTGGTGAGTTAGATAACGTTATATATGTCAGTGTTTTCTGCATAAAAATGCAGAGATTGAGAGGGGATGAGAACCCAGCCCAGCCGATAGCCAGTACCCAACCACATGAAAGGTGATCATCATGAATACCACCCCGTACACCGTCCGCCAAGCTCGTCCAGAAGAAATATCGCAGGTTCTTGATACGCTCACCGAGGCGTTCCTGAACGACCCCTATATGTACAAGGTCTTGGGCGAAAAACCGCAGGAAGATAAACTGCGCGCACGTTTTGAAGTCCAGCTCGAAGGCACCTATATGCCTCGCGGATGTGTAGACGTCGCCGTTGATCTCGACGGAAAGATTCTGGGTACCGCCCTGTGGCTTTCTCCCGAAAATCAGCAGACCGATGTCAAACAAGAGCTTCGAGATAACGCGAAGTTCATGAGGATCTTGGGACCGCGTACTATGCGGCATGTGATGGCTGAGAATCGTGAACTGCACAAGTACCGTCCGAAGTTTAAGCACTGGTATCTGCACACGATTGCGGTACGAAAGGCAGCTCAGGGTCTTGGGGTTGGAACGGAGCTCCTGCGCCACGCGATTGACCGCTTTTGACGGTACCGCCGCATATTTGGAGGCATCCACCCCGCGCAGTGCCGCTCTGTACGAGCGTCTTGGGTTCATTCCTATGGGCACCTTCGCCTCGGGAGACCCCTATATGGGCATGCTGTACCCCATGAATCTTGAAACCGCTCAGGATGATGAGCACAGCGTATCTGTCCGTGAAGAAGACTCTCACGACGAGGGACATTTCATGATGCGGGAGCTCGTCGGCTCCTCCTCATAGAACGTACTCAATTCATCGCCGCGTGTCTTGAGCACTCGCAATTCTAACGTTGTGAGTGCTCAAGACACGTATTTTTATCTGAAGTACTTGAGAGGAAATACCTTAAAACTGTAGCGGTCGTTTGGGCATATTAGACACGTGATACGGTGTATGCACAACACTCAATCTCGTGCAGGCCGCACCGTGCCGCCCAACCGCAGGGTTACCGGCAGAATATCCTCACCGCCCCTAGCGTCTGCGGGTTCTGCATCTTCCTCGGTCTCGGCTGCGATCGCCTCCGTTAAACGCCGAACGGCACGCTCGGCAAGAGCATCAATCGGCTGCACCACGCTCGCAAGTTCGGGCAGAAGCGTGTGGACCGTATCCGTGCCGTCAAAACCTATAACCTGAAATTCCTCGGGCACCTGCACCCGGCGGCTCTGAGCCCAGGAAAAGGCGAGCGACGCATAGGTATCATTCGATGCGAAAACCGCCTCAACGGGTTGGGCGCCGCGATGCGCATCAAGGTATTCGTACAGCATGTTGCGCTGATGCTCCGCTGACTCGTGAAATCCAAGCTCCAGAAAATCCGGTGATAGCCCAGCAGCGGTGAGTGCATCCGCATAACCTCTCTGCCGCAAATTCTGTTCACTTAGGGTCGAGGTAATGTGCAGTATACGCCGCGCCCCAGTGCCGATCAGATGCTCGGTCGCTTGCCGCGCCCCCGCATAATTATCGGAACGAATATTGGGGTAAGGGCCGGTTTCGGGGCGATCGATAGCCACCAGCGGCGCCTGTACTTGAGGAAGCTGCGCGACGGCCTGCGAATGAGAGCCGGTAATAATTCCGTCCACCTGATGGGCAAAAAGCATATCTAAATAACGGTGCTCAAGCTCTGGCTGCTCATCGCTATTGCACAGAATCACCCGGTAACCCGCGTTCGCCAAACGAGACTCCAAACGGTACACCATTTCCCCATAAAAAGGATGCGCCACGGTCGGAAAAATAAGCCCGATAATATGCGAACGCCGTTCCTGAAGCGAACGGGCAATGGCATTAGGGCGATAAGCCTAGCTCGCGGATAGCCGCAAAAACCTTGTCACGAGTCTTCTGGCTCAAATAGCCGCGGTTATTCAACACTCGCGAGACCGTCGTGGGCGAAACCCCGGCACGGGCGGCAACATCGCCGAGTTTGGGCTGTGCCATAGCGCGTCCTTTCGCGTGTCAGATAATCTCCCAACACTATACAGCCTCCCGGATGCACCGAGAACCCTGTGCGAGCACGTGTTTACAGTACGGAATATCTTCCCTCATGCGGCAAGTTTTTTACTGAGCGGGGATCGGGGTACTGAGGTAACGCGGCCCGTACAGCAGAACGATGTGCGGGCTAGAAAACAGGCACAAGAATTGCGTGCGTGCCCGCCCGCTGGCCGGTCGCATCCACGAGAGCGAAGTGGGTCGCCTGAGCCAGCCCTGAAAGCATATGAGAGGCTAGAGCGTCCAGAGGATACGCCTTACCTTCAGAAACCCGCACCGGCATGAGACGATGCTGAGAACGCTTGCGCAGAGGCGGAATATCTGTAGCGAGTTCGGCCCGATCAAGCGCTGGAATCGGCAGACCGCGCAGCCCCGCCAGGATTACGGGAAGATACGAATATAACGCCGTATACGCCGCTAACGGGTTACCGGGAAGACCCAGCACCAAACGCTCCTGTCCCGCATTCATACCCTCAGTGGGCGCGGGAATCTTTGCCGCCAACGCTGGATGCCCCGGTCGCACCTGCACCGACTCGAAAATATACTCGGCACCAATATCGGTAAGCGTCTGCCGCACCATGTCTACCCCGGACGTGCTCGACCCGCCCGTAAAAATCAGGATGCGCGCGGTCGAAGTCGTCACAAAGGTGTGGAATTCTTCGGCAATATCCGCAAGCCGTGCGGAAGGACGCACCTCGCACCCGGCCGCGGCGAGAGAGACTTCCAGAAAACCTCCGAACGCATCCCGAACCTGGCCGGGAGAGGGCATGCCAAAGGTAATAACCTCGTTCCCCGTGAAGGCACACCGCACCGGAACGTTCTTAAGTACGGGTAATTCATCAAAACCATTGACTCCCAAGAATGCTGCGCGCTGCGCCGTCATAAGATCGCCGCGAGAGCTTAGAATCGCTCCGGGAGAAAGCTCCGCGCCCGCATAGCGGATATCCGTTCCGGGCTTCGGGGCAGTGTAACCCTCCGCCATGTCAAGATAGTGAATTCCCGAACCGAGCGCACCAGCACCCTCGTACCGGTGGGAATGCTCCTCACGCACAATCGCCTCGGTCCCCTCGGGCAGAAGCCCACCCGTGAGAATCGGGGTTGCCTCCCCAGCGGCAATGGGCACCGCCAGACGGTGAACGTTTGTGCGCGCATCCTCGGGGTAATCCGGCGATACGAGACGCCAGGGCGGTGCACCGGCGACCGCATACCCGTCCATCGCCGAAGAACTATAGTGCGGCACAGGCATGCGCGCCGTCAGGTCTTCCGCCACATACCTGCCGATGGTCGCCTGCAGGGGGAGAGCCTCGGTGCTCAGCGTTGGGGTGAGCGCGCTCGCGGCGGCGTGAAGCAGTTCGCGTGCTTCATGCCAGGAAACGGCGGGTGGATGGTGGTGAGACATGGAATCCTCTGCTGAAGTTGATGGGTTATTAGTAGTCGAGCCAGCGCGGAGTGCTGTAGCCGAGTTCGTGCGCCTGCTCCCAGGTATCGACGTCGGCAGTATGCGCGGGATCGAGCTCGACGGCGACCGGGGCAAGACGCTTCACAAAAGAGCGCACGGAGGCGTTTGTGCTGCCCTCTGCAAAGACTTCGCGTAGGGGTGCGAACCGGTAGATGCCAACGAGCGGTTGGAAGACTCCCTCCGCTACACCCCAGTACCCCAGAGTCTCGGTTGGTGCGTCTACTGTGTGCGCGAGAAGTTTCTGCACTGCGGGCGCTATCTGCGGGGTATCTACCCCCAAAATAAGGCACCATTCGGGAGGGGCCTTCTCGCGCGCCGCATAGGCTGCCGCGAGTTTTTCGAGTCCGGCATGAAGCGCCGCCGCAGGACCGGAATAGGGAGGGTCTTCGCGCGTATGCAGTGCATCCGATGGCACCGGCAAGGTTTCGGGGCCGACGACTACGCGCAGCTGCGCCTGCCCGGCGGCATCAAGCGCGCGTTCCAAAAGAGTCTGGGAACCATTGGAAAGCCCGGCCTTCGGGGTGTGATTGAGGCGCGAAGATTTACCGCCCGCCACAATAATGGCGCAGAACGCGGGAATCTGGGCGGCGCGGGTCACCGAATGCTGGGTTCGTGTACCGTTATCCGGCGCACGTAATGGGTCATGCGGTGTGTGCACAGAGGTGAGACCTTCCGGGATGATGGCAGCAAGGGTAGCGTGGTGCGCATCCTGGCGGAAAACATGAAGCAACCGCCAAAAGCGAACGACAGCTCATAAGTCTGAGTTTACCCGCCAGCAAAGGGCGGCAGAACGTCTACGCGCGCATTATCGGTGAGCACGGCGTCGAGCTCGGAACGGGTACCGTCGATCAGGAACGAGCACTGGTGCATAACCTGCGCGAGCGTCATGCCGGAGGCAGGTTTTCCCGGTAAACTCCTCACCCAATTTTTCGACGAGCGCACGCAGGGTCGGCTCGGCCAAATCTGTAAGGCTCACCTGTGTCTCGGCAACGCCGGATGCGGCACGTGCGGCAGCGAAGAAATGTATCTGCACGGTTTTAAACCTCCGATAGCGCTCATCGAGCGGCTTGCTTGAGCGAACTCTTCAATATCGAAATCAGCGTCTTCTTTGCCGTGAGCGCGCGGTTTGAACCACATACCTTCGCGCCACCGCAGGCAATATCGCGGTCGCTGGCACCCGAACGCAGCAGGTCGAGCAGGTCGGTTTCGGAATCCGAGAAGAGGCAGGAACGGATTTTGCCGTCGGCGGTCAGGCGAGTGCGGGTGCACGCTCCGCAGAATGATTCGGTGACCGAGGCGATAATGCCCACGCGCCCGAGCGAAGCGGTATCTTCGCGCGGGAACCCGGCACTGTCGAGGGCGGTACCCAGCGGGTAGACCTCCCAAAGCTGGGCGGGGGAGTCGCCGCGTTTTTCGGCGACCGTGCCCAGAACGAAGTGTTCGGAGAGCATCGTGCGAATCTGTGCCGCCGTAATCGTTCCTTCACGCGTCCATTTGTGATCGGCATCTAGCGGCATCTGCTCGATAAACCGCAGCTGGTAGCCGCCGTCAAGCGCCCATTGCAGAAGTTCGGGGGCCTGAGCGTCGTTGATACCGGGCATGAGCACAGCGTTAATTTTGATGGGTTTTAGACCCGCTGCTGCCGCGCCGTCAATACCTTTAAGAACCGACCCCAGCTTATCGCGGCGGGTCAGCTCGGCGAAAGGTTTCGGGGCAGATGGTGTCGAGCGAGACGTTGATGCGGCTCAACCCGGCATCGGCGAGCGCCTGCGCACGTTTTTCAAGTCCCTATGCCGTTGGTCGTGATCGCTAGCGGAATCGTGGGGTGTTCGCGGTGAATTCGCCCGATAATATCGACGAGGTCTGCGCGCACCAAGGGCTCCCCGCCGGTAAAACGAATTTCTTCGACTCCAAGTTCACGAATGGCGATGTCGGCAAGGCGTGCAATTTCAGCGGATGTCAGCAGATTATTTTTAGGCAGCCACTCCAAACCTTCGGCAGGGCATGCAATAAATGCAACGAAGATTACATTTATCAATCAGTGAAATCCGCAAATCGGTGGCGATGCGCCCCCACCTATCTAAGAGCGGACCGCGGTTTGTAATATATGGGGTCTTGCGTGCGGGTTTATGTAAGGGCTTTTGGGCGTCACCAGAATTTTCGGGCGTAACAAAAGCCGTGTTCGCATCCTGCTCAGAAGCTAAGGTGTGTAACACGGGGCCCGCAATAAGCTGTGTCCGGCCTGAACCGGCGGTGTATGCCATGGAATGACCTCAAAGAAAATTCGTATATTAGAGGTGACAATTAGATTATTCCATGTCTGCGGGTATGGGGGATAGTGTGCGTACCTTAAGTTACATCGAGCGCAAACGTACGGCACATTATTATCGTGGCGGGAATGCACGTTATCGTGCGTCATCGTAGAAAAGAGACATACACTATGAAAACAGCTTTGAAGGTCGCCAGCGCCAGCGCGGCACTCTTTGCCTCCGTTGCTATGACTGGATGCGGCTCCAACTCCTCCAACACCGATGCATCTGCCTCTTCTTCGGCAGTATCCGGATCCGTATCCGGCAAGGTTGAGGTCTATGCGGCTGCTTCCTTGCGCAATGCGGGTACTGAGCTGAAGGAAGCGTTCGAGAAGGAAAACCCCGGCGTTGAGATCACCTACTCCTTCGAAGGTTCCTCCAAGCTGGTGCAGAAGATCGAGCAGGGCGCAAGCCCGGATCTCCTGATTACCGCCGATACCCAGAACATGGATAAGGCGGCTAAACTCGACGAATTCAAGGATGCCAAGCGCGAGGTTATCGCCACCAATAAGCTGGTGCTGGTCACCGCCGAGGGCAACCCCGGCAAGATCAATTCGTTGGACGACTTGAAGAACACTGAAGGCGTTGTCGCCGTATGCAAGGTGAATGTACCCTGCGGTACCCTGGCGGATGAAGAGCTCAAGAAGCATCATATTGAGCTTAAGAACGCGACCACCGAAGGCAATGTGAGCGAGGTGACCACCAAGGTCACTACCGGTAACGCGGATGCTGGCTTCATCTATACGACCGACCTTGCCGCCGCTAAGAAAGACGGCAAAAACCTGGGCTCGGTAGACCTGCCGGATGTTCCCAGGAACGAGTACCCCGCAGCACTGACCACCAAGGGTTCTTCCTCCGATGCTGCGAAGAAGTTTAACGAATGGCTTTCTTCGGATGAAGCCCAGAAGATTCTGGCGAAGTACGACTTCGAGTCTCCTCAGGCAAACTAGAATCTTCAGCGCATAACAGCTGTCACGTAACGGTCGCCTCCTGAAAGAACCTTGCGAGATTCTTGCAGGAGGTGGCTGTGTCGCCGCAGATTCCGAAAGACGTACCCGTGAAAAAACATACCGCTTTCACCGCCGTTCCCCGTTATTTTGCCGTTCCCGCGCTCCTGGGTTTCCTGCTTATTCTGGGCCCGCTTGTGGGTTTGCTGTACAACATCCCCTGGATGCGCCTGCACGACATTATCGACAAAGAAGTTCTCGACGCCGCGCGTCTCTCGCTCACCACTGCCAGTATTTCGACGCTGATTTGCGGGCTTTTAGGCGCCCCCCTAGCGCTGGTGCTCTCTAAAGTTCTCAGCCGCTCTCGCCTGAAAAAATTTGGGGGAGTACTGTACGCGATTATTTATACGCCCGTGATCCTCTCCCCGGTGGTTTCGGGTTTGGGACTGCTCTTCTTCTGGGGACGTAAGGGCATGATCGGTGAGCATCTGTACCACGCGGGCATTATGATTCCCTTCACACCCACCGCAGTTATTCTTGCCCAAACTTTTGTGGCTCTGCCTTTCTTCGTGGCGACCGCCGTGACAACCCTGCAGGCTATCCCTGAAGAATATGAGCAGATAGCTCGGGTGGAAGGGGCAAAATCCTCCGAAATCACCTATAGGGTACTCCTTCCCTTAGCGGCACCGGGAATTGCTACCGCTTTCCTGCTTTCCTTCGCACGAGCGCTCGGCGAATTCGGTGCCACCGTTACCTTCGCGGGTAATGTGCAGGGCAAAACTGAAACTATTCCGCTCGGTATCGAGTTGGCGATTGCCGGCGGAAGCATGAGCTCCGCATTGGGTAACGCCCTCATGCTCATCAGTCTGTACGTGTGCATCTTTGGGCTGCTTGGCCTATTTTCCGTGGTGAAGAAACTGCGTGCCAAAGCCTCTTACAATAGCTAGTAGATAATTCATCACCATTTGGGAGTACAGATGCACAAGCCCCAGTTCGATGGCACCCCCACCACCGAAGAGTATCGCGCCTATCTGGCGCTTTTACTGCGTGATACTTTTATTGGTCGCGCCGAAAACCTGCCGCTGGCGCGTGCTACCGACCGTATCCTTGCGCAGGATGTGCTGGCCAGGCTTGATGTACCGAGTTTCGATAACTCCCAGATGGATGGTTACGCCCTAACCGCCGAGGGCGCCAGCCGTGAGAACCGCATCTTTACGGTGGGGCGTGAAATTCCGGCGGGGCGGCCGCTGCAGCGTTCACGCGCATCCGACGATTTAACCTACCCGATTATGACTGGTGCCCCCATTCCTAAGGGATATGTTGCGGTGGTGCCGGTTGAGCATTCTGAGCGCATCGAATATCCAGACCTACCCGAATCTTTCGGGCGTCCCAGCGAAAAAATTAGGCTCCCTCAGGCGCCCGAAGGGCAGTTTATACGTCGCCGTGGCGAAGACGTGGTAGCTGGGCAAATCATGGCGCGCTCTGGCGAGCGCGTGACCCCCGCACTGCTGGGTACACTCGCCGCGCAGGGGTATACCCGCGTGACGGTTGCCTGCGGGCCACGCGTGCTGGTGTGCACCGGCGGCGACGAGATTCGCCCCACCCTCACCGAAGACGGTGACGATACGGCTACAGAGCTTGCCTATGGCCAGATTTATGATGCTAACGGTCCCATGCTCACCTCAATGCTGGTCGAGGACGGCGCCGTGGTGCGGCGCATCTCGATCGGAGACGATCCGGAGCTTCTGATCGAGCACTTGCGGGAAGAATATGAGACTTTCGCACCGGATATTATTATCACCTCCGGCGGGATCAGCCACGGCAAATACGAGGTAGTGCGCAATGCCATCGCTATGGCACCGTCTTTGGGACTGCCAATTCCGCTTAGTTGGTTCGGACATGTGAGCCAGCAGCCCGGCGGACCGCAGGGCGTGAACGTGCTGGATTTCAACGGGCATCGTCTGCCCATGATTTCTTTCCCCGGCAACCCCGTCAGTACCCTTATTTCCTATGTGCTGATGCTTCGCCCCTACCTGCGTGCGGGCGGACCTTACGGCACCCCGCACGAGGTGGCCTCGCGCATGGCGACTCTCGAAAATGCCCCGCGCGGCGTGCTCGTCATTGATAAACCGCTGACGGCACCGGCCAATAAACGCCAATTTTTGCGCGGTAACCTGGCGATGGTTGAATCCGAACCGGGAACCTATCGGGTGGAGCTATACCCCGATGTTTTGCCCGGATCGCATCTGCTTCATCACGCTGCGACCGCCGATGTGCTCATCGAGCTGGCGCCGGGCACCACGTACACTGGGGGAGAAGCGGTGCGGTACCACCGCATCCGGCTTACGGATAACTGAACGTGGCTGAACTCTCACCCCAACACAGATCTTAAGGACATATCGTGACTGAGAAGAATCTTCACCCCGATGCGGCACAGCCAGCCCAAGACTTGACTCATGTGCGCGCCGATGGGTCGGCCCATATGGTTGATGTGACCTTGAAAGACGTCACCACACGCACGGCGCTCGCTGAGGGAACCGTGCACACTCGTGCCGATGTGATCGCCAAGATTTTTGATGCCGATTTGCCTAAGGGTGATGCCCTGCCAGTTGCGCGTGTAGCGGGTATTATGGGCGCTAAACGCACCCCGGATATTATTCCGCTGTGCCACCCGCTGCCGCTGGGTAAAATTACTCTGGATTTTGAGCGTGGCGAGGACTTTGTACGCATTGTGGCGTCGGTGAAAACCCGGGGCGTTACCGGGGTTGAAATGGAGGCGCTGACCGCGGTCTCCACAGCAGCGCTGACGATTTTCGACATGATTAAGGCGGTCGATAAATACGCCGTGATCAGCAATATTCGGGTACTAGAGAAATCCGGCGGAAAATCCGGTGACTGGGCTGTTTAGCGTTCCCCACTTTGCTATTTTGTGAAGCCCAGAAGGAAAACCTATGAACAACAGCATGAGAGAGAGCACACCATGAGTGCAGAAGAAATCCAGCTTCCCGAGAATCTGACCGGGCTTGTTATCGTGGCGTCTACTCGCGCCGCCCGTGGTATCTATGAGGATAAATCGGGACCCATTGCGGTCGAGTGGCTGCGTTCGCGCGGGTTTAAGACCCCGGACGCCGTCGTGATTGAAGATCGGCAGATTATCGACTACTTCAACACCCTCATTGCCGATGGGAAGAAGAATAATAACCTACCCACGTTTATTCTCACCAGCGGCGGTACCGGGCTGAACACGGACGATCAGACCGTGGAAGCGGTACGCCCGCATCTGGATAAGGAAATCCCCGGAATCATGCACGCATTCTGGGCGAACGGTCTGCAGAACGTATCTTCCGCCGTGCTCTCACGTGGGGTTGCGGGCGTGATCGATAAAACCTTCGTGATGACTTTGCCCGGGTCGCGCGGCGGCGTTAAAGATGGAGTGAAAACCCTAGACCCACTCGTGGAGCATATCTGCCGCCAGATGGAGGACTATCATGACCACTAAGCCGCAGGGGCTCGACCACAGCGGGGCGCACGGCGCTGAGCCCACCGGTTCGGTTGTCATTTTCACCGATATTACCAAGGAAGCCTTAGAACCACTTGCCGCCGCCGTGAAGGCTCAGGTCATGACAGAGGCCATGGGCGCCCTTGTTGTATTCGACGGCATTGTACGCAACCATGATCACGGCAGTGCGGTGCGCGGGCTTTCCTATAGTGCGCATCCGCAGGCAAAAGAATATATCGCGCGTGTTGTGCAGTCTGTAGCGGATGAGCTAGAGGGGGTTCGTCTATGGGTAGTTCACCGCGTCGGTCCTATCGCTATAGGAGAGTCCGCGCTGACCGTGCTTGCCGCTGCGGCACATCGTGGGCGGGCCTTCGAAGCCTGCGAGGCGGTGGCCGACCGTGTGAAAGCCCAGGTTCCCATTTGGAAAGAACAGGAGCTGACAGACGGCAGCACCGAATGGGTGGGCATAGACACCTAGAGACTCAACACGTATTTCCGCGAAAGATACCATCAGGATGAGCTTTATCCCAGACCCCGAAACCGCGCCGGATCCCGTAACTCAGTTGAGCGCGGCCGAACGTGCCTTCTATGCACGTCAGCTGATTCTGCCCGAGATCGGCATGGCGGGGCAGCTGAAGCTGAAGGTGGCACGGGTTGCGGTGCTCGGTGCCGGTGGGCTTGGTGCCCCCGCCCTGCTCTATCTTGCGGGAGCCGGAGTAGGCGAGATTATCATCATCGACGATGATTCCATTGAGGTCTCAAACCTGCACCGGCAGGTCATTCACAGCTACGCACGGGCGGGAAACTCGAAGGCAGAGTCGGCTGCCGAAACGATGCGCGCGCTCAACCCTTTCATCACGGTGACCGTTATCCGAGAACGCCTCACCGACAGTAACGCTTTGACTCTCCTCACTGGCACGGATGCGGTGCTTGACGGCAGCGATAACTTTGAGGCCCGCTACGCGGTTTCGGCTGCGGCACAACAGTTGGGCATCCCACATATTTGGGCGGCAATCCTGGGTTTCGACGCACAGCTCAGCGTATTCTGGGCAGGTCACGGGCCGGTCTATGAGGACCTCTATCCGCAGGCTCCCGCACCGGGAAGCGTTCCTTCGTGCAGTACCGCCGGGATTATTGGGGCGCTCGCCGGTGTAGTGGGCTCGGCGATGGCAATGGAGGCTATTAAGGTCATCACGGGTTCCGGAAAGCCGCTGCTAGGTGAGGTTGGGCTATACTCCGCGTTAACAGGAAAATGGGAATATATACCTCTCTTAGCTTCGATGCAAGCAAAACCTAAGAAATCGGTAGAAACTCACCCTCAAGAGAGCCAAGACACTAAAAATCACTTAATATTTCGTCATAATTCAGGAAAATTGACGGGTAACCATCGCACGCAAAAGTTAGAAGACATAACCCCTGTTCAAGCCCAGCAGCTTTCGCAGTACGAAAAAAATGACCCTTATAGATGTTCGTGAAGCTATCGAGTTTTCTTCTTTTGCGATCGAGGGGGCGATTAATCTGCCGCTGACAGAAATCTTGGATGCTGCCCGCGAAGGCAGTCTTGCCGCGAAAATCCGCGAAAAAATTGACCCCGCATCGAAATATCTTGTGGTCTACTGCACGGGATATACACGGGCGTTGGAGGCGGCACGGGATATTGCTGCCGCTACAGATACTCCCGTGCGTGTTTTAGTAGGTGGAATTTCCGGATGGCTTACAGTCTGAATAACCCTATGAATTTCCTGGATTAGAGAATATTTTTATATCGTATTTAGCATACCAATTTTTGCGATATATTGGCTGTATGGAACAAGCATCACAGACCAAAGGTCCGGATGGACCCCTTACCGATCAGCTGATCAAATTCGGTAAGTTCTTCTCTCGCTGGGACGAGACTGATGACGGTCGTGCGGTCTTCCGTGAAGGCGGTCGCAAAGGCGATACCTTCTACCGCGACCGCTGGAGCCATGATAAAGAAGTTCGCTCAACCCACGGTGTGAACTGTACCGGCTCCTGCTCATGGAAGGTGTATGTCAAAGACGGCATTATCACCTGGGAAGCACAGCAGACCGACTATCCCACAGTCGGTCCCGACCGCCCCGAATACGAACCGCGCGGATGCCCCCCGTGGCGCTGCATTCTCGTGGTACACCTACTCGCCGACCCGCGTGAAATACCCTTATGTACGCGGTCTGCTCCTCGAAATGTACCGCGAAGCAAAAGCCCTGCACAGCGACCCGGTTGAAGCATTCCACTCCATCGTCTCCGACCCCGTCAAACGCAACCGCTACATCAGCGCGCGCGGTAAAGGCGGATTGGTGCGCTCCACCTGGGCGGAAGCGCTCGAAATCGTAGCCGCCGCCCACGTGCACACCATTAAGTACTACGGACCCGACCGCTGCACCGGCTTCACCCCGATTCCCGCAATGTCGATGGTCTCCTTCAGTGCCGGTGTGCGCTTTATCCAGCTCATCGGCGGTGTGATGACCAGCTTCTACGACTGGTACGCCGACCTTCCCGTAGCATCGCCGCAGGTCTTCGGCGATCAGACCGACGTGCCTGAATCCGGTGACTGGTGGGATGCTTCCTATCTGATCATGTGGGGTTCGAAACATCCCCGTCACCCGTACCCCGGATGCCCACTGGGTTGCCGAGGTGCGTTACCGCGGCACCAAGGTTGTCTCGGTCAGCCCTGACTATGCCGACAACACCAAATTCGCCGACGAATGGTTGCCCGCACAGGCAGGTACCGACGCTGCGCTCGCAATGGCTATGGGTCACGTGATTCTCAAGGAAAATTACGTGGATCAGCGCGTGGAGTTCTTCGAAGACTTTGCCCTGACCTACACCGACCTGCCCTTCTTGGTTACCCTCGAAACTCGTGAAGACGGCACGAAGGTTCCCTCGAAGTTCCTGACCGCCGCATCCCTGGCGGGGGAGCAGCACCAGGAAAACGCCGATTTCAAGACCGCCATGATGGATCGCGAAACCGGCGAGGTCTTTGTTCCCAACGGTACGATGGGTCACCGCTACTCCGAATCCGATCAGGGTAAATGGAACCTTGAATTGGACGGGCGCAAACCCATTCTCTCGATTCGTGATCTGCCGCAGGGCGAGTCCGCCGCTGTCGAGATCAAGATGCCGACCTTCGATAACCCCAAGGGTCACGGCGACATCATGACCCGCGGCGTGCCCGTCACCTACGTTGAGGGTCAGGAAGTTACCACCGTCTTCGACTTGATGCTTGCTACCTACGGTATCGGTCGCCCCGGACTGCCCGGCGACTGGGCCAAGGATTACGAAGACTGGTCGATTCAGAACACCCCGGCATGGCAGGAGCAGATTACTTCGGTTCCGCCGGAGGCTGTTATTCGCGTGGCGCGCGAATTTGCGCAGAACGCTATTGACTCTCACGGTCGTTCTATGATTATCTTCGGTGCCGGTATTTGTCAGTGGTACCACGCGGATACAACCTACCGCGCTATCTTGGCTCTGCTGAACTGACCGGCTGCCAGGGCCGCAACGGCGGCGGCTGGGCTCACTACGTGGGTCAGGAGAAGGCACGTCCGCTCACCGGTTTGACCAATATGGCAAACGCTTTGGACTGGAGCCGCCCGCCGCGTCATATGATCGGCACCGGTTTCTGGTACATGCATACCGACCAGTTCCGCCAGGACGGTTACTCCACCGATTACCTGCAGTCCCCGCTGGGCACTGGCGAGCTCAAAGGCGTACACACTGCGGATGTTGTCGCGCGGTCCACCCGTATGGGCTGGATGCCGTTCTACCCGCAGTTCCCCGAGAACTCGCTCGACCTCGCCGATAAGGCAGAGGCGGCGGTAGCACGCGGAGAAGCTAAGGATAATGCCGATTATGTGGCACAGCGCCTGAACTCAGGCGACCTTGAATTCTCTGTCGAAGACGTCGATAACCCCGTGAACTGGCCGCGTACCCTGATGCTGTGGCGCTCGAACCTCTTCGGCTCCTCCGCTAAGGGTGAGAGCTACTTCCTCAAGCACCTTGTCGGCAGCATGGACAACGTGCAGGGCGCCGATCATGAGGAATCCATTCCGCGTGAGGTCACCTGGTACCAGGAAGCACCGCAAGGCAAGCTCGATCTGCTGGTCACCTCGGACTTCCGCATGACCACCACGACCCTGCTTTCGGATGTTGTGCTCCCCACCGCTACCTGGTACGAGAAGCACGATATTTCCTCGACCGATATGCACCCCTTCCTGCACGCGTTCTCGCCTGCTATCGACCCGCCGTGGGAAGCACGAACCGATCACGATACCTTCAAGGCTCTCTCATACGAGTTCACACGCCAGGCCAAGAAGCACCTGGGCACCCGCAAGGATATTGTTTCGGTTCCGCTCCTGCACGATACCCCCGGTCAGATCAAGCAGCCCGGCGGTCATGCACCCGACTGGAAGAGCACTCCCGGCATGTCAGGTGTTCCCGGTAAGAACATGCCGAACTTCATGACCGTCGAACGCGACTACAGCGCGATGTACGATATGTACACCTCTGTAGGCCCGCTCTTCGACAAGGTTGGTGCCACCACCAAATACGTGACGTACGATCTGAAGGACGAAGTCGCTCAGATGGCGAAGGAATTTGGTGTGATGGACTCCGGTAAGGGCGCGGGTCGTCCTGCACTGGATACCGACACCAAGCTCGCCGAGTCGATTCTGCGCATCTCTGGTACTTCCAACGGTGAGGTGGCCCTTAAGGGCTTCAAGGAACTTGAGAAGCAGACCGGTCTGCACCTGATGGATCTTGCCGAGGGTAACGAGGAACGTAAGATTACCTTCCCCATGACCCAGGCAGCCCCGCAGCCCGTGATGACCTCTCCCGAGTGGTCCGGTTCGGAAACCGGCGGCCGCCGTTACGCGCCGTTCACCGTGAACATTGAAAAGAAGAAGCCGTTCCATACCCTAACCGGTCGTATGCACTTCTTCTTGGATCACGACTGGATGCACGAAATGGGCGAGGCACTGCCGATTTACCGTCCCCCGCTGGATATGACCGGGCTCTTCAAGGAACCCGAAATCGGTACTACCGACGGCGTTTCGGTTGCAGTGCGTTACCTAACCCCGCACAACAAGTGGGCTATCCACTCCCAGTACTTCGACAACCAGCATATGCTGACCCTCTTCCGCGGTGGTCAGACTGCCTGGATGAGCCCCCAGGATGCCGAGAAGATCGGCGTCAAGGACGGCGAATGGATCGAATGTGTGAACACCAATGGTGTGTTCGTGGGTCGTGCGGTTGTCTCGCACCGTATGCCTGAGGGCGTGTGCTACGTGCACCACGCTCAGGAGCGTATGATGACGCCGAAGACCGAAACCACCGGCAAACGCGGCGGTATTCACAACTCGATGACCCGCATCCTACTCAAGCCGACCCATATGATTGGCGGCTACGCACACCAGGCATTCGCCTTCAACTATCTCGGACCGACCGGCAACCAGCGTGACATTGTCTCGTACATTCGCCGTCGCAAGTCGCAGGAGGTTACATTCTAATGCGTGTTATGGCACAAGTTGCAATGGTGATGGCGCTTGATAAGTGCATTGGCTGCCACACCTGCTCCGTGACCTGTAAACAGGCATGGACAAACCGTTCCGGTACCGAGTATGTGTGGTTCAACAACGTTGAGACCCGCCCCGGTCAGGGCTACCCGCGCCGCTACGAGGACCAAGAAAAGTGGAAGGGCGGCTGGGTGCTGAACAAGCGCGGTCGTCTGGAGCTCAAGAGCGGTAACCGCTTCCAGAAGCTCTTCTCCATTTTCGCCTCGCCGATTCAGCCCGAGCTCAGCGACTACTATGAGCCCTGGACTTACGACTACCAGAATCTCACCACCGCACCTCTAGGCGATGACTTCCCTGCGGCTAAGCCGGTATCGATGATTACCGGTCAGGACACCAAGATTCAATGGGGCCTGAACTGGGACGATAACCTGGGCGGCGCCCCCGAGCACGGTCACCTTGACCCGCTTGTGGAGAAGGTGCGCAAGAAGGCTGAGGACAAGATTAAATTCGAGTTCGAGCAGACCTTCATGTTCTACCTGCCGCGTATTTGTGAGCACTGCCTGAACCCGTCCTGTATGGCGGCATGCCCCTCCGGCGCTATCTACAAGCGAGCCGAGGACGGCATCGTGCTGGTCGATCAGGATCGCTGCCGTGGCTGGCGTCAGTGCATCACCGGCTGCCCCTACAAGAAGGTGTACTTCAACCACAAGACGGGTAAGGCAGAGAAATGTACGTTCTGCTACCCCCGTATTGAGGCCGGCATTCCGACCGTGTGTGCCGAGACCTGCGTGGGTCGTATGCGCTACATCGGTATCTTCCTCTACGATGCAGACCGCGTGACTGAGGCAGCATCCGTTGCCGATGAGAAAGACCTGTACGAGTCGCAGCTTTCGCTTATGCTCGATCCTTCGGATCCCGAGATTATTCGTCTGGCACGCGAGAACGACATTCCCGAGGCATGGATTACCGCAGCCCAGAAGTCGCCCGTGTACAAGCTGGCGAAGGAATGGAAGGTTGCGCTTCCGCTGCACCCCGAATACCGCACCATGCCGATGGTCTGGTACGTTCCGCCGCTGTCGCCGATTGTGGATCTGCTCAAGGACCAGGGACACGATGCTGAGAACAGCCAGAACCTGTTCGGCGCGATCGAGGCGCTGCGCATCCCCGTTGAATACCTTGCTGAGCTGTTTACCGCTGGCGATACCGAGGTCGTGACCTTCGTGCTCAAGCGCCTAGCCGCAATGCGCGCCTACATGCGTGACATTAATTTGGGCGGCGAAGGCAATGAAGAGATCGCAAACTCGGTGGGTATGACCGGTGCACAGATGTACGAAATGTACCGTCTGATGGCGATTGCTAAGTACAACGAGCGTTATGTGATTCCTCCGGCTCATATGGAGGATGCGCACAACCTCGAAGAGATGGGATGCTCGCTGAGCGTTGATGGTGGTCCCGGCATGTACGGTGACGCATTCAACGACATGGAAGGTCGCCCGACCCCCGTCTCAACTGGCGTATATGAGAGCTCTAACAAGGTGAGCCTCTTTAGCTGGGATGGGAACTCGCGCCCGGATGGTCTGTTCCCGAATACCACCGGAAAGAAGTAAGTAGTGGCTGGATTCTTTTCCAAGCTTATGGGCAAAGCCGATTCCGGGAATACCCCGGAATCGGCGCAAGCCGCGCACGATAACATTGATCCGTTTGATCGTGACTATGGTGCAGGTGAAGACCGCGACTCGGTGATTTACCAGGTCAGCGGCATGCTGTTGAGCTACCCGACGGAAGAAACTCTTGATCTTCTGCCGGAGTTTACGCGGTTGGCGCAGGCAACTGAGAATCCCGATTTCGTGCAGGCCGTGCAAACCGTTGCGGATTGGCTTACGGCTCGCGAGCTTGAAGAAGTTCAGAGTGACTACGTGCAGGAATACGACCTCTCCCGCAGGCACGCTCTGCACCTTTCTTACTGGACGGATGGCGATACTCGCCGTCGCGGCGAAACCCTTCTTCGATTTAAGAAAATGTATCGCGATTCGGGGATGCTCACCCGCCTTAACGGGGAACTTCCCGACTATTTACCTCTCGTCTTGGAGTTTGCGGCGCTGGTGGATCGTCGCCAGGGTCGCGCAGCGCTTCAAGCATACCGTCCCTCATTGGAGCTGCTTCGTTTAGCGCTTCGGGACGGAGACCTCCCACATTATGGGTTATTACAGAGTATCTGCAATACCCTCCCCGGTGTCTCTCCCGAGACTCAGGAACAGGTGCAGCAGATGGCGGGTTATGGCCCGCCCGTTGAGACCGTTGGTCTGAGCGGGTATGCCGATCCGCGGCTGACCCAAGTTAACCCTAATAATATTTAGACCCCTCAAATTAGGAGTACATCGTGTACGCACTCGCATCCGAGCACGCAGCACATGCGGTGCCTGTCGGCGAGCCGGGGATTGTAGACACCCTCCTGTGGGGCGTGCTTCCCTATGTCACTATTCTTGTTCTGATCGGCGGCACTATTTGGCGTTACCGTACCGATCAGTTTAGTTGGACCACTCGATCATCACAGATTTATGAATCCAAGATGCTGCGTCTGGGATCGCCTCTATTCCACTATGGTCTAGCCGCCGTGTTTATGGGACACGTGGGCGGTCTAGTGGTACCTAAGATGCTCACAGACCTCGTGGTGGACGACCACACTTATCACATTGTCGCTTTGTTGGGCGGTTCCGCAGCCGCTGCAGCAACTATTCTTGGTTTGTTCCTGCTTCTGTGGCGTCGTCGTCGTAACGCACAGGTTTTCTCTGCAACGACGATGAACGATAAGTTTATGTACTTTGTGCTGGTCGCCGTCATTCTGGCGGGTACCGCCGCAACTTTGATTTCTGCTTTTGACCCCTCAGGCGGTCTGCCCCCGGTTAACGGGCATGAGGTGGAGTTCAACTACCGCACCTCCATTGCGGTGTGGTTCCGTTCTATCTTCTACTTCCACCCAGAGGTAGCGCTGATGGTGAATGTGCCTGTCGCCTTCAAGATTCACATCATTGTGGCTATGGTGCTGTTCATTATCTGGCCTTTCACTCGTTTGGTGCATGCACTGACTGTGCCGCTGCACTACCTGTTCCGTCCCTACACCATCTACCGTTCTCGCGGCAATGAGCGCGTGGGCGCACGTCGTGGTTGGGACAACCCGCAAGAGGCGCTCCCACGTGAGCGCGTCAATCGCTAACAATATACACACAACACATAACACAAAGAGGAATCATGAGTGCTCCCACTGCTGAGAGTTACGACCTAAAAAAGGGGCAGCTTTTTAACCTGCTGCTGGTTACCTTCGCCTCGACCGTTGGGTTCTGGGCGTGGACGATTGTCGGTCCGCTTGCGAAGTACTACGCCAAGCCGGATCAGATGCATTTGAACCCGGGAACCACGAGTTTGCTGGTTGCTATGCCTATCTTTATTGGTGCGATTGGGCGTATTCCGGTTGGTGGTCTAACCGATAAGTACGGTGGGCGCATCATGATGAGTCTGGTACTTGCCGTCAGCGCTCCGCTGGTGCTCTTGGTCGGTGTTGCCGGTTCGATGAAGTCGTTCCCCCTGATGTTGGTCTTCTCATTCCTGCTGGGTATCGCCGGTACCGTGTTCGCGGTGGGTATTCCGTTCAGCTCCGCTTGGTACCCGCCCGCTCGTAAGGGCTTTGCAACCGGCGTTTTCGGTGCTGGTATGGTCGGTACCGCTCTGTCGGCGTTCTTTACCCCGCGCCTGATGAATCTCGTGGGTTATATGAATACCCACTACATCATTGCGGCTCTGTGCGCGGTAACCGCCATCGTCTCATTCTTGTTCCTGCGTGATTCACCGGCTACCGCTAACCGCGAGGTTACCCCGCTGATGCCGAAGATCATTCGGGCGTTCAAGGTGAAGTCAACCTGGCAGCTGTGCTTCCTGTACTCGGTAGTATTCGGTGGCTTCGTGGCGTTCTCGAATTACCTGCCGACCTACCTGAACAATATCTACGATTTCAACGCTGAAGCCGCTGGTGCTCGTGCCGCAGGCTTCGCGGCGGCTGCCGTGGTCGCTCGTCCCTTCGGCGGTATTTTGGCAGATAAGTTTGGTCCGAAGATCATTACCTTCATTGCGCTGGGCGGCGTATCGGTTTTGGCTCTGGTTACCGCATTCCAGCCGGATGCTGAGCACGTCTACGGTCCCATCTTCTTGGCGATGGCAGCTCTGCTGGGCTTGGGTTCCGGATCGGTCTTCGGCTGGGTTGGCCGCGCGGCTGACCCGAAGAACGTGGGTGCGGTCTCCGGCGTGATCGCTGCTGCCGGCGCCCTTGGCGGCTTCTTCCCGCCGCTGGTGATGGGCGCAACCTACGATGCTGCACATCGTAACTACTTCATCGGTCTAACTCTGTTGGCTGTAACCTCAGCTGTGGCTTTTGCCTCGGCATTCTTGGTCAAGCATGGCGGTAAGCCGGAACATCATAAGGCTGATGCCGCAGCGAAGTAGTAGCTGAGTTTTTCACTCAATTGCTTGTTTCCATGGCTCTGGCCGTTCCCTACTCTGGGGGAGCGGCCAGAGCTTTTTACGTGAGTTTCGTACCCTAAAACCAAATTATAGGGGTGGCGATCACAATTTCGGAACAGATGGCTCTGAATGTAGATACCTCTAATTTATTGATTGCGATGCCGGTTTTGGCTGCCGCCGGTGGTCTAGGCGGGTTCTTCCCGCCGCCGGTGATGGGTGCAGCCTATGACGCCGCCGCAAACAACTACTTTAATAGGATATGCTCTTGCCTGTGACGGCTGCCGCCAGAGTGGGGGATGACGCTCCTGGTATGTGGCGGTAAGAAATCATTCGCCGTGCCGTAACAGGTGGTCGCATGTATGCCGATAAACCCTTATAACATGCGTGTCACAGGGCATATGTAGCTAGAAGTTTGAGCCCACAATATGGGAAAATTAGTACTGTATATACACAACAGTACTGTTGTGAACCGCTAACGGTTTGCGCCGAATAGGAGAAGATATATGTCTTTCATTGACCGTCATCTCGGCCCCCGTTCCGCAGACGCTGAGCAAATGCTCAAAGCCCTGGGATACGATTCCCTGGGAGCTCTGATGGACGACGCTGTCCCGCCTCAGATTCGCCTTCACGGCGAGCTTGATCTTCCCGATCCGTTGACAGAGCAGGATGCACTCGCCAAGATCGCCGAGTATGCCGCCGAGAACAAAGTTTATACGCAGATGATTGGCGAAGGCTATTACGATGCCGTAACCCCCGCCGTTCTACGCCGCAACATTCTTGAAAACCCCGGATTTTACACCTCGTACACCCCCTATCAGGCTGAAATTTCGCAGGGTCGTCTGGAAGCTCTGCTGAATTTCCAGAACGTGGTTATGGAACTCACCGGCCTGGATATTGCGAATGCTTCCCTACTCGATGAGGCAAGCGCGGTTGCGGAGGCGGTTGTGATGATGCACCGCGCCAACCGTAAGGTTAAGAACGGTTTCTTCGCGATTGATTCTCGATGCTTGCCGCAGGTTCTTGCCGTGGTACGCGGTCGTGCCGAACTTCTTGACATTCCGTTCGTGGTCACCGATTTCTCGGAGGGGCTGCCCGAGGGCGATCTGTACGGTGTGGTACTTGCGTACCCCGCATCCGATGGGGAAATTCGTGACATTGAACCGCTGGTGAAAGCGGCCAAGGAACGTAACGCCCTAGTGACCGTGGACGCCGATTTGTTGGCGCTCGCCCTGCTGAAGTCTCCGGGGGAACTCGGTGCTGATATTGCCGTGGGCAATACCCAGCGTTTCGGTTTGCCCTTCTTCTTTGGTGGTCCGCATGCCGCCTACATGGCCGTGCATAAGGGTATGGAACGCACTATGCCGGGCCGTCTGGTCGGTGTGTCGCAGGATTCCGCCGGTAAGCCTTCGTACCGTTTGTCTCTGCAGACCCGCGAACAGCACATTCGTCGCGAGAAGGCTACCAGTAACATCTGTACCGCCCAGGCTTTGCTGGCGATTGTTGCCGGTGCTTACGCTATGTATCACGGTCCCGAGGGGCTGCGTGCTATCGCCGAACGTCTGCATACTAACGCGGCTCGTGTAGCGACAGCCCTGGAAAGCGTCGGATACGGTATTGCCTTTGAGCATTTCTTTGACACTGTTGTGGTTGAGGCACCGGCTCGCGCAGACGATCTTGTAGCCAAGGCGCTTGAGGCTGGCATTAACATTCGCCGTATCAACGAAAACCGCGTGGGTATTTCGGTTGGTGAATCTCATGATGACCGGGTTCTGGAGCGTCTGGTAAAGGCATTTGGCGCAGAACTTCCCTCCGAGGCAGATGCCAAGTTCAGCATTCCCGCAAATCTGCTCCGTACCGATGAGTACATGCAGCACCCCGTCTTCCATAAGTACCGTTCCGAGACCGAGATGATGCGCTACCTGCGCCACCTCTCTGATAAGGATTTGGCTCTGGACCGCACGATGATTCCTCTGGGCTCGTGCACTATGAAGCTCAATGCCGCGGCGGAAATGGAGCCGATTTCCTGGCCCGAATTTGCGAATATTCACCCGCTCGCACCCGCCGATCAGGCTCAGGGCTGGCATAAGCTCATCAAGGAACTTTCCGACTGGCTGGTCGCTATCACCGGATACGATGTCGTGTCTTTGCAGCCGAACTCCGGTGCAACCGGTGAGTACGGTGGTCTGCGTGCTATTCGTGCCTACCACGAGGCTAACGGTGATCACGAGCGTGATACCGTGCTTATTCCGCTTTCGGCGCACGGCACGAATGCCGCATCCGCAGCGCTTGCCGGGCTAAGGTTGCGGGTGTGGCGACCGCATCCGACGGCTCGATTGATGTTGATGATCTGAAGGCGAAGATCGAGAAGTACGGCGATAAGATCGCTGGCATCATGATTACTTATCCCTCGACGCACGGCGTGTTTGAGCCTCAGGTATCTGAGGTTTGCGAGCTTGTGCATGCCGCGGGCGGTCAGGTTTACCTGGATGGTGCAAACCTGAACGCGCAGATGGGCTTCGCACAGCCGGGTAAGTTCGGCGGCGATATTTCCCATCTGAACCTGCACAAGACCTTCTCCATCCCACACGGCGGTGGCGGTCCCGGCGTTGGGCCTCTTGCTGCTCGTGAGCATCTGGCGAAGTACCTTCCCGGCGATGCCGCGACTGCGGATGCCGAAGGCAAGCTGCCTAGCGGCGCGGCACTTCCGATTGCGCAGGCGTTCTTTGGCTCTGCCGGTGTGCTTCCCATTAGCTGGATGTACATTGCTATGAGCGGTGCTGAGGGCTTGAAAAAGTCCTCGGAATACGCGGTGCTGAACGCAAACTACGTGGCGAAAAAGCTCAACGATAAGTTCCCTGTGCTCTACACCGGCAACGCAAACCTGGTGGGTCACGAGTGCATCCTAGATATTCGTGAGCTTACCGACCGCTCCCATGTGACCGCCGAAGACGTGTGTAAGCGTCTGATGGACTTCGGTTTCCACGCGCCTACTCTGGCATTCCCAGTTCCGGGAACTTTGATGATGGAGCCGACCGAATCGGAGTCGAAGGAAGAACTCGATCGCTTTATTGAGGCGATGGAGACTATCTACGGCGAAATTCTTGAGGTTGCCGAAGGCAAGGTCTCAGTGGAAGATTCTGTGCTGCGCAACGCTCCGCATACGGTGGATGTTGTTTCTGCCGACGAGTGGAACCGCCCGTATAGCCGTACCCAGGCTGCCTTCCCAGTTCCTTCGCTTCGCGCCAACAAGTACTTTACACCTGTGGGTCGTATTGACGGTGCGGGCGGAGACCGTCACTTTGTCTGCGAATGCCCTCCGATGGAGGCATTCGATCTTGAAGCTCACGCCGAGTAGCTTCGATGATTCGATGAACTTCTGTGTGTCCCGCGTTTTTCGCCTGTTTGTTAGGAGGCGGGGGAGCGGGGCGCCCGGAAGGCTTACCGTACACACATAAAATAGAATGAATGTTCTTAAAAACAAGAATAATCGTTCTGGTATAAACCGTTCTGGCACAATGCAGTGTATATGACTATGTACTAAGGAGAAACATGTCACCCAAGAAGACCGCACTCTACCCCGTCCACGAAAAGCTAGGAGCCGCATTCACCGACTTTGGCGGCTGGGATATGCCGCTCAAATACGCCAACGATGTTGCCGAGCATCAGGCTGTGCGCACCCGCGCCGGTATTTTCGACCTCTCCCACATGGGTGAGTTCCGCATCACCGGGCCCGATGCCGCTGCATTCCTCGACTACGCTCTGGTCTCCAACATGTCCGTACTCAAGCCTGGTCGCGCCAAGTACTCGATTCTCGCCAACGACAAGGGCGGCGTGATTGACGACCTTATCACCTACCGCTTGGGCGACGAAGAATTCTTGGTTGTGCCCAATGCCGCCAATATTGATAACGATTTTGCGGCCATGAGCGAGCGTCTGGGTAATTTTGATGTGAAGTTCGTCAACGAATCTGACGACACCTCCCTGATTGCTGTGCAAGGACCGCGTGCCGAAGAAATTCTACTTGCGGCTGGTGCCTCAGGTGAGGATGCGGTACGCGAGCTCAAATACTACGCTTCCGTTCCGGTCACCATCGCCGGAGTAGATGTACTTCTGGCACGTACCGGCTACACCGGCGAGGACGGTTTCGAGCTCTTTGTGCCGAACGCCAACGCTGTGAAACTGTGGGAGGCACTCGCCGCCGCAGGTGAGCCCTTCGGCTTGACCCCGGCAGGTTTGGCGGCACGCGATTCGCTGCGTCTGGAAGCTGGTATGCCGCTTTACGGTCATGAGCTGGGCCTGGACATTACCCCCTTCGAGTCCGGCTTGGGTCGCCTAGTTGAGATCGCTTTGGAGAAGAAGACTGTTGATTTCGTGGGCCGTACCGCCCTGACCGAGCTGGCGAAGTCTCCGTCAGAGCGTATTCTGGTTGGGCTGAAAGCCCAGGCAAAGCGCCCGGCGCGGGCGGGTTCGTTCCTCGTCGATGCCGAAGGTAATCAAATCGGTGAGGTAACCTCCGGTATTCCTTCCCCGACCCTGGGTTACCCGATAGCAATGGCACTGGTGAAGCGCGAATTCTCCGAGGTCGGTTCCGAGGTGGATGTGGATATTCGCGGTAAGCGTGCAACTTTTGACGTGGTCTCGCTTCCGTTCTACAAGTGCGAGAAGTAAATACTGCTTCATCTCAGGTAACCCGAGCAAGAGGCATAGGGCGGGTGAATGTGCTGAAGTATATTTACCCGCCCTTCAGCATGCCTGTGTCGGTATATCGACTCGAAGTTTATCGCACAGGCAAGCCCGGGCGCGCACGCAAACATAATGTCGCCTTAGTTTATCCATGACGTGAAGTAAGCTAGGATGAACTCAGCAGGTTGCAAGGTGCTCGGTGAGCATAAACCTCAGGGAAAACCAGCAGACAATGAAGGCTGCATACCCTCTTCGGGCGGTTACATCGGGAGAACCTACAGGTGTACTCCCAGAAGCTAATCCCAACAAACGGACGAACCGCCGCATATAAAACCTGGCGGGTAAGCGCATACTCACATAGATGAAGGAATAATGTGGCACTAGATACTGGCGTTCCAAGTAGTGTGCAAAAACAGGCTGAAGCGCTCGAATACGATATCAGCGTGTTCGAGCTCTTTAGCATCGGCATAGGTCCTTCCAGCTCCCACACCGTAGGGCCGATGCGCGCCTCCAACCGTTTTATCGCCGAACTTATTGACACCAACCTGCTATCACGCACCACGAAAGTGCATATCGACCTGTATGGATCACTCGCCGCAACCGGGGCAGGGCACGGCACCATGAGCGCGGCGCTCAAAGGGTTGTGCGGGCATGTGCCCGAAACTATCTGCCTCACCGAGGCAGACGCCATGATCGAGCGTAATAGCGTGGACGGCACTCTGCCGCTCGCCGGGTATCCTTCCAGTATGTACGGTGCGACGGCTCCCTGCGGCGAGGAGGGCAAAGTTTACGGACCGGTTCTGAACTACCGAGAACTCGATATAACCCTGCGTCCCCTAACAGTGCTTCCGCGCCACACAAACGGTATTAAGATCGCCGCATTCGAGGGCGAGAAGATGCTTTTGGAGCGCACCTATTTTTCCATCGGTGGTGGATTTATTGTCGAAGGTGACGAGCCCGCAACCGGGGGAGCATCCCTAGAACGCCCACCCTACCCGTTCGGTTCCGGCGCCGAGCTCTTAGACATGGCGAACGAGACCGGGATGAGTATTGCCCAGCTCAAAATGACAAACGAGTGTTCGCTTCGCAGCGAGGCTGAGGTACGCCAAGGAATTCTGCACATCTACAAGGTCATGAAGGAATGCATCGGGTCTTCACTATCGCGTGTCGGTTACCTGCCTGGACCCCTCAAGGTACGCTGCCGCGCCGGGGCATGGCACCGCGACCTAATGACCGAAGACCCTAATAAATCGCCCGAATACGCCATTGACTGGGTGAACCTAATCGCGCTCGCCGTGAATGAAGAGAATGCGTTTGGTGGCCGCGTGGTGACGGCGCCGACGAATGGTGCATCCGGCATTATTCCGGCGGTTTTGCACTATGCGATGAACTATACGCCCGGAATACGGCATTGCGGTCGGGGCAAGCGTGAGGATGCGGTGATCGACTTTTTCTTGGCCGCCGCCGCGATCGGGGTGCTGTATAAGAAGCGTGCCTCAATTTCCGGTGCCGAGGTGGGGATGTCAGGGAGAGGTCGGCAGCGCCAGCTCGATGGCCGCCGCCGGTCTTGCTCAGGTTTTGGGCGGTACGAACGAGCAGATTGAAAACGCCGCAGAGATTGCGATGGAGCATAACCTAGGGCTGACTTGTGACCCTGTGGGCGGGTTGGTGCAGATTCCGTGCATTGAACGCAACGCGATGGCCGCGTCGAACGCAGTCACGGCGGCACGCATGGCGCTGCGCGGTGATGGTGCGCATCGTGTTTCCCTAGACCAAGTGATCGAAACGATGCGCCAAACCGGCATGGATATGTCACACCGTTACAAGGAAACCTCAATGGGTGGCCTGGCGGTTAACGTGGTGGAATGTTAGCTCCAAAACGGTAGGGGAACGCTCGCCCGGAAGCCGCAGGGGCATTCAGGGCGAGCGTTTTCTTTATCTTTATTGTGCAGTCGGTTAGAACACTGGTCGAGCGGTTACCGGTACGGCGAAAGACTGGCGGTCTCCCACCCAACCGTTTGTTGGTACCATGCTCTCTAAGGCGGCTAAGTCTTTTGCCTCTAGGTGGTAGCGCATAGCCGCGGCATTTTCCTGTGCCCTCTGCGCATTGCGTGTTCCGGGGATAGGAACAACATCGTCGCCCTGCGCAAGAAGCCACGCCAGAGCCAGCTGGGCCACGGTCATGGAGCGGGACCGCGCAAACGAGGCGAGGGCATCAACTTGGCGCATATTAGCAGTGAGACTGGAACCGTTAAACCGCGGGTCATTCGCCCGGAAGGGGCTGTCGGCAACACTGGTGGTGTTGAGACTTCCGCCAAGCAACCCACGGCCCAGAGGGCTATAGGGGACTAGGCCCACACCCAACTGGCGTGCCGCTGGCACAATATTTACCTCAGGTTCACGCCACATGAGCGACCATTCAAATTGCACGGCGGCAATCGGATGAATAGCGTGGGCACGGCGCAACTGGTCAGCCGTCACCTCAGACACTCCAAGATGGCGTACTTTCCCCTGGGACACCAGCTCGCTCATCGCACCAATTGACTCTTCGATCGGCACCTGCGGGTCTACACGGTGCAGGTAGTACAGGTCAATCGTTTCAGTTCCGAGGCGACGCAGCGACTCGTCACAGTAACTGCAACGCGGTCCGGGTGGGCATCCAGGTGGACACCGTGATCGCCCCGCGCAATGCCGAATTTAGTTGCGATCTGCAGATTTTCGCGGGGCATGCCACTGGATGCTACGGCGCGACCTACCAGCGCCTCGTTATGCCCCTGACCATAGCTTATTGCGGTATCAAGCAGCGTAACCCCAGCATCAAGAGCAGCATGAATGGCCGCGATGGACTCGGTATCATCAGCAGACCCGTACCCCTGAGACAGACCCATGCAGCCAAAGCCTAAGGCTGAGGTCCTCAGAGCTCCGAGGTTCCGGGTGGCTGGACTATCTGTATGTTGATGTAATGTCATATGAAAAATTTTTCCACCCATACTTCTATATGTCTAAGACAAGGTTTTTATAGAAGTCATAACGTTTTATTATGGATAGATGGAACTACGCTACCTGGAATCCTTTGAGGCAGTCGTGCGGTGCGGTGGGTTCACCAAAGCTGCTGCTGACCTGCATCTGGCACAGCCTGCTATTTCCGCACACGTCAAAAGGCTGGAGAAGGAACTAGGGGTCACACTGCTGAACCGCTCCCGAACTGTGACCCTCAGCGCTGCCGGGGAACAATTTTTACCTTATGCTCGGCTGGCGTTGGCGAACCTTGAAGAAGGCAAGCGGCTGATGCAGTCTTTCCACTCGGTTTCAGCGGGTCATGTGCGTGTGGCCGTCACGCCACTCACCGGTAATTTTGATGTTGCTGGTCTGCTGAGTCGATTTCGTGCACGTTACCCACAGGTGACGATTTCATTGTCTACCGGGCTTATTGCAGAACTGCTGGGTAAGTTAGAAGCGGGTCAGGTTGATGTGGTGATCGGGCCTGCAGGTGCTGCCGATGAACGTCAGGGATGGCAGCGAACCGAAATTACGAGTGAACGGTTGGTACTCATCACGCCGCTTGCTGGCAGGGGTCATGTAAGTACACTGGCTGATGTGGCGCATGAGCCATTTGTCTGCTTACCCTCAGATAGCGGTCTGCGCCACCTGCTGAACGAGGCATTCGGCGTAATCGGAGTCGAACCGCGAGTGGATTTTGAGACGCACAGTCCGGCCAGCATCCGCGAGATGGTTGCGGCAAACCTGGGATGCGCCATAATCGCGCAGTCTATCGTTGAGAAACAGGGAACAGCAGTGCGGGTGCATCATATTCCAGGTCTTCCCCCGCACCCACCGATAAGTGTTATGTCGGAAGAAGAGCCTCGCTCCGCCTACCGCGCGGTTTTCTTGAAGAACTGGAGACAACAATTCGAGAACATACTCGCTAAAAAGACCTGCATGGGGCGCGGTGATGAAAAAATGAGAGTTTTACATAGGAGGAAAGCGATGGCGATGAAACCTAATAAACACCCACGACCCCAATATCATAAATTTCAATTACGATGCTGACGAAGAGCTCTATGTGAGCGATCCGGTGGACGTGCCTGCGCTCAAGAAGGCATCGGTAACGTTTAGCTTTCGATATGAAGATTCTTGACTCTGCCGGGTGGCAGCGTATTCGTGCCGCGATTGACAACCTCCGCTCACCCGATACCGATATTTTTTTGCCCAGGCAACCCCTTATGTGTACCAGTTCTACCGTATGTATTTTGATATGGCGGATGAGTACGACTGGGAACAATACTTGCCGGATATTCCTGAATCTCAGGTGTGGACTCTTGTGGATCCTATCTGGGATCGGTGCACGGTTGCCTGGGACAATAACAATGTGCTGATTGTGGTGGAAGCCGAGACTGAGTGGGATATTGAGCACGGTATGATGATGGTGCTCCAAAACGGCACGAAACTGGTGAAAGTGGGTATGGCGGTTGAGTCTTACACCAACCCTGACGGCAGTATTTTCTTGCGCGAAGAATAGGATTAGCAGGGGAGAGCGAGAGGGTGCTCATACGCGATTTCAAAAGCCTAGGAAATATACCGCGGAAGTTTCCAAAAGGGCTATAAAAAGCTTACTTGAATCCGGCGCTTGCATCTGCTGTACGGGTGTGGTAGACAAACGCGCGAGCATAGTGTATTGTTAATATTTACGCTTTCCCTGACCTTTGTGCCTTCATATAGCGGTGGGCACGGGCTGAAGGTGACGTTAAACCGTTCGACATCTACTAGCTTTGCACACCGTTTTCGGGGTCTTCATCATGATGTCTTACGGCTCTGTCGCCGGGAGGCAGATTGCTAACAGACATGTCTGTGGAAGGATCCCCATTTTGGTCGCTTCGAGCACCTCTAACCATGACGCCGCTAACGGTGCGGAAAACAATTCCGACCGTCGTATCTCATTCGCAAAAATTAGTGAACCGTTGAAGGTTCCCAACCTGCTGGCTATCCAGACCGACAGCTTCGACCGCCTCGTAGGTAACGAACGCTGGGCAAAGCGTCTGGAAAATGCTCAGGCAACAGGTGACACCTCTGTACCTGAGAAATCCGGTCTTGCTGAGATCTTCGAGGAGATTTCCCCGATTCGTGATTTCCAGGAAACCATGCAGCTGTCCTTCTCGGATCCGGAATTCTCCGATCCCAAGTACACCATGGAAGAGTGCAAGGACCGTGACGCAACCTATGCGGCACCCCTGTACGTTAAAGCTGAATTCATGAACCTGACCACCGGTGAGGTTAAGCAGCAGACCCTCTTCATGGGCGACTTCCCGCTCATGACCGAATCCGGTACCTTCGTGATCAACGGTACCGAGCGTGTGGTCGTTTCCCAGCTGGTGCGTTCACCCGGTGCATACTTCGAGAAGGCACCCGACCGCACCTCCGATAAGGACATCTACTCAGCACGCGTTATTCCTTCGCGCGGTGCATGGTTTGAGCTTGAAATAGACAAGCGCGATCAGGTGGGTGTGCGCCTGGACCGCAAGCGTAAGCAGTCTGTGACCGTGCTGTTGAAGGCTCTGGGATGGACCGAGGCAAAGATTCTTGCCGAGTTCGGGAACTATGATTCTATTCGTGCAACCCTAGAGAAGGACTCCGTATCAACCCGGGACGAGGCTCTGCTCGATATCTACCGTAAGCTCCGCCCGGGCGAGCCCCCAACGGTAGAGGCCGCACAGGCGTTGCTCGACAACATGTACTTCACCCCGCGCCGCTATGATCTGGCGAAGGTTGGTCGTTACAAGGTGAACCGTAAGCTCGGTGTAGATGTTCCTCTTGATTCTCCCGAGGCATCGGTACTCAGCCAGGACGACATCGCTCAGATGATTCACTACCTGTGCGCCCTGCACGCTCAGGAGAGCAGCATCCCCGGTAAGCGTGACGGCAAGGAAATTTCCGTTAAGATCGATATCGACGATATTGACCACTTCGGTAACCGCCGCATCCGTACTGTGGGCGAGTTGATTGAGAACCAGATTCGCACCGGTCTTTCCCGCATGGAGCGTGTGGTGCGTGAGCGTATGACCACTCAGGACGTTGATTCCATCACCCCGCAGTCCTTGGTGAACATCCGCCCTGTGGTGGCAGCGATTAAAGAGTTCTTCGGTACTTCGCAGCTTTCGCAGTTCATGGATCAGAACAACCCGCTGGCTGGGCTAACCCACAAGCGTCGTCTTTCGGCGCTGGGCCCCGGCGGTCTTTCCCGCGACCGCGCGGGCATGGAAGTGCGCGACGTGCACCCCTCGCACTACGGTCGTATGTGCCCCATCGAAACCCCTGAAGGTCCGAACATTGGTCTGATCGGTTCGTTGGCAACCTACGGGCGTATCAACTCTTACGGCTTTATCGAGACCCCCTACCGCGTGGTTGAAGATGGTAAGGTCACCGACAAGGTGCGTTACCTGACTGCCGACGACGAGAAGAGCGTTATTATTGCGCAGGCAAACGCCCCGCTGACTAACGAGCGTACCTTTGCTGAGGACGAGGTTCTCTGCCGTGCAGGCGATGGTTCTGGCGAGGCCGTGCTGGTTGCCCCCGGCGCTGTGCAGTACATGGACGTTTCCCCGCGTCAGATGGTGTCTGTGGCAACCGCTCTAATTCCCTACCTTGAGCACGACGACGCAAACCGTGCGTTGATGGGCGCTAACATGCAGCGCCAGGCTGTGCCGCTGTTGGAGTCTGAGGCTCCTGTCGTTGGTACCGGTATGGAGAAGTACGCTGCGCTTGACTCCGGCGATTCCGTGCTGGCGAAGAAGGCTGGCGTGGTATCCGAGGTATCGGCCGATCTGGTGTTGGTCCGCAACGATGACGGCACCACCAGCTCGTACCCGATCATGAAGTTCTCCCGTTCGAACCCGGGCAACTGCTACAACCAGCGTGTTGTGGTGAAGGCCGGTCAGCGTGTGGAGGAGCGTGACGTTATCGCGGACGGCCCTTCGACCGACGGCGGTGAGCTCGCTCTGGGTAAGAACCTGCTCGTGGCATACATGCCCTGGGAAGGTCTGAACTATGAGGATGCGATTATCCTCTCCCAGCGCATGGTTTCCGAGGACGTGCTGACCTCGATTCATATCGAAGAGCACGAAATCGACGCTCGTGACACCAAGCTGGGTCCCGAAGAAATTACCCGCGATATTCCCAACGTTTCTGAGGAAGTTCTCTCTGCACTGGATGACCGCGGTATTATCCACATTGGTGCCGAGGTTGAGGCTGGCGACATCCTGGTCGGTAAGGTAACCCCCAAGGGCGAGACCGAGCTGACCCCTGAAGAGCGCCTGCTGCGCGCAATCTTCGGCGAGAAGTCCCGCGAAGTTCGTGATACTTCTCTGAAGGTTCCCCACGGTGAATCCGGTACCGTGATCGGCGTTCGCATCTTCGACCGCGAAAGCGACGATGAAGACGATCTGCCCCCGGGTGTTAACAAGCTTGTGCGCGTGTACGTTGCGCAGAAGCGTAAGATTACCGACGGCGACAAGCTCGCAGGTCGCCACGGTAACAAGGGCGTTATTTCCAAGATCCTGCCGGTCGAAGACATGCCTTTCTTGGAAGACGGTACTCCCGTTGATGTCATTCTGAACCCGTTGGGCGTGCCCGGTCGTATGAACATCGGCCAGGTGCTTGAGGTTCACACTGGCTGGCTCGCTAAGCAGGGTTGGAAGATTGAGGGTGACCCGGCGTGGCTGAAGAATATGCCGAACTTCCCGAAGGAATCCGGACCCACCCGCCTGGCGACCCCCGTGTTCGACGGCGCTCATGAGGACGAGCTCTTCGACTTGATGGATCACGCGAATCCGAACCGTGACGGCGATCGTCTGATTACTCGCTCTGGCAAGGCACGTCTGATTGACGGTCGTTCGGGTGAGCCGTTCCCTGACCCGATTTCGGTGGGGTACCAGTACATCCTGAAGCTGCACCACCTGGTGGACGACAAGATTCACGCTCGTTCCACCGGTCCTTACTCGATGATTACCCAGCAGCCGTTGGGCGGTAAGGCACAATTCGGCGGTCAGCGCTTCGGTGAGATGGAAGTGTGGGCGCTGGAAGCATACGGCGCCGCCTACACCCTGCAGGAAATCTTGACCGTCAAGTCTGACGATGTGGCCGGTCGTGTGAAGGTTTACGAGGCGATCGTCAAGGGTGAGAATATCCCCGAGCCGGGCATCCCTGAATCCTTCAAGGTTCTTATTAAAGAAATGCAGTCACTGTGCCTGAACGTCGAGGTACTTTCTACCGACGGGAAGACCATTGAAATGAGCGACTCGGAGGAAGAAGGCTTCCGGGCAGCAGAAGATATGGGCGTGAGCCTAACCCACGAGGAGCCCAGCTCCGTGGACGAGCTCTAATCACAGCCCCTCCTTCGAGGGCAGGGCGTAGTCACGCACGATTTTCGCCCCGCCCATCAACCCCAAGTCTTCGAAACTACAGAAAGAGATTAGGACCGATATGTCCAACGAATCTTCGCTTGGTTTGATGCGAATTGGTCTTGCCACCGCCGACGATATCCGTCGTTGGTCTTACGGCGAGGTCAAGAAACCCGAGACCATCAACTACCGTACCCTGAAGCCGGAGAAGGAAGGCCTCTTCGACGAGCGCATCTTTGGTCCCACCAAGGACTGGGAGTGCTACTGCGGTAAATACAAGCGCGTGCGCTTCAAGGGTATTGTGTGTGAGCGCTGCGGCGTTGAAGTGACCCGCTCTAAAGTGCGCCGTGAGCGCATGGGCCACATTGAACTGGCTGCACCCGTCACCCACATCTGGTACTTCAAGGGCGTTCCTTCACGCCTGGGCTACCTGCTTGATTTGGCACCGAAAGACCTGGAAAAGGTCATCTACTTCGCCGCCTACATGATCACGAGCGTGGATGAGGAAGCTCGTCACGAGGATCTGCCGAACCTGCAGGCGGCACACGACCGTGAAAAGCGTGAGCTGGAGTCTCAGCGTGACGCCGATATTGCCGCTATTTCCCGCGAAGTTGAGCAGGAACTAGCTCGTATTGAGGCTGAGGGCGGCAAGAAGACAGCCGAAAAGCGTAAGCTGCGCGATAATGCAGAGCGTCAGATGGCTTCTGTTCGCAAGCGCGCCGACCGTGAAATTGAGCACCTGGAGAAGGTCTGGGATCGTTTCAAGAACCTGAAGGTTGCTGACCTTGAGGGTGATGAGGCGCTCTACCGCTCCATGATCGATAAGTACGGTCTGTACTTTGAGGGTGCAATGGGTGCTGAGGCTATCAAGAAGCGCCTGGAAACCTTCGATCTAGAGGCCGAAGCTGAGGCCCTGAAGGAGGTCATTCAGACCGGTAAGGGTCAGAAGAAGACCCGCGCGCTCAAGCGTCTGAAGGTTGTAAACGCCTTCCTGACCACTAATAACTCCCCGCTGGGTATGGTGCTGGATGTTGTTCCGGTTATTCCGCCGGAGCTGCGCCCGATGGTTCAGCTCGATGGCGGTCGCTTTGCGACTTCCGACCTGAACGACCTGTACCGTCGTGTGATCAACCGTAACAACCGCCTCAAGCGCCTGCTGGAGCTTGGCGCTCCCGAGATCATTGTGAATAACGAAAAGCGTATGCTGCAGGAAGCTGTGGATTCGCTCTTCGATAACGGTCGTCGTGGTCGCCCCGTGACCGGTCCCCGGTAACCGCCCGCTGAAGTCGCTCTCCGATATGCTCAAGGGTAAGCAGGGTCGTTTCCGCCAGAACCTGCTCGGTAAGCGCGTGGACTACTCCGGCCGTTCCGTGATCGTGGTTGGTCCGCAGCTGGAAATGCATCAGTGCGGTCTGCCGAAGCAGATGGCGTTGGAGCTCTTCAAGCCCTTCGTCATGAAGCGCTTGGTGGAGCTTTCGCACGCGCAGAACATTAAGAGCGCTAAGCGTATGGTTGAGCGTTTCCGCCCGCAGGTGTGGGATGTTCTCGAAGAGATCATTACCGAGCATCCTGTGTTGCTGAACCGTGCACCTACCCTGCACCGTCTGGGTATTCAGGCGTTCGAGCCGAAGCTGGTTGAGGGTAAGGCTATTCAGCTGCATCCGCTCGTGTGTTCTGCGTTCAACGCTGACTTCGACGGCGACCAGATGGCGGTTCACCTGCCGCTCTCGCCCGAGGCTCAGGCTGAGGCACGCATCTTGATGCTCTCCTCGAACAATATCTTGAAGCCTTCGGACGGTCGTCCGGTAGCTGTTCCTTCGCAGGATATGATCATTGGCTTGTACCACTTGACCACCACACGCGAAGGTGAGAAGAACGAGGGTCACGCATTCTCGTCGATCGCTGAAGCTCTGATGGCGATGGATCGTCACGATATTGAGCTGTACACCAAGATTAAGGTTCGTCTCTCTGGCGACGAGTTTGTAGCGCCCGAGGGTTGGGAAGCCCCTGAGGGTTACACGCCTGGCGATCCGATTCTGCTGGAGTGCACCGTTGGTCAGATTCTGTTCAACCAGACTTTGCCGAAGGATTACCCGTGGTTCTCTGGCATTGCAGATAAGAAGGGACTGGGCAAGCTCATTAACGATCTTGCTGAGAAGTACCCGATGGATATCGTGGCGCGTACCCTGGATAACCTCAAGAACGCTGGCTTCTACTGGGCATCGCGTTCGGGCGTGACCGTCGCCGTTTCTGATATCGCGACCCCGGCGACTAAGCCCGCGATTATGGAACGCTATGAAAAGCAGGCCTCCGCGATTGAGGATGAGTTTGATGTCGGTATGATTGGCGACGACGAGCGCCGTGAAGAGCTCATCAAGATTTGGACCGAAGCTACCGATACGGTCGCTGAGGCTATGCGCGAGAATCTGAGCGACAACGGTGGTCTGAATACCATCTACCGTATGGTGACCTCTGGCGCACGTGGTAACTGGATGCAGGTTCGTCAGATTGCGGGTATCCGCGGTCTGGTGTCTAACCCGAAGGGCGAGATTATGCCCCGCCCGATTAAGTCCTCCTACCGTGAAGGGCTGTCGGTGTTGGAGTACTTCATCGCAACTCACGGTGCTCGTAAGGGTCTTGCCGATACCGCGCTGCGTACCGCTAACTCGGGTTACCTGACCCGCCGTCTGGTGGACGTTTCGCAGGATGTGATCGTGCGTGAACACGACTGCGGTACTCGCCGTGGTCTGGTGCTTCCGCTGATCGATGCCGACGGCAACCTCCACCCGGATGTTGAGACCTCTATCCACGGTCGTACCTTGGCAATTGATGTCAAGGACTCTGACGGTAACGTTATCGCATCCGCTGGTGAGGATGTTTCGGATGTGCTGATCGAGAAGCTGTTCAAGGCTGGTGTGAAGGAACTGCGTGTTCGTTCTGTGCTGACTTGCGAGTCCAGCATCGGCGTATGTGCCCTGTGCTACGGACGCTCGATGGCATCGAACGTTCTGGTTGATATTGGCGAGGCTGTAGGTATTATCGCGGCTCAGTCCATTGGTGAGCCCGGTACTCAGCTGACTATGCGTACCTTCCACACCGGTGGTGTTGCATCGGCTGACGATATTACCCAGGGTCTGCCCCGTATTCAGGAGCTCTTCGAGGCTCGCACCCCCAAGGGCGTGGCACCGATTTCTGAGGTTTCCGGCCGTGTGACCATTGAGGACACCGAGAAGTCGTACAAGATCGTCGTTACCCCGGATGATGGTTCCGAACCGCAGTCTTACACGGTTCTTCGCCGTGCAGCTTCGAAGCTGCAGACTGGCGACCACGTTCAGGTGGGCGATCAGCTGGCTGCTGGTGCGGTTGATCCGAAGGAGGTTCTGCGTATTCGCGGTCCTCGTGAGGCGCAGAAGCACCTGGTGAGCGAGGTTCAGGGCGTGTACAAGTCTCAGGGCGTAGAGATCCACGATAAGCACGTTGAGGTTATTGTGCGTCAGATGCTCCGCCGCGTGACCGTCATTGAGTCTGGCGATACCGAGCTGCTGCCCGGTGAACTCGTGGATAACATCGTGTTCCAGAAGGCTAACCGTAAGGCGCTCGTTGAGGGCAAGAAACCTGCCGCTGGCCGTCCTGAGATGATGGGTATCACCAAGGCTTCGCTGGCCACCGAGTCCTGGCTGTCTGCCGCATCCTTCCAGGAGACCACTCGCGTTCTCACCCAGGCTGCGATGGAGGCTAAGACCGATCCGCTGCTTGGCCTGAAGGAGAACGTCATCATCGGTAAGCTGGTTCCCGCCGGTACCGGTTTGGCTCGCTACAACGATATTGAGGTTGAGCCCAGCCAGAAGGCGCGTGAGGAGCAGATGCAGGCGTTTGATGGCTTCGGCTACCAGAGCGCGTTCACCCAGCTGGGTGAAGATCCGTACCCCTACGCCAACAGCGGCTACATGGCTGTTCCCTTGGACGAGTACGGTCGTGGTCTTGAGTAAGACTCACATAATGGGTTCGTAAACTCGATCGTGAATCGGGCCTAGTGTCCTAGATGATGGAGGCGGTCTCGGGAACTTCCCGAGACCGCCTCCTGACGTTAGCTAGGGGAGAGGACTACTCTATTTCAGTATCAAGTGATGAATACCATAATGTATTTACCGTGATGGATGGTGTTCTCTCCGAGTTCAGCTAGATTAACAGGATTTTAACCTGTATAGTCTTTATCCGAAGTACCTAGCCTCGGCGTGGAATTCACCACCGTGATTCCTTGTGATAGTTAATCGTGAGGTCTTGGGTCAACGAATCAATGGCAGTATGGATACCGTCCTTTGGTGTTGCCTGTGTGCTGACACCTAAATGCCATTTTTAAGTGTGCCCAAAAACTTTTTCATCAGAAATAAGTTTAAACTCGCTGAGAGCAAGAACCCGTGTGCCTAGATGGGCTACGGGCTTCTGTAACCGAGAGCATTTCGTGGCAACACAAAATGCCAGTAAGTTCCCAAGGACTTGAAGACAGATAAGTCCACATAGTAACGGAGAAAACGTGCCTACTATTCAGCAGCTGGTCCGTAAGGGCCGGACTCCCAAGGTCGTTAAGACCAAGGCGCCCGCACTGAAGGGCAACCCTATGAAGCGTGGCGTGTGCACCCGTGTGTACACCACCACCCCGAAGAAGCCGAACTCGGCACTGCGTAAAGTCGCTCGTGTCAAGCTCAACGGTGGTATCGAGGTTACCGCATACATTCCCGGTGAGGGTCACAACCTGCAGGAGCACTCGATTGTGCTCGTTCGCGGTGGCCGTGTGAAGGACCTCCCCGGTGTTCGTTACAAGATCGTTCGTGGTGCTCTGGATACCCAGGGTGTTAAGGGTCGCGGCCAGGCTCGCTCCCGCTACGGCGCTAAGAAGGAGAAGAAGTAATGCCTCGTAAGGGTCCCGCTCCCAAGCGTCCCCTCGTAAACGATCCTGTTTACGGTTCTGCGCTGGTTACCCAGCTCATTAACAAGGTCCTGTTGGACGGCAAGAAGTCCGTGGCAGAGCGCATCGTATACGGTGCTCTTGAGGGTGTTGAGAAGAAGACCGGTTCTGATCCGGTCGTCACCCTGAAGAAGGCTATGGATAACATCAAGCCCTCTCTTGAGGTTCGTTCCCGCCGTGTTGGTGGTGCAACCTACCAGGTGCCGGTCGAGGTCCGCCCCGGCCGTTCCACCGCTCTGGCTCTTCGCTGGTTGGTTGGCTTCTCGAAGCAGCGCCGCGAAAAGACTATGACTGAGCGTCTGATGAACGAGATCCTGGATGCATCCAACGGTCTCGGCGCCGCTGTCAAGCGCCGCGAAGACACTCACAAGATGGCCGAGTCCAACAAGGCCTTCGCACACTACCGTTGGTAATTCTCCGTTTACAGCCTGTCGAGGTTATGGAGCCTGGCAGGCTTTCGGAGTATCTCATTTAGGGAGAAAAACGTGGCACATGATGTGTACACTGACCTGAACAAGGTCCGCAACATCGGTATTATGGCGCACATTGACGCCGGTAAGACCACTACTACTGAGCGCATCCTGTTCTACACCGGTATTAACCACAAGATCGGTGAGACTCACGATGGCGCTTCAACTATGGACTGGATGGCTCAGGAGCAGGAGCGCGGTATTACCATTACCTCCGCAGCTATCACCTGCTTCTGGAAAGACAACCAGATCAATATTATTGACACCCCCGGTCACGTTGACTTCACCGTTGAGGTGGAGCGTTCGCTGCGCGTGCTTGACGGCGCGGTAGCGGTATTTGACGGTAAGGAAGGTGTTGAGCCTCAGTCTGAGACCGTGTGGCGTCAGGCTGATAAGTACGATGTCCCCCTGTATCTGCTTCGTCAACAAGATGGACAAGATGGGTGCGGACTTCTACTTCACCGTTCAGACTATTATTGATCGCCTGGGCGCAAAACCGCTCGTTATGCAGCTGCCTATCGGCGCTGAGAGCGACTTTGTCGGCGTGGTTGACCTGCTCGAAATGAAGGCATACGTATGGCCTGGCGACTCTAAGGGCGACGTGACCATGGGGGCAGAGTACGAGACTCGGGAGATCCCCGCTGACCTGCAGGCTAAGGCTGAAGAGTACCGCGCAGAGCTGATCGAGGCTGTTGCCGAGTCCAGCGAGGAACTTATGGAGAAGTACCTCGAAGGTGAAGAACTCACGATTGATGAGCTCAAGGCTGGTATTCGCCAGCTGACCATCAACGGCGAGGCATTCCCCGTGCTCTGCGGTTCCGCATTCAAGAACCGCGGCGTTCAGCCCATGCTGGATGCTGTGATCGACTACCTGCCTTCCCCGCTGGATGTTCCCGACGTTGAGGGTTCTAGCCCTTCGAATGAGGAAGAGAAGCTTACCCGTAAGGCGTCTTCGGATGAGCCTTTTGCGGCTCTGGCCTACAAGGTTGCAGCTCACCCGTTCTACGGTCAGCTCATCTACACCCGTGTGTACTCCGGTCACGCGGCTCAGGGTCAGCAAGTTCTTAACTCGACTAAGGGTAAGAAGGAGCGTCTCGGTAAGCTCTTCCAGATGCAGTCCAACAAGGAGAACCCGGTTGACGAAATCACCGCGGGTCACATTTATGCGGCGATCGGTCTGAAGGATACGACTACCGGTGATACTCTGTGCGATCCTGCAAACCCGATCGTGCTTGAGACGATGACCTTCCCCGCTCCCGTGATCTTCGTGGCTATTGAGCCTAAGACCAAGGGCGACCAGGAGAAGATGTCGACCGCAATTCAGAAGCTCTCCGCTGAGGACCCCACCTTCACCGTGTCGCTGAACGAAGAGACCGGTCAGACCGAAATCGGTGGTATGGGCGAGCTTCACTTGGACATCATCGTTGACCGTATGAAGCGTGAGTTCAAGGTTGAGGCTAACGTTGGTAAGCCTCAGGTTGCATACCGCGAGACCATTAAGAAGACCGTTGAGAAGGTCGACTACACCCACAAGAAGCAGACCGGTGGTTCCGGTCAGTTCGCGAAGGTGCAGGTTTCCTTCGAGCCGCTGCCTCTGGATGGCGAGGAACTGTACGAGTTTGAGGATAAGGTGACCGGTGGTCGCGTGCCTCGCGAGTACATTCCTTCTGTCGATGCTGGTATTCAGGACGCTATGAAGTTTGGTGTTCTGGCCGGTTATCCGATGGTCGGCGTGAAAGCAACCCTGATCGACGGCGCCTACCACGATGTCGACTCCTCTGAAATGGCGTTCAAGATCGCTGGTTCTATGGTCTTCAAGGAAGGCGCTAAGCGCGCTAACCCTGTTCTGCTGGAACCACTGATGGACGTTGAGGTGCGTACCCCCGAGGAGTACATGGGCGACGTTATCGGCGACCTAAACTCTCGTCGTGGTCACGTGCGTTCCATGGAGGATGCATCCGGCGTCAAGATCGTCAAGGCTCTCGTACCGTTGACCGAGATGTTCGGCTACATTGGCGATCTGCGTGGTAAGACCCAGGGTCGTGCAGTATTCTCGATGGCATTCGACAGCTACGGCGAGGTTCCCAAGAACGTCGCTGACGAGATCATTCAGAAGAGCCGCGGCGAGTAATTTCCCGTCTCTTCCCTGAGGGCCGCGGGTTGAGAAGCCCGTGACCCCTCACTAAAATTTTTAAATAAAAATCCACCATTGAAGGCATGGACAGTTTCATCTCTGCCGCGTAATCCGCTATTCTAGACGCTAGACCGTTTTTTGCGGGTTGCGCCGGAGCGAAGATCCGGGTGCATGTTTTCAATACGTTCTAGGAGGAACACTCTTGGCTAAGGCTAAGTTCGAGCGCTCCAAGCCTCACGTTAACGTCGGTACCATTGGTCACGTTGACCACGGTAAGACCACCCTGACCGCTGCTATCTCCAAGGTTCTGGCTGACAAGTACCCGGACCTGAACGAACAGCGCGACTTCGGTATGATCGACAGCGCTCCTGAGGAGCGCCAGCGCGGTATTACCATTAACATCGCTCACATTGAGTACCAGACTGAGAAGCGTCACTACGCACACGTTGACGCTCCCGGTCACGCTGACTACGTCAAGAACATGATTACCGGTGCTGCACAGATGGACGGCGCAATCCTCGTGGTTGCTGCTACCGACGGTCCCATGGCGCAGACCCGTGAGCACGTGCTGCTCGCTCGCCAGGTTGGCGTGCCCACCCTGCTGGTGGCACTGAACAAGGCTGACATGGTTGATGACGAAGAGCTTTCTCGACCTCGTCGAGATGGAGGTTCGTGACCTCCTCTCCTCGCAGGAGTTCGACGGTGATGACGCTCCCGTGATCCGCGTGTCTGCTCTGAAGGCTCTCGAAGGTGACCCCGAGTGGGTTGCTAAGGTTGAGGAGCTCATGGAAGCAGTTGACACCTACATTCCGGATCCGGTTCGTGAGACCGACAAGCCCTTCCTTATGCCCATTGAGGACGTCTTCACCATTACCGGTCGCGGTACCGTTGTGACCGGTCGTGCAGAGCGCGGTACCCTGAAGATCAACTCTGAGGTTGAGATCGTTGGTATCCGCCCCATCCAGAAGACCACCGTGACCGGTATCGAGATGTTCCACAAGCAGCTCGACGAAGCATGGGCAGGCGAGAACTGTGGTCTGCTTCTGCGTGGTCTCAAGCGTGACGACGTTGAGCGTGGTCAGGTTGTTGTGGAGCCGGGCTCCATCACCCCTCACACCGAGTTCGAGGCAAACGTCTACATCCTCTCCAAGGATGAGGGCGGTCGCCACAACCCCTTCTACTCGAACTACCGTCCTCAGTTCTACTTCCGTACCACTGACGTGACCGGTGTTATCAAGCTCCCCGAAGGGCACCGAAATGGTTATGCCCGGTGACAACACCGAGATGACTGTTGAGCTGATCCAGCCCATCGCTATGGAAGAAGGCCTCGGCTTCGCTATCCGTGAGGGTGGCCGCACCGTTGGTTCGGGTCGCGTTACCAAGATCATCAAGTAATTGCCGTAGCAACGACAATTCGCTGATGATGCGTTGAACAGTTTGATCTTTCAACGCTAGCGATTTTTAGAAGTCCCCCTGCATCATTGAATGCAGGGGGACTTCTACGTTCTAACACTCCGCAGAGGGCGCTTCTGTGAGCGATAGTTTATGTTTGGCATCTAACCCCAGTGGCAGTACACCCCCTAACCATAAGCACGGCTGGGGAGGGCATGCCGGGGTGGATTGGGTACCTTCTTTTAGCGTGTCCTGCTTGGGCAGGCTTTTTCTAGAACACGCTAAAAGGTAACGGGGTAAATAGTCCGGGGATTGCATTACTTCACCTTTACCCGTGCCTCCCTTTATCCTCTCCATAAAAAGAGCCTTGATAGTGAATGAAGCGAAGTTTCCAACACTTTGTTCACCATCAAGGCTCTTTTGTAGGAGCTAGAACATCAGGAATATTCTAGGCTTGACTATTTCCGTTCGGGTTGTTGTGCTGTTGTGAGTATCCAGGATACTGTGCCTGACCATTGGGCTGGTTATAGCCTTGGTAAGGCTGCTGCCCTGCCCATGGCCCCTGTCCATAAGGTGCGGATGCAGCATTTGGAGGAACGAATCCGGCAGGCGCGCCCTGATACGGGTTCTGCGGAAGAGCGGGAGCTTGTTTATCCGCTGAAGGCCCCTGATCGCGAGCCAGCAAACGCCATACAACACCAGCAATGAGAAGTACCGAGATAATCATGAGCGTGAGCGGGTTGAGCCCGTTGAGTAGAAGCGCAAGATCTACCGTAACGAGAGCCGCGCTGACAAATACCCAGATACGGTCAAGAACAACGCTGACGAGTACAGTCAGGAGAATGCCCAAGAGCATGATGACCGCACCTTGCTGAAGGTAACCAGTGCCCCATGCCATGATGGTGAGGAGCCCCTGTAATCCTATAGCCGTGTAGAGCAACGCCGCAGAGATACCTTGCTGAGCGGGGTGTTTCTCGATGAGGTTCCGGAGTATCTTAGATGCCACAACAGCAAGCAGAATGAGGATCGCAGCTTCCAGCAGGCTCTGGAAGAATCTGTCACCGAGAAATCCAGAAGGATTCGTGTAGTAAATGCCACCGGTGCGGCAACGATGGCTGTTGGCAGCATGCGTTTAGTGCTGACGGAGGCAAAGCTCAAAGCTGTAAGACCCCACAGCAGGGCGCTCTGTACCGTATCTTCGGAAGCAATCGAAGCAAAAGTCCAGAAGGCGATAGCTATGATCGCCGGAACCATCAAAAAGGTGTTGTGCGGACCGTAGAATCGGGTGCTGTCATTGCGCTGAGAAACCAAATAGTTTTTCGAGGATCGGGCAGGCCCGTGGAGCGGAAGCTGAATAACTTTCGCTGAGTTCTCCAACTGCACGTTAAGAGGCTGAAGCGAATCATACTTGCCGGAGATTTCGCGCTTCAGCAGGGTTGTTAGACCGTAGAGGACTGCACTGCATAGGGCAGCGGCAAGACCCTGGTAGATAACATATTCAGAGAACCGTGCGTGATTGAGGTTCAGCATATGATTGGTAACGGTATAACCTGTCAAGAGCAACGCGATAGAGGCGCATACTCGGAGCATAGCCAGGTTTGCTGCCTCCCCGAGCCCCCACAGCACTAGAACAGCAAGGGGACAGAAGATGGCGGTGAACAGAGCGTTGTCTGAGTACGCGAAGGGAGCGATGAAACCGGGCAGACACGCTGTGTAGAAGATAATGTAGAACACGATCCGTTCGCGTGGCTGGCGGCGAGTCATGTACAGAATTCCACTCAGCAGACCTTGAATAAGGAGCAGTCCAGAGGCAGTGAGGAACACCTGATCAGAGGCAATGCTATTGGAAGCCCACAGCACAATGACTGACCACAGCATCGGGAACCTAGACGTCATAAACATAATATGACGTTCCGAGGTTTCTTGAGGAATAATGTAAGACATTCCAAACATATAGATGCTGGTCAGAACCAGAACCCCGACTGCCCACCAGTCCCCAGTGGGGAAGAGGTAGTTCATCGATGTTGCTGCAACGCCTAAACCGCATAACGTGAGATAGATGCAGATGAGAGGCACAATCTTTTGATCTTTATACGCACTCGATGCTCGGAGCGTCAAGAAGCCAAGAGCCAGAACCGCGAGAAGAGCGACAACATAGAGCGAGGTATCAAGGGCTGGGTCAACAACCTCGCGAGGAGTCCACGTGAAGATCGAACGCAGCAGAAAGAATACAACTGCCATGACAAGGTACACCAGAATTTCCCGGAAGGCTGTCAGAGAACGTTTCTGGGGCAGCATCTCGTAACGGAGCGCGGCGAACAACCCAAGAGCGGTAATGGTGAGAGCACCTGCTAGGAGGATACCTCGTACGCCCCATCCGAGCTGAAGCGTAAAGAGCAGGTGCATGGTACCTAGGAAGAGGAATATCTTCGTTGTACTCGATACAAGGAGCTGAGGCAGCTGAAGCTTGCGGGCGGTAAGCATGAGAATGCCCGCTGTTACGAAGTACAGGTAGAAAGCGGATTCGTGCTGGCCTAGCAACATCAGGCTTAACCCACTGCTTATTCCAGCGATCAGGTATACGTATTCCTGCGCGGGGAGGTATTTACGGTATGCAGTAATAATACCCACGCAAAGCACAGCAAATACCCATGCACGCGGAAAGGTAACACCGTCTAGATGCACAAGCAGCATAAATTCTAGCCCAGTTGGGAAAGAATCTATATTGGTCAGAAGTGCATGTGGCATTTCGATAAAAGTGACGAATGCAGCAAAAATAATGCTTATATAGGTATCAATCCGAACATCCCAGCGCATGATGGGATGCTTAGGTAGATTCGCCTTCATTTCACGCTGCATAAGGGGGTACCCTACCAAGACTGCGAGAAGGTGCAGCGCATATAGACCCATGAGGACTATCGTGACGGTAACGGGCCTCTCTAAGCCCCAGCCGAAACTGATCAGGGCGATGAACGGGTAGAGGCGAGCCTGAATGTAGTAGTCAAGCTTGCGTTCCAGAGCGGTAAAGACGAAAGCGTGAGCCGACATAACGGAGAAGACTATGCCCATATCAGAGCTGCTCATCTGCGGTATAAAGAAGAGCACAACGACCGCTGTGACGGGAACGAAAATACGGGAGGATTCTAAAAGACCCTCACGCAAACCGGTAGGTACAAGGCGCGAATTCAGGCGTATGAGCAGGCCCAGGATAATGGCGAGTACTGTGAGCGCGACGAAGTACCACACAAAGGGGAGAGCGGCTACGTTCGTGGCGGCAAGCGCATCCGAGACGAAGAAAGAAATAAGAACATAAGCCATCACCCTGTTGCGCATAAAAGAGCAGGCCAGAATAATCGCAGCTGTGCCAACGAGTGAGACCAGCAGCCAGATGAGGCTTCCGTCATTCCAAAGCCCCAGAACATAGGTAGCAATACCGGTAAGGGGTAAAAGTGCTAAGCCTGTGGCGGTGAATGAGTAGGATGCGATGCGCAAACGTGCCACGGTTTTGTAGGTAATAAGACCTGCGCTGTAGAAAAGTAAACTACCTAATCCTAGACCAGCTACACGAAGAATAACGCTGGTCCTATCTTGTGAGGTGATTGAGGTGATGAACAGCGCTGCAGAACCGATGAGGAGCAATGAGCCCAAATAAAGCAAAACATTGAGGAAAAGATCTTCAGCACGGCGGCGTGTCAAAGAACGGGTGTCCCGCTGAGTAGCTTGCATTGCTGTCTGTGATGGATCAGAATACCACGCTGTCTGTGGGTTTTGACCCTGCCAAGGCATCTGTGCCTGAGGGTATGAATACCCGGCTGGCGTCTGAGGAGATTGTCCTGAACCCTGCGGCTGATCGCCGGAGGGAATTCGTGGTTGGGGGTAGACATGATATTTACTCCTTTAATGATTTACCTATTTTCACCATAGACGAATGCGGAGCATAGATTCTTTGATTTGATGCTTTATTCGGCATAGAGGTTTCTGGAAAAAGAATGAGAGAATCCTGAATGCGAAATAACCGCATTTTTAAGGAGTAATTCTGGTTTTCGAGATTTCCTCTTGATAAATTCTCTGGACACTCAAACGATATGAAAAAATAAATTAATGAACCTCAGCACGAGAGTCAGGCAGGACTGCGAAACAACAATGCAGATCTTCGTAGATGTCTGTGTTTTTAACAACAACCTTTGAATCTGCTTGCGTGAGATGGTGAGTTTTGAGAGAATGGACGACGTTGTAAAAGCGTTTATCTGTTCTAGATAAGCCCACATATGACCCGGTCCGAGGAATGAAGGGACGAGTCTGTCTTACGGTAGGCGACACGCCCGAGTTCGGGGGTCGGTGCCCATGCGGGGTGAGGAACCCGGTTTTCACCGGATTCAGTCCGTGGTGGGCGGCGCACGTGATGAATATATCGCGTTCCTTAAGCGCCATGATAAGGGGCACAAGCTCCGATACAGGGAATACATCAAGAAAGAGAGTCCGACAGATGGCGGGACAGAAAATCCGCATCCGTCTGAAGTCCTATGATCACGAGGTCATTGATTCTTCGGCACGGAAAATCGTCGAAACGGTAAAGGGTGCAGGCGCAACTGTGGTTGGCCCCGTGCCGTTGCCGACCGAGAAGAACGTATACTGCGTTATTCGTTCTCCCCATAAGTACAAGGACAGCCGCGAGCACTTCGAGATGCGTACGCACAAGCGTCTGATCGACGTTGTTGATCCGACCCCTAAGGCTGTTGATGCCCTCATGCGTCTTGACCTGCCGGCAGACGTGAACATCGAGATCAAGCTGTAGAGGATCGCATCTCATGACTAACAAATTCGAGCGCCAGGTGAAGGGTCTGCTGGGTACTAAACTTGGCATGACTCAGGTCTGGGACGAGGACGGCAAAGTTGTGCCGGTGACCGTCGTCAAGGCCGATTCTAACGTTATTACTCAGATCCGTAACCAGGAAACTGACGGCTACCACGCTGTGCAGATCGGTTTCGGTTCCATCGATTCTCGCAAGGTTACCAAGCCTCTGGCTGGTCACTTCGAGAAGGCCGGTGTTACTCCCCGTCGTCACCTCGTCGAACTGCGCACCGCAGACGCTGCTGAGTATTCCCTCGGTCAGGAATTGACCGTTGAGATGTTCGAGCCCGGTCAGAAGGTAGACGTCGTTGGCAAGACCAAGGGTAAGGGTTTCGCAGGTGTTATGAAGCGTCACGGCTTCAAGGGTGTTGGCGCATCGCACGGTCAGCACAAGAACCACCGTAAGCCCGGTTCCATTGGTGGTGCATCCTACCCCGCACGCGTGTTCAAGGGTATGCGCATGGCTGGCCGTATGGGCGCAGCTCGTCACACCACTTTGAACCTGACTATCCAGGGTGTGGACGCAGAGAACAATGTCCTGCTGATCAAGGGTGCAATCCCCGGTCCTAAGGGCGGCGTTGTTCTGGTTCGTACCGCTGTGAAGGGAGCCTAGTACATCATGGCTGTCAAAACCCTTAAGGTAGACCTGCCCGCAGAGATTTTCGACGCGCAGGCATCCGTACCCCTGCTGCACCAGGTTGTCGTTGCACAGCTTGCTGCCGCACGTCAGGGTACCCACAAGACCAAGAACCGTGGTGAAGTTTCCGGTGCAGGTCGCAAGCCCTTCAAGCAGAAGGGTACCGGTAATGCACGTCAGGGCTCCATCCGCGCTCCGCATATGACCGGTGGTGGCGTGGTGCACGGTCCGACCCCGCGTAACTACGCACAGCGCACCCCCAAGAAGATGATCGCCGCAGCACTGCGTGGCGCTCTCTCTGACCGCGCTCGTCACGACCGCATCCACGTGGTGGAGAACTTCATCTCTGGTGAGACTCCCTCGACTAAGGCTGCTAAGGCTGCATTCGCAGAGCTTACCGATCGCAAGAATGTTCTGTTCGTTATCGATCGTGCAGAGGATGTGCTGGCACTGTCCGCACGTAACCTGCAGAAAGTTCACGTGCTCTACGCAGATCAGCTCAACACCTACGATGTGCTGGTTTCGGATGATGTAGTCTTCACCAAGGCGGCATACGACGCGTTCGTAGCTGCTAATCAGAAGAAGGAGGGCGCTAAGTAATGAGCGTTTCCACCAAGTCTGTGTACGACGTAATTATCGCTCCTGTTGTTTCTGAAAAGAGCTATGGACAGATCGACGAAGACAAATACACTTTCGAGGTCGCTCCGGACTCAAACAAGCTTGAAATCAAGCAGGCTATCGAAACAATCTGGGACGTCAAGGTTGCTTCCATCAATACTATGAACCGTAAGGGCAAGCGGAAGCGCACCCGTTTCGGTTGGGGCTCTCGTAAGGACACCAAGCGTGCCATCGTGACCCTCAAGGAAGGCCGTATCGACATCTTCGGCGGTCCGCAGGCATAAGGCTCGCGGAGACCACTTTAACGAAGGAAAGAAATATCTCACATGGGTATTCGTAAGTATAAGCCGACGACCCCGGGTCGCCGTGGTTCGAGCGTTGCTGATTTCGTTGAAATCACCCGCTCCACCCCGGAAAAGTCCCTGCTTCGTCCGCTTCACAAGACCGGCGGCCGTAACAACACCGGTCGTATCACCACTCGTCATAAGGGTGGCGGACACAAGCGTCAGTACCGTCTGATCGACTTCCGCCGTCACGATAAAGACGGTGTGAATGCACGCGTTGCGCACATCGAGTACGATCCAAACCGTACCGCACGCATCGCACTGCTGCACTACTTCGATGGTTCTAAGCGTTACATTATCGCTCCGAACAGGCTCTCTCAGGGCGACATCGTCGAGTCTGGCCCTTCAGCCGACATCAAGCCCGGCAACAACCTGCCCCTGCGCAACATCCCCGTAGGTACCGTGCTCCACTGTGTTGAGCTCCGTCCTGGTGGTGGCGCAAAGCTGGCACGTTCCGCTGGTGCTTCGGTTCAGCTGGTTGCTAAGGAAGGCAAGTACGGTCAGCTCCGTCTGCCCTCCGGCGAAATCCGTAACGTGGATGTTCGCTGCCGTGCAACCGTGGGCGAGGTTGGCAACGCAGAGCAGTCCAACATCAACTGGGGTAAGGCAGGCCGCAACCGCTGGAAGGGCATCCGTCCGACCGTTCGTGGTGTGGTTATGAACCCGGTTGACCACCCGCATGGTGGTGGTGAGGGTAAGACCTCCGGTGGTCGTCACCCGGTTAACCCCAACGGTAAGCCCGAGGGTCGCACTCGTCGTCCCAATAAGGAAAGCGACAAGCTCATCGTTCGTCGCCGTCGTACTGGCAAGAAGCGCTAAGGAGCCTGACACATGCCTCGTAGTTTGAAGAAGGGCCCTTTCGTTGATCAGCACCTCTACCTGAAGGTAGCGGCTCAGAACGAGAAGGGCACCAAGAATGTTATTAAGACTTGGTCCCGTCGCTCGATGATTATTCCCGATATGCTCGGGCACACCATCGCAGTGTACGACGGACGCAAGCACGTACCGGTATTCATTACCGAGTCGATGGTTGGGCACAAGCTCGGCGAGTTTGCACCCACCCGCACTTTCCGCAGCCATGTGAAGGACGACCGTAAGGGCAAGCGTCGCTAATCGGATAATCCGATCAGTTAACGTTTCCTTTTCGGCATAAGACGAAAGAGAGATAGGCAATGGAAGCCAAGGCATCGGCGCGTTTTGTTCGCGTTACGCCTATGAAGGCCCGCCGTGTCGTCAACCTGATCCGTGGTAAGCAAGCGGAAGAGGCTCTGGCGATTCTGAAATTCGCACCCCAGGGTGCTTCAGAACCGGTATATAAAATCGTTGCTTCGGCAGTAGCAAACGCTCGTCAGAAGGCGACCCAGCAGGGTCTGCCCTTCCGCGAGGAAGAGCTGTTCATCAGCGAAGCATTCGTGAACGAGGGCCCGACCATGAAGCGCATTCAGCCCCGCGCTCAGGGTCGCGCATACCGAATCAACAAGCGCACCAGCCACATCACCGTGGTAGTTGCTACCCCGGAGAAGGAGGAGGACCGCTAAATGGGTCAGAAAATTCACCCGAACGGTTTCCGACTGGGCATCACCACTGACCACGTCTCCAAGTGGTTCGCTGATTCCAACAAGCCCGGCGAGCGTTACGCTGACTTCGTCCGCGAGGACGTAAAGATCCGCGAGCTGCTGGCAAAGAACCTGGATCGCGCAGGCGTTGCAAAGGTCGAGATCGAGCGTACCCGTGACCGCGTGCGTGTGGACATCCACACCGCTCGTCCCGGTATCGTGATTGGCCGCCGTGGCGCAGAAGCAGACCGCATCCGCGGCGAGCTCGAGAAGCTCACCAACAAGCAGATTCAGCTGAACATCCTCGAGGTTGCTAACCCCGACCTCTCCGCTCAGCTGGTTGCACAGAGCATCGCAGAGCAGCTCGCATCGCGTGTTGCATTCCGCCGTGCAATGAAGAAGGCAATCCAGTCCGCACAGCGTGCAGGCGCAAAGGGTATCCGTATCCAGTGCTCCGGCCGTCTGGGTGGCGCTGAAATGTCCCGTTCCGAGTTCTACCGCGAAGGTCGTGTGCCCCTGCACACCCTGCGTGCGAACATCGACTACGGCTTCTTCGAGGCTAAGACCACCTTCGGTCGCATCGGCGTGAAGGTCTGGATCTACAAGGGCGACCTGACCGACAAGGAGCTGGCAGCTCAGCAGGCAGCAAACAACCGCCGTGGCAACCGCCGCGATGGTGACCGCCGCCGCCAGGGCAACCGTGGTCCTCGTCGCGAGCGCCGCAACGAGAACGCTTCGGCAAAGGTCGAGGCCAAGACTGCAGAGAACGGTGAGGCATAAATGCTTATTCCCCGTCGAGTAAAGTACCGCAAGCAGCACCACCCCAAGCGTAGTGGTCTCGCAAAGGGCGGCACCGAGGTTAGCTTCGGTGAGTGGGGCATTCAGGCCCTGTCGCCCGCATACGTGACCAACCGCCAGATTGAGGCTGCACGTATCGCAATGACCCGTCACATCAAGCGCGGCGGTAAGGTCTGGATCAACATTTATCCCGACCGTCCGCTGACCAAGAAGCCTGCTGAAACCCGTATGGGTTCCGGTAAGGGTTCGCCCGAGTGGTGGGTCGCAAATGTCAAGCCGGGTCGAGTCATGTTTGAACTCTCCGGTGTGTCCGAAGAAGTGGCTCGCGAGGCAATGCGCCTGGCAATCCACAAGCTCCCGATGAAGGCACGTGTTGTGCGTCGCCGCGAAGGTGGTGAATAAGCGAGATGGCAGTAGGATCCAAGGACCTGAGCATCGATAAGCTCGCAGAGCTCTCCAACGAAGAGCTGGCTGCAAAGCTGAGCGAAGCGAAGAAGGAACTCTTCAACATCCGCTTCCAGGAAGTCACCGGTCAGGCTAACGCAGGTCGTCGCCGCACTATCAAGCGCGACATCGCACGTATCTACACCGTGCTGCGTGAGCGCGAGCTCGGTATTCGTCCCGCAACTGAAGGTGAGTCCAAGTGAGTGAAGTAAAGAACGAAGAGCGCGGCTACCGCAAGACCCGCCGCGGCTACGTTGTCTCCGACAAGATGGACAAGACCGTTGTCGTCGAGGTCGAGGACCACGTTAAGCACGCACTGTACGGCAAGGTCGTTCGCCGTAGCTCCAAGATCAAGGCACACGACGAGCAGAACACTGCTGGTATTGGTGACCTCGTTCTGATTGCAGAGACCCGTCCGCTGTCCGCTTCCAAGCGTTGGCGTATCGTGGAGATCCTCGAGAAGGCTAAGTAAGCCCTCTAAGGACTCTCTGCTTGAGCACTATATGAGGTAGGGCCTCTTCCCCCATAATTCCGTGGGGGAGAGGCCCTACCTCTATGTTCTATACGTCTCTTATATGAAAGATGTGCAGATGATGAAACGAAATATGTTCCAGTACTTTATGAAAACTTTACTTTTTGAATATGGTTGAAAATCCGCTCTAGTATTGCTTACTATCGAAGGTACGCTTACTAAGTAAAACCTATATTTGACGTGGTTTCGCTGATTAGTGAGCTTCTAGGGCGTTATGCCCCCGACACACTGCATACTGAGGAACACAGACATGAATCCTTCATCTAATCACGGCATATCTCGACCCACACAGAGAGCGTTAGCATCTGCTGGAGCCGTATCGCTTGTGATGGCATCGTTAAGCGCGATGCCTGCATCGTTCGCTAACGAGCAACAGCCCGCTCCCCACGACAACAGTTCTGGTTGTCGTAATATTGCGATCACCGCTGATCGATACCAGGGGCTTCCGGGCGAATATCAGCTGGCATATTCCGACTACACCCGGAACCTTTATACAACATTCTCAAATGGACGTCCGCCCGTTTACACCGGCGGCATTGGAGTGTGGACAACCTACGGCGAAATCCCAACCCTCGATGAAGTTATGCTGCCGGGAACCGTAGATTTTGTACCCTAGCGGGCAGACCGAAGCGACAAGTAAGCAACTTGCTTCTCCTGACGGTATTGCGATTGATGATGCACACGGTACCATCTGGGTAACCCAGACTCGTACCAACTCGGTAACCGTGTACGATCTGTACACCAAGAAGGAACTGTGGACCAGCTACGATGCGCAGAATCCGGAAAACGGGTCTGTATCGCGTCCTCGTGAGGTTAAGGTTGATGCGAAGTCAGGGAAAGCATTCGTATCTGGTTCTGGCGGCGTTACTGTGTTCGACCTGAAGAGCCACCAGGTTATTCAGAAGATTAACTTTACTAGTTCCGATGGCTCTGCTGATACGGGCATGAATATGGAGCTGGATTCCGAAGGTGGTCGCCTCTACGTACCTTCGCTGAACTCGGGAACGCTGAAGGCTATCAATACCGACACTCTCGCTGTTGAGCAGATCATTGAGCTGCATAAAGAAGTGGCAGACGCGCAGCTGCGTCCCTCCGATGTAACGATTGATAAGTCCTTGGGCGAAATCTATGTTTCGTCCCAGGGCGATATGGACCGCGAGACAAAAGTTTCTAAGGGGAACTCTGGTATCACGGTTTACGACTTAAAGACGGGCGAGTACAAGAAGAGCATTAATCTCGGGAAACAGACGCTGGCGATTACTGCCGACGAAGAGCATGACGTGGTTTATGCTACCGATTTTGCCACCGGAAAGATCGGCGTTATTGACGGTCGTACCGGCTCCATCACGCATGAGGTGAGCACAGGTGCAGAAGGCGGAGCTAACGACGTTCTCGTAACCCCCGAAGGCGAAGTCTACGCGGTTGTCAGAGACAAGTTTGCTGATAACGTGACGACGGGGTACACGCTGGATCCCACCACCGGTAAATTTAAAGAGGCGGCAAGCGCTGAACCCAAGGGTGAGAACGGCGCAGATACTCCGATCACGGTAAATTCCCTTGTCAAAATTACTCCGACGTTTACTGCTATTCCAAATATTCCTCAGTGCGATCCCGTGCAGACTCAGCAGGTTGTCGCCACGACTTCAACAGCAGGTGCTGTATATCCTAGGGGCACCAGCACAGTTCCCGCGCAAACCAAGGCTGATACCCCCGTTTTCTCGGATGTTCCTGAAGGTTCTCCCTTTTACGCCGATATTCAGTGGTTGGCGCATCAGCGGCTTTCTTTTGGATGGGCTGATGGTACCTATCGTCCCCAACAGCCGGTAGATCGTGGGGCTATGGCGGCATATTTTTACCGTCTAGCGGGTTCTCCCGAGGTAGCACTTCCTGAGACCTCACCTTTTAAAGATGTCGATTCATCGCATCCTTTCTACAAAGAGATTGTGTGGATGTCCCAGCAGGGCATTACAACTGGGTATGAGGATGGAACTTATCGTCCCGGCATATCGGTAGATCGTGGAGCGATGGCGGCTTTCTTCTTCCGTTATGCGAAGGTGACAAACTATGAGGCACCGCAGACTCCTCAGTTCAAGGACGTCGATCGTAATAATCCGTTCTACCGCGAGATTTCCTGGTTTAAGGACCAGCACATCACGACTGGCTGGGGTGACGGCACTTTTCCGTCCGAACGAGCCTATTCAGCGTGCTGCGATGGCGGCTTTCATCCACCGGTTCGCCGTCAAATAAATAAGAGGCGACACAAGCGAGTACGCGAGTTACCGAGGCGGTGCTTACCCCCATGTTCGTGGGGTAAGCACCGCCTTGTTACTGTTATTTGGAGTATTCGAGGTAAATCCATTGCTCAGGTGAACGTGGGCATGAGAGAGCCATGATCTTGAGTGAGTACCGCTGCTATTTGCCTAAATAGTAGAGAATAACGCCGCGACCTTCGACGGTGACGGAGTTATTTGACAGTTAAAAGCGGTTCGGCTCCTGCAGACGGACTAGCAAGGAATATGGGACCCAAGAAATCTGTCTGATAAGAGCCGAACCTGTAAAATGACGCAAGCGTCTTAACCATTATGATGCAAAATGTTAGATTTTGCATCATGTTCACGAATAAAAGAGAAAAAATCTTGTTAATTCATGAAGTTATCTATCTTTATATCCGTAATGTGTCTAATATGCAGGTAAACGAGTCTTAAGTGTTATAAGCCAGTTTCATCCAGGAAGTACAGAGCTTCGGGTGTTTTATAGAGTATGTTGCGTTATGGTGCTGGTAGGAACTTACCTAAGGGGAACCTGAAGAGTCTGACAGTGATACTCCCGCTGCGACGGTTGCGGTAACCCGCAAGATGGTGCCATTCAGTGGATACCCCCGCACTGTCTTCTAATAATCTGAGAATGTATGCATTGAAGCCCGATATGATGCGCTACGCCTCACGATAAATCCTTTGAAATATCAGGAAAATTCCGGTAAAGTTTTAAGACTGTGTGGCTATACCCAGATATAGTCTCATAACCACGGGTTTCTCGTGCCAGTGCATAATGCCGCTATAACGGGTGGATACGCCCGCTTACGCGGGTCCAAATGCTCCTGGCATGGGTTACCCCAGGCGTTTCCGCTAACCCGCGCATCTTTATGATGCTGTGGGCCCGGGGCGTCAATCAATCCCGTAAATGTTCCGCAAGGCTGGCTCGCGCCTGAAGGCGAGTCGGAACCGGCGAGACGACAGGAGAAATATGATTCAGCAGGAGTCGCGACTGAAGGTCGCCGATAACACTGGTGCGAAGGAAATCCTGACCATCCGTGTGCTTGGTGGTTCCTCGCGTCGCTACGCAGGCATCGGCGATATTATCGTCGCAACCGTCAAGGATGCAATTCCTGGCGGCACTGTTAAAAAGGGTGACGTTGTGAAAGCAGTCGTCGTCCGTACCAAGAAGGCAACCCGTCGCGCAGACGGATCCTACATCAAGTTCGACGAGAACTCAGCAGTTATTCTGAAGAACACTGATGGTGATCCCCGTGGTACCCGTATCTTTGGTCCCGTTGGTCGTGAACTTCGCGATAAGAAGTTCATGAAGATTGTTTCGCTGGCTCCGGAGGTGCTCTAACTTATGGCTAAGATCAAGTCCGGCGACCTGGTTCAGGTTATTTCCGGTGCAGACAAGGGTAAGCAGGGCAAAGTTCTGAAGGTTATCCCCAAGGAAAACCGCGTGATTGTTGAGGGCGTTAAAGTCGTCACCAAGCACACCAAGGCAAACCCCGTAACCGGCGCAGCAGGCGGTATTCAGAAGGTGGAGGCACCGATTCACGTTTCGAACGTGGCAATCGTTGATCCTGAGACCGAGAAGCCGACCCGTGTTGGTTTCCGCGAAGAGACTGTAGAGCGTAATGGCAAGCAGCGTACCGTTCGCGTGCGCGTTGCTAAGCGTTCGGGGAAGGATATCTAATGAGCGAGACCAAGATTACCCCCCGCTTTAAGACCAAGTACGCTGAGGTTGTCGTCCCCGCGCTGCAGGAAGAGTTCAAATACCAGAACGTCATGCAGACCCCGAAGTTCGTTAAGGTCGTCGTAAATATGGGTGTTGGCGAGGCAGCTCGCGATGCAAAGCTCATGGACGGCGCTATCCGCGATCTCACCGCTATTACCGGTCAGAAGCCGGTTGTAACCCGTGCCAAGAAATCCATCGCACAGTTCAAACTGCGTGAAGGTATGCCAATCGGCGCACACGTTACTCTGCGTGGCGACCGCATGTGGGAGTTCCTGGACCGCCTGGTTACCCTGGCTCTGCCCCGTATCCGCGATTTCCGCGGTCTTTCCGATCGCCAGTTCGACGGTAACGGCAACTACACCTTCGGCCTCACCGAGCAGTCCATGTTCCACGAAATCGATCAGGATTCGATCGACCGCGTGCGTGGTATGGACATCACCGTGGTGACCAGTGCCAAGACCGACGATGAAGGCCGTGCCATGCTTAAGGCACTGGGCTTCCCGTTCAAGACCAACTAACGACTACGTTGCAGGTCCAGAGTCTGTTACCGCAGATTAGGGAAACCGCAACGAGGAAGGGCTACAGCCCAAAATGACTATGACTGATCCGGTCGCAGATATGCTGACCCGTTTGCGCAATGCAAACTCCGCATACCACGACACCGTATCTATGCCTTACTCGAAGCTCAAGGCTCGCATCGCCGAGATCCTGAAGGCTGAGGGCTACATTGCCGATGTTAAGGAAGAGGAAGCAAAGGTTGGCAAGACCCTGACCCTCGTTCTTAAGTACGGTCCGTCCCGCGAGCGTTCCATCGCTGGCGTGCGTCGTATTTCCAAGCCGGGCCTGCGTACCTACGCAAAGTCCACGAACCTACCTCGGGTTCTGGGTGGTCTCGGTACCGCTATTCTGTCCACCTCCTCGGGTCTGCTCACTGATAAGCAGGCTGCGAAGAAGGGTGTGGGCGGCGAAGTTCTCGCCTACATCTGGTAGTCGGTTAGAAGAGAAAGGAAGAGAAGAATGTCACGTATTGGACGTCTCCCCATCTCGGTTCCAGCCGGCGTTGAGGTAAAGGTCGATGGCAACCTGGTGACCGTTAAAGGTTCCAAGGGTGAGCTGAGCCACCAGGTGGCTTCCCCCATTACTGTTGCTCTAAACGACAATGAAATCGCGGTATCGCGCCCGAACGACGAGCGTGTTTCTCGCTCGCTGCATGGTCTGACTCGTACCCTGATTCAGAACATGATTATCGGTGTGACCAACGGCTATGAGAAGAAGCTGGAAATTGTTGGTACCGGTTACCGTGTGACCGCGAAGGGTAACGACCTGGAATTCGCTCTAGGTTACTCCCACCCGATTAGCGTTTCTGCACCCGAAGGTGTTTCCTTCGCCGTGGAAGGCGCTAACAAGCTGACCATTTCGGGTATCGATAAGCAGCTCGTCGGTCAGGTTGCAGCAAACATTCGTGGTCTGCGTAAGCCCGATCCCTATAAGGGCAAGGGTGTTCGCTACGCAGGTGAGCACATCCGCCGCAAGGTCGGAAAGGCTGGTAAGTAAACATGGCTATCAAGTCGAAGGCATCGCAGCGTGCACGCCGTCACGCTCGCATCCGCAAGTATGTTTCGGGTACCGCTGCGCGTCCGCGCCTGTGCGTCACCCGTTCGAGCCGTCACATGTTCGTTCAGGTTATCGACGATGTCAAGGGCGTGACCCTGGCCTCCGCCTCCACTATGGAAGCAGAGCTTCGTGCCGCAACCGATCTGGACAAGACCGCTAAAGCAAAGCGCGTTGGTGAGCTTGTAGCAGAGCGCGCTAAGGCAGCCGGTATTGAAACTGTCGTGTTTGACCGCGGCGGCAACAAATACCACGGTCGTGTTGCAGCAGTTGCTGATGGCGCACGTGAAGGAGGTCTGGCACTCTAATGAGCGAACAGAACGTAAAGGAAACTCAGGTGAGCGAAGCAGTAGCAGCTGAAACCGCTGAGACTTCCAAGCAGCGCGAAGAGCGCCGCAACAACCGCGGCGAGCGTCGCGGTCGCGGTGATCGTAAGAACCGCGCACGCGAGGAGGAAAAAGATAAGTACATCGAGCGCGTGGTAACCATCAACCGTGTGTCCAAGGTCGTCAAGGGCGGTCGTCGCTTCAGCTTCACCGCTCTGGTCGTTGTTGGTGACGGTAATGGCATGGTCGGCGTTGGCTACGGCAAGGCTAAGGAAGTTCCAGCAGCTATTGCCAAGGGTGTTGAGGAAGCTAAGAAGAACTTCTTCCGTGTACCCCGCATCGAGAACCGCACCATTCCCCACCGCGTACAGGGTGAGGAAGCAGCAGGCGTTGTGATGCTCCGCCCGGCAACCGCTGGTACCGGTGTGATCGCTGGTGGTCCGGTGCGTGCAGTGCTCGAAGCAGCAGGTATCCATGATGTGCTGTCGAAGTCTCTCGGTTCCTCGAACCAGATCAACATTGTTCACGCAACCGTTGCAGCACTCAAGCAACTGGAAGAGCCTCTGGCAGTTGCAGCCCGTCGTGGTCTGCCCAACGATGAGGTTATCCCCAGCTACCTGCGCAACACCAAGTCCGATAAGGCAGGTGCGTAATGGCTAAGCGTATTCAGCCCAGCGACGCAAAGCTGGAAATCACCCAGGTTAAATCCTATGTTGGTCAGAAGCAGAATATGCGCGACACCCTACGTTCCCTCGGCCTGAAGCGCCCGGGCAACAAGGTAGTGCGCACTGCCGACCCCGTCACCGTTGGCATGGTTAACACCGTTGCTCACCTGGTGAAGGTTGAGGAGGTCAAGTAAGATGGCAGACGCTATCAAGATTCACGATCTGCGCCCGGCACCGGGTGCCCACAAGGCAAAGACCCGCGTAGGCCGCGGTGAAGGCTCCAAGGGTAAGACCGCAGGTCGCGGTACCAAAGGGTACCAAGGCTCGTTACCAGGTTCGTCCCGGCTTCGAGGGCGGTCAGCTTCCGCTGCACATGCGCCTGCCGAAGCTGCGCGGATTCAAGAACCCGTTCCGTACCGAGTACCAGGTTGTTAACCTGAAGCGCATTCAGGAACTGTTCCCCGAAGGTGGCGAGGTCACCGTCGAGGCCCTAGTCGCTAGGGGCGCCGTTCGTAAGAACGAGCTTGTGAAGGTTCTGGGCGACGGCGACATCACCGTCAAGGTGAACGTTGTGGTTGATAAGGCTTCTGCATCCGCAATCTCTAAGATTGAGGCGGCAGGCGGTTCTGTAACCGTTAAGTAGTCTTCAGACTCACTAGATGGCTCCCGCACATGAGGCGGGGGCCATCTTCTTTGAGCAGCAAGAGTCTGCATTAAAGCTTTTATGATGTATTTAACGTCTCAGAAATTCTAGAAAATTCATCTTAAATAACGCTCACAGAATACAAAATACACATATCTCGCGCCGTGGTTATCGACAACACCGGTGAACAGGCTAGACTGGAAGGTATGTGTTTAGCGTGTTCCTAACATCTGTGTTAGCGAATACATACCCCAAGATCTTCAGGAGGACATGTGCTTAGCGCGTTCGGGCGAGTCATTAAGACCGCCGACCTGCGACGTAAGCTGCTGTTTACCCTAGGCATGATTGTGCTGTACCGTATGGGCACCTTCATTCCCCGCCCCGGTATTTCCTACGGCACGGTTCAGCAGTGTCTTAACGCCAACCAAACTCACGGTGGCGCCTACGACATCATCAACCTGTTCAGCGGTGGTGCACTCCTACAGCTTTCTATCTTCGCGCTGGGCGTGATGCCCTACATTACGGCAAGCATTATTATTCAGCTGTTGCGCGTGGTCATTCCTCGTTTCCAAGAGCTACACGATGAAGGGGCTCAGGGACAGGCCAAACTCACTCAATACACCCGTTATCTCACTATCGCTCTTGCGCTTCTCAACGCGACCACGATTGTGTCTATGGCACGCTCTGGCGTGCTTCTGGGGAACTGCCCCGGTATTATCCCGCAAGACGATGTGCTGCACATCCTGGTTATTATCATTACTCTGTGTGCCGGTACCGGCGTCATCATGTGGATGGGCGAGCAGATTACTGAGCGCGGCGTAGGCAATGGCATGTCTTTGCTTATTTTCACCTCAATTGCTTCCTCGTTCCCGAATGCTCTGGGCTCCATCCTGGAACAGCAGGGTCCGTTCGTCTTCTGGTCCGTATGCCTTGTGGGCCTTGCCGTGATGCTTGCGGTGGTCTACGTGGAGCAGTCTGTACGCCGCGTTCCCGTGCAATACGCTAAACGCATGATTGGTCGCCGTACTATTGGCGGTACCAGCACCTATATTCCGCTCAAGGTCAATATGGCGGGCGTTATTCCCATCATCTTCGCCTCCTCACTGCTGACTTTGCCTGGTATTATCGCGCAGTTCAATACCCCACAGGGTGGCGCAGCACCCCCCCGAATGGGTGAACTGGGTAAATACCTACCTTACGAGGGGCGATCATCCGCTGTACATCGTTCTGTACTTCCTGCTGATTCTTGGATTCACGTATTTCTATGTTGCGGTGACCTTCGATCCGGTCGAGGTTGCAGACAATATGAAGAAATATGGCGGCTTCATTCCGGGTGTTCGCGCGGGTAAGCCTACTGAACGTTACCTCAGCTATGTTCTAACCCGCATTACACTGCCGGGTTCGCTTTACCTCGCTGTGGTTTCCATGATTCCGCTTGTTGCGTTGGTTCTCTTCAACGCAAACCAGAACTTCCCGTTCGGCGGTGCATCGCTGCTGATCGTGGTGGGTGTTGGTCTTGATACTCTCAAGCAGGTCAGCGCCCAGCTTCAACAACGAAACTATGAAGGATTGCTTCGATGAACCGTCTTCTGATCATAGGCCCTCCCGGCGCCGGTAAAGGCACTCAGGCCGTCAAGATTGCTGAGGAGCTGAAGATTCCCGCGATTTCGACCGGCGATATTTTCCGGAAGAACATTAAGGAAGAGACCGAGCTCGGTAAGGAAGCAAAGTCGTATATTGACTCTGGCAACCTCGTGCCTGATTCCGTCACGAACAATATGGTGCGTGCTCGTCTCGACGAAGCCGATGCGGCACACGGTTTCCTTCTCGATGGATACCCCCGCAACATCGCTCAGGTTCACGAGCTTGATGCTATCCTTGCGGATAAAAACCAGCAGATTGATCGTGTACTTTTGCTCGTTGCAGATAATGACGAGCTTGTTGCCCGACTGCTCAACCGAGCTGCCGAGCAGGGGCGCACCGACGATAATGAAGAGGTCATTCGCCATCGCTTGAAGGTGTATGAAGAAGAAACCGCACCGCTGATCGCGATTTATCGTGAACGCGGTATCGTCAAAGAGGTTAACGGTTTAGGCGAGATTGCCGACGTGACCGAACGTATTCTTAAAGCCCTATCTTAGGGATATACATTATAAAGCTGCGCCTCCGTCATCGTGCGGGGGCGCAGCTGCATGAACGCACTGCCGCAGTAATGGTGATACGGCAATGCTCTTAGGACTCAGAACGAGAAGGAACCCTATGGCACGTGTAGAGGTCAAAACTAATACCGAATTACACCACATGTCGCGCGCAGGCATTATAACCAGCCGTGCGTTGGATGAGGCAGTTGCGGCTGCAAAGCCCGGAGTGAGTACCGCAGAGCTCAATAAAGTTTTCGAGCGCAGTCTAGAAGAACAAGGCGGAACCTCGAACTTTTATGGTTATTATGACTACCCTGCAAGTATCTGCACCTCTGTGAATCATGAGGTGGTACATGGCATACCCGGTGACTATATCCTTCAAGACGGCGATATTATCTCCATTGATGGAGGCGCCTATATTATTGACCCGGCTACTAAGAAGCAGTGGCACGGCGATTCTGCACGAACTGTATTGGTTGGAAATACTTCACAGGCCCGCCGAGACCTATCCGATATAACCCGGGAAGCCCTCTGGCACGGTATCGCAGCACTGGCACACGCAAAGAAAATCGGCGAGGTTGGGATTGCGATCGAAGAATTCGTGCGCAGCGAAACCGGGAATACATACGGTATCATCGAAGACTATGTAGGCCACGGCATCGGTACCCACATGCATATGGCGCCCGACGTGCTGAACTACGCCGCCCGTGATCTCGGCCCAAAAATTAAACCTGGCATGGCATTTGCAATCGAACCCATGCTTGTAACGGGGAATACCGATACCACCGTACTTGAGGATGACTGGACAGTCATTACAACCGATGGATCGGATGCCTGCCAATGGGAGCACTCGGTTGCCGTGCATCGAGATGGTCTATGGGTTCTAACCGCAGAAGATGGGGGAGCCTCTGAACTGGCACGCTTCGGCATTATCCCCGTACCGATTCCTAAGTAGCATCTGCCCATTTTGGGGTGTGCATCCTTGACAATCATCGAGCATCTATAACGCCCGAAGGAAAACTATGAGCGAAACTCTGACAGGCTGCGCCGCAGCTTCAACCGATTCCACGTCGCGCTCCACCAAAGTACCCGTGGAGATTTCAAGCGTGCGCCCTGAACCGGGAAAAATTGCGCTCAAAGCACCCCGGCGAACAAAACCGCCCAAGCATATTGCCGATTTTGATATGGCAGGGCGCCGTGAATTCCTCAAGGAACTGGGATACCAGCCCTTCCGTGCATCGCAGCTCTCAAAGCACTATTTCGAACGACTGGTTAACGATCCGGCGCAGATGACAGACCTGCCTGCTCAGGATCGTGACGAGATAGTATCCCGTGCAATGCCGCAGCTGCTAACTCCCGTGCGAACCCTAGAAGCTGACGGCGGGGATACCCTCAAAGTCGTACATCGTCTTTTCGATGGGGCGCTTATTGAATCGGTCATTATGCGGTATGACAACCGCGTCACCATGTGTATTTCCTCGCAGGCTGGATGCGGTATGAACTGCCCCTTTTGTGCCACCGGGCAGCAGGGGCTCACCCGCAATCTCTCGACCGCAGAAATCGTGGAGCAAGTAGTTGCTGGGGCACGATATCTGAAACAGATGAAGGGTCTTGACAAGGCCGATGGAGGGTCGGAAGATACCCGCCCGCTACGCGTCTCCAATATTGTATTTATGGGAATGGGCGAGGCGCTCGCAAACTATAAATCAACGATGGGCGCGGTGCACCGTCTGATCGATCCCGCCCCGAGGGACTGGGTATCTCCGCGCGCGGACTTACGATGTCTACCGTGGGTTTGGTGCCCGGTATCCGCAAGTTTGAGCTGGAGAAACTGCCGATTACGCTTGCCCTCTCGCTGCACGCGCCGGATGATGAACTGCGCGATGAGCTTATTCCCATCAACCAGCGGTGGAAGGTTGATGAGACTCTGGATGCCGCATACGACTATTACCGCACGACCGGGCGGCGCATCTCAATTGAATATGCGCTTATTCGCGATATTAACGACCAGGGATGGCGCGCCGATTTGCTGGGGAAAAAGCTCGCGCAGCGCGGTCGCGGATGGGTACATGTAAACCCTATTCCGTTGAATCCGACTCCTGGCTCAAAATGGACAGCATCGCGTAAGGGCGTGGAGCAGAATTTTGTGGAGCGTCTGCGGGCACACGGTATTCCAACGACAATTCGCGATACTCGCGGTTCTGATATTGATGGTGCATGTGGCCAGCTCGCTGCCAAAGAAGAAGAGTAGGGGTGCCTCATACCGGGTAATAGTCCTTATTCTGCAGTTGTTTAAAAGGCAACTATGTCGTATAGTTGATAGTTGGCTGTTTGTACCAGCGTTAAGTGCGCCCTTTTTGCAGGTGTAAAACGCTCTTCACCAGTGTGTGAAGATATACAGCATCAGAAGATAGAACTGTTCAGAGCATAAACTCTGGGCACCGACGTTAGCGGAGGATATGGCAAAGAAAGACGGCGTCATCGAGATCGAGGGCTCTGTGGTTGAGGCTTTGCCCAATGCGATGTTCCGTGTTGAGCTAGACAATGGTCACAAAGGTTCTCGCGCACATCTCGGGTAAGATGCGTCAGCACTACATTCGAATCCTGCCTGAGGATCGCGTGGTAGTGGAACTGAGCCCCTACGACCTGTCCCGTGGTCGTATCGTCTACCGTTATAAGTAAAACCCGATCATTAAACGTCGCTTCGGCGGCGTTTAAGTCGTGTTCATAGGGATAAATAGTTCTTCTGGTTGCCCAGTAAGAACCTCTTATCTCGCCAGTTATCAAGTTGCAATCAAAAGGAATGCGATGAAGGTCAAGCCGAGCGTTAAGCCGATCTGCGATAAGTGCAAAGTGATTCGCCGTCATGGCGTAGTCATGGTGATCTGCGAAAACCCGCGCCACAAACAGCGCCAGGGCTAAGCCCACGGTAGCTGCGTAACACCGCCTGCGGGCGGAATCGTCATAGGCACCGCTCCGCATTGTTTATCGAGTGATAAAGGATGCGGATACCTCCGGACTCAGAGGCCGGGGACCGGGCAAACACCCGGGCAGTGATGCTACAGACCTCTGGAAAACAACAAGGAGAAGCCAGTATGGCACGTCTCGCTGGAGTTGATATTCCCCGCGAAAAGCGCGTGGAAGTTGCTCTCACTTACATTTACGGCGTGGGCAAGACCCGTGCTCACGAAACCCTCGCTGCTACCGGCGTGAACCCTGACACCCGCGTCAAGGATCTCACCGACCAGGAGCTCGTGGCACTTCGTGACTTCATCGAAGGCAACTACAAGGTTGAAGGTGATCTTCGCCGCGAGGTTGCAGCCGATATTCGCCGCAAGGTTGAAATCGGCAGCTACCAGGGTCTGCGTCACCGTCGCGGCCTGCCGGTTCACGGTCAGCGCACCAAGACCAACGCACGCACCCGTAAGGGCCCGAAAGCGTACCGTCGCAGGTAAGAAGAAGTAAGCAACGTTGCTCTGTCGAACTATCAGTATCGACCAACGTATTAGAAAACCTTTGTAGGAGAATCAATAATGCCTCCCAAGACTCGCGCCGCGGCTGCTCGCAAGACCCGCCGCAAGGTCAGCAAGAACATCGTTGCTGGTCAGGCTCACATCAAGTCGACCTTCAACAACACTATCGTCTCCATTACCGATCCCACCGGTGCAGTAATCTCGTGGTCCTCTGCAGGTGATATGGGCTTCAAGGGCTCTCGTAAGTCCACCCCCTACGCCGCACAGCTGGCTGCTGAGACTGCCGCAAACCGTGCTAAGGAACACGGCGTCCGTAAGGTTGATGTTTTCGTAAAGGGCCCCGGTTCTGGCCGTGAGACCGCAATCCGCTCTCTGCAGGCAGCAGGCCTAGAGGTTGGTTCGATTCAGGACGTAACCCCCGTAGCTCACAACGGTTGCCGTCCGCCGAAGCGCCGCCGCGTCTAATTAGGCGAATGCCTAATCCCTCTGCGGCTGTCGTCTTCACAGATAACACCAAAGAGTCCAGACACCCGTCTGCTTCCTAAAATCTGTTTTCCCAAACTTGTGGGCTCATATAGCGGAGCTCACCGAAAGGAAACAAAGTGCTTATTGCACAGCGCCCCACTCTGACTGAAGAGGTCGTAGCGCCGAACCGTTCGCGCTTCACCATCGAGCCCCTTGAGCCGGGCTTTGGCTACACCATGGGTAACTCCCTCCGTCGCACCCTGCTGTCCTCCATTCCCGGCGCCGCTGTTACCAGCGTTCGTATCGACGGTGTTCTGCACGAGTTCAGCACTGTTCCCGGAGTCACCGAGGATGTCACCGAGATTATCTTGAACGTCAAGAAGCTCTCGATTTCTTCGGAAAATGACGAGCCCGTAGTTGCATACCTGCGTAAGCAGGGCGAGGGTGAACTTACTGCAGCCGACATTGAAGTACCTGCCGGTGTTGAGATCCACAACCCGGAACTGCACATCGCAACCCTCAACGCGAAGGCAAACTTCAATGCCGAACTGATTATTGAGCGCGGTCGCGGTTATGTGTCTGCAGCTCAGAACAAGACCGGTGATGCAGAGATCGGCCGTATTCCGGTTGATTCTATTTACTCCCCGGTTCTGAAGGTTACCTTCAGCGTTAACGCAACCCGTGTTGAACAGCGCACCGACTTCGACAGCCTGACTCTGGACGTCGAAACCAAGGAAGCCATTGCACCGCGCGATGCCGTCGCATCCGCAGGCAGCACCCTGGTTGAGCTCTTCGGACTTGCACGTGAGCTCAACGTTGCTGCCGAGGGTATCGAGGTTGGTCCGTCGCCTGCCGACGAGTCCATGGCTGCCGATTTGGCTCTGCCGATTGAGGACCTTAACATGTCCGTTCGATCCTACAACTGCCTCAAGCGCGAGGGCATCCACACCGTGGGCGAGCTCGTGACTCGTAGCGAGGCGGATCTGATGGATATTCGTAACTTCGGTGCTAAATCCATTGATGAGGTCAAGGCTAAGCTGCATGAGCTTGGTCTGGCTCTCAAGGATTCCCCTCCGGGCTTTGAACCCGTTGCTCGTGCATACGATGACGAAGACGGTTCCGGCGAATAAATTTCGATCGAATAGTTCACCCGGTTGTTCCGGGATCAGTAAACGTGGTTCCTAAGTCCCGTTGTTGGGGCGGTGGAACGTAAATCATGGAGAAATAACTATGCCTACTCCCACTAAGGGTCCCCGCCTCGGCGGTTCCCCGACCCATGAGCGCCTAATGCTCAATAACCTGTCGGCGCAGCTCTTCCAGCACAAGCGCATCACCACCACCTTGACTAAGGCAAAGCGTATGCGCCCGGTGGCTGAACGTTTCATCACCTTCGGTAAGAAGGGCGATTTGGCGGCTCGCCGTCGCGTGCTGCGATCCATTACCGACAAGTCCGTAGTACACGAGCTTTTTACTGTAATCGCACCGGCAATGGCCGAGCGTCCCGGTGGCTACACTCGCATCACCAAGATCGGTAACCGTAAGGGCGATAACGCACCTATGGCTGTTATCGAACTCGTAATGGAGCCTGTAGAAACTAAGGGTGCTGTTGCAGAAGCTACCAAGGTTACTGAGAAGGCTGCCGAAGCTCCCAAGGCTGAAGCAAAGAAGGCAAAAGCTGAAAAGGCTGAACCTAAGGAAGAAGCTAAGCCCGCTAAGTCTGAAGGTACCGAGGGTCTGCCCGCAGGTGCACACGCTCCGTTAGAATCTGGTGAGGCTCCCGAAGGCTTTGAGGTCAAGGGTAACGCTGACTCGATGAAGTACCACGTGCCTGGCTCCCGCTGGTATGCAAACACCATCGCCGAAATCTGGTTTGACTCCGCTGAGTCGGCTGAGGCGGCAGGTTACGCACCCGCCGGTGGTGCAGCAGCTCAGAAGGTTTCTGCTGAGTAAGCACAGCTAACGCGCGTTAGTGTATCGTCAAAATCCGTCGCCTAGGTTCATAGGCGACGGATTTTGCGTGTTTCAGACGTACATTCTTGGGCAATTCACCAGGTATTGTTGAAGGGCGAAAGGGGGAAAGCTACTGTGTCTGATCAGTTACAAGAACCTGGTCCTCAGGCATCACAGATCAACCTGGACTCACAGCCATCATCTGGCGATGGGGACGTGCTGGGCACGCAGCGGGTACGTATCGACTGCGCCTATGACGGCACGTGGTTTAGCGGGTGGGCAAGGCAGCCTAATCTGGTAACTGTGCAGGGTGTATTAGAGGATGCGCTGGAGCTGGTGCTTCGCGCGCATCACCGAGTGACGGTCGCCGGTCGTACCGATGCCGGAGTACATGCGCAGGCGCAAACTATTCACCTTGATATTGCCGCCGAAACCTGGCAGAAACTTACCGGGCGTGACGGGCTGGCAGATCCAGCTGAGTCGCTCAAAGCGTAAGGTTTCTGGTGCCCTGAAACGAACCCTGGCGCAGGCAGAACATACGCTAGGAATCCCTGAGCGTATGCGCGGGCTTCTTCAAGGATCTCTTGTGCTTCACCAGGTACAGCCCGTGCCGCAGGACTTTGATGCGCGGTTTTCAGCGACCGGCAGGCGGTATACGTACCGCATCCTGGATGGACAGGGGAGTAGCCCCGATCCGCTGCGCCGCGCGTATGCCTGGTGCATTCCCGAAAGCCTAGACCTTGAAGATCTTAACAAGGCTGCTCATGAACTTACGGGGCTACATGATTTTCTCTCGTTCTGTAAACCGCGTGAGGGAGCTACGACGATTCGTGAACTCCGCCGTATATACCTAACACGCCATGATGACGGAGTTATTGAAGCGACAGTTGAGGCAGACGCTTTTTGTCACCATATGGTGCGCTCGCTTATAGGGGCACTAGTTCTCTACGGCACCGGAAAACGGACCCAAGCATGGCTGCGGGAACGCCTAGAAAACCCGCAGCGGGATGCCTCGCTCATTATGGCACCCCCGCATGGATTAGCTCTTGCACACATTGATTATCCAGCGCCTGAAGAGTACGGTCTGCAGGCACGAGCTACTCGGGCAATGCGGCAGAGCAACATTTTTAACGGGGAATCCGCGCCATTTAAGGGTTTTGGTGTGGATTAAGCACCTAAATTGCTGTATAGTTTTGCTAGTTGTGCGTGTTCTGCCCGAGCACGCTCTCGGCACTGTCTAGTTGCAGGACGTCAAGGTGTCGCAGAGTACGGGTCAGAACGGGCGAGCATTCGGTCCTCACCCGGATTCGTCATGCACGTAGTAATAGGCGTGATACCCAACTAAGCGCCGAATGTACATTTCGAGACAAAGGCCAATATTTTGCGCACTTATACTCCTAAGCCCGGCGAAGTTGAGCGCCAGTGGCACATCATTGATGCCACCGATGTGGTGCTCGGTCGCCTCGCAAGCCAGACCGCTATCCTGCTGCGCGGTAAGCACAAGCCGACTTTTACCCCTAACGTGGACACCGGCGATTTCGTGATCATCGTGAATGCCGAGAAGGTCGCTCTGACCGGTGCAAAGCTTGAGCAGAAGCGTGCATACCGCCACTCGGGTTACCCTGGCGGTCTGAAGTCCGTCAATTATGCAGAGCTTCTTGAAACCAACCCTGTTCGTGCAGTTGAGAAGGCTGTGAAGGGCATGCTGCCCAAGAACAAGCTAGCTGCACAGCAGATCAAGAAGCTGAAGGTCTACGCTGGTCCCGAGCACCCGCACGCGGCACAGCAGCCCAAGACCTACGAATTCAACCAGGTCGCCCAGTAATTCGGGCCTACGAAGAAACTATTAGGAGAAATCGTGGCTCAGAACGAAGAGCAGATCGTAGTCGAGGAAGAGCTCACTAGCTACACCTCGGAATCCGCAGCCCCCGTCGCGGCGGCTGCACAGACAAGCCGTCCGGCACTGACTGTTGCAGGTGCTGCAGTCGGTCGTCGTAAGGAAGCAGTGGCACGTGTTCGCGTGGTTCCCGGTTCCGGTAACTGGACCATTAACGGCCGTAGCCTGGATAGCTACTTCCCCAATAAATTGCATCAGCAGGATGTGAACCAGCCGTTCAAGATCCTGGAACTTGAAGGTGCTTACGATGTGATTGCACGCATCAGCGGTGGTGGTCCCTCCGGTCAGGCAGGCGCGCTGCGCCTCGGTATCGCTCGTGCCCTCAACGAGATTGATCGTGAGAACAATCGTCCCGCGCTGAAGAAGGCAGGCTTCTTGACTCGCGACGCACGTGTTATCGAGCGTAAGAAGGCCGGTCTCAAGAAAGCACGCAAGGCTTCGCAGTTCTCCAAGCGTTAATCGCTGGTTCTGCTGCACAAAGCCCCCGCACTTCCCAAAGAAGCGCGGGGGCTTTGTGTATTATAAGGGGTTTACCTGCATAAGGTTGCGATAACTGTTACATTTGTCACTCATTCTCACTCTCGGTACAGTTAAAGTGTCAAAGCAGACACGAACGGAAAGAGAATTCATGACAGAAAAGAACCTTCAGCCCGCAACGGAGCAGGTCGAGAGCACCGTACCCGAAACCGCTCCTCAGTCTTCCGATGTTGCAGATCCAGCCGTATCAGAGAAAAAGCACGCTATTAAAGAAGCTCTCAAACCCCAAGTTCGTCGCACCTCGGTGGTTGAAGACTATGCGGCAGAACTGGATGAAATGGCATCTCTCACCCATGCTCTGAGCGGAAATAAGAAAAGCTCAAGGAGCGATGCCTGGAAGATTGGCTACCCCTACGATGAAAAACTCGGTCGTAAAGCATACGAAAAAGAAAAACGCGCACTGCAGATTGAGCTTCTGAAGCTCCAGCTATGGGCAAAATCGACCGGGCAGAAAATCCTCATTATTTTTGAGGGACGCGATGCTGCGGGTAAGGGTGGTTCCATCAAACGCTTTACGGAACACCTGAACCCCCGTGGGGCTCGCGTGGTGGCTCTTGAAAAGCCAACCGATATTGAACAGACTCAGTGGTATTTCCAGCGCTATATCAAGCACTTACCCTCTGGTGGCGAGATCGTCATGATGGACCGTTCCTGGTACAACCGCGCCGGGGTTGAGCGTGTGATGGGCTATTGCACGCAGGCCCAGTACTTCGAGTTTATGCGCGAAGTACCCGACCTGGAGCGTATGCTCGTGAACTCGGGCATTAGCTCATTAAATTCTGGTTCTCAGTCACCAAGCAGGAGCAGCTGGCACGCTTTACCTCACGCCGCACTGATCCTGTTCGTCAGTGGAAGCTATCACCTACTGACCTAGCTTCGCTCGATAAGTGGGATGATTACACTGCTGCGAAAGAAGCCATGTTCTTCTACACCCATACCGGCGATGCTCCGTGGACCGTTATTAAGTCAAATGATAAGAAGCGTGCTCGTCTGGAAGCCATGCGTTACGTGCTCTCACAATTCGACTACACCTCAAAAGACCGTGAAGTCGTGGGAACTTGCGATCCTTTGATTGTACGTTCTGCAACGGATGTTTTTGAAGAAGAAGGCGGCAGTGACCCCGAAGGTTTCCCTGTCATCCAATAAATAAAACTTTTGGTTGGTTTATTCAATAAACCTGCTAAGAAAATAACTAAGAACCGCCCCTGCCTACCAAAGCGGGGGCGGTTCCGGCGTAAGATAGTAAGGTGACTGAACGACTTTTTGGAACTGATGGCGTGCGCGGCCTCGCGAATGAGATTATCACTCCGGCACTCGCTCTTGAGCTCGCGCAGGCAGCCGCCCTTGTACTTGGACACGAGCAGGTCGCCGAAGGCACCCGCCCCCGCGCCGTAATCGCTAACGATTCACGCGCATCCGCAGATTTTATTGTCTCTGCCATGAAAGCCGGGTTTACCAGCGCTGGTGTGGATGTGTTGGACGCGGGAATCGTCCCCACTCCGGCCGCCGCCTACTTAGTGGCTTACACGGATGCAGACTTTGGTGTGATGATCTCAGCATCGCATAACCCCGCCGCCGATAACGGCATTAAATTCTTGGCGCGTGGTGGACAAAAGCTTGAAGACGCCACCGAAGATGCCATTGAGCGCGTGTACCGGGAAAAGAACTTTAGATACCCTACCGGGGGTGAGGTCGGCTCTATCCGCGCCCTAGAGAACGGTACCGAGGCATACGTTAAGCACCTAGTTTCCACGCTAGAAGACGAGAAGCCTCTCGCAGGTCTTAAGGTTGTGCTGGACTGCGCAAATGGTGCGGCTTATGCAGCTTCTCCTGCGGCCTTCACCCGGCTAGGGAGCCGAGGTTATAGCGCTTGCTGCTGAACCGAACGGCACCAATATCAACGATGGCGTAGGTTCTACGCATCCGCAGTCCCTTCAAGCTGCCGTCGTTGAACACGGCGCAACCTTGGGGATTGCACACGATGGTGACTCTGACCGATGTCAGGCAGTTGATGAGCAGGGGAACCTGGTAGACGGCGATCAGATTATGGCTATTCTTGCCTTGGCGGCGCATCGTGCTGGGCACCTGAGCCAGAACACTCTGGTGGCAACCGTGATGAGCAGCCTAGGGCTTGAACTCTATCTGCGTGAGCATGGTATTTCGCTGGTGCGCACCGCCGTGGGAGATCGTTATGTACTCGAAGAGATGCGCGAGCACGGGTATAACCTAGGCGGTGAGCAGTCCGGGCATGTGATTATGAGTGACTATGCGACCACGGGCGACGGTGTGCTCACCGGGATTCAGCTTGCCGCTGAGGTGGCGCGTAGCGGGGAGAAACTTTCTGTGCTAGCCTCACGGATGCAGCCCACCCCGCAGCGTTTGATTAACGTGAAGGGCGTAGATCGTGCCGGCGTTTCAACCAATGCTGCGCTGAATGCTGCTGTGGCCGATGCTGAGAAGGGGCTGGGGGAGAGCGGGCGTGTTCTTCTGCGTGCTTCTGGAACCGAACCGCTGGTACGCGTTATGGTTGAGGCCGCTACGCAGGAGCAGGCCGATTCTGTTGCTCAGCATCTTGCGGATGTGGTGGCGAAAGAACTGGCTCTCTAGTCTTACAGGCTTTCTAGAAAATTGTGATGCGTATCGTTGGCGAAATATTTCTATCTCGCCGACGATACGCATTTTGTTTATAGCGCAGGTTCAGCTCATATCGGCAGATTTATTCGAGCTGAAAAATACCGTGGGGCGCATCCAAATTCGGATGCGCCCCACGGCTTTTGTTGAATGACTAGTTATGTTTGAATCGGAGTGATCCGTAGATTACTTCTTAGCGAGGGAATCGCGGATTTCCTTGAGAAGGGTAAGCTCGGTTTCTTCTTCCTCTTCTTCACCCTTGTTGCGGGTAGCCCTTTCATTGAGCTTCTGAACCGGAAGAACCACAGCGAAGTACACAGCAGCCGCAATGAGCAGGAAGTTTACGACAGCGGTCAGGAAGACACCGATCTTAATCTGACCGATGACGAGGAAAGAATCAAAGTTCGGAGACTGGACGAGCATGGAAATTGCGGGCATGAGCACCGACTGAACCAGTGCAGTCACAACTGCGGTGAACGCAGTACCCATGATAATACCGACTGCAAGGTCGATAACGTTGCCACGAATCAAGAAATCTTTAAAACCTTTAAGCATGTACCTAGGGTATCGTGTTTCCCAGCAAATTTTCAGGAAAAACCAACAAAAACCGCTCCAAATAAAGTGATTTTCTTCACTAGTGCATCATATATCAATCTGTAAAGGTTGATTTTAGATATTTGTTTCTGTGGGTTAGAACCCCGTCTAAAGACTAGTTAGGGGGTAAGCCATTGATAAACCCATAAGGGCTGGCTGAACCCTACCCAAGATAATCTGGTGCCGCACCGGTGCCAAAAAACTCTTCCAGAGTCTTTGCGCCGGACGCCGAATACTCCTGAGTCAGACCAACACCTAAATAACGGTAATGCCAGGGTTCAAAGATATAGCCCGTCACATGCTGCTGGTTCTTTGGGAAACGCAGGATAAACCCGAAGTCGGGGGCGTTTTTCGCCAACCATTGACCCGCACGAGTATCTTGATAGCATTCTTGCAGCAGGCATCCTTCGGGGGAACCGAAATCGATAGCCAGTCCGGTCTGATGTTCCGAATATCCGGGCCGTGCAGAAAGTGTATCTGCGGTCTTCTGCCCATTAACCTGAACCCAATGCTGGTAGGTCTGTTTCTGCGCCGCGAAGGAACGATAAGCACTGCTGACCGTGAGGGTTACCCCATCCCGTGCTGCCGCATCCATCATGGACTGTGCCGCCGCAGCCGCCTCAGCACGTAACTGCTGCCCATAAAACGGCACCAAATCCTGCGGGGCCCAATCTTGCGGTGAGAATGGGCGAGTTTTATTGACGATGCACCGTAACGATTCCGGATGCGACTCGACCGATGTGTGCTCAGCAGGTTTTTTGCTCTCGGGCGCGGAAGGTTCTTCTGTAGTGCCGCCTTCTGGTTGCGACTTCTGGTCTTTGGGCTGTGAAGACTCTGAGGCCGTGGCCTCTGGGGTAGCTTTTTCAGACGGTTTCGTCTCTGGGGTTTTCTCGTTTGCCGTCGGGGACGCACTAGGTTTTATCGTAGGGTTCGATGGGGTGGAACTCTTCGTAACCTTCGGGGTGGCGGTAGGTGAAGATGACACACTTGCCGGAGAAGTCGTGCCTGTCGCGCTTGGTGTAGTGGAAGCAGTAGCTGATGTATTCCCGCTAGTCTGAGGTTCCTGAGAGCCGCATGCAGACAAGACCCAAGACCCAGATGCTGCAGAGGCTGCAGTCAGCAGCGCTCGGCGTGAAAAAACTGATGTACCCATCGGGAACCTCCTTGGGAAACTGGTCTTTATTCTGGAATATGTCAACGGCAATGCGCTAATTTTTGCGCAAGAGAACCTGCGCCACCTTATGGTCGGAACCTTTCTGCAAGATCAGGTGCGCGCGAGCGCGAGTAGGAAGAACGTTCTGTACGAGGTTAGGCTCGTTGACGGTTTTCCAGATACCGGTGGCAAGCTCAATCGCTTGGGCATCGCTAACTCAGCATAGCGCTTAAAGTAAGAATCCGGGTTCGTGAACGCGGAGGAGCGCAGGGTGAGGAACCGGTTAACGTACCATCGCTGAATATCTTTGGTATTTGCATCGACGTAGATGGAGAAATCAAAAAAGTCACTGAGCGTCAGGTCTGAGGTTTCGGGGCCTTCAGTGCCAGCAGGAGCGAGTACATTAAGTCCCTCAAGAATCAGCACATCAGGGGTCGTGACCTCAATCTGTTCATCGGGAAGAATGTCATAGTACAGATGCGAGTATTTGGGGGCTCTGACCACAGGGACCCCCGATTTTATATCGGAGACAAATTGCAGCAGCGCCCGCCTGTCGTATGATTCGGGAAAGCCTTTGCGGTGCATAATGCCGCGGCGTTGTAACTCAGCATTTGGGTACAGAAAACCGTCGGTGGTGACGAGCTGAACCTTCGGGGTTGAGGGCCAGCGCCTCAGGAGTGCCTGCAGCAGGCGTGCCGTCGTCGATTTGCCGACCGCTACGGACCCGGCTACACCGATAATAAAGGGAACTCGTCGGTGGGATGCCTGAAGGAAGTCATTCGTCATGTGGTTGAGTGAGGATGCCGCATTGACGTACAGATTCAAAAGTCGGGAGATCGGCAAATAGATCTGACGTACCTCATCGAAGTCTACCGGTTCTCCTAAGCCGCGGAGCGCTTCGAGTTCCTCTTCGCTGAGGGGTACCGAAATTTCGGTCGCTAGCCGCGACCATCGTGAGCGTTCCAGCTCGACAAAACGCGAGCTGGCGGCAGAAAAATTTGAGGAGCTCATTCCCCTAAGTGTACGAATTTTGCGCGTCAGATGCGAACAAGACGTGGCATCCTTTAGGTTAAGAATGCACAAAGGCTGGGGCTATACCTTGAAAGAAATGCCTTTTGACTAGGGGTTATTCTGCCCACAGGTGTAAAGGGCGCCGGGTTAGCTGCCCTGGGGCGTGAATAAGATAAACTTGAGCTATGTGTGGAATTGTAGGATATGTAGGTCTGGACGCAGCTCCGGACGGTAATAAATTCGACCACGATGCATACAAAGTGGTCATTGAAGGTCTGCGCCGCCAGGAGTACCGCGGCTATGACTCGGCCGGTGTTGCGCTCGTATGCCCTGACGGCATCGAATTCCGCAAGAAGGCGGGCAAACTTATCAACCTAGAACATGAGGTCGAGGACGCGCCGCTCACCGAATCACAGATTGGTATTGGCCATACCCGTTGGGCTACCCACGGTGGTCCCCACCGACAATAACGCGCATCCGCACGTGGTCGATCACGGTCGTCTAGCGGTTGTGCACAACGGTATTATTGAGAAACTTTCGCCGAGCTACGCGCCGAACTGCTCGCCGAAGGGGTGGAGTTTCAGTCTCAGACCGATACCGAGGTAGCTGCGGCACTTATCGCAAGTATCTACAACAAACTGGGTACTAAAGACCTGACCGAGGCTGTGCGTGAAGCATCAAACCGTATGGAAGGTGCTTTCACGATTCTTGCGGTTCACGCAGACCACCCCGACCGTGTGGTGGCAACCCGCCGCAACTCTCCGCTGGTGATTGGACTGGGAGAGAACGAGAATTTCTTAGGATCTGACGTTTCGGCGTTTATCGACCACACCAAAGAAGCCGTAGAGATGGGGCAGGACCAGATTGTCACCATCACCGGTACTGACTATTCCATTATTGATTTTGCGGGCAACCCCGCCGAAGGCAAGCCCTTCCACATCGAATGGGATGCCGCAGCGGCGGAAAAGGGCGGCTACAACTCGTTCATGGAGAAGGAAATCCACGAGCAGCCCACCGCCGTTGAGCAGACCCTCATGGGACGCATGGATGAAAAAGGTAACCTCGTTTTGGACGAGCTCAACATCGATGATTCCGTGCTGCGCTCGATCGATAAGATCATCGTGGTGGCCTGCGGTACCGCAGCGTACGCGGGTCAGGTTGCGCGCTACGCTATCGAGCACTGGTGCCGTATCCCCACCGAGGTCGAGCTTGCCCATGAGTTCCGATACCGCGACCCCATCGTAAACGAGAAGACCCTGATTGTGGCTCTTTCGCAGTCCGGCGAGACCATGGATACCCTCATGGCAGTGCGTCACGCCCGCGAGCAGGGCGCTAAGGTCATCTCTATCTGCAACACCCACGGTTCAACCCTGCCGCGTGAATCCGATGCGGCGCTGTACACCCACGCCGGTCCCCGAGATCGCGGTCGCATCGACTAAGGCGTTCCTGGCGCAGATTACTGCAGCATATCTGCTGGGCCTGTATCTTGCGCAGCTTCGCGGCAACAAGTACAAGGATGAAATCTCTGCCATCCTCGGTGAGCTGCAGAAGATGCCCGCTAAGATCCAGAAGGTTATCGACAACGATACCCTCGTGAAAGAACTTGGCGCCGAGATGAAAGATACCTCTTCGGTGATCTTCCTAGGGCGCCACGTTGGGTTCCCTGTTGCCCTTGAAGGCGCGCTTAAACTCAAAGAGATCAGCTACATCCACGCCGAAGGTTTTGCCGCTGGCGAGCTGAAACACGGTCCTATCGCCCTGATCGAAGAGGGCCAGCCCGTTATCATCATTGTGCCCTTCCGCACACGGGCGTGAATCCCTGCACGGCAAGGTTGTTTCCAATATTCAGGAGGTGCGCGCTCGCGGCGCCTTCACCATCGTCATTGCCGAAGAGGGCGATGAGGCTGTCAAGGAGTATGCGGATCGTCTGATCACCGTTCTGCCGCGCCTTCTCTGCTGCAGCCTTTGCTTGCCACCGTGCCGCTGCAGATTTTCGCGTGTGCACTTGCTGAGGCGAAAGGACTGGACGTTGACCAGCCCCGTAACCTCGCCAAGTCGGTGACCGTGGAGTAATCCTCATCCCGCATATGCGTTCGCGTGGGCGGTGTCGTTACCCTTCAGGGGACGGCACCGCCCACGCCTCGTTAACCCGCACCACAGTGCGAGGCCGAGGAAGTTTCATGATGCGTTAACATTGTTCGCTGTGCTGTCTTCCCTGTACCAACCTCGCTAAACTTAAAACAAAACTCGCATTTTGGCAGGAAAGGCGAAAAATGATTATCGGAATCGGCGTAGATACCGTCAACATTGAGCGCTTTGAACGAATCGTCACCGAAACACCCGCTTTTGTGCGCAGGGTATTCACACCGAATGAGCGCACTCGTAATATCCGTTCTCAAGCCGTACGTTTTGCCGCCAAAGAAGCGGTCGCCAAAGTCTTAGGGGCACCCGATGGGCTCAACTGGCAAGATTGCGAAGTCGCCAGCAGCGAGAGTGGGCAGCCATACCTGATTCTTACGGGAACGATCGCCGAACGTGCCCGTACCCTCGGCATCAATCGTCTGCACCTGAGCCTAACCCACGATGAACCCGTAGCCGTTGCCATCGCCACGGCGGAATATCTGAGCGCTACAGAGCTTGCCCATCTGAAAAGGTTCGATCCTGAAAGCTACAGTATGACGGTTCTCACCGAAGACCCCACCGACTAGCCCCTGCCGCATCGACGCGAGCATTTGATCAGGAGGAGTTATGAAGCTCGTCTACACGGGTACACAAATTCGCAACGCTGAACGTCCTTACCTTGAGGCCCCGGACTACGACGGGTATTTGATGCAGCGCGCGGCGGATGCGCTCGCCGCCGAAGCTCACGATATGCTCGCTGATGCGGGGCAGCACAGCCAGTACACGCGCATCCTCTTATTGGTTGGGCCGGGGAATAACGGTGCGGATACAGTGTATGCAGGCACCCGTCTGCATCAGCAGGGGTACCGCATTGAGGCCGTTCTCTTCGACCCAACCGGTAATAACCTGGAGCTGCTCGCCCGCGAAAGCGGTGAAGGAACCCGCGTGCTTGACACCGCCCAAAGCCTGCGCGATATTGCCTCCTACTCCCTGATTATTGACGGTATTTTGGGAACCGGCGCGAAGGGAGCAGCACGTGGGGAAGCGGGGGAGTACCTGGCTAAACTCCGTGCCGTGCAGCTGGACGGTAAATTACCACCCAGTGCTCGCCTGTGATGCCCCGACCGGGCTCGATAGTGAACGCGGCACCCTGCACGAACCCTCACTTGCGGCTGAGCGAACGGTTACGTTTATCGGGCGTAAACTACCGGCAGGAACCCATATTGCGGAGCACTGCGGAACTATTAAACTCTACGATTTAGGGGTTCCCGAAGCTCTCAAGGGGTATAAGCCGATGCTGCGCGTTATGGAACGTGAGGACTATCGGGATCTGCTCGAAAAGCCTTCGGTATCCTCGCATAAGTACAATCGCGGTGTGCTTGGTATGCTCACGGGAAGTCGCGATTATCCCCGGTGCTGCCCTGATGAGTGTGCGTGCTGCCCTCAATACCGGGGTGGGGATGGTGCGTTTCAATGGGAAAGACGATACCCTGCGCACTCTCATGCTTGGGCAAAACCCGGAAACGGTATGTTTCACAGGGCCTCCCGCCCACGAGCATGTGCACGCCTGGGCTGGTGGCAGCGGTACCGGTCCCGAAACCCTGGACCATAACAGGTACCTGCTCAATGCCCCTGAACCCGCAATTCTGGATGCTGGTGCAGTAGACCTCGCCGCAGATTATTTAATGGCGGGGTCACAGCCTAGGTGAACATAAAATTCTGACTCCGCATGCGGGAGAACTAGAACGTTTTCTGCGGCGCATTCATGAGCATTCACCGCAGCGTTGGGAAGAAATGCTCGACGGTGCTCTCGTGCCCAGCCGGGAAGATATTAACGCCGAGCCGTTCCGGTGGGTTCGTGCCGCATGCGAGCTCAGCGGCGCAACCGTGATGCTTAAGGGCTCGACGACGCTTATCGCCGCCCCCGTGGGTGCCACCTATAGCGTGCACGGGGCTACCGGGTGGCTTGCTACCGCCGGAAGCGGCGATACCCTCACCGGTATTCTGGGTGCTCTCTTGGCACAATATATGGCGGCTGCGCAGGAACGTCATGAGCAGGTCGAGGGATGCACGTATGCAAGTCTTGCAGCACTGGCGGTTTACCTGCATAATCGTGCGGCGCTGGCATCGTTGGAGGGACGCAAAGGGCCGGTTCCTCCCAGCCGAGTGGCCGCGTATTTACCGCAGGCGATCGCGGGAACTTCTTGATGAGAAAGCCGTTCTCGACGATTAAAACCTGAACGAGATACATAGTATGGTGGGGCGTGACATCATGTCACGCCCCACCGCTGTATTGGACTATACCGACCTTGGCATAGTCGGGCACGAAAATTAGTAGGCACCTTCCTTGGCGAAGACTGCTCGTACCGTGCGAAGCAGGATAATAAAGTCGGTTGTCATAGACCAGTTTTCGACGTAGTACAGGTCAAGACGTACCGATTCATCCCAGGAGAGATCGCTTCTGCCAGAGACCTGCCAGAGCCCGGTAATCCCGGGTTTGACGAGCAGGCGGCGGTACATAATATCCTCATATAGGTCTACCTCTTCCGCCAGCGGGGGGCCGAGGGCCCACCAGGGACATGTCGCCAATAAAAACATTCCAGAGCTGCGGCAGTTCGTCAATGGAGAACTTGCGAATAAACCGGCCGATAGGGGTAATGCGCGGGTCATTCACCATCTTAAAGAGCACCCCGTTGCCTTCGTTCTGTTCCATAAGCTGGGCTTTGATCTCTTCGGCGTCGGTGCGCATCGACCGGAATTTGACCATGCGAAAAACATCGCCGTTCATTCCTACGCGCTCTTGGAAGAAGAATGCAGGTCCGCCGTCGCGTCTGATAAGGATACCCACCACCAAGAAAACAGGGGAAAGCACGAGAAGCCCCAGTCCAGAGGCGAGCACATCCAGGGCGCGTTTCGCCAGTGCAGCGATACCCGTAATATGCGGGGTAGAAACGTGCACGAGCGGTAGCCCGTTGAGCGGCTGAATATGCATGCGAGGCCCTGCAATATCGGTGGTTGCGGGAGCCATAATCAGGGCGATATGAGCATCCGCGAGACGCCAGCCGAGCATCCGCATCTGTTCCGGGGTCAGCTGATGCCCGTTCGAGATGGCGACCATCTGAATATTGTTTTCCTGCACGGCCTGCATAATATCGTCAGGGTTCGTGGAGTAACCCAGAATGGGCAGATCGACGTCTGCAATCGTGGTACCGGCGTAGATTCCCGGCAGGTAAAACGCAGCTGGTGAAAGCCCCGATGCGACGGCGCCGGAGAGGCTCTTATACAGATGTTTACCGGTGGGAACGTCGGAAATAATCATGACGCGGGTTAGCGAATACCCTTGCAAACGTTTCTGTACTAGTCTTTGGCGTAGTAGCCATCGCTCTATCATGATGAGTCCTAAACCCAACGGGTAGGCGATGAGCAGGTACATGCGGGTCAGGTCGATTTGAGAAAGAACGCCACTATCACGAGTGTGCAGAAAAAGTAAGTGCTGCCGCGTGTGACCATACGGTATTCGTCGGTTCCCATTCCTAGAACGCGAATATTTCGTGAGCCGTTGACTTGCAGAGTCAGCCACCAGATTATGATCATGCCGATATCGAGGAAGATATAGTCGATGGGTGCGACGGAAGGATCGAGCAGGTTAAGCGGCCAGACATTCACAGGCGGTAAATCCGCGTTTACGAAGCCGAAGCGAATAAAGTGCGCAGCAAAAATAGAGATGGCAATGGCAATCAAGTCGCCTAGGTAAAGAGATTTCAAAACCTGTGGATGCCACTCACGTTTGGCGACATATGTGGTGCCCCAAACTTTTTTGAGTCTTTCTTTTGCTTTCAATGAAGTTATCTTCCCCGGTCGTGGTGAGCGCGCATATCGGTGTATGCGCGGAATGCTCGAGTTTGAGACCCGCAGCCCGGTGGTCAGTCGGAATACAGATGAATGATGTGTGCAGTGTGTGAGCGAGAAGTAGAGAGAACGAGAACCAGCTTTGAGGCCCCGAGGTAGTCCGGAAGAGAAACCTGGCCTTTAACTGATTCTCACGATAGTTCTTCAAAACTACTCAGTCCTTATATTTTACGGTTAAACCAGGAGTTCAGTCCTCCTGAATGGTTGTCTAAACTTCAAGGATAAAGAGTGAATTCAATCACCTTAATGTGCCATAAAGGTGTTGAAGACACGATTATTAAAGGCTAATGTGGATGTTTACTTTTGTAAATAGCTTTAATAAATATCCTAGTCAGAGAGTTTTAATACCCGTAAACTAATAAAATACCTTGAAAGAATAAAAAACCATAGCCTAAAAGTTTTACCGAAATTGTTTCAATGAGGCGCGATTCACCAAAAAATCAATCAGCGGTTCGTAACGATTCGGCGGAACATTATCATCCATCGGAACACACACCGGTAAATCACCCTGCTCTGCGGCAATAAACAATCCCGGGTCGTTACAGTCGGCAATACCGAGCGTCAGCAGCTTTCTGCTGCGATGCCGCATACCCCGCCATCCCGTGATCGGAAACCACAAGATCGGGCAGCTCACCGCGCTCACGAAGCTGGGCGAGGGCGATGCGCATCGGCCCCGGGAAATGCGTATGCTGCAGATTCCCGTACTGCTCAAACATCACCACACCCATGATCTGGCGAATATCGCCGTCCAAAAACCGCTCGCCCTGCTCAATGCGCAGCACCGTGGCCCCGGCGCGTTCGGCGATGCGCGCCAGGTCAGCATAAATGGGGAAAAGTCCGGCGGGATGACCGGTGGCGAACAGGATCTTTTGGCGGGCGCGTACCGCATCGCCAAAAATACGGGCATACTCTTCGAGAGCATCAATGCACTGGGCGGAACCAATCGTATCTTGCCCCTGGACATGCGAACGGTCAGGGTTCAGACCAGCACGGCGTACCATGACCTCAAAAACTTCGTCATAGGTCCAATCCTTCGACCATGTAACCCCGAATTCGAGGTGCTCATTGTGATCGAGAAACCCTTGAATATGCGAAAGGTTATTCTCGCGCGGTGTAGCAACATCGCCCGTGATGCGGGCAGAATCAAGATAAGCGGCAAACTCGTCGCGCGTCATTGCAAAACTCATACGTCAAGTGTAGCCGCTTGAACAACTTTCGAGACCGTGCTGTGGTGCGTTCTACAGGTTTTTGAGGAAGAGCAGAGTAATTCGGCAATAAACTATGCGGAACCCTCGGCCCGCTCTTGTGCTAAATGACGACCGGTTATCGCCTCGGAATAGACGCACAAGGTTTTTCGGGCGGTCGCTTCCCAACTGAAAGAACGTGCACGAGCTGCCGCATTCGCCCCCAGTGTTAAGCGCAGACGTGGGGCACGCACCAGCCGCTCGATCGCAACCGCCCAACGCTGCGGGGTACGCGGCGCCACAAGCAACCCCGTTTTATGGTTCTCGATAGCGAAACGCAACCCATCCGCATCAGTGGCAAGTACCGCAGCCCCCGAAGCCTGCGCCTCCAAAGCCACCAGTCCAAAAGACTCCGATGAGGAAGGAGAAGCCACAATATCGGCGCGGCGAAAAATATCGGCAAGAATATCGGCAGGAACCGGACTGCGCAGATGCACCCGATCGGCGATGCCTAAATCGCGGGCACGGGCAAGAAGATCTAATTCGTACCCGGAAGAAGACTTGCCGATAATATCCAGTTCAACATGCAGATCCGCGGGAAGAAGCGCAAGGGCCTCTACCAAAATATGGGGTCCCTTTAACGGCTGAGGACGCCCCGCAAAAACCACCCGAGCGTGCGTATCCGAACCCTCATGTTCGGCGTGCACCCCCGGCAGCGGGTGAAAAATACCGGTATCAACCCCCGGCGCAATCACACGCATGCGTGCGGAATCTGCCCCATAGTAGTCCTGCAGCTGCTGCCCTTCAAGAGAAGTATTGACGATCGTCAAAGCGGCATGTTCAAGAACTCGATGCTCACTTTCATAACGTGCGCGTGGTTCTTCGGGCTCGTCGGGGGAGCGGCGCGCATCCTTCGCTGCGGCGGTCGTATGAGGGGTAAATACTACGGGAACAACTGTTCCTTCGGCAGCGTAGGTCTGGGCAGCCCCCAGCGCAGCGACGCCCGAAAGCCAATAATGTGCATGAATAACCTGCGGATGCCAGCACGCTAATGAGACGCATTGCGCCGCAAATTCGGTTGTAAACTCAGCAAGTTGATTTTTGCGAGCACCTAAAGCCTGCGGAATCAACACCTGATGCACCCGCACTCGATCACGATACGAGTTGAGAAGAGTCGGAACCTGTACCCCGGGCTTTGCATGCTCACAATCGGGATCGGTAAGAAGCGTGAAAACCTCGACGCGCAAAGTATCGTCTGCCGCCAGCATAGCCGCAATCGAACGCGCAATATAAACGTTCATGCCCCCGGCATCGCCGCGACCGGGCTGCGCAAAAGGATCGGTATGCAGAGAATAGACATGCACAACAGGCTGGGGCAAGCGGGACTGCGAGCTCTCGGGAATCTTCACCATCCTAGTCTAACGCGCGGTTTTATAAGACAGCGCGTTCTGCAAGCCGAGTGAGTCTAAGGGTGAACGTGTAAGCTTCGACGGTATCGAAGAGGCGCATTCGCACAGTAAGAACATGAACTGTTGATGAACGCTCCCTAACTCGGGATAAGAAGAGCGAAAATACATGAAAAGACGGGCTAGAATGAGTGTAACTAGACGCTCCCCGCGTTCACCGAGTACCGGAGGTATATAGAAATGACTGTTCCCACACGTCCCCTCTACACCCCGAACCTGCAGCCCGGTGAGGCGGAGCGAACCGCTATCATCGACCTTAATGCTCTTGAGCACAATACGCGCGTGCTCAAAGATATGATCGGCGAACGTAAACTCATTGCCGTGGTGAAAGGCGGATGCCTACGGTCACGGCGCCTACCCCGTGGCACGGTCAGTACTCGAAGCCGGTGCCGATATTCTGGGCGTTGTGCATGTGACCGAAGCCCTGGAATTGCGCTCAGAGGGTATTACCGCCCCGATTATAGCTTGGCTGCACACCCCGCAGACGGACTTCGACGAAGCACTCGAAGCAGATATTATCCTGGGTGCCTCCGGCTGGGACTTAGAAGCAATAGCAGAAGCTGCCAATCGCACCAAGAAGCGTGCTCGCGTGCACCTGAAAGTAGACACGGGGCTTGGGCGTAATGGCTCCACCTTTGATGACTGGCCTGCGTTGGTGGCGCGTGCCCTTGAACTTGAAGCCGCAGGGCTGGTGCGCATTGAGGGCATTTTCTCGCATCTGGCGGTTGCCGATGAACCTGAACGCCCCGAGACCGCACGGCAGATCGCCCGACTTAACGAATTTGTGACCGTTGCCCGCAGTGCGGGTCTTACCCCCGAGCTTGTTCACCTGGCGAACTCCCCGGGAACGATCACCGGTGCGAGCCCCCTATATAACACGAACGAGGCGGTCCTCGCCGATGCGGTACGCTGCGGAATTGCCCTCTACGGTCTTTCCCCGCTCGCGGGTGTGAGCTCCAAAGACCTTAATCTGCGACCCGTTATGACCCTGGGGACCCATGTGTGCAATGTCAAAGAGGTACCCGCCGGGCAGGGGGTCTCATACGGGTTGCGGTACAGCACCGATAAGCCCACCACGCTGGCCCTCATTCCGCTCGGATACGCCGATGGCGTGCCGCGCATCGCTGAGGGGGCTCCAGTGCGTATTTACCCGCGTGCCGATGCCGCAAACCCTGTGGAACCACGCACGTACCGTGTCGTGGGCAGGATTGCTATGGATCAGCTTGTGGTTGATCTGGAAGAACCCGGACTCGCCGATCCTGCGCGCGGTATTCTCGGCGGTTCCGCCGTGCTTTTCGGCTCGGGAGATAACCCTCCCGTTGAAGAATGGGCCGCTGCAGCGCAGACCATTAACTACGAGATTGTGACTCGTATTTCCCCGCGCGTGATACGCATCTACCGCGGTGGCGCCTGGGTGGAACGCGAAGTAGATGGTCTGCATGCCTTGGGATCCCTCTTCGGTCTTGACGATGAACAGACACCGGAAACCGTCTAACGATATGTGAGTTCGAGTCTTCGCATCCCTGTTTAACCCGTACCGTTCCCCGGAAAGAAGCCCATGCACGCACATCCCGTTTTAGAAGTTGATCTTGCCGATCTTGCGCATACACGCGCGGCGGCGCATGCGCTTGCGCCGTTGCTCATCGCCGGGGACCTGCTCTTGCTCTCGGGAGAGCTTGGTGCCGGGAAGACCACCTTTCACCCGCGCCCTAGGCGAGGGGCTTGGAGTACGTGAGGGTGTTATTTCACCAACTTTTGTGCTCTCGCGGGTGCATCCCAACCTGTCTGACGGCACCCGCCCAGGCGGGCCCGATCTCGTGCACGTGGACGCATACCGGCTCTCTAGCGCCGAAGAATTAGACGACCTCGATCTAGAATTCTCGCTGGAAAAATCCGTGACCGTCATCGAATGGGGACGCGGTAAAGCCGAGCATCTGAGCGATTCCCGCCTGGAACTAGACTTCACGCGACTCACCGGCGCGGATGCCTCCATCGCCTACGCCGCCGAGAATTACTCGCCCACAGGGGAAGGGGAGTTCGACTGGGATGCGCTCTGACGATCGTGAGGAGGAGAGCGCTGATGCCTCAGAACCGCGGCTGCTGCGCATTACCGCTTACGGCCCACGGTGGGAAGGCGAAGCGTATCGAAGTCTCGAAGCCGCCATGCTCAAACTCGGCGTCGAGTAACCTGCTTTAAGAGTTGCCGGGAGCGAACGGAAGCGCACCTCATGAGCCCGCCTTGGGACACTTATGAAGCGAGAACCCGTCAAAATAGCGGGTACACGGCAGCACGTTAGAATGATAGGGTGCTCATACTTGCTCTAGATTCATCAGCCACCGCATCCGTGGCTTTGGCGCGCCTCGACGGCGAAAATCCCGGTTCGACCGCAACTATTCTCGCCGCCCGCGAAAGCGCCGATACACGTTCACACGCCGAAGTGATGTCGCCCTTCGTAGCCCAGGTACTCGACGAAGCACAGGTAAACGGGCGGAACGTGGATGCGATTCTCACCGGGACCGGGCCGGGCCCTTTCACCGGACTGCGCGCCGGAATCGTCACCGCCCGAACTCTTGGATTTGCCTGGAACAAACCCGTTTACGGGACTTATGAGTCTAACAGCCCTGGCAGAGCGAGCATTCGTTCAGGATTTCCAGGGCAAAGCCGCGCAGAAGACCGAGATTCTGGTAGCCTCCGATGCGCGCCGCCGCGAAATCTACTCCGCGATCTTCACCGTCACCGAGAACGGATACACGATAAAAACCGGTCCGCAGGTGGCACCCGCAAGCGAAAGTATGCCTGCACCCGGCAGCGTTTCTGGACAGAATACCGCAGGTTATCGTGCCTACGGTTACGGTGCCGAGCTTTACCGCGAACAGCTGGAACAATCGGGGGCGCAAATTTCTTCCGAATTATCGCAGCTGCACCCCAACGCAAGCGACCTCGTGCGTGCCGCCGCGCGCTTGGGTATAAAAAATCTTAGCACCGACACCCGCGCCCTCTACCTGCGTGACTCGGACGCGAAGGTTCCAGCCGCCATGCTTGCGCGGCAGAGCCAGTGCGCTTCGGGAGAACCCGTATCGTCTAAGGGATAGGGGGGCGTAAATATGCACTCGAAACTTCAGCATCCAGAACTTCCCGGTGCGCTCGCCCACGGCGCCCGCCTGCGCCGCGCCGATATCAACGATGTACCGCATCTGTTCACCCTCGAACAAGAGCTCTTCCCCCTCGACGCCTGGAACCTTGATATGTTCCTCGCCGAAATAACCCACCCCACCCGCACCTATTACGTACTTGAGCGGGCGCATTCCGGTGAAAATCCCCAGGAAAACCCCGATGAAAAGAACGCTCCGAATATTATCGGATACTGCGGGGTCATGACGGTAGCAGACACCGCCGATGTGCAGACCATCGCCGTGCTGCCCGAGTACGAAGGCAACGGATACGGAAGAGCCATGCTCGCCACAATGCACCGCCGGGCACAGGATTTAGGGGCGCAGCGCATCCTTTCTGGAGGTGCGGGCCGATAATCCCCGAGCCCAGAACCTCTACCTGCGCACCGGATACACGCATATTCACACACGGCCCGGCTATTATGACGACGGCACGGATGCGCTGATCATGCTCAAGGACTTCGCCGCCAATGCCTCCACAACAACGGAAACTACCTGAGAAATGATGACTAAACCAAAACTTTCTGCCGCAGCCGAGCCGCTTGTATTAGGTATCGAATCATCCTGCGATGAGACCGGGATCGGCATTGTACGCGGCACCCGTCTGCTCACCAACACGGTTTCATCCTCTATGGAAGAGCATGTGCGGTTCGGTGGGGTGATTCCCGAAATTGCTTCGCGGGCTCATCTTGATGCTATGATCCCGGCTCTAGAAGCCGCACTTGCAGACGCTTACGTGACCCTCGACGATATAGACGCGATTGCCGTCACCGCCGGTCCCGGGCTCGCCGGGGCACTCATGGTCGGTGTTTCTGCCGCGAAGGCGCTGGCTACCGCTACCGGAAAGCCGCTCTACGGCATTAACCATCTGGTGGCGCATGTGGGCGTGGGGCTGCTCGACGATAACGGTACCGAAGACGGCTCGGCGCTGCTTGAACACGCTCGAGATGGCGGGCTCGGGGCACTGCTGGTTTCTGGTGGTCACACCGAAATTCTGCAGGTACGCGATATTACTCAGGATGTTCGTCTGCTCGGAGCCACCCTTGATGATGCCGCCGGTGAGGCCTACGATAAAGTCGCTCGTTTACTGGGACTCGATTACCCGGGAGGCCCCGCTATTGACCGCGCCGCGCGCACGGGGAATGCTAAGGCGTTTGTTTTCCCACGCGGGTTGTCAAACCGTAAGTTCATGGGTACCGCCGAAGCCCCGGGGGCACACCGGTATAATTTCTCGTTTTCAGGGCTCAAGACCGCCGTAGCGCGTGTGATTGAAGGCTTCGAGGCACGCGGTGAAGAGGTTCCGGTCGCCGATATTGCGGCATCTTTCCAGGAAGCGGTTGTCGATGTTATCACGAAGAAAGCCGTGCTGGCCTGCCGGGAACAGGGACTGCACACCCTCTTACTCGGCGGCGGCGTTGCGGCAAATTCGCGGCTGCGTGAGCTGCTTTCGGCACGATGCACTTCAGCTGGGGTGCGCCTCATTATCCCGAAATTTACGCTGTGTACCGATAATGGTGCAATGGTGGCGGCGCTTGGGGCACGCCTTGTCGAGGCCGGGTATGAACCTTCGGGAATCGATTTTACGACCGATTCTTCGCTGCCGGTCACGACGGTGTGTTTCTAGAGCATTTGCTTAGACTAGAAGGATCCGTCAGCCCGCCTCCTGAGAAAACTCGGGGGAGCGGGCTGGAACTTTATCGGCCCCTAGCGGATGGGACGCGCCCGTGACTGGAGCGCGACATCTCGAATAACCTCGTGGAAAGAGCCTGTTTTCTCGTAGATAGCGCGCTGCCGGTCGGCGCCAGTGCCCTCCGCCAGCATATTCCTTACATGCTGCAGCTCCGGCAAACAATCCAAATCCCGGGCAACATCCTCTAGCTGAGTAACAAGAAGCTCAATATCCTCGCGCAGCGGGCGCACCTGCGGCTCGTTAGACACAATAATCTCGGTGTCTAAACCATAGCGGGCGGCACGCCATTTATTCTCCTGCGCATGCCAAGGGTTTAACACCTCAATCTTCTCGCCAGCCTCAATTTTGCGCGAGAAAAACTCCACTAAACATTGGGTGAGCGCCGTAACCGCCGCCACATCACGAATCGATGGAAGGCCGTCGCAGTACCGCATCTCTAAGGTGCCGTAGCGGGGAACCGGGCGCACATCCCAACGGTCCTCGCTGACCTCTAAAATAGCGCCCGTCTTCACCAACGCATGCAAATAGTCACTGTACTCCTGCCAGTTTTCAAAATGAAAAGGCAGACCATTTGAAGGCAGCTGCTGATACAGCATCGTGCGGTGCGAACCATATCCGGTATCCACGCTGTCCCAGTAGGGCGAAGACACCGAAAGCCCCAGCAGATGCGCGCAATAGTTGGTGAGCGCATCCACGAGCGGCAAAACCTTATCGCGTGAATCGACACCCACATGCACATGCACGCCAAAAATAACCATGTGCCTGCCCCAGTACTGGCCGCGACCCACCACACGCTGGTACCGCTTCTTTGCAGATACCCGCTGATCCTGCCAATGCGCCGTAGGGTGTGTGCCCGCCGCATAAAAATCAAGTCCCAGCTCATCAGTAACCTCACGGATCTTATCGGTCACCGAGATCAACTGCTGGCACGCTTGCGGAACCGTAGTACACACGCCGGTAATAATCTCAAGCGTATTTTCCAAAAATTCGCCCGCCACATGAGCATGATCCAGGGAAGGTTCCAAAAGTTCAGGATAACGTTCGCTCACACGGGTAAGTACCTCTTGAGCGCGCGCTACCAGCTCTCCGGTATGCTGGTCAATCAGCGCGATCTCCCACTCTACGCCTAGAGTGGATTGCGCCGAGGAAGCGAACGAAATCAAAACTCTCTCCTTCTTAGGGTGACTGCATTTATTCTACGGTGTTGGTGACCACAACAACGCTTTTTCGAGTGCGTATGAACTAAATACGACACGAACATGAAGTATCTGACATAAAACGTCACACACCGTCATCACAGTTTTTGTAGATACGCCGCCCATATAAACCGCTAGACCACAGAATTCTTAGTGTCCGAGCTAGAGACCTGCGCTGAATCAGAAAAATCTACAGGCCGCACATGCCACCCGATGCGCCGTGCCTGCTGCCCGAACCCCACTCGCGTAAACACTAAAGTCGCCGGGTTATAGCCCTGATTCTTCGCGGCCTTCTTACCTGATTTCTTGCCCGCACCGCCTGCCAGCAGGGTCGCACGCATTTTCTCGGGCACCAGATCAACGCCGCGTTTCTTGATCGTCAAAGCCGTAAAACCGCGCTCGCGCACCCACTTTTTGAGCTGTTTCTCATGCACCGGGATTTCCTCAAGAACCTCATAACACTGTGCCAGCGGACTCTGAACAGCTTTTGCCGCCGTGAGGTACGCCAGGTGCGGATCAATCAGGTTCGCCCCAAGCTCTTGGGCTAACTCCTGCACCAGATGCGCCCGCACTACCGCGCCGGAAGGCTCATAGAGGTACTCACCGGGGGAGGGGAACCGGGTTTGCTTTTCATCAACAGGGGTTACTTGTTCCGCAGAATAGGGACTACTCAGCGTGGTTTTGTGAATGCGCAGGCCCTTGTCTTCAGCCTGTCCCGTCGCCTCCTGCCGCAGCACCGTGACCGTGCGTGCAACGCCCTCCTGAGCCAAAGCGTTAAACCAAAGCACTAACTCCACGAGAGAACCCTCATGCTCAACCCACTGCGCCGTGACACGCGGATGGGGGTTCGCCTCGCTACGAATATCCTCGGGGCGCGCAATAGCCTCATGCGGCATCCCCGGACCAAGTTTGACACCCATCGGCATGCCAGTTCTGGCCAGATCCACTACGAACGAAAGCGGGGGAGAATAGGCTTCGGGATCAAAAATACGTTCTGTACGGGATTTTACGACTCCGGTCAGATCACGTCTGGCCGGATCAAGCCAAATGCCCTGCACGACCTTGCCGTTGCCATCACGAAAACTCTCGGGGTTAAAATTCGTCACATCACCGACCACAACCCGCGAACCCGAAAAATCCGCCAGATTTGCGGCAGCAAAAGATGCCGTCAACGGGTCAAGCTCCACAGAAACAGTCGCTAAGGATGCGCGCGCGAACTCCAACGAATCCGCGCCAATACCGCATCCCAGATCGGCAACCGAGCGAACCCCGGCACGGGCAAACACGGCCGCGTGCTCGGCAGCAACAACCGGTCGAGTCGCCTGCTGCGCGCCGTGCTCGGTCAAAAACATAGTGCGCGCCCTATCGCCGAACTTTGACAGCGCCCGAGTGCGCGCCTTAACAAGGCTGAGAATATTGGCGGTCTCATCGGGCGTAAACCCCTGCGCCCGCAGCCGCGTAACCTGTTCGAGCGAGTGCTCTTGACTATAGGGGAAAAGCGCATCCGCGGCATCTAACGCCTGCCGGGTAAAGGCAGCTCGGGCGGCAAGGCAAACGGCGGCGGGGGCACAAAATCAACCATAGGCTTAAGTGTAGTGGCATGAGCATATGCAGAAGGCTTGGAGGCTGCGGCAGGTTCACGGGGCGCTCGCGTATTATCCTGTGCGCGAAACGCCGCCCTCGAAACGGCGCGCATTCTTGACCGGGTGCCGCCGGGATTCTAAAGTTGAATTTAGCACTCGAAGCGGTGCAGTGCTAAACGCCCAGGCACTAGGGCTAAACCGCTTCACAAATTTTTAAAAACGCTGACTAAAAAGGAGCATACCTATGGCTATTAAGCCCCTCGAAGACCGAGTAGTTGTCAAACTAGAGCAGGCTGAGCAGACCACCGCATCCGGTCTGGTTATTCCCGAAACTGCAAAGGAGAAGCCGCAGGAGGCTCGCGTAGTAGCTGTGGGCCCCGGTCGTGTGGACGATAAGGGCAACCGCGTTCCCGTCGATATCGCCGAAGGTGACGTAGTCGTGTTCTCCCGCTATGGCGGTACCGAGGTCAAGTACCAGGGCGAGGAATACCTGATTCTCTCCGCTCGTGACGTTCTGGCGATCGTCGACTAATTTCGCATATATGCAGGATGCGCCGCCGGTTTCTCGCGCGGCGCATCCGCTATACCTGACCTGGATTTGGCGCACGTGCGCCTTCTACTATATCGAACGCTCACAACCCTCAAGGAGTAGCGAATATTCATGGCTAAACAGCTTGAATTCAACGATGCCGCCCGTAAGTCCCTGCAGGCCGGCGTTGATAAACTCGCCGATGCGGTCAAGGTTACCCTCGGCCCACGCGGGCGCAATGTTGTGCTCGATAAACAGTGGGGCGCACCGGTTATCACGAATGATGGTGTCTCGATCGCCCGCGAAGTTGAGCTTGAAGACCCCTACGAAAACTTGGGCGCGCAGCTCGCTAAAGAGGTAGCCACCAAGACTAACGACGTTGCCGGTGACGGTACGACTACCGCAACCGTGCTGGCGCAGGCACTCGTGAATGAGGGGCTGCGCAACGTAACAAGCGGTGCGGCACCTGCGGAGGTGAAGCGTGGCATTGAGGCCGCCGTTGAGAAGGTCTCCGAGCGTCTGCTTCAGGATGCCCGCGAGGTACAGGGACCGGAAGTTGCGCATGTTGCCGCTATTTCGGCTCAGTCCGACCAGATCGGCGAGCTTTTGGCATCTGCTTTTGAGAAGGTCGGTCAGGACGGCGTCATTACTATCGAGGACGGCTCCTCCACTGAGATTGAGCTTGACATTACCGAGGGTATGCAGTTCGACAAGGGCTACCTTTCGCCTTCGTTCGTGACCGATGCCGAGCGTGGCGAAGCGGTTCTTGAAGATAGCCTCATTCTGCTCTACCAGGGTAAGATCTCCACTGTTGCCGAGATTATGCCTCTGCTGGAGAAGGTCGTACAGGCGAAAAAACCGCTGACCATTATCGCCGAGGACGTTGATGGTGAAGCACTGTCCACCCTCGTGGTGAATAAGCTCCGCGGAACTCTCGACGTTGTGGCGCTTAAGGCTCCCGGGTTCGGCGATCGCCGCAAGGCTATTATGCAGGATCTCGCCATTCTGACCGGCAGCATCGTGATTACCCCCGAACTGGGTATCGACCTGGCCCAGGCAACTCTCGAAGAAACCGGTTCGGCGCGCCGCGTGACCGTCACCAAGAACACCACCACGATTGTGGACGGCGGTGGCAGCAAGGAAGCGGTTGAAGACCGTGTGCAGCAGTTGCGCCGAGAGATCGAGGCCGTCGATTCCGAGTGGGATCGCGAAAAGCTCAAGGAACGCCTGGCGAAGCTCGCCGGTGGCGTGGGCGTGATCAAGGTGGGTGCGGCAACCGAGGTTGAGGCTAAGGAACGTAAGCACCGCATCGAAGACGCTGTGTCTTCTACCCGCGCGGCTCTTGAAGAAGGCATCGTATCCGGTGGCGGTTCGGCACTGATCCACGCCAGCAAGGCGCTCGACGGTTTTGAACTCGATAGCCACGACGCAAACGTAGTGTGCAGATCGTACGCCGCGCCCTGGTACAGCCGCTGCGCTGGATTGCCGAAAACGCTGGCGACGACGGCTATGTGGTGGCGGCAAAGGTCGCCGAACAGCCCGTTGGTCACGGTTACAACGCCAAAACCGGTGAGTATGTTGATCTGTTCGAAGCGGGCGTAATTGACCCCGTGAAGGTCACCCGCTCTGCGCTGCAGAATGCATCATCTATCGCGGCTTTGGTACTCACGACCGAGACTCTGGTGGTCACCAAGCCCGAAGAAGAGGACGAAGACGAATAATTGATGGGTTGCCCGGTTCGAGGAGAGAAAATCTCGTTGAACCGGGCAACAACTATCTGTAGGGGCTTGATGCAGACTGGCCTGAAATAAACGCAAGCGCAGCCTCGAACCGGATACTGCGGCCTTGCAGGAAAGGCACACATCCGAACCGCTCCGTGTACCCCGAAGCAGACGTAAGCGTTTACCATAGAGATACGACGTTTTACACCCGGTGGCACCACTCGCTACACAACATCTATACATCCGGTACAGCATTTGAAAGGCTAAACATGACTGTCCCCACCGCCCTGACCGACGATCCCTTCGGTTTCACTGGTCTGACCTATGATGACGTGTTGCTTCTACCCGGCAACACCGATGTTATTCCCTCCGATGCCGATACCAGCACTCGACTCTCCAAGCGTATTACCCTGGGCACCCCCATTATCTCCGCTGCGATGGATACCGTGACTGATTCCCAGATGGCGATTTCGATGGCGCGCCTAGGCGGCATGGGCGTGATCCACCGCAACCTTTCGATCGAGGATCAGGCAGCGCATGTTGATCGCGTGAAACGCTCCGAATCGGGCATGATCATTAATCCCGTCACCATCGGTGCTGACGCAACTATCGGCGAATACGATAATCTGTGCGGCTATTACAAGGTTTCGGGTCTGCCGGTGGTCACCGAAGATGGCAAACTTGAAGGTATTATTACCAACCGCGATATTCGCTACCTCTCGCGCTCGGACTATGAAAACACCCTCGTGCGCGATGTTATGACCCCGATGCCGCTCATTACCGGTTCGCCGAACCTCACGAAGGATGAAGCCTTCGCCCTGCTCTCGAAGAACAAAATCGAGCGTTTGCCCCTCATTGACGAGGCCGGTAAACTTGCCGGGCTGATTACCCTTAAAGACTTTGTGAAGACCGAACAGTACCCGCGTGCCACCAAGGATGACGATGGTCGCCTGCGTGTTGGCGCTGCTATCGGTTTCTTCGGCGACGGCTACGAACGCGCTATGGCCCTGGTCGAGGCCGGGGTGGATGCGCTCTTCGTCGATACCGCCAACGGACATTCCCAAGGCGTGCTCGATATGATTTCCCGCCTGAAGAAAGATCCCGCAGCCGCACATGTCGATGTGATTGGTGGTCAGGCGGCAACCCGTGAAGGTGCTCAGGCCATTATTGATGCGGGCGCAGATGCCGTGAAAGTCGGCGTGGGTCCCGGATCAATTTGCACCACTCGTATTATCGCGGGTGTGGGCGTACCCCAGGTAACCGCGATTAACGAATCCGCGAAGGCAGCTATTCCCGCCGGTGTTCCGCTCATCGCCGACGGCGGCATGCAGCACTCCGGTGAGATCGGCAAGGCCCTGGTTGCTGGCGCCGATTCCGTGATGCTTGGCTCGCTTTTGGCGGGAACCGCCGAGGCCCCCGGCGATCTGATTTTCATGAACGGTAAGCAGTTCAAAGCCTACCGCGGCATGGGCTCGCTGGGCGCTATGCAGACCCGCGGTCGCCACAAGTCATACTCGAAAGACCGTTATTTCCAGGCAGATGTTTCCAGCGAAGAGAAGCTGATTCCCGAGGGAATTGAGGGGCAGGTTCCGTTCCGCGGACCGCTTTCTGCCGTGCTGCATCAGCTTGAGGGCGGTCTGCGCCAGACCATGTTCTACGTGGGTTCACGCACCATTGAGGAGCTTAAGACCAAGGGTAAGTTTGTGCGCATCACCCCGGCGGGCTTGAAAGAATCTCACCCGCACGACATTACGATGACTGTCGAGGCACCTAACTACCGCCGTTAACCACCGCTGACCGGCTCAATGGTGTGTATGGCTCGAACATTAGAGAATCTATTCCGTCGTGCATTTTGTGATATTTCTGAATAATCTGCGGCGGAACGGGCTATACGCCGAGTAGAGTAGATACTGCAGCAGGCGCGTAGTCTTGCGGGGCAGCCGTGCGCCAAGAAACACCGGTCAGAGACCTTCCGAAGGGAAACACACATGTCCGATATTCAGATTGGGCTCTCTAAGAGCGCCCGCCGCACCTATGCGCTTGACGATGTGGCGCTGGCACCGACGCGCCGCACCCGTGACCGTCGCGATGTCGATACGTCATGGCAGATTGACGCCTTCAAATTTGACACCCCAATTGTGGGCGCACCGATGGACTCTGTGATGTCTCCAGCGACCGCGATTGCACTCGGAAAGCTCGGTGGGCTAGGCGTGCTCAACCTAGAAGGCTTGTGGACTCGCTATGAGGACCCGCAGCCGCTTCTAGACGAAATTACTGAGCTTCCCGAAGCTGATCCTGCCTCTGCTACCACGCGCATGCAGCAGATTTACGCTGAGCCGATTAAGCCCGAGCTGATTACCGCGCGCCTGGAAGAAATTCGTGATTCGGGTGTTATTGTGGCGGGCTCGCTTACCCCGCAGAACACCCAAGAACATTACGAAACGGTGGTGCAGGCCGGTGCCGATCTTTTCGTGATTCGCGGTGCTTCGGTCTCTGCGGAGCATATTTCGACCTCGCATGAACCGCTGAACCTCAAGAAATTCATTTACGAGCTGGATGTGCCTGTTATGGTCGGCGGCGTGGCAGGGTACACCCAAGCGAAGCACTTGATGCGCACCGGTGCCGCCGGTGTTCTGGTGGGGTTCGGCGGCGGTTCCGCGATGACCACCCGTAAGGGGCTGGGCATTTCTGCGCCGATGGCAACCGCTATTGCCGATGTTGCTGCGGCCCGTTCGGACTATCTGGACGAATCCGGCGGACGGTATGTTCATGTGATTGCCGACGGTGGGCTCAGCCGTTCCGGTGACCTGGTGAAGGCGCTGGCTCTGGGCGCGGATGCGGTGATGATCGGCGCGCCCCTGGCGCGCGCATCCGAGGCACCGGGGCAGGGCTGGTACTGGGGTAATGAGGCGCATTCGGTGGATTTCCCACGCGGCGTGCGTACCCCGCTGGGCGTTGTTGGAACCCTCGAAGAAGTGCTGTATGGACCTTCGCACCATGTGGACGGCACCCGCAATATTGTGGGTGCCCTCAAACGCGCTATGGCTACATGCGGTTACCTGGACTTGAAGAAGTTCCAGAAGGCAGAGATGACGCTCGTGCCAGAATATCGGGGATAATCTCGGTCAGTCTCGCGTTCCGTTGAGTGCGCAGGAACCGAGCGAACATTCTCTTTGCTAAAACGTATTGCGCCCTCACCGGTGAAAATATCCGGTGGGGGCGCATTGTGCTATTCCGAGTCAGGCGCGGAAGCTGGGTACATGACCATACGCGGGGCACAAGCGAGCAGAATCCTCTAGCATGAATAGGGCGGGCAGATAGCATGCAGTGGTTTACGGTATTTCGCAGGGTAAGGCGAGAGGAAAAATTGTGGGCGTTCATTACCTATATCCCGTTCTCAGTTCAGAGGATACCCTCATTGATGTCGAAGCTTTCTTACGCGAAGGGCAGCGAAAATGGCCCGGGTGTAAGACGGCGCAGTGGACCGCTGAGGAAGACCGCTTGACGGATGCTCGCCTCATTACTACCCCTGATGGGGCATCGACGATTATTAGTCATTTCACTGATGGTCGGCTCATATCTGTTGATGGGGCAGATTTTGAGGAGGCCGTAGAGATTGCCGCATGGGTGCGGTCTTTGAACCCAGACCCTGACGTGGTGCTATGGTTTACATCCAGTGCTTTCGATGGTCACACTGTCTTGACTCCGGGAATTACACCCCAGCAGGTGCTTGAGCAGTGGGTAGATCACCGTGAACACGACCCTTATGTGGAGTACCCTCAGTACTTCTCGTGAATGATGTAGGCCTAGTGAAAGGGGCGAGGCTGATATGGGCGCGGTAAACCTTGGGAGTATGGCGATACCGGCAAGCTAGTAGTGATTGGTTGCTGCGGCAGCAGAGCTGGTTCTTAGAACCGGATAGGAGATAGGAAGAGGCTAAAGCACATGACAGATAAAGCTGTTGGTGTATCCAGCGGGACAAATCGGGCTATGTCGGAATGGACGTGGCAGGACTACCTGAGCTGGGGGCAGGAGATTAACCAAGAGCGGATGGAGGCCGACTGGAAGGGCCTGTGGGACTACGCGCCGCCCAATGCAGGAGCCTCTGAAGAAACACTGGCACGTACTGAGGCTCAGCTGGGTTTTCGTTTGCCAAAGTCCTACCGTGACTTTCTCAAGGTAGCCGACGGCTGGCCCTGCTTCTACCAGGACATGACGATCTTCTCCACCAGTGACCTTCTTGGCGGCGAACTGCGTAGGCTGGGCGGGGTTCAGCTGGAGCTGGAGGAGTGCATTGAGGCTATGGCTTCAGACGGTGTTATCGCTGCTGACCATTTCATGGTTGCCGCCGCACAGGGGTCGATTGACATCGTTCTGATGGGGCGGCCCGGTACCCCAGCAGAGGGGACTGCCTCGTGGGTGCGCGGTGAAGTACTAGGACGCTACGACGATCTTCTGGACTATTACCTGTCTATGATGGAGTACAACAAGCTCAGAAACCGCCGACCTCAGAAAGGACTTCGGCCCCAAGCCCGACGGCGTTCCCCACGCGGTCATCGGCCGCCTTGACAGCCTGCCCGTCCTTGAGGAAGCCCGCCGCGACGACCTGTAGCTAATGGCATGAGCGGCTCGCTCCATTCCAGCTCACCCTAGACCAACCCTCCGGAGACAGCCCGATGAAGGCTTCCAGATAGCCAGAGGAGAGCGCTAAGAGAGCCATGCTGCTGTGTTAGAAACAAGGGAAATGATGTGCTGTCGCTGTTAGAACAGTCGAGGTTCCCACTCAATTAATAAATGACAAGATGATTGATATGGCTAGGGGATTCTGATTTGCGTGAACCTGCGTGTCGTCCAGACGACCCTATAAACTCTCAGATGGTTACCCCAGAAAGGAACGACTATGCCGAGCAACAAGATGATCAGTGATTTCTCGGACAAGCCGAAGACTGATTCCTTTTATCAGGCGATCGATGGGTATGTCATGAGCCTGGGTAAAGTCAAGAGGGAGTTTCGCGCGCAGGTCAGCTACTCTGTTAACCGGAAGTTTCTCTGGATGTGGGCATACGAGAAAACCAAGGATGGTACGTTGTACTTCAACGTGACCCTAGATCGCCAAGAGGAGAACAAGAATATCCACAGGGTCACTCAGGTCAGCCCTAATCGATGGAACCATCACGTTGAGGTCAAGTCACTGCAGACGGCGAAGAGCCAATGGCTACGTACCTTGATCGACATGGGTTTCGAATTCTCCACCCAGTGATCATCGGGGAGATACAGACCACGGTCTGCTGGGGACATGTCCACGATGAATGCGATATATCATCTGTTCTTAAACGGCATGTGGTGAAATCTCGTCGAAAGTGTTGTCTGCCTACCAACGAGTTCTTCCTGTTATATTTTTCTTATCGTTAGGGGTGTACAACGCGGACGCGTTACCCCTAGATACGTGTGGAAATTGGCGTTTACTCCCCGCTGGTTGGGCGGGCTTTTGCTGGCTCTCGTCTTCGTGACGGGGTTTGTTGCGCTCTCCAGCTGGCAGTTCAACGCCTCCACCTCACAGCAGGTACATTCTGATCCTGCGAAAGATCGAGTGCGACCCTATACCGAGATTCTGCAGGCGCATCAGCCCGTGACGAATTTGACGGTTGATACCGTGGTACATGCGAAGGGGGAGTATGTTCCCGGATCCTCCATGCTGGTGGCGGGTCGCCTGAATGAGGGGCAGCACGGATACTGGGTTCTGAGCGAATTCATTCCCGAAGGAACCGATAAAGCCACCGCTTTGGGAAGCACCAAGCCCCGTGCCATCACGGTGGCACGAGCCTGGATAGCGGGTGAAGACGATCACGCGCCGAGCATACCCGCCGAACCGACAGGGACAGTTGAGGTTGCCGGTCGTGTAGTAAATGCCCAGGGCGCCGCCCCGTACACGCGCACGACTGAGAAGGTGCTAGAAAGCGCATCCCCGGCGCAGCTGACAAACCTGTGGGATTCACCCCTCTATGACGGTGTGCTCACGCTTTCCGCCGAGGTACCTGAGAACCAAAAAATACCCCTCACCGAACAGCACACAATCGCAGAAAATGCCACTATTATTGGACAGTCCGAGAATCTGCGCCCTATTCGCGCAGCCCAGGCGACCAATGATGCCAACATCAACTGGCTCAACATCTTCTACTCGCTCGAATGGTTGATTTTCGCGGCTTTCGCCCTCTACCTGTGGGGACGCATGCTTAAGGATGCGGCGCATCGTGCCGCCGAACCCGCCGAATACACCCAGTATTTCGAGTACGAGGGCGAATACTTTGTGGACGAAGCCACCGGACGCCCCTACTATTGGGACCCCGCCGACGAACAATACTATTTCTTTGATGAAGTCCCCGAAGAAGCATCCGTGCGTATGGAAGATACACCGCGCAACGCGCCGACGAGTGGTAATCCCCAGAAACCTGCAGATACAAAAGACTAACGCCAGCTAAACTCATCAGCACACACGAGAGGCACAGCATGTCAGAGAATCCCGAGAAGAACACAAAAATTACCCCGGTAGAACGTACCGACGGGCGCAAAGTCACCCTATCGCAGAATGCCTCAAAAGCATCAGCAGACGGGGCAGAACACGCACCCCAGGGCGGATTTACGGTGCGCAAAAAATTTGGCGGTACCGAAACGCAGATTCGTTCCGCACTCACCTTCTATAAATGGTGCGCCTGGATATCCGGTACCTTCCTGCTGCTGCTGGTGGTTGAGATGATTACCCACCACGGGATGGGCTATGACCTGGTGGCGGGTGCAAAAGACGCCGCAACCGGTTCCGATGTATCGCTCGGCATCCTTAACCGCGAAACCGGCAAACCTCACCGGCGGAGTAAACATCTCCACGTGGGTGCTCATTATTCACGGCTGGTTCTACATTATTTATCTGTTCTCCTGCATTCGTATTTGGCTGCTCATGCGCTGGGGCATCGCCCAGCTCATCGTCATGGCGCTCGGCGGCGTGGTGCCGTTCCTCTCATTCATCGTTGAGAAGCGCATCCACGCAGAAACCTTGGCGCAGCTTGAGGCAAACCCGCAGGCAACCAAACGATACTAGCCCCAGCATCGGCGAAAGCCCAACGGCAGTACCCCTGAATGGGCACCACATAAAACTTTTGTCTCTCCCGTAGAATAGAAATACAAGACTTCGCGCGCTCGCGCGGAATTTCAAACCTGACACGTGAGGAAAATCCGTGACCGACTCTGTACACCCGGATCAGCTTGAAGAGCGTCCGGTTCTGGTGGTAGATTACGGTGCCCAGTATGCGCAGCTTATTGCTCGTCGCGTGCGTGAGGCGGGTATCTACTCTGAAATCGTTCCCCACTCTATGAGCACCGAAAAGATGCTCGCTAAAAACCCCGCCGCGATTGTGCTTTCGGGCGGGCCTTCATCGGTGTATGCCGATGGCGCCCCCCGCGGCGATAGGGCACTATTTGAGGCTGGCGTGCCGGTCTTCGGCATCTGCTACGGTTTTCAGGTGATGGCGCAAACCTTGGGTGGTACCGTGGCGCAGACCGGTTCCCGCGAATACGGCGCAACCGATGCGACCCTGTGTGCAGTTGAGTCTTCGTTCCTCACCGGCACCCCGCAGACGCAAAACGTGTGGATGTCGCACGGCGATTCCGTGACCGAAGCCCCCGCCGGGTTTGAGGTTCTGGCGCAGACCCCGGGTGCGTCCGTGGCGGCGTTCGTGGATGAGCACCGCAAGCTGGGCGGCGTGCAGTGGCACCCCGAGGTGAAGCACTCCGACTACGGTCAGGTTGCGCTTGAGAACTTCCTGTACAACATCGCCGGACTTAAACCCACCTGGTCAACCGACAATATTATTGAGGAACAGGTTGCAAAGATTCGTGAGCAGGTTGGCGAAGACCGCGTGATTTGTGCGCTCTCTGGCGGCGTGGATTCTTCTGTTGCTGCAGCCCTCGTGCATAAGGCTGTAGGCGATCAGCTGACCTGCTTCTTTATCGACCACGGGCTGCTGCGCGCGGGCGAGCGTGAACAGGTTGAGCAAGACTACGCCGCGTCAATGGGTATTCGTGTAATTACCATTGACGAATCAGAGCGTTTCCTCACCGCACTGGCTGGCGTGAGCGATCCCGAGCAGAAGCGTAAGATTATTGGCCGCGAGTTCATCCGCTCCTTCGAGCAGGCCGAGCGCAAGCTCATTGAGGAAGCGGGCGAAGAGGGCGCACAGATCAAGTTCCTGGTGCAGGGCACCCTGTACCCGGATGTGGTCGAATCCGGCGGCGGCGAGGGCGCGGCGAATATTAAATCGCATCACAATGTGGGCGGTCTGCCTGAGGATTTGGCGTTTGAGCTGGTCGAGCCGCTGCGTACCCTGTTTAAGGATGAGGTTCGTGCGATTGGTCGTCAGCTGGGTGTTCCCGAGAAGATCGTGGCACGCCAGCCGTTCCCCGGTCCCGGTCTGGGTATTCGTATTGTGGGTGAGGTAACCCGCGAGAACCTTGAGACCCTGCGCGCGGCGGATGCGATTGTGCGTGAAGAGCTGACTGCCGCCGGTCAGGACGAGCATATTTGGCAGTGCCCCGTAGTACTTCTTTCCGGTGTGCGTTCGGTGGGTGTTCAGGGCGATGGCCGCACCTATGGGCATCCGATTGTGCTGCGCCCGGTTTCTTCGGAGGACGCGATGACAGCCGACTGGTCGCGTCTGCCCTATGATCTGCTAGCAAAAATCTCGAACCGGATTACGAACGAAGTCAAAGACGTAAACCGCGTGGTGCTGGATGTCACCTCCAAACCCCCAGGAACCATTGAGTGGGAGTAACACACTAGGGGAGTAGCCGTCTAGGAATCAACCCAGTTCTGAGTAGATAAGCCGCCCGGGGTGTCCTGAAATCAGGACGCGCCGGGCGGCTTTGCTGTGGTCATAAAGGCATAGAAGCTGCGCCATGGTCCTCTTGAAACGGAATATTTCATCAAGTCCTTCTGCAACAGAGCACAGCTTCGGATGCCCATGACGGGAATATGAAAGTCTGGAGCGTACTCGGTTTAGGGGCTCCCCTAATGAATGCCCCTCAGTGTTTTTGTCCTGAAAGCTGGGTGGTCTTCTTAATACTATTTGTCGTGACAACAATCATTAAGATGCCCAAAATAACCTCGTAAAGGGCTACCATAACCCCCACTATTGTAAAAGAGCTCTCGGCAGATGAAGATGGATCAAGAATCCGCTCTAGCATAAACGGCACATAGGTAACCTCGGAGATTGGGGCAACAATAAGGCCGTAAATATTGGCGCCTCGTATCCACCGAAACTTGACTGATTTCCTAAACCGCATAAATGCGACAACCTGCAATATAACGTGAATCATGTAAGGAAGTGCAATAACGGCAATAATAAACATACCCGCCAAGATAAGATCATCATATCCACTGGGCGCAGATACCAAAACGTTAATGAATACACAGACAAAAACAACCAGCATGATGAGCGCAGGAATAATAATTAGAACATTCCTGATGGCCTGTGCTATGAGAAGAGGCTCGCGGGTGTTGGGGTCTATATCAAACTGTTGTGATATGCGTTTATGAGGCTCTTCCTTTACCTCAGCGCCCTGAGGCTCTGGGGACGCCTGGGGGTCCAAGGACATCTTACCGTCTGCGCCTTCTAGACCATACAGCTGTGTATATTTAGGCTCTTGATGGGCATTCTCCGGATTATTGCCCGATGCACTTTGCTTTTCCACGGGAGGCTGCGGATCATTATTATCAGCGGTTGAAAAATTCTTATCGGTGCTCATTGCTGTTCACCCTGATCTTGCTTTTGCGACCTAACGTTAACGTGCTGCCAAGGAATTTCTACAATCGGATCTTCATGGTGCTTCTTCAGGGTTTTTAAATCATCCGTTTCGTATATTGCATTCTTGAAACCAGATAAAGTATTATCTGGCGTTGGGCGTTTATCAGTATCCATATTTTTATTATGAGAGGATAGTTTTTTCTTTTTCCAGTTATATATACTCACTACAATAATCGTGAAGATACTCATGATCGCTTCAAGGACGCAGGCACCTAGCATCCACTGTAATGGTCGGATATCGACATTTGAAGCCGTCACCTCTATAACGAACGATGTATAAAAAAAGCAGCAAGGGGCGCAACGATGAGCAGACTATAGATGTTTGTCCCCTAAAACCCATGCGGTTTTGGTTCCCCGAATCATCTTTATACATGCCACAGTTTGCAGCAGAATATAAACGATAAAGGGCGAAGAAAGGATGAGCGTAAGAAGAAGTACTCGAAAATCAACATAACCAGAATCATTGGGAAGGGCGGAAATCATCACGCCCTGGAGAAGCGTGGTTTCGAGCATTAGCCTAATAATCTGCACAGTTATAAAGATAGAAAGAAACAAGTTCCGCTTCTCAGTCGAATCTGCCTCAGATTCTTTCTCTATTTCATGAACGTTTTGAGCCCGGCCTATAGCAAACTCATCATTAACTATCGGAAAATTCTTATCGGTGCTCATAGTGCTCACCCTAATCTTTCTTCTGCGACCTAACGTTAATGTGCTGCCGAGGAACCTTTGCATCCGATTTGTCATGGTGATTCCTCAGGGGTTTTAAACCACCATCCGTTTCGTATGCTCCGGAGTTAGAACCTTCCAGAACATCGTCAGATATTCGAGGTTTAGCGACAGTAATCCTTTTGCCTTGAAAATCACGAAGATCATTCCTCTTGATTACATTCATCACGACGATCATAAAGATGCTGATGATTGCTTCAAGAACGCAGGCACCTATAAACCACCATAATGGTCGAACATCGGCATTTGGAGCCGTCACCTCCATCACGAACCATGTATAAAAAGCACCAATAGGCGCAACAATCATCAGGCTATAAATATTGATTCCTACAACCCAAGCGATCCGAGTTTCTTTCTTTGCCCGTGACCATGCCGCAGCCTGCAAAATAAAATGCAAACCAAAAGGCAAGAAAAGGATTATCCCTAGAGGATCAGAGAGCAATGGCAGTAATGGCAGTACTAATGTAAATTCAATGACAGTCCTTATGGTCTGCACAGCTATAAGACTAGGAGGAAACGAGGTCTGCTTCTTGGTCGAATCTGCCTCAGATTCTTTCTTTATCTCATGAACACCTTGAGCCTGGATCGTTCCATGCTCAGGTTTTGGAAGGTTCTTATCAGTAGTCATGGCTTCACCCTAAGCTTATAGCCTGGGTATTCAGTGGAAGCTCCCTGAATATTCTCAAAAAACTTTTTTGAATTTATCTAATCAAGAAAAAAATAATCTTTTATCTAAATAGCATAGGATTTCTAACGCTTTGTTGAAGGTTATTCATTAGGGTGGCCTCTTTAGGTGATAGTAAATCAGGGAGTGCAGATCTTTCTTTCGGGAATGGGGTGTCATACTCCTGCTGCAAATTTCTACTCCCTGCTCTGCATATTTGTCCTTTATGGTGTTCTGTCCCAATGAGCCCTCGCGTCAGTCATTGACAACCAGTTGTCATTATTCGTAAACTGGTTGTCAAAATTGCCGCTGGAGGAAAAATGGATGCTTCATTACTGAGTGAACTCGTGGTACAGATCTTCCGTGCGAACGGTGCACTCACCGCATGGGGAGACCGGTTCGCCGCCGAAAGCGGTCTCACAACTGCGCGCTGGCAAGTATTAGGTGCAATCTCGATGGCGAAAGAACCGAGTACTTCTCCTCAAATCGCCGAACGTATGGGAATAACCCGGCAGGGTGTGCAAAAGCAGTTAAATCTTCTGCGGGATGAGGGGCTGGTGATGTCCGTCGAAAATCCCGCGCATAAACGTTCCCCACGGTATTCCTTGACCGAACACGGCGAGCAGAAATTAGCGGAAATCCGAAAACGCTGGCGCCAACAGGTCGAACAATGGAGCGGGGCGCATCAGCATGAATCTGTTATTGCCGCTCTTGAAGTTCTCGATGTTTTATCTGAACAAATGAAGGAATAAAACAAATACGAAAGCTACCGGCGGAGGTTTAGATATGAATCCCGTTCTATTGACCGTAAACACTATTTCTGCACTCGTAACGATCGCCAGCGCATTTTTGGCGATATATCGTCCCGGGCTTATGGTTCACGCTTCTTCCGTTGACGCTAATACTCGTTTCTACGTATACATGTATGCTGTGCGCGCCATACCGGCTGGAATAGCCGTTCTTATTGCACCCTTCTATTTTCGAGGCGGTGCCGTCGCCCTGTTTCTGCTGACTTTTGCGGTCATACAGGCGGGTGATGCATTTATCGGCTGGACCCGCAAAGAATGGGGCATGGTGTTCTTCCCCTCGCTCAGCGCGGCAGTCCACACGGTCGTTGCGCTTTCGATTCCGGGCGTATAGAGATAGCTCTCAATGAAGGGAAGGATTGCCCGCAGGATATGTGCCCCCGTGTGCACCGGCTCAGCCAGCGGTACTGGGACGCGGAGCTGTGCATCACAAAGAAAACCTGCTCCGAATGTCCTCTGCCACTTGGTCCTTCTAAACAAAAACTCTAGGTATTTCTGTCCTCAATCTGTAGTGTTAAAAAGAGCGTTGTATTCCCAAGTACTTCGTGGATTTAGTCATCGAGTAAACATAAAAACGAGGAGGAAACCCATGAAACGCTTTGAAAACAAGACCATTCTGATTACCGGCGCGAGCAGCGGTATTGGTTTGGCGGGCGCAAAACGCCTGATCGAAGAGGGCGCGCACGTTATCTTTACGGGTCGTACCGAAAGTCATGTGCAGGCTGCAGCAGCCGAGCTGGGCGATCATGCTACCGCCGTTCTGGATGATGTTTCGGACGGCAACACTCTGGAGCGCATCATGCCTGTGGTGGAGCGTGCCGGTGCGTTGGATGGTGTGTGGCTCAACGCCGCATACGCAGCCGGAGGTCCTTTGGAAGAGATGGACCAGGCGACTCTCGATCAGATATTTAAGGTGAATGTGGTGGCACCGATGATCCAAATGGGCGCGCTTTCTCCGTATGTGAAAGACGGCGGGTCGGTGCTAGTGACGTCTTCGACGGCGGCCTATGAGGGAGCGCCTATAGTCTCTGCCTATGCCGCAACAAAAGCTGCTATTCTGGCGGCGGCGCGCGGGTGGGCCTCCGAGCTTGCACCGCGCAATATTCGGGTGAATAGCCTGGTTCCCGGGCCGATTACGAGCAACCTGAGGTCGGTTCTTCCCGATGAGATGCGCGCCCAATTCGAGGAACGGCTTGCCGAGGCCGTGCTCCTCAAACGTGTGGGCGATGCGCGCGAAGCCGCCGCGGTCGCGCTATTCCTGCTCTCTGATGAGGCCAGCTATGTGACGGGTAGCTCGTATACGGTAGATGGCGGTCTGATCATGCAGTAGCGCTTTTGCTGCTCGGCGGTGCGTGAATACGCGCATAGCTGTTTAGCCCTCAGGTAAGCGCTAAAAAGTGCCTTTATGTGAATAAAACATTTTCTAACGCATTATTCACATAAAGGCATTTTTTGATCGAAAAGTGTGACGAAGATTTTTAGCTATATGAATATCTATATTTTTACTCAATTATGCGTGATGTACAGGGTTTCACAATACCTTGATGCCTAGAGTCGTATTCCCATCCCCAATCGCACATGAGTTGTAGCACCGGTAGAAATGTTTGCCCTTCCGCGCTTAGTGTGTATTCCACTCTTGGTGGTACTTCCGCATATACAGTGCGTTCGATGAGCCCATCTTCTTCGAGCTGACGGAGCTGCTCAGTCAGCACTTTTGAACTGATCCCTTCAAGTAGCAGAAGCAGATCGCGAGTGCGTTTTGCCCCATTGCTCAAGTGGTAGAGAATGAGGCACTTATATTTGCCTCCCACCAGATTCATTGCCATCTCTATTGCAGAAATTTTTTTCATTAAAAACCTACCGTAAATACTTAAAACTTACCTAAAAGTATGTATAGAACCTATAAGTAAGTTATGTTTTAATGCATTTTTGTACATTATACTGAATTTTGGAATCACCCGAAGAGAAAATGTTACCCATGACTTTGCAAGACCTTATACGTGACCGTCGCTCTACTCGATATTTTGACCCTGCCTGCCTAATAAGCCACGAGGAAATGTACCGTCTTATTAATCGTGCTAACCAGGCTCCCAGCAGTAATAATTCGCAGCCGTGGCGGGTTGTGATCGTAACCGAGCGGCATTTACGCGAAAAGCTGTTGCCTATTGCCTATAACCAGCAGCAGATTATGACTGCATCGGCCGTGTTGATTCTGCTGGGTGATCGGCAAGCATACTATGCGGATAATTTGAGTCGAATACATCATGAAGAATATATTGCTGGATGCTTCTCCCAAGAAATCTGTGAGGCTCTGACCCAAGCCGCTATTGAATTTTATGAGCCGCGTAGCGAGCAGGAAATACAGAAATTTTTAGGTTTAGACTGCGGGCTCTGGGCGATGACTTTTATGTTGGCGGCGCAGGAAGCCGGGTGGAATACGGTACCTATGACGGGGATATCAGCGTGCAGAATTGCGTGAGATGCTGCGCCTGCCAAGCCGATATCTTGACATTATGATGATTGCTGTAGGCTCCGGAACACGAGAAGGACATCGCACTTTACGGCATGAGGCGGAGCGCGTAACGGTGTGGAATGCCCCTCCCTCAGAGCAACCTTAAGATCTCCGATTTGCCGCCCCGTATATGGTGGGATGCCGCTTTTCTATTCAGAAGTGTCTTGCACATTCTATATGCATTTTGAATGCAAAACCTTCTCTATAGACGGGGTTACAGGGCTCACCCTACAATGAGGAATACCCGCCAGAAGACAATAAAAGGAGCGTGCACCGTGAAACCCTAGGCATTATCGGCGGCATGAGCCCTGAGAGCACCACACTGTACTACCGGATCATTAACCGTGAGGTCAACCGCCGCCTCGGAGGCAACCGCAGCGCCGACATTGTGATGCACAGCGTAGATTTTGAGGAAGTTGTACGTCTGCAAAAAAGCGGTGACTGGGAAGCCGCTGGGGCTCTACTGGCGGCAAGCGCCGCAAAACTTGAGGATGCGGGTGCGCAGCTGCTGCTGGTGGCCACGAACACCATGCACAAGGTTGCCCCCGCGATAGAGCGTGCCACCACCGTACCGCTACTGCACGTAGTTGATGCCACCGCCACCGCCATCCAAAGGCAGGGGCTGCAGAGAGTGGGGCTGCTGGGCACAACCTTCACCATGAGCGACGGGTTCTACACCGAGCGCATGGCGGCGCAAGGAATCCAGACGATCGTGCCGGCCGAATCGGAACAGGCAGAGACTAACCGCATCATTTTTGAGCAGCTGTGCCTGGGTCGTGTGGAGCCTGAAGCCGTGCAGTATCTTCAGCAGGTCATTACAGGACTGAAAGAGCAGGGCGCCCAAGGCGTGATCCTGGGGTGCACCGAACTCTGCCTGGCAGTAGAAGCGGACAAGACCCCGCTGCCGGTCTTTGACAGCACCACCATTCACGCGCTCGCGGCGGTAGAGGCAGTGTTAACGCCGCCGCCTCCCGCATAAACCCCGCTTCTTGACCGAAATAAATAACTTACTCCCCATGAAAAGACTAGCTGCAGCCCTTGAATATAAAGTTCCACCGCCACTTATTGGGGCACTGTGCGCCTCACTGATGTGGCTCATCTGCGGGATGCCGCCGCTGACAGGCAGACCACCGCTGCTGCTGGTTCCCGCCCTTGCACTGGTTGTACTCGGCCTAACGGTAGACGCGGCGGGGGTGCTGTCATTCAGACGTGCCCGCACCACAGTGAACCCGTTCGCCCCCGAACGCACCGTAAACATTGTCTCCTCCGGAATATACCGTTTAAGCCGCAACCCCATGTACTTGGGCATGGCCTGCATACTTACCGGGTGGGCGGTGTGGCTGTGGCAGGTGCAGGCTGTGCTCGGGGTGGTGCTTTTCGTCGCCTGGATAACGCGTTTTCAGATTATTCCCGAAGAGCGGGTTCTCACCCAGAAAGTTCGGTACAGAATACCGGCAGTACCGCCAGCGGGTGCGGCGCTGGGTATAACCCAGCACCTGCCAAAAACTGTGTATGGCTGGCTATGCGGACATACATCCTGCCCAACCGAAACCCTGAATGGTTCAGGGAGTCACTATCGTATGTGTGCCTTTTACAGGATAGACTTAATAGCGGTGGGCTCTCATGAAAGACGGTGATATGCATGAATCGTATCTCAACCCATTTTCTCGATCTTGAGGGCATTAAAACCGCGTACTACAGTACGGAGGGTGAAGGCACGCCTATCGTGCTCCTTCATGGTGGCGGGGTGGATCATGCCATGCTCTCCTGGAAAACGATCATGCAGACCTGGACCGGGTCTCAGCCTTTAGTTGCCCTGGATCTGCCGGGGTACGGCAACAGCGATAAACCCGAATTAGAGTACTCGCTGAGTTTCTACACGGGCTTCCTCAAAGCCTTCCTGGATACTTTGAACGCTCAAAATGTTACCTTGTGTGGCCTTTCAATGGGCGGCGCCATTGCTTTGCAATATGCGCTGCGGTATCCGAACTATATTGGCAAGCTGGTGCTGGTGGCACCTTGGGGTGTGTCCGCTTCACCGTATTCACTCATGGGACGGTTGCTGGTGCGTTTGCCGCTCAATCAGGCGACATATAAAACCTTGCAGAACAGGTGGCTGGCAAAGAACATTATTGCCGGGTCACTGATTGGAAATCGCGAGAAAATTACCCCCGAAATTCTGGATGAGGTGCAAACTGCCGCCCATTCGAAAGATGCGGCACGAGTTTTTCAATCATTTCAGATCAGTGAGCTGTGGGGAGAACCTCCGGTCGGGCACCTAATACCGCTTCTGCCACAGATCAAGGTGCCAACCCTATTTATTCAAGGGGATAAGGACCCCGGCGTCAAAGTCGGTGATGTGAAGCAGGCAGCCGCTTCTATGCCGAATACACGGGTCGAAATTTTTGAGCATCATAAGCATTGGGTTCAGAAAGAGAGCCCCGAACGGTTTGTGGATATAGTGCGCGACTTCGTCGAATCGTAACTCTTGTCATACTGAACGAACAGCATAAAAATAAACCCCGAGAAGCGCTTTGAGAACAATACTTTCCGGTAATCGGCGGGAACAGCAGTCTCGGCTGGACACGCGCAAAACGTCTTTGAACTCTGAATAATGCAGCTTTGGGCGTATTACAAGGCCCTAGAGGGTAGGTAATACGCCCAAAGATGCGTTATTCGAGTTGGGAACAGAGGATAACCTACTTCACGATACGGTAGACCTTCGCTTCGTAGGGGCGCAGGGTGGTGCCCGCATCGGTCAGTGCGCCGGTGTCATCCCGGTAGTTGGAGTGCACCAGTTCGACGGACGCTCCGGCTGCACGCGCATCATCCAGCAGAGAGAAAGTGCGCTCCACCGAATCAGACGTGAAGTTAGAAACCACGAGCAGAGACTGGTTCGCGTCGGTGCCGTCCGGGCCGCCGGTACGGGTGTAGGCGTACACTGCTCATCCTCGGCATGAGGAACCTCAACCGAATCTACGGGCGCGAACGAACCCGTACACCATCAAATCTTTGAGCTCACCGCGGCGCAGCTTCGCCAATTCCTGATAGTGGTAGAACACCGAATCCTGATCGTCCAGGGCAGCCTGCGCATTAATCTGCGGGTAGTTCGGGTTCACCTTCAGCCACGGCTCGACTCCCGCGTTCGTGAAACCCGCCGTTCGCCGAGTCGTCCCATTGCATTGGAGTGCGGGCGTTATCACGACCCTTAATGTAGATAGCGCGCATCGCATCCTCGTGGCTGAGTCGCTGATGATCCACGTGCATATCCTCGTAGAAACGAATCGAATCGCCGTCGCGGTAGTCGTCGATCGACTCGAACCGCACATTGGTCATCCCAAGTTCCTCACCCTGATAAATATAGGGGGTTCCCTGCATAAAATGTAGGGTGGTTGCCAACTGCTTCGCTGAAAGCACCCGAAATTCGGGGGAATCGTTGCCGAACCGCGAGACCACGCGCGGCTGATCGTGGTTATTCCAGTACAGCGAACCCCACGCCTTGCCCTCAAGTTTCGTCTGCCACTCGTTCAGAATGCGCTTAAGCTCGGTCAGCTTGTACGGCGCATACGACCACTTGCCGCCCAGCGAACCTTCGGGGTCGTTATCGACGCCCATGTGGTCGAAGTGGAAGAGCATCTGCAGTTCGCCCGCATCGTAGCCCGCCCACAGCTTCGCGTCCTCGGGGCTGGTCGCGCTCGTTTCGCCCACGGTCATCACATCGTACTTCGAGAACGCCTCACGGTTGAGCTCTTTCATCCACGGATGCACCATCGTGCCGTTCGCAATCACAAACGGGATCGACGACGTATGCTTCTCAAAATCAGTGGAAGGGTCATCCGGGAAGCCTTCGGGCTTAGAAATAATGTTGATGGCGTCCAGCCGGAAACCATCCACGCCCTTATCGAGCCACCAGCGCACCATCGCATACAGGTCTTCGCGCACCTTCGGGTTCGCCCAGTTCAGATCGGGCTGTTCCTTGAAGAAAATGTGCAGGTAGAACTGTTGCGTGGCTTCATCCCACTCCCAGGCGGAGCCACCAAATTCGGAAGCCCAGTTATTCGGAGGAATCGGGGAGCCATTCTCGTCAAACCCGTTGGGGTCTTTCCAAATGTAGTAGTCGCGGTACGGGTTATCCTTTGAGGAACGAGACTGCACAAACCACGGATGCTGATCCGAAGTATGGTTCGCCACCAAATCCATCAGAATTTTAATGCCGTGCTCATGTGCGGTCGCCAGCAACTCATCGAAATCTTCCATTGTTCCGAAATCGCTCATAATGTCGAAGTAGTCGGAAATATCGTAGCCGTTATCCACGTTCGGCGAATCAAACACGGGGGAGAGCCAGATAACGTTAATGCCCAGTTTCGCCAGGTACGGGATTTTTTCGGTAATACCGGGCAGGTCACCGATACCGTCGCCATTGGAGTCGTTGAAGGAACGCGGGTACACCTGGTAGACCACCGCTTCCTTCCACCACTGCCGCCCGGCGTAGGAAGGAACCGCACGCTCTTCAGTCGTGGTTTCACTACTCATCAGAAGCCTTTCGTTAAGGGTTGCGTCGTGTGGCTTAGCGGGGAACTCCGTAAGCCGCATTGCCGCAGGTATGTCTGTAAAATTTTTAGTCAGGATGCGCCAGCGCGCCACTCGCCGCGCACTCTACGCCCTACCGGTACAGATACACTTTTGCCTCATAGGGTCGCAGAGTGGTGCCTTCGTCCGTGAACTCGCCGTGCTCATTTCCGGTAGTTTGAGCTGATCAGTTCGGGTGCTTCTCCCATGGCCGCAAGCTCCTCAATTTTCAGCACACCCGGGTTCTTGAGCGCCAAGGAAGCGAGCTGACCGTCTGCATAGGGCAAAGACAGTGTTTCTTGGGTGAAATTAGCAACCACCAGCAGGGCGCGCTCGCCGGATGCGGCGGCATCCTCCGCTGAATTCACACGCAGGTAGGCGTACACCTGCTCATCCTCGGGGTTGAGCACACGGTATTCGCCGGTGAGCACGATGGGGTGCTCTTTGCGCAGGTGAATGAGGTCGCTGTAGTGATAGAAAATAGAATCATCGTTCGCCAATTCTTCGGCGGCGTTAATGTCGGTGTACCGCGGGTTCACCTTCAGCCACGGGGTGCCGGTCGTAAAGCCCGCGTTTTCGCTCGCATCCCACTGCATGGGTGTTCGCGCATTATCCCGACCCGAAGCACTGATGTACCGCAGCATATCCTCGGGGCTAACCCGCTGGGACTCCACCACGTATTTACGCCAAGAATCATGGATTTCAAGGTCGTTGTAGTCATCTACCGAGTCGAAGAAAACATTGGTCATACCCAGCTCTTCACCCTGATAGATGTAGGGCGTTCCCTGCATCATGTGCAGAACCGTGCCGAGCATCTTACCGCTGACCTCACGGAACTCGGGGGAGTCATTGCCGAAACGTGAAACCGTGCGCGGCTGGTCATGGTTATTCCAGTACAGCGAATTCCATCCGCGACCGTGCAGTCCCGTCTGCCAGTGGCTGAGAACCTTCTTCAAATCCACCAGGTTAAAACGAGTGTCCGACCATTTGCCGGTAGCGCCGCCTGCGCTGGCATCCACATCCATATGCTCGAACTGGAACACCATCTGCAGTTCGTGGCGGTCAAACCTGTGTACAGGGCGGCATCTTCCACGCTCACGCAGGGAGTCTCACCCACTGTCATCACCGGGTACTTGCTGAGTACCTCGCGGTTCATTTCGCGCAGGAACTCGTGCACACGCGGACCGTTCGCGGCCACCGCCAGAGAATTATCTAGCCCTCCTGCGGTGACGGCGGGGTCATCCGGGAAGGAAAGATCCTTAGAAATCAGGTTGATAACATCCATGCGGAAACCGTCGACGCCCTTATCAAGCCAGAACCGCATAATGTCGTAGACCTCTTCACGTACTTTCGGGTTTTCCCAGTTGAGGTCGGGCTGCTTCACCGAAAAATAGTGCAGATAGAACTGCTGAGTGCCCTCGTCCCATTCCCAGACCGATGGTGAGAAACAGGAAATCCAGTTATTCGGCGGAATCGGGGTGCCGTCTTCAGAAAACCCGGCAGGGTCACGCCACACATAGTAGTCGCGGTACGGGTTATCCTTCGCAGAACGTGCCTGACGGAACCATTCGTGCTCATCCGAAGTGTGGTTCACCACCAAATCCATCATGAGTTTGATGCCGTGCTCATGTGCGGTCGCCAGAAGCTCGTCGAAGTCAGCCATTGTGCCGAACTCGGTCATAATCGTTCGATAATCCGAAATATCGTAGCCATTATCGTCATTCGGCGAAGCATAGATCGGGGAAAGCCAGATAACATCTATACCCAGCTTCGCCAGATACGGAATTTTTTCGGTGATACCGGGCAGATCGCCGATGCCGTCACCATTGGAGTCGTTGAAGGAACGCGGGTAAATCTGGTACACAACGGGCTGTTGCCACCACTGAATTTCGGTTTTCATGAGCTGTCCTTCCACGGAATACATATCAATTTAAAATCTGAAGGCGGAAACGCGCTAAGCTGCGGCACCCCTAGGATCGCCGCACTATCCGGGCTGTACCTGCGACGGCGGCACGGGGTGCATCCTGGCAGTGGGCTCGAAACTCGACTCGTCAAGCTCCACCAGCACGCCGCTGTGATCGGAAATCGCCTCAGGAGAATTATCGCGGAATACCACCGTATGCGAAAGTACCTTCACCGCGCGGTCGGCAAACACGAAGTCAATGCGTTTGGCTTCCTCTTGCCCTTCCCACCCGGCAATACCACGATGTACGGTGAACTCACCATCGGTACGGTCGGCAATCTCACGGGTATCCACCAGGCCGGAAGAAAGCACAAGATCGTACCCTTCGCCACGCGCCTGCGCCGCCGTGTTGAAATCGCCGCCCAGCAGAACGGGCGCATCCTGGCCGCGCTCGGTGAGAGCCTGCGAAAGCCGCGCAAACTCCTGTGCGAAAAGTGGTTCGCCCTGAAAATCCCACCACGACATATGGGTGCTTGCACACCACACGGAACCCGCATCAGTACCAACCCGAACCGCTAGAGAAGACCTGCGCTCAACCCGATCGTAGTCATACTGCGGGCTCATCACAATAGGCTCGATGCGCTCGATAGGCATACGAGAGAGTACAGCTACGCATTCGTCATACCGTTCCCATCCAATATGGGTTTCGGTTAGCGCCCATTCGTACTGAACCCCTAAATCAGCCAGGAACCGCACGAGCAGAAGTGCGTAATTATCCTCGCGGATAGGAATACTGGCCCCGCCTTGGTACCCCAGTGGCGTATCCACAATAGGGGAGTGCAGGTACTGATTCACCTCCTGCAACGCAATAACATCAACCCGATGGTGGGCAATGAAACGGGCAAGCTCGTGAATTTTAACGATCTGGTGAGGCTCGCACCAGCTGTGAGTGTTAAGAGTAAGAAAACGCATCGTCTCTAGAAATATAAAGGTGAGGGGACAACACGCGGTTCTCGCCCTCTGCACTTCGTGAAAATGTCGGTGGAAAACTACTTTTATATGCTAACCATTTGCATGGTCAATAACGCAGCAAAATACTCACCGGAAACACCAATACTTTTACCCGGTACTGGGACATGTTTCGGGTTCTGAAAAACTATGCCAAAAAACCCGATCAAGGAGGTTTTAGTCCGTAAAAGATGACATGATATTGCTATTAAATAAAACATTGCACCACACGCGCGGGCGCATCGCGCGGTAATTCCTGGCCAACACACGGCAGACACCTAGGCGCCCGCTCACTCTCAACCAGAAAGGGCGTCAGCCTTATGATGGAAAAAATTCAGAGGTTCGGGTCCGCCATGTTGGCGCCCGTGCTTCTTTTCGCCTTCGCTGGCCTAGCGGTCGGTATCGGCACCGTTGCCACCCTCCCAAATATTGTTGGCGATCTCGCGAACGAAGATACCTTCTGGTACCAAGCGTGGACTGTTTGGCTTGACGGCGCATGGACCGTTTTCCGGCAAATAGAGCTCCTTTTCGTGCTGGGTCTGCCGATTGCGCTCGCAAAGACCGCAAACGCTCGTGCCGTCCTCGAAGCCGGAATGGTCTATCTGACCTTCAACTATTTGGTGGCCGGTATGCTGAATTTCTGGGGCCAAGGCGGTTCGGGATTCTTCCAGCTGGATTACAACACCTCTATTTCGCTAGATAACTCGGATTCTTACGGTACCGGTCTGAAAATTATCGCCGGTATTAAGACGATTGATACCGGTATTTTCGGCGCTATCATCATTTCCGCGATCGTGGTGTGGGTCCATAACCGATACTTCGATAAGAAGCTGCCCGACTTCCTCGGTATTTTCCAGGGCACCCAGTTCGTCTACGCGATCTGCTTCTTCCTGATGATGCCCATCGCCTTTATCTTCGCGTGGCTGTGGCCTTACGCTCAGCATGGTATCGCAAGCATGCAGGGCTTCTTCATCGCCTCCGGCGCGTTAGGCGTGTGGATCTACACTTTCTTGGAGCGCATCCTGATTCCAACCGGCCTGCACCACTTCATCTACTCGCCGTTCATGTTCGGTAACGCTGTGACCCCGAACGGTATCGTGAAGGATTGGCCGACCCACATCAGCGAATTTGCCAAGAGCGACAAGCCTCTGCGCGAGCTCTTCCCCGGCGGTGGTTTCGCACTGCACGGTAACTCGAAGATCTTCGCGCCCCTCGGTATCTCTGCCGCCTTCTACACCACGGCACGCCGTGAGAAGCGTAAAGAAGTTCTCGCCCTGCTGATCCCGGTGACCCTCACCGCAATGCTGATCGGTATTACCGAGCCGCTGGAGTTTACCTTCCTGTTCGTGGCACCCCCGCTGTTCGCTGTTCACGCGGTGCTGGCGGCTTCGATGGCGTCGATCATGTACATGCTTGGCCTCTCAGGCAACATGGGCGGTGGCTTGCTTGATAACTTCCTCTTCCTCAACTGGGTTCCGCTGTGGCAGAACCACTGGCCCACCTACCTTATGCAGATCGGCGTGGGTCTGTCCTTCACCGTCATCTACTTCTTGCTCTTCCGATTCCTCATTCTGAAGTTCGATTTCAAGACCCCGGGTCGCGAGGCTGAGGGTGGCGAAACGAAGCTGTACTCGAAAGCCGAATACAAGGCCGCGAAGGCAGCCGAGAAGAAGGGTGCCGCATCCGCAGATGACGCTGGCGATGCAGATCTGTATGCCCCGCGAGCGGCAGGATTCCTCGAACTGCTTGGCGGTGCCGATAACATCACCACGGTGAACAACTGTGCTACTCGCCTGCGTGTCTCGGTGGCGGATGAATCCCTGGTTGATACTTCGGATGCTGCCTTCAAGGATGCCGGAGCCCTCGGTATTGTGCGCAAGGGCAAGGCATTCCAGGTGATTGTGGGTATGGACGTTCCGCAGGTTCGCGAGCGTTTTGAAACCATGGTGAACACCAAAGAGTAAGGTTATATTCACCTTCTAGGGAAACCTACCGAGCTCCTGAATCGAAGACGTTGTAATATTTATGTATTGCGCGTTTTCGATTCAGGAGCTTTTGAGTGGATTTACAAGATGTGGTGAACGCGAACCAACACAGGTTCAGCGATACCGAACGCGATATTTTGGCGTTCATGCTTGAAAACGAAGAATTTGTTGCGGAGGCGACTATCAACTCCCTCGCGCACAAGACCTACACTTCAACCAGCTCCATTATTAGGCTCACCAAGAAGCTCAATTTTTCGGGTTTTGCCGAGCTGAAATACTTCATTAAATCTTCCCTGACGAAGGCGGAGCCCTATAACCCGCGTTTTATCGAAAGCGGCCGCGAAGATATTTTGCGCACCTACGATTACCTGGAACATATGGAGCTTTCCGGGCTTTTGAGGAAACTTCATACGGCGCGCACAATCTACTGTTTCGGAACCGGGTACGCGCAACGAAACGCGGTACAAGAATTTGCTAAGTCTATGCAGGTCTGCGGCAAATTCTGCCATGTGATTCCTGCACGCAATGAATTTGAAAGCACCATGAGCGCTATGAATCAGGACGATGTCGTGATTCTTGTCTCCTTCTCAGGACAGACTGAAAATATGCGCGAACACGTCAAAATGCTAGCACTGCGGAAAATCCCCATGATCGCAATTACCGCTATTGGCGTGAACTTTATGTCCTCCTACGCCGAGTACTCACTGCACTACCAAACCACCCCCACCCAGTTGAGTACCCAGCGCAAGCCTTACCACTCGTTCGTGGCGCTCTCAGTGCTTTTGGACTATATTGTGCGCCGGTATATAGACCATGTTGAAACCCAACAGCGCGGCAACTCCACCAAAACAGCGCAGGTTCTTGAAAGTTCTGAATTTAGCGCCGAAACCGGGGCACTCGACGTCGCCGATATACGTGCCCAAGCTGGTGCAGCAGCTATCGATCGGCAGCACACAGACCCATCGGAGACCTAGCCCGTGATCGCAATCCTCGAACTTATCAATAATCCGCAGAAAATGCGTCGATACCTTTTCTGGTATCTCATTATCATGCCCCTGGCGCTCTTTGCGTGGATTCTGTTGGGCGCCGCCAACTCCGGCTTGGATTTCAAAGCTGCGATCAATATTCCGTTTTATGCTGTAGCATTTTTGAACGGGTGCCTGTCGATTCTATTCGCGGGACTACTCAAATTTGCTGCGAGCGAGAATGAACACACCGAACGCATGATTGCCTTCTACACCCTGGTGATGCTGGTGTTTGCAGGGAACCTGCCCGGTGCCCTGCTTGCGTTCTTCCTTTGGTGGGCACTGCGCGAGGCTCCTGAGGAACCCTTCGCCCCCAATTATCGATGGGTTTTTATCGCCTCGATGATTTTCCTCGGGCTGGTAACCCTTCTCGTACTTTTCGCAAATATACGCCTCTGGTCGGCATGATAACGGTACGTGAGGAACGCCCGTTCCCCGACCTGATCCGTGGAAAAGCACATCGGATACACGGGAATTAGCTAGAGCCTCCGTATGATGTTATGTAAGATTATCCCCACACTCACCACGAATCATCCAAGGACGAGCACACTGTGAACGAAACCCCGGATACACTGGAGAACACCGCTGCTAAGGAACCCCGCAGCGCCGAATTCCAGCCGGAATACCTGGATCCCAGCTCTCCCGCCTTCGACCCCTCGGCGGGTCTTGAACGCTGGGCGCAGCAGATGGACGTGTATACCGGGCCGGATGCGATGCTCGACTTCAACCAAGTCGATTACGTACACATCAATCTCAGTGACGCTAACCCTTCCGGGCTTGCGCAGCTGTTGGCCGGACGCAAAACACGTCTTTCCACCCTGATTCGCGATAAGTCCCTGCTGGGACACGAGATGCGTGCCGCGCGTACCCTGCGCACCAAAATTTATGAGCTCTCGACCGGACACGGGCTCGATGCCGGGTATTTGTGGCGGGAACCGCATCATGGTTATCGCATGCGATGCGCGATGATGCCAAAGCCTCTGAAAAACGGTTTATCGCGCCAATTCTGATGGCGCCGCTGAACCTGACACCGCATCCGACAAGCGATGATTTTGAGCTGCAGCTAGCTGGTTCTGCACGCCTGAACCCCGCTATGGTGCGCCAAATCAAACAGGAATATGAGATCGACCTGGGCACTATGGATGTTGCGCAGCTCGCCAACTCAATGTCACGCCTGGACCCTGAACCCGTGATCGAGCGGATGCGTGCCTCCGCCGGGCGTATTCCAGGGATGACCATAGAATCAAAGTATTTTATCTCAACCTTTGCAGATCTGAAGGAAAGCATGGGGGAGCTGCCGCACACTGCGCATACCCCGCTCGTGCGCGATCTTGCGGCGCTCAAAGTTCCCGGTGCGCAGCTGCGCGAGATGAACGCGCACAACCTGCAGCAGCCCCTCAACCAGCGCGATCCCGCCCAAGAAACGCTGCTGTTCGACGCAGACCCCGTGGCGCAGAATATTATTGATACCGCCGCCAGCGGATTTTCGATGACTGTGACAGCCGCACCCGGAACAGAACCGTTACGCACCGCCGTGAATATCGCCTCAACTCTGATGGGGCGCGGAAAGTCGGTTCTGGTCGTGGGAGAAAAACGTTCGACCCTCGCATCCTTTAGCGAGCTTCTGGGACGCACCGGGCTTAACGATCTGCGCTACGATCTGCTGGCAGAACACACTGCCGAAGATCAGCGAACCGAGTTTATTCGCGCTATCGTGCGTAACGAGAATACCGCAGAGCCTAATTCCACAAATCTTAATCGTGAGCTGATCGAAACCCGCACGGCGCTCACAGATCACACGCACGCACTGACGGCGCGCGACCCGCTGTGGCATATTTCTATCAGTGAAGCCTTGCAGCGAGTGGCCGAACTCGCCTCTGAGGAGAGCGCGCCGCAGACCCAGGTGCGTTTTAGCCGTCAGCTGCTTGATACCCTGCAAGACCGCGAAGCCATTACCGCCGATATTGTGCGTTTTGCGGAACTGAACGGGTTCACACGCGCAACCCGCACCTCGCCCTGGCATCGTGCCCGTCTGCTCAACGAAGACGAGGCGGCGGATGCCTACGCCCTCGTCATTACCCTGCGTTCCTCGCTTCTTTCCCTGCGCGAGGCGATGAACGCCATGAACGCGAGCCTGCATCTGCGCCGGGCACGTACTATAGCCGATTGGGATGCGCAGCTTGCTATTCTGATTCGCATTCGGGAAACTCTCAAGCGCTTCCGGGCAGAGGTGTACGACCGCCCGGTGACCGACCTGATTGAGGCTACCGCATCCGGCTCATGGCGACGGGAAAACCGTATCGACATGAGCAGTATGCAGCGTTCGCGCCTGCGTCGAGCGGCAAAAGAGTATATTTTGCCGGGAGTGCATATTGGCGATCTGCATGAACACCTCAAAGTTGTGCAGACCGAGCGCGCCGAGTGGATTCGGCTTCTTGATTCGCCCAGCACCCCGAAGATTCCCGAGAACCTGGATGCTTTGGCGAACGCCCTGCACTCGCTGGGCTCAGAGCTTTCGGGGCTTGAGATCATACTCCCTGATACCGCCGAAGGCGTCGACTTTGTGCATACGGATCTTGACCAGCTCGAAGCCCGCCTGGATGCTCTGCTCAACGACCGCGAAGTGCTCATGAGTCTGCCCGAACGTGACGTACTCTTAGGGCGGCTCACGAATGCGGGTCTGAGCGATTTTCTGGACGAGCTGGGTGAGCGTGAGGCAAACGCATCCGAGGTGACATCGGAACTCGAACTTGCGTGGTGGCAATCCGCGCTTGAAGAGCTTCTGGAGCAGCACGCCGAAAAAATTCTTGACGGCGACGAGCTGCGCGATATTGAGGCTCGGTTCCGCCGCGCGGACTACGCCCATATGTCGAGCGCCCAGGCGCGTTTGTTGGCGCATACGGCACGGTTGTGGACGGAACGTATCGAAGAATTCCACGAGCAGGCTTCGTATCTGAAGAGTCAGCTGCGCGGCCGTGAGTTTGATCTCGAGTCGCTTCTGGTGAATGCCCCGGTCATGGCGCGTACTTTGCTGCCGCTGTGGACTGCCAGTCCGTTTTCGCTGGCGCGCCGGGTTCCCATGTCGATGCGTTTTGATGCGGTTATCCTGCTGGATGCTGAGTCCACCCCGCTGGCGGCTAACCTTCCAGCGATTACGCGCGCGGATCAGGTAATCGCCGTGGGCGATCCTCATGCCGGGTTCCCTGCGCCGTTTATTGTTTCGGCGCCAACTTCGGGTGCACCAGCATCGGATTCTCACCGGTTGGAGAGCACTTTTGGGGCGCTTTCACGTCTGCTTCCGAACCGCACGCTCTCGCTCGTGCATCGTCCCTTTGACCGCGTGCTTTTCGACTACCTGAATCGGGAATTCTATGGGTCTCACCTGCGCGAAATTCCGGTGAGCCCGGCATCCCGCAAGCCCGTGAGCACGCTGAGTATTGAGTATATTGATACGCGCGGGAAAGTGAGCGATAACGCGAACCTGGAATCCCCGAGCGTTGAAGTGGACCGTGTAACCCGTTTGGTGCTTGAGCACGCCTACCGCCGCCCCGAACGTTCTTTGGCGGTGGTGACGGCGAGCCCGAAGCATGCCCAGCGGATTGCCGGGGCGGTGCGCCAAGCCTTGAATACGTACCCGCAGCTTGCCGAGTTTTTCAAGCCCGGTACCGAGTCTTTCCGGGTGGTGGATGTAAACCGTGCGGGGTCGCTGGAACGCGATACCGTCATTTTCTCGCTGGGTGTGGGGCGTGCCCGGCTGGGGCAGAGCTCCCATAATCTGGGGCTGCTATCGGGCCCGCACGGTCGTGAAGGCTTCGTAGTGGGACTCACTCGCGCACGGCGGGCCACGCATATTGTTAGCTGCGTGAGTCCAACCGATATGAATGCGCAGAAACTCCACGAGGGTGCGCTGGATCTATACCGGTTGATGCTCGCCTATGAGGAGAACCAGCAGCAGATTGCGGCGCAGACTCCACGCGAGGACGTTCTCGCCTCTAACGCCTGGTTAGAGACTGAGGACGAGCCAACCGACCCGGTAACGCAGGACTGGCTGCTTAACGATGCAGTAGCACGCCTGCGCGAACGCGGCGTTCGGGTGCGGCCCGGCGAAGACGAGATAGCCTTTATCGCGCTGGCACCGCAACAGCTCATTCATACCGAATCTGAACAGGAGAGCGCACAGCGGATGCCGCTCATGGTGGGGTCGGATGTGCTGTTTGATTACACGACCGAGAGCGTGCGTGAGCATACTCGCCTGGTTCCTGAAAGGTTGAGCCGCACGGGCTGGAACTACGTAACCCTTAACACCTTGGAGGTTTTCGCCGATCCCGAGGCAGTGGTGGCGCGTATCCTACGGTATTTGGGTATATATGCAGACTAGGCGCTTCTGCACCCTCCCGGCAGCGCAGAGCTGAAAGGACGAACCTATGGGTGAGTATTCTCCAACACCGAAACCGCGCAGAGGCCATCGTCGTGCCAGCGGGGGAGGCACATTAGCAGGGGACGAGCCGCGCATCGCGGGCGTGAACGCACCGCTTCATGCGAATACGCCAACGCCTGCACGCAAAGAGACCTCCGGGAAGTCAGCCGCGAATCGAGGAAACCTACGGCATGCCCGCGGCTCGGCGCAGGAACATTTAACCCCCGAAGAACGTGCCCGTCTAGAGTGGATGCGCGAACAAAAACCCCCGCACTGGGGCTAGTGCCGCAGTACAGGGAGGGAACGATTCTTCGTGTGACTACTCTGCTTGAGATGAGCTTGAGCTGGAACCTTTATCGGTGCTGTAGAACCCGGATCCTTTGAAGACGACGCCCACGGTGTTGAAGCGTTTGCGAAGTGTGTCTTCACCGCATTGCGGGCAGGTGCGCAGGGCGTCCTCGCTGAACGACTGGCGTTTCTCGAAAGCGTGCCCACAGTTTTTGCACTGGTAAACGTAGACCGGCATGGTTCTCCTGAATGACAGATCCTAGGGCAGCCGCGAGCGCGGCGGCTGCCGTGTGTTGCGTATAGAGTGTACCGCGAACCTCACCCGGTTTCGACTTGGGTGGCGTGCCGCGCAGGGGCTTAGCGCAGGCAGAATGTTCCTGAGCTCTCGGTCTAGAGCGCGGAATCGCCGAGGGGTTCTATACCGTTCTCGGTCAGCACGCGGGGAGCACGGCATCCCATTTATCGTAGGGAATGCTTTTCGAGCACTTCGTGGGAAAACACCACGCCTACGGTGCTCTCACGCAGTTTATCTGCCGAAAGGGCAGGGGATGATGCGGTCATAGTAGCCTCCGCCCCTGCCCCAGACGGCGGCCGTTGCGTGCATAGGCGAGTGCCGGAACTAGCCGTAGATCGGCGGCAACAAAAAGCCTGGGTGTCATACTCTTCGCCTTCGGGCTCGGCAATGCCCAAGCCGTTGAGCGGATGCTCCACGTGTGGGTTCCAGACAACCCAGGCGAGGGTGCGTGCCGGGCGTACTACGGGCACCAGGATGCGGTGCCCGCGCGCGTGCAGGTCGTGAAGCGCTGCGGTGATAGGCGGTTCGGAGGCGGTGGGCAGGTACGCCGCGATAGTTTGCGCCTGCGCGTCCTTGGGGATCAGCGAAAGAATATGGTCGCGGTATTGCTGTTTCATCTGCTCGTGTTCCGCCGCTGTGCGGGCGTTTTTGGCGATCAGGCGTTGCGGGCGAATTTGGGAGCGCAGTATCTGCTTGTCGAGGGCGATATCTTCGGGAGTTTTGCTGTGGGATACATCGTTGCTCTTGTGCGGGGTGGATAAGGTGCTGGGCTCGGGTTTCATGGTTCTCCTGGGTGAGTGCTTTCACCATTGCGATAACGTTGTGCGGCGAGTGCGATGCTCGGCGATATCTTATAGCGCCTAACCTGCAAAGGTACAGCGGGGTATTTTTAAATTCTTGCACGAAGGTACGTGTCAAATTGTAGTATTACAGGCTGTGAAAGAGGGTGCATGAGTTATGCTTATTGGTATGACTAAAGTATCTAAGTCTGTCACTAAGGCTGTTATTCCGGCGGCTGGTCTGGGGACCAGGTTCTTGCCCGCAACGAAGGCGACTCCTAAGGAAATGCTTCCGGTCGTTGATCGCCCCGCAATTCAGTACGTGGTAGAAGAGGCAATCCGCGCCGGCCTGAACGATGTTCTTATGATTACCGGCCGTAACAAGCGTGCGCTTGAAGACCATTTTGACCGTGTTCCGGTCCTAGAAAGTCAGCTGGCCGAGCAGGGTAAAGACGCCCTTCTGAAAGCTGTTGAAGCAACGAATGAGTTGGGCGAACTGCACTATGTGCGCCAGGGCGACCCTAAAGGTCTGGGCCATGCAGTTTTGCGCGGCAAGGTACATGTGGGGGATGAGCCCTTCGCGGTTCTGCTGGGCGATGACCTGATCGACGAAAAAGAGGATTTGCTCTCGCAGATGGTCGAGGTTCAGCAGGCTACCGGCGGCTCCGTGATCGCGCTTATGGAGGTTCCCCGCGAGTCTATCTCCGCCTACGGTGCCGCTGCTATCGAGGCGGTTGAAGGCCAGGACGGCTACGTGAAGGTCACCGGTCTTGTTGAGAAGCCCGCCCCCGAGGAAGCACCCTCCAACTATGCGGTGATTGGTCGCTACGTGCTCAGCTCGAAGGTATTCGAGGTGCTGGAAAACACGGCTCCGGGCCGCGGCAACGAAATTCAGCTGACCGATGCACTGCAGACTTTGGCAGTCGGCACCGGCGAAGGTGAGGGCGTATACGGTGTGGTCTTCAAGGGGCGCCGCTTCGATACGGGGGATAAGCTCTCGTATCTGAAGGCAAACGTTATTCTTGCTTCCGAACGCGAAGATCTCGGCCCTGAACTTCGTGAATGGCTGAAAGAATTTGCCGATAAGAACTGCTAATCACTCTTTGCATAATCTCTAGTCCTATCAGGGGCGATAGTTCGGTTTTATGACCTGCTGTCGCCCCTGATTCATTTACGTAATGTTCGACTGTGTTCGATAGTATTTATACATGCACGGGAAATGTGCTGAGCGCATATTTTCTAGAAGAGCCCTGAATAATCCAGGTTTCTTTGGTATATTTTCGCACGGTATACGTAGATGAATGCGAACACTGTCCTGTACTAGGTAAGATGAAAAGTCCTAGGTTTTATAAATGTTAGCTTGAAGGGATAGATACACATGACGATTTTGAGCACGTCGGGTGTTCTCGTAGTTTTAGCGGTCGTCATGCTGTTGTGGTTTATACCGCGGAATATGCGTCGTGCATCCGCCGCAGACACCCCCGAACAGACGGTTGTAAACCCGCATTCCATGACTGATGATGTTCTGACTTCGCATTCCATTCTTTTTTCTGAGGAGTCCGCAGTGCCCGGTTCTGACCCCAAGAAATCCAACGCCGCGAGCGGAAACGTACCCCCGCTCAGTGAAGAAGAGACGAGCGCCGCGCTCTCCGATCTGCGCGAAGCCTCGCCGGTCGAACCTTTTACCAGCCCTGTGCCCGTTTTAGAACAGAAACCTTGGTTGCCGGAACGCCTGCATCGCTTAGGAACCCTGCGCCTGACCCTGCTCGGTATCGGCGCGCTGGTGGCACTTATTCTGATTTTCTCGCTGATTCTCTCCCTCATGGGGTGGCTGCCGTGGAGCGCCCCCACGGTTTCCTTCGTGGCGCTCGCGGGGATCGGCGGTGCCCTCTACTACCTGGGGCAGCCCAAGGATGGGCACGAAGAACCTGATGCGGTGTATCCCGAAACCTCCGGGCATAATGCGCTGCCCATCGAGGGATGAGGCTGCCGAAGAGGAATTCGCGCAGGATGAGGCACACGAGCTAGACGCCGAGGAACCTAGAAGAAACCTCACCGAGTCGTTCGTCCAAGGCCAGCAGGTGGGGCTCGCTACGCTGGAACTCGGGGCGCGCATCCCGCAAATCTACGCTAGAGGAAGAGTCTTCAGAACAGAGTGTTCCCGCCGACCACGCACCACAGATCGGTGCCGATGAATTCGCACCAGAGCCTCACGAGCTGAGCGAAGAGTCGGTGCACGAGGAATACGTCGAATACGCTGAATCGTACTCAGCTGAGGACGCGCAGCAGCACTTTTCCGGTACTTCGCACGCCCGCAGGCTTCCGGCGCAGTTGCACCCTAAGTACCCTCCGCAGCATGCTCCTGAACCCGTTCTGTACGATGAGGAGCAGGGTGCAGGCCACGAAGCTTCATACGAGCAAGCTCCTTCCGAGCATGCGTTTTTAGCATCGGCAGAGGAGGCTCCCGCACAGGATGTTTTTGTGCAGCCAAAGAACCTGCACCGCGCGCCCGCACCTCAGCCCGAGGCGCAGCGGCACGAAACCCGTTTTGTCGGGTCTGCATCTGCTCAGGGGGCAGACCCCGCGCCGTCCGGCACGCATCCCGGGAACGCATCTGCGCCCGCTGGAACGCACGAGTGAACTTTTCGATCAGGAAGTTCAGACCACTCCAACCGGGCAAATTCCGGTGACTCCCGCGCCCGGAAATACTGTGGATGCTCCACAACGTGACGGTGCTGTGCCTAGGAACGGGTTCTTAGAATCGGCTCCCGCGAATACAAACCAGACTCAGGGTCATTCCGCGCCCTCCGGTATGAGCAATACTTCTGCTCAGGATGCGGCGTTCGGCCCCGGCATGCAGGATCGCGCGGATGACTCTGCACGTTCCGCACCGTATCGTGGTGCAGCGCATAATCCATACCTTGCGCAACCGCAGAATACCGCGCAAAATCCGTATGCTGCGCCAGCTCAGGGCTACGGTACGCACCAAGGGCAGCGTGTGGGGCAACATCAGGGTATGCAGCAAAACCAAAACACAGGCCAGAACCGGCAGGCGGCTCAGACAGGCTTAGGACAGCAGAGTCTCGGCGAGCAGCAGGGATACGGTCAGCGCAGCTTTGCACCGCAAAACCAGAAGCATCAGACCTCCACAGCTCAGCATGCGAGCGCTCAGAATTTCGGGCCTGGATTTGCGCCTTCGCGCTCTGTAGCGGAGGAGAAGAATCTTCCTCCTGCAGGGTTCACCCCGCAGGGAGCTATCCGCCCCATGAACCAGGAACCTCCGCGGTCGCAGCGTCCGATGGGAACCCCCACAGGCTCAGGTGCGCAGAATTCACGCTTCCAGCAAGGACCGGCGACCGGTTCTGTTCCGGTAGGAGGCGGGTCTGGGTTTACGAATACGAGCCAATTCGATGTTCCGGTTCCGCTTGATCTCGACGATTCTGAGTTCGAGCCTCTCGATATTATTCCGGTCGTGGATGAACCCGGCGAGCGTTCGGGCTCCGCCTCGAACGCATCCGCGTCCTATAAGCGGGGGAATATGCCGGGGACGGGAGCATCTTTCACCGGGGTATCGCAGAAAACATGGACCCCCACGCAGCTTCCGAAGCCGCTGAGCTCTTTGCATCAGAAGAAGCCCAATGGAAGTGATGGCGGCCCAAAGAACGGCGAGCAGAAGTAACGGTTCGTTGGATCTCTAGGTTATTTCTGCACCAGAGTAAAAAGGCTCCCCAGATATATGGGGAGCCTTTTTACGTACCCTGGGAAAAGAATGAAGTGAGTAATTCAGTAAGGATGCTTGCATAGGGAAAGGAGGAGGTTCCAGATGGAACCTCCTCCTTCGCATCACACACAGGAAGAAAAGTCTTCAAAACCGTATCTAGGAGGCCTTCCCACAAGGCGTATCCTATTTGGTAATAAAAATATAACCTAATTTTGAGGTGTCTGCCAACTGCAAATCCCGGAAAAATAGCGACACTCTGTCAGTATATTTAGGATTGCCTAACCGAAAACCCTGTGTTTACGGGGATAGAGCCCCAAATAATAGGGTGCAGAAAAAATTTAAATTTTTTTTGATTGCGGGATCATGTGCACTACGTAGAACCTCAGAGCAACATATGTACACCCTCAGCTGATGAGTATCATACCCAAAACATGAGAGAATGAGGGGGTGAAAGAATGGTTTGCGGCTCTGCCTCTCGAACTTGCCGTCGTCATCATGTGGGGCATCGGTATTTTGCGCACCAGCATCGTCTACGCCCTGGGCTACCTTGCCGCCACAGGGAAGCGCGCGCCTAGAACGCATCCGTAACGCCATGCAGACCCCGCTCTACACACGAGCCACCGCCATGATCAACCGGTGGGGAGCCTACGCCGTGCCGTCTGTGTTTTCTGACGGTCGGGCTACAGACCGCCGTCATCATTACCACCGGGTTTCACGAAAAATGCCGATGCGCCGCTGGCTGCCCGGCATGCTTCTGGGCACCCTGATATGGGCGATTATCTACGTCACGATCGGGTTTGCCCTCCTTGCCGCCTTCGGATTTGAGCCGTGGATGGTGCCGCTCATCTTTGTCGCGCTTATTCTGATCAGCGTGACAGCCTCAAAGATTCGCACCTATATTGCTGATAAGCGGCAGTCTTAGCCCGTTTTTAACTGTATATTCCACGGATACACCCCGCGTACCCGCCCGCTGTGCTAGCGTGGTGGCATGAGTGAAAACAGCACCAACGCACGGGCAGAAGAAAAAGCAAGAGCCGACGAGCTTCCCCACCATATCGCAAATCTTCTCTACGCTCCGCAGGCACTACCCGTCCCAGGTGCTTGAACGCTCTGAGCTGCGCATTGCCTATGTGCCGGGAATTATGCCCGGAAAATGGTTCACCCGCTGGCATGAGCGCTACGGCGACCGCGCGCCCCTGGCTGAAATTCCGGTGGGGGGAGGGTCTGGGAATTCAGGCTCTCACCACAGATCTTTCCATCTCCCAAAGTGCAGAACCGCTTGCACACATGGCGATTGTGCGCCCCAACCACGAACCGCACAGCAGAGACACAGACGAGTACCACAGCATCAGACTGTACGAAGAAGTACCCGTGCTGATCATGCCCAGCGACCACGTGCTCACGGTGCTTGACGAGGTGAGTTTTGAAGACCTCGCCGAAGAATTTCTGCTTCACGGCCCCGACGATTACCCCGCCTGGGCTGAAGCCTCCAGCACATGGCGAGCCGAAAACCCAAGAGTCCTGCCCAAATTTACCGGCGATCGTGAGGCTCTTGAGCTCGTTGCCGCAGGAATTGGCCTGTACATTGCACCCATGTCCGTGGCGCGATTCTACCATCGTAAAGACCTTACCTATCGCCCGATGCGCGGCCTTGAACCCTACCCGGTGACCCTCACCTGGGAGGCGGGCACCGGTGGCGCATCCGCGCCCCGAAAGGGAAGAAACCCTGATCCAGGACTTTATCGGTATTGTGCGCGGGCGAACCGCATCCAGCGAGCGAGGAAGTGAGACGAAGCAGAGCCGCGCTAAACGCATTGCTGATGAGAAAGCAAAGACGAAAGCGAAAAACCGTGCCGCCAATGCCCGCCGTGAGGCTCGTGATCGGAAGAAATCGAACGCCAAAAAGAGCGGAAACCTTCGAGAATATGCCCGTCACAACGCTCTCAAGCCGCCCGTGCGCGGCGTGCCGGAAAGAAACGCTAAAGCGGTAAACTTAACATCATGGCATTGGTAATGGAAACCCGTCCCGCAGCCTACGCGGTCATTATCGAGCAGGGCAAACTGCTCATGACCCGCTGGGTGCCCGAGGACCGCGCCCAAAGTCCGCTCTGGTCGCTGCCCGGCGGAGGCATGGAACCGGGCGAGCAGGCCGACGAAACCGCTCTGCGAGAAACCCTCGAAGAAACCGGGTACAGCGTTGCCATCGAAGATATTTTGGGCGTGCACGCCGGGCATTTTCCCGCACGTAACGGGCTCTCCGACAGCACGCTGCCGTTCTGTGCCCTGCGCATCGTCTACCGCGCCCATGTGGTCACCGGCGAGCTGCGCGCCGAAGAGAACGGTTCTTCCGACAGCGCCTGCTGGGTGCCTATCGCTGAACTCGATACCCTGCGCTACGGCACCCTCATCGACGAGGTCGCATCCATGATGGGCTTTCAAAATGCCGCCGCTTGGTCGCGCGAATACCAAGAATTTCTTGCCGACGAGAACGCGAGGAAAATCTAGTGCATTACCCAAACCGCCCCGCGCCTACCCGCCGCACCATGATAAGCGTCTTAGCCCTAGCTCCGCTTCTTGCCGCCTGCTCGTCAGAGGACGATAAACCGAAAGTTGATCCTTCAGCATCAAGCTACGGAACCCTGCGCGTGGGCATCGGTGCCCTGCGCGAGATGCGGGCGGTCGCATACCTGTACGCTCAGGCGCTTCGCAACGTGGGATATAACGTTGAAGTCGTCACCAACGAAGACAGCCGCAGCAAATTTCTGGATGCGCTCAAACAGACCGAAGCGAACACCCCCGAACCAGACACGCTTGACCTTGTCATCGATTACAGCGGTGATTTGCTGCTGCATCTTACGAACGACGGCAAACTTAGCCCCGCACAAATTCAGGCGGAACGCCAGGCCGCCAGTGCCAGCGCATCCGCGGCGAGCGCCGGGGTCACACTACCGCCCACCCCCACCAACACGCCTTCGCATGATGCGTCCGCCTCCGAAGGCGCAACCGCAAGCCCCAGCGGAGCCATTAACGCGCGCGCACTGAATATTACCGATACTGTTGCCGCTATTAACCGTGTGCTCCCCGAACACCTGGAACTTCTAGACGTTGCTAATGCCCAAAACCGCGATGTTCTCGTGACCACTCGCCAAAATGAAGTGCAGCATAAACTTCGCAGCCTCGCCAATCTTGCGGATGTAAAAGCTACCCTAAGTTTTGCTCTCACCAGCGGATACACCAGCAGCAACTACGGCGTTGCAAGCCTCAAAACCGTCTACAAATACACGGTCGAAAACCCTATTCTCAACGAAAATTCGGCAGAACGGGTGAGTATGCTCAGCAAAGACACCGCGCAGGTGGTTCTTTTGCACAGCGCAGACCCGGCGATTGAGGATAACCGCTTCACAACTCTCGAAGACCCACAGACTACGCAGCTGAACCAACAACTTCTTCCGATTGCACGTCGTAACCTGCCAGATAGTGCACGCGAAGCTATAAACCGCGTATCATCTACATTAGATACGGGAAACCTATCGTTCTTGCTTCGTCTTACGAGCGGTACCAACCCCATCGCTGACGACGAGGCCGCGAAATTCTTATTAGAGCATCCAAGGAAGTAATGTAACTATGACGAAGTACCGTCAGTCCTCAAAGCTGAACAACGTCCTCTACGATATTCGCGGACCTATTCTCGAAGAAGCCAACCGCATGGAAGCGCTTGGCCACCGCATCCTCAAACTCAATATTGGTAACCCCGCCCCCTTCGGATTTGAAGCGCCGGATGCAATCATGATGGATATCATCCGCCACCTGCCCGTCACACAGGGTTATTCCGATTCCCACGGGCTGTACTCGGCGCGCACCGCCATTGTGCAGTACTACCAGACCCGCGGGATTCTTGACCTTGATACCAACGACATATATCTAGGCAACGGCGTTTCGGAACTGATTCCTATGACCCTGCAGGCGCTATGCGAGCAGGGAGACGAAATTCTGGTTCCGATGCCCGACTACCCACTGTGGACCGCCTCCACCACGCTTGCAGGCGGCAACCCCGTGCATTACCTGTGCGACGAAGAGAACAACTGGTACCCGGATATTGAAGACATCAAGTCGAAGATTACCGAGCGCACCAGGGGCATTGTGATTATTAACCCCAACAACCCCACCGGTGCCGTGTACTCCCGCGAGATTCTGCAGCAGATTGCTGATGTGGCGCGCGAACATGAGCTCGTGGTCTTTGCCGACGAAATCTACGAGAAGATCACCTACGAAGGCGCCGAGGCTATCAACATGGCCACCATCACCGGTGATGATGTGCTCTGCATGACCTTCTCGGGGCTTTCCAAAGCATACCGCGTCTGCGGTTACCGCGCCGGATGGCTCGCCATTACCGGGCCAAAAGAGGACGCTAAAAACTATATCGAGGGCATTACCCTGCTTGCGTCGATGCGCTTGTGCTCCAACGTGCCCGCCCAGCATGCAATTCAGACCGCACTCGGCGGCTACCAGTCCATTGACGAACTCTGTTGCCCCCGGCGGGCGTCTCTACGAGCAGCGCACCCTGGCGTATCGTATGCTCAACGAAATCGACGGCATTACCTGTGAACAGGCTGACGGCGCGCTCTACCTGTTCCCCAAAATTGATACCGAAAAGTTCAACATCAAGAGCGACGAACAGTTCATGCTTGACCTGCTCAAAGATCAGAAGATTCTCTTCAGCCACGGCAGCGCCTTCAACTGGCATAAGCCCGACCACTTCCGCCTGGTTTTCCTGCCGGATGTGCAGACCCTCAAGAGCGCGCTTGAGCGGCTGGGTAACTTCATGGCGGATTACAAACAAAAGAATTAGCAGGGGTTTGCTAGGCGGTTTTTCCCGCGCTAGTTCACGCCCACTCCTACTGCTCTTGATGTGTTATCAAACGGATTTTTTCACGTCTGGTAACACATCAAGAGCTTTTTACGCCTTAGTCTTCGGACTCGGAACCCTCAGATTCAGCTTCTTCATCGTTGTATCTTGAGTGTTACGCACCGCGTGCAGGCGTTCTCGGGCACCCTCAAGCCAGGCTTCGCACCGGGAGGCTAACGCCTCGCCGCGTTCCCACAGGGCTATTGAAGACTCCAAATTTGAGGTGCCAGATTCCAGCTGCCGCACCACATTCTCAAGCTCGGAGCGCGCCTGTTCATAGCTTAGGGTCTCGACGGGAGCGCCAAGCTCTTCCGTATGAAAACTAATATTCTCAGACAATGATGTACCTTCCACCAGAGAGTTATAAATCAAGATTTGAGTCGTAGGTTTTGACCACACTGACCTCGGCGCCGCCCACCGCTGCGCGCATCGTCAGCTTGTCATGAGCCGATAGAGTCGTGGCATCGCGTACCAGTTCACCATCGGCACGCTGCACAATCGTGTACCCCCGCTTGAGCGTTTCCATGGGCGAGAGTGCCCGCACCCGAGCAATCGTATGCGAAATCGCGTCCCGTTCGCGCGCCACACGGTACTCCACCGAACGGGCGGCTCGCTCCCGCAGCCGAAAAATATCCTCACTGCGCCACCCTAAATCCGTCTCCGGCTGGGTCAGCACCGGGCGCTCATGCAGCTGCCGAATATACTGCTCCTGATAGTTCAGGTAGCCCAAAACCGCGCGGTCGGCACGCGCTCGCGCCTCCCGAATAACCGCCAGTTCCTCGGCGACATCGGGCACAATACGCTTACCCGCATCGGTGGGGGTAGAGGCGCGAACATCTGCGACGGCATCCAGAATCGGGCTGTCTGCCTCATGCCCAATTGCCGAAACGACCGGAGTCTGCGCCGCCGCCACGGCACGTACCAGAGCCTCATCAGAGAACGAGAGCAGATCCTCAAACGAACCGCCGCCGCGGGCAATCACAATCACATCAACCTCAGGATGCGCATCCAACTCACTCAGCGCCGCCATCACCTCGCTCGCCGAGCCTTCGCCCTGCACTTTCACGTTCCGTACCTCAAACTGCACTCCGGGCCAGCGCAGCGAAGCATTGCGAATCACGTCTTTTTCGGCATCGGAATCACGCCCGGTAATCAGTCCCACACGATGCGGCAGCAACGGGAGCGGCTTCTTGCGAGCATCCGCAAACAACCCTTCGGCGGCCAGCTTTTCACGCAGTATTTGCAGCTGTTCGTGCAGGTTACCCGTGCCCACCGCATAGATACGCCGCCCAATCAGGGAGAGCCGACCGTTCTTCCACAGGCTGGGCTTCGCTAAGGTCACCACCCGCGCGCCAACCTTCACATCCGACCCCAGGCCGCGCCCTGCCTGACCGAACAGGGCGAGCGTAAACGAAAACTCTTCCTGCAGATCCTTCAGCTCGATAAAAACGTTCCCGCCGCGCCCGTTGAGGGAAGCAACCTGCGCCTCAACCCACAGCTGCGGAACCTTATCGATATAGTTCTTCATATTCTGAGCCAAAAGCGCCAGAGGCCAAGGATTCTGCGGTGTAGTCTCCTGTGACTTTGCAGGAAGCTGTCGCTCAGCCGCAGGCGGCACAATCGGGGGAGCCGAGTGCGGGTATTCATGGTGCGCTGCCGAAAAATCAGTCATAACCCCATTCTCTCCCACAGCCTGCGATTTTGCCCATCTTTCGGTCATGCGCGTACTCTTCACGTCACAGTTTCCGCTGAGGGCACACTCATTCAACCTTTTCTGCCGAACCCGGTAATCTGTAACCTATGGGTGCACATGACGACCCCCAACCCCACGAACCCAAGCGCACGATCAAACTTGAGGTTCCAGAGGACTCACCAGACACCACCCGCGTATTGCCCTGAACCTCCGCGCGATGACTACCGGGTTATCTCCAGCGAACCGCATGATCTTGAGGGTGCGGATGAAACCACCACGCTCTTATCCGCCCCCGGGATAAACCAGCAGACGCGAGTGCTCAACGAGTCCTCTGATGCGCTGCGCCCGCACAGCGAAACCCCGGAACCGACGGGTGCCCCCGTGGCAAACCTGGCGAATCAGAAACCGCAGCGGCATGTGCTGGAACCCACCAGCGTCTCAAAGCTGCGGTACGCTCTGGCGATTCTTGCCGCATCCTTAAGTATTTCTGTGCGCCCTAACGGGTTCGGTTGCCAGCTGGGTCAATCAAAACCTCATCAGCCAATCCGGGTTCAACCAGCTCAGCACCCAGCTGGTGGAAGACCAAGACTTTCAAAAACGAATTGCCGATGCCGCCGTCACCGATGTTATGAACTCTGATGCGGTCAAACGAGTCTTCCCCGAATCCGGCAACAACTTTCTCACACAAATTCTGAGCACAAGCCGCGGCGAGGTGAAAAAACGCCTGAGCGAGAATGCACAGAGGCTCACTGGAACCTCCGAATACCGCACCATGTGGCGGCAGGTTGCGGCGGATACGCACACCTACAACCTGGCGCATCCTGATGATCCAGCCGCGCTCGACATCAGCGCCTTCTACCGTGAGCTTGATGCGCGTGTGGGCAGCATCGGCATATACGACCCCGATATTTCATCCTGGGGAAAACACCTGATATCTATTGACCGTGACGGAAACCCCGTGCAGCATGCGGTGCAGCGGGCGCAGTGGGTTGGAAGTATGTCCGGGGCACTGATCGCAGCAAGTATTATCGGTCTAGTGATCGCCCTGATTCTGCTTCCGCGCGGACGCTTTGTACTTCTGACCTGTGCGTTCTTGATTCTTGCGGCGGGCTTGTGGATTCTGAGTGCGGTCATGGCGCAGCAAACCCCGCAGACGCTTGGGCTCAGTACCGACAGCACGGTGGGAACTGTTTTCTTGGACGGCCTAGTCAATACGGCGCGCCCCATGCTGACAGGTCATCTGAATTCGCTCGCAAGTTACAGTGCATGGGCGGCCGTGGTCTCGCTTCTGGGTGGTATTCTTGCCAAACTCATTGCGCTCACTGCGAGCGGCACCACAGTACGCACACACTAGAGGAACAAACAACGTAGGATAGTAGTCATGTCCACTGAAACCATTTCCCTCGGTCTGCCGCCGCTGCCGCGCACCCGCCGAAGCCGCGCCGATATTGAGGCTGCAACCCCCGTCACGAGTGCCAAAAAGGTGCTGCTGGCCACCCCACGCGGATACTGCGCCGGCGTTGATCGTGCCGTGATCGCCGTTGAGAAGGCGCTCGAACACTACGGTGCCCCGGTGTACGTGCGCAAACAGATTGTGCACAACCGTCACGTGGTGGAAACCCTCGAACAGCAGGGCGCCATTTTTGTGGATGAAGTGGACGAAGTGCCCGAAGGGTCCGTAACCGTATTTTCGGCGCATGGAGTTTCTCCAGCGGTTGTATCTGCTGCGGGGGACAGGCAGCTGAACACGATTGATGCGACCTGCCCGCTGGTGAATAAAGTGCACCGTGAGGCTGTTCGTTTCGCAAAACAGGACTACGATATTCTGCTCATCGGGCATACCGGGCACGAAGAAGTAGAAGGTACCGCCGGTGAAGCACCCGAACATATTCAGATTGTGAATTCGCCTGATGAAGTGGATTCGGTTACCGTGCGCGACCCCAGAGAAGGTCGTGTGGATTTCACAGACTACCCTCTCCGTGGACGAAACCCTAGAAACCGTGGCGCGGCTGCGCGAACGGTTCCCCTCCCTTCAAGACCCGCCCTCAGACGATATTTGCTACGCAACCTCAAACCGTCAGGGCGCTATTAAAGGAGATCGCCCCGCAGTCAGATTTAGTGATCGTGGTAGGGTCTGCGAACTCTTCAAACTCTGTGCGGCTTAAGGAAGTCGCGCTTGAGTACGGTGCCAAGCGCGCCGAACGTGTGGACTTCGCCCATCAGGTGGATGAATCCTGGTTTGAGGGTGTGGCGACCGTAGGGCTGACTTCTGGCGCATCGGTGCCCGAGGTGCTGGTGCAGGAGGTACTGGCGCTACTGGCTGAATACGGGTACGAGAACATCGAAGAGGTAGAAACCGCGAAGGAAGACATTCTCTTCTCCCTGCCCAAAGAGCTGCGTGCCGCCCTGAAAAATGACGAAAATACAGGTCGTCAGCTGGGAGGCCGCGGGGCAAAACCCACGCGATAGTTCGCGCCTTACACGAACTTACAAATCGGGAGCGTTTTCTTCATTCGGGAGCACTTTAACTGCTCCCGAATGAAGAAAACGCTCCCGGATTAGCGGTACAACCGCAGGAAGCCCTAAAGCCAACCGTTATCGGCGGCGATACGTATCGCCTCCTGCCGGTTCGAGGCGTTAAGCTTCGCCATCGCAGAAGACAGATGGTTGCGCACCGTACCGGGGGAGAGGAACAGCTGCTCACCAATAGCGCGCGCCGTAGCACCATGACCGGCAACCCGCAGAATCTCGGTCTCACGCTCGGTCAGCGGAGACTCCCCATACGCCAAAGACTCTGCCGCAAGCGCCGGATCCACCACATGCATACCCGCATGAACACGCCGAATGCCCTTCCGCCAGCTGGGATGCGCTCGTATCCTTCACCATAAACCCGCTCGCCCCGGCGGCGAGAGCGCGCCGCAGGTACCCCGGTCTGCCGAAGGTCGTCACAATGAGCGAACGTACCGGATCTCCCGTAAGCGTTACCAGTTTCGCATCTCGAATCGCAGCCGCCACATCAATACCGCTGGAAAGCTCAGAACCGGGCATTTCGATATCGAGAAGCACCACATCCGGGTGATACCGGTTGATCGCCGGAATAACCTCATCACCGCCGCCAACCTGCGCGACCACCTCAATATCGTTCTCAAGTCCCAACAGTGCGGCCAGCGCCTCACGCACAAGCTGCTGGTCATCGGCGAGCATAATCTTAATCATCTGTATCTCCCGAAGGCTCAATCTCGGCGGTATTACCGTCCATACTAACCCGAACCCGCGTACCCCGAACGTCTACTGCCCCAGAACCGGCAGGATGCTCTCGCAGCCAGTGCGCCGGAGCATCCTCAATAACGAGGGTTCCGCCCGCAGACTCCACGCGGCTCTTCATGCCCTTAATGCCGCTTCCAGCAGCGTACTCGGCAGGAATACCCACCCCATTATCAAGAATTTCAAGCCCGGTATTACTCAACCGCACCTCACAGAAACCGGCATGTGAGTGTCGCACAATATTTGTCACAGCCTCACGCAGCACCCACGAAAAAAGCGAAGAATTCACCCCAACCACTGAGAGAGCATGTTCCGCATCGGGCAATTTAGCGGTGATCGACGCCGTCTGCAAGGCACGCGCCGACGCCTGAATTTCACCCGAAAAATCCGGGATGCGCAGCCTCGTGACCGTCGAACGAACCTCCGCCAGCGAAGACCGAGAAAGCTGGGCAATCGCTTCAAGCTCCGCATCGGCACGGTCAGGGTCAGCATGCAGAAGTTTACGCGCCAAATCGGCCTTAAGCGTGATCACGGTCAGAGAATGCCCGAGCACGTCATGTACATCGCGGGCGATGCGCTCGCGCTCGCTGACCATATCAAGTTTCGCTTGGGTTTTGTCGGCGTTTTTACTCAGCTGGATTAGGTAGGAGAACGCCATAATCCCGATCATAGGATTCCCAGCGATAAGGTTAGACGGGATTTATCCGCAAAATTGATAGGAAACCCGTCAGAGAACATATAAATTATCCAGGAAACCGCCGCTATGGCGAAGGCGCCGCGAATCCGCGTGCTGTAGGGAATGTCCTCGGCAAAAGTCCACAGTGCCACAAAATAGATGGTGAACCCGATGAGTACATCTGCTGGTGGAATGGCGGCTATCAGCATTACGCCACATACGGGCACGAGGAGAAGGACCGTCCAGAGAAGCAGCCGCCTGAAATATGATGACGCCGGAAGAATCCAGGGAACCGTATACGCGGCAACATCTGTGATTGAGAAAATGACCAGGCAGATAATGACATACACGGGTTTCCACACCGGAGCGTTAGGCTCTAAAAGGCCGTCGTAGATGTACCCCAGATATACGAGCCAAGGTGCAGAGAATCCCAAGCTAATCCAGTCGATAGCGCGGTTTTCAGGTGTTTTATTGCGGGGTTTTAGCGGTGTCATATGCTCCTCCTGGACTCTAGTATAAAGACGACTTCGTGTAGCGCAGAGGGCGCATCCGGCGGTGTGAATACCGGATGCGCCCAAACCTAGCAGCCGTTGTCGTGAAGACTTAGCGCCGCGTGGTGCGCCGCATAAGGAGCATGGTCGCCAGAATGAACAGCGCGCCCCAGGCTGCGAAGCTAACAACGCCGTACCAGAGTGGTTCGATCATGTTCCAGTCGGGGCCGCTGCCGTTGATAATCGTGAGCCCTTGAGTGAAGGGATAGCGGGAGATTTCGGCGGCACCGTACAGCGGAGTGAACCGGGCGTAGGGCATAAGGTCTTTGGTGAGCGGGGCAAAGAGCGTGCCGAAGAATGAGAACACCACCAGAACGCCGTTGGCAATACCTACTGCGCTTTCGCTGGGTACCAGAAGCCCGATGGCCAGCCCGAAGAACCCGAAGACCATAGCGCATAGTATGCTAAGCGCGGCGCAGGCGATCTGCTGATTCAGCGGCATATCGATTCCGGTAAGGCGGGCAGCAATGTTCACTGCTATGACGGGTACCGCCGCCATAACGAACGCCACACAGCATTTGGAAAACAGATATTTACCGGTATTCATGGGGGTGAGGGCTAGCTGCCTGCCCCATCCGGCCACGTTTTCGACCACGGTCAGGCCGCTGACCGATACGGTGCTGCTGATAGCGCCGTAGAGTGCCATGCCAATCATGACATAGGCGGAGGCGTTACCGTCTGCGACTTTGACCTTTGCGTAGTCCTGCAGGGCCCCGAAGAGCATATAGAGCCCCACCGGCAGGATGATCGTGTAAAACACGGAAGACGGCGACAATACCGACCGGCGAATTTCGTAGAGTGTGTAACGTAGCATGTCTAGGACTCCTTTGTGGCGCTAGATGCGGCTGATTCGGTGTCTGAGGTGAGGAGCATGAAGGATTCGTCCATGGAGGGCTTGACGATTTCAAGGTCACTCACAATCTGTGTGTTGAGCAGAAGCCGCACGAAATCTTCGGCATCCGAGACGTTCAGTCGGTGGCGGTATTTGCCGTTTTCCTGGGTAATTTCGACCTGCTGATGCGGTAGATCGTCAAAGGTGAGGGGCGCATCCGCCAGGAAGCTCACGTGCCGGTACCCGGTAAGGTCACGGATTTCTTCGGACGTGCCATCGGCAATAATGGCGCCGTCACGCATGAGCACAATGCGCTGCGCGAAGTTCTGCGCCTCTTCCAGGTAGTGGGTTGCGAAGATAATGGTTTTGCCGGTTTCGGCGAGCTTATCCATGCGTTCCCAGAAGGTGCGGCGGGCGGTAACATCCATGCCGGTGGTGGGCTCATCCAGAATGAGGATATTAGGGTCATGCATGGTGGCGATAGCAAACCGGATGCGCTGCTGCTGCCCGCCGGAGCATTTGCCGACTTTGCGATGCGCCAGCTCGGTCAGGTCTGCGTCTGGCAAGCACTTCATCAATGTCGATGCGGGTGGGATAGAGCGTGGCGAGCATTTCGAGGGTTTGCCGCACGGTCAGGTCTTTGAGGAGCCCGCCGGTTTGCAGAACGGCCCCAATATCGCCGCGCTGCACCGCCTTTTTAGGGGAGATGCCTTGCACGGTGAGGGTTCCTCGCGCCGGTTCGGTTAGCCCCAGAATCATATCAATGAGAGTGGTTTTGCCCGCCCCGTTTGGGCCGAGCAGGGCTATGATTTCGCCCTTGCTGATGGTGAGGTCGAGATTATCGACGGCAGTGAGGGTGCCGCCTGGAACCCGGAAAACCTGGGTCAGATTCTCTGCCTGAATAACTGTTGTCGTGTTCATGCTTCTAGTACACCAGCTTTAGCCGGGTGCTATAAGTGCGTGCTGTCATGACATACCCATGACAGGTGTCATGGTTTTTTGGATGCGCCGCCTCGGCGGTGTTCTATTTTGCGAGTTATTGTGCATCAGACGGTTATTTAAGCCGCCCGAATGCAAAAATAAACCCGCAAAAAAAACTAGCGGGGGAGGAGCAGGGGTGTATCCGGCGGGGAAGAAGCACGAGACCTCACCCTTCAGCGCAGAGTAACCGCCCGCGCGGTAGAATGTTAATTGTCTGTGCCTGCGCCTGGTATCACTCGGGGTTGTGGGCGAATTATCGTCGTCTTTATGAAGGATTTTCTGTGGCTCTGACTATCGGCATTGTCGGTCTTCCTAACGTGGGCAAGTCCACCCTGTTCAACGCGCTCACCCGCAACACGGTGCTGGCGGCTAACTACCCGTTCGCTACGATTGAGCCGAATATTGGTGTGGTGAACCTGCCGGATGCTCGCCTGAACCGGCTCGCCGAGATTTTCGGGTCTGAGCGTATTCTGCCCGCAACCGTCTCGTTCGTTGATATTGCGGGTATTGTGAAGGGCGCCTCTGAGGGTGAGGGGCTGGGGAATAAGTTCCTGGCTAATATTCGTGAGGCGCACGCGATCGCGCAGGTGGTGCGTGCGTTTGATGACCCGGACGTGATTCACGTGGACGGCAAGGTTGATCCTGCCTCCGACATGGAGACCATTAATACCGAGCTGATTCTGGCGGATTTGCAGACTTTGGAGAACGCGATTCCGCGCCTTGAGAAGGCCGTGAAGATTAAGAAGGGCGACGCCGCCCAGCTGGCAACCTACAAGCAGGCGCAGCAGATTCTTGAGGATGGGAACACGATTTTCTCGCGTGCGGCTGCCGAGAAGCTTGAGATGGCGCATTTGAAGGAGCTGAACCTGCTGACCGCTAAGCCTTTCATCTACGTGTTTAACGCGGATGAGGGCGTGCTCGCTTCTGAGGAGAAGCAGGCAGGAACTGCGTGAGCTGGTGGCCCCGGCGGAGGCTGTTTTCTTGGACGCGAAACTTGAGGCTGACATGGTGGAGCTTTCCGAGGAGGAGGCCCGCGAGATGCTGGAAATGAGCGGTCAGGACGAATCGGGGCTGGATAAGCTGGCTCGCGTGGGCTTCTCAACCCTGGGTTTGCAGACCTACCTGACGGCTGGCCCGAAGGAATCGCGCGCCTGGACGATCTATAAGGGCGACACCGCACCGCAGGCGGCGGGCGTGATCCACTCCGATTTCGAGCGCGGGTTCATCAAGGCCGAGGTTGTTTCCTTCGATGACCTGGATGCGGCAGGCTCCATGAACGAAGCAAAAGCCCGCGGCAAAGTCCGCATGGAAGGCAAAGACTACATCATGGCCGACGGTGATG
>BNJS01000518.1_pt1 | contig 171328 bp, 214 predicted proteins | sample 8540461 | NCBI WGS metagenome assembly BNJS01 (sample SAMD00202454, study PRJDB9452) | human saliva metagenome | isolation source: human saliva | place: Japan
ATAGTAATGTAGCTCATCTAGCTCTAACATCTTCTTCACGTAGGTTTTACGCATGCGATACATTGTTGGTAAGTGTAGTATGTACTGTCATCTCAAATCCAAGTTATCATATACGCTAACTGGAACGTTATCTGAGAACATCGCAGCTTGACGGGATGATTGGTGAGTGTCTTACCTTCGCATCAATCGAGGCAGCCTTTCACTGTTGTCAGCCTCATAAAGTAGGTGCGCGTGTTGATATGCCTTGTTTGCACATCTTGTATAGAGATTGGAAAGGAATTGCTTACAAGTTCGCGGTCATCGCTGCTTGCAGAATATAACTTCGAGCCATTTGCTGCATGACTCACTACCTTCTGCATCCTTGATCGTATCAAATACCATATCACGTCCATTAACGCTTCCTTGTTCTTCCTGGTGCAGAGAACACCTGCCACAAGGCAGATAATAGCTTCTCTTCCCGCAGCACGTTTCTAATGTATATGCGCCTTATTTCGTACAAGATTCTAGCATGAAATGCAAAGTCCTTCAGGATGGATCTGCTAATAAATCCTTTAGAAACTTTCTTCTTCATCATTTCCAAGAATCTCCTGGTTGTGCAAATGAAGTAGCACTCACCACTTCAACATATCTTACCATACGCCTTGGAATACATACCTTTGTGCATCAGTCGCTCTTGTGTCTTCAAGCATGACGCAACATTGCATATGTAAATACATTGTTTAATCGCCTTATCTCAATTCATCCGATACCTGTAAAATACGTCAAATGGCTCTCACGTATTGTTTAGCTTTCCTTGAAAAGGATGCAGCTTGGAAATGAGCGCATCTAGCTTTGTGACGCTTCATTCCAAGCCTCCCACTCATTTTCGAAATAATGTTGATAGGTCCCATGTGTATTGTTGTTCAGTCGATTACGTTCTTTAATTCGTCACAATATCACCTCAGCTGTCTGTGGCCGCACGCCAATGTGGACACATTTGCATATTTGATTGATTAATTCTTTGTGCAGCATGGAACCTTGCTGCCACGATATATTGGTGTAAAGACCATAGTTTAGATAAACATTCCTTTGTTAACTGGTGATCTTCAAAGAAATGAATCATTTCGAAGACAGATATACGTCTCGTATCACTGCTCTGTTTGTCCTGAGTCATCGTTGAATACACATCCTCTTTCAACGACCTCGCAAAGAGATCACGTAGCTCTCATATGGCACATACCAGCATGATAAATACATAATCGTTGTTGCTGGTGAGTTTAATTCTGTTTCCAATACATCAAATTCACTTTGTGCAAACGCGCTATCAATACTTCATAGACCGCAGGATTTGTTGTATTGCCAACGGTATTGATATGTGCTACAATCTCTAGTCTACCAAACTCTCAATGACTCTATCATGAGTTCTTTCAGTGTTTCATCTCTGATCGTGCCATCCATAATATTGCGGTTACCCAGTGCTCTTATTCGCATATGATGATGGTCGGGATAGAAACCATGGTAACTGTAGATAATCACTCTACCTTTCGGATGGTTTCTACTTTGATACTCATTGTACTGAGCATCACTTCATCATGCATGCTTTTATCTGAAGTACGCTTATCCAATTGTAAACCTTACGCGCCATACATCTGGCACAATCACTAGGTTTGTATGCCGTAAAGTCATTATCTGCTGTTCGATTTTACTATTTGCGTGATTTTGTGAAATGGATGATCAGCAGTGTCATGCAATTGAGTTTATCATCCAGGCTTCAAGCGGCCGGTGGCCTGCTTGAATGCTTGAATCTACTGGGCCATCCTCTTCTCAAAACAGTATGATATCTTCCAGACAAGTAAGATAGGCAGGTGTAACTTTGTCGTCGTCGAAGCTACCCTTTGCCTACGCAGCGGTCTGAACCGCTATATATCTCTATCTGGTGCTGTAAACGCATCCAGTACTCTTGCAGTGACGCTGTTTGTCTTTCCACTGTGATAATCGCATGTATCGCAGTATCTTCTAACTGTGTGAGTAACGATATATATCATCTGGTTCCTATGAGCCCATATTGTATGAGTTGCTGTATCATCTGGTCTCAAACGACGACATTCGCATCTCTAAACGCATCATATTCTCCATTAGTTAGTATAACACTCATAAATTTATCTACGAGAGTCTCAAACTTTGGTATACTCTTCGCTGGAGGAAAATCAGTTGATGAAAACAAGCTTTTGATTCTATAGAACTATATTTAAATCTCACAACGCGATAAAATTTTAAGCGTATCAGCCAATTTATGGGTAAATTGTACATGGAATTTGGCGTGTAAGATGTTTGAAGATTATCACGCTGCTCGTGTCTTGCAGGTTATGATCTGATCAACATGGTAAAGCTTCTTGCACAGAACTACCGTGACCAAGTAGAAACCTTGATCTGTATCAATGCGAATAACATTGAGGCACCCAAAGCACGCGCGTGTAAGGACTCTAGCGTCTCTTATGACCAAAAGAGGCTTTCCGTCTCGTAGACGCTTTCCGTGCATTTAGTAAATTTTCTACTTTGGTTCTGCCGTTATGCACAACATGAAACACCAGCCTGCAGCTGATAACTTCCGTCATCAACTCAGCAAGAAATGGAATCACCTCCTATGTCCACTATCCAATCAAGTGGGATATCCAACAGATATCGATTATATTGCTTTCTCCAGAAGGTCTTTGGACAAACGAGTATGTTAAGACATCTCGTAGCTGTGAGTGTCGTTACTGCTCCAGGTCGGAGTTTCTGGAAGAACTCGCAACATGTATCTCTCAGCTTTATCACGATCAACTTCATGGCATAAAGAGTCCGGTTATGCAAAGTTTCGAAACCTTTCCAGTTTGGACCTCTCCTGCATACCATCATCCAATGAAGTCTTGCGTCGCGAAAAGCGGCGACTGCTCTGACCTGTAATGACGTCAATATGATTGGACCCATCTCATCTAGGAGAAGCTTATAGCAAACTGTGTTAAACCATAACCGTGATAGTATGTCCGCAATGTTGAATCCTGCGACCGAACGTGCGGATGAAAATCTCCATACGCTTCCCCCTACAGATGGGCAAAATTGTAAACATGGTAGGCTTTCTGCTTATCCATGCGGCTATGGATGCAAGGATTTCTCTCAACGAAAGAAAATCATCCGACGTTTGATTACTATCAAGCTCTTGTTGATTTTAAAGATGAAAGAGATTCACTGCTTCCGCAGTTAGAAAAGATTGAACTATTAATGAATGATTGTGCGTACTCATTTCTGACATCCAAATGGAAGGTGGCCATCATCGCTAGAGAGAAAAGCTGAGAAAGACAGAGTGCACCTGCCCTTGCGTTAGAAATTACCAAACGGTGAAATCGTTACACTGGTAAGCATCATCTCTACTTTGGTCCATCTCCACTTGCAGTGATTATCAACGCTATCAAGAAAGCTATAGTGGCTATTTCAAAACCTACGTACATTTGATTGGAGCCTGAGTACGTTACCAGTTCAAAACCTCAAAATCAATCCCTTGAGGCAACCATAATCCCACGCTTGCATTCAGATGATGCTGATTGCACTTGGTGCTAGTGCAATGACAATACAGGATGCTGATCTTGCAGTGAAACGTCAACTTGCCAACCTAAAAAGGTAGTAGAGGCTCACTCCACTGTCATCTGACGCAGTTAGAGCAATACGTAAACTTGCATCAATGTCACATTTGATCGAGTCACTGCAAACTACAGCTATACCACAAGAAATAGTGAATACCAGATGCAAAACAAAGGTTTCGGCTCTCGTCATTCACCAAAATGTTATGATTTTTGAGAGAACGGATGTCGTTTATGTGACTGTTTATCAACTTTTATACTACGGCGATATATGCTTACTTTCTAGGCTGGATACTAGAAGTCCGCCTTTCGGCGCCATCGTCAGGAAAAGTTATTGCAACCACGGATTCTTAAATGGACCATCTGTCCCTACTCTATGGTGTCGTAGCACTGGGATGATCTATGTTACTTAATTCGACCGTAATACGCATTCTGAGATTCAACACATCCGACTCCTCATGTCGGTAACATTGATATTGTTTCGTAGCACCAATCGAGTACTTTGGTGGTTGGATTTTTAGACCAGATCTTTCATGCACGTTGGTGGGATGATCGTGCGCATGCCTTTTAACATCACTGTAGTTATGTATATTTGATTTTCTCTCTTGCATGTATCAGCTGCGTTGTGGCGATTGGCTTTATACCCATATGATTATCGACTTTGTCAAACAATGCGCCAAAATTACAAATCGGATGCTTTAAGCTGCTCACCCATTTTACTGGTCTAACTTAATGGACATGGTGATCTCTGTTTCGTCATGATTGATGTAAATGAAAAACTTGCTCAGATTGATACACTCCAGCAAAATCACCACGTATCTGTCAGCGATGAGTGAACGACAGAGCGTATTGGCGGCGGCGCTATGGAAACTGCCTCAAAAGTCAGCGACGCAGGCATGTACAAGCCAGTGCTGCAGAACTCAAAAGAGAATGTGTAAACTGTCAAAAGATACTGCAGTCCAGTTAAAGATGAACAAATGTCGCAGATGCAAACAAAAAGATCACTAGTCTGAAAAGAAACACTTACTTCAGATACATTCAATGTCTAACAAAGCGTTTGATTGATGCCTTTCCCTGAAACTCGATTCCCTATTCCTATCTCGCGATACTTTGGAAGATATCAAACGTATGGCCCATCGATGCAAAACGCAAAAGTAGTCGCTATGACTACTCATATATAAAAAGGAACTTTGTATCAAGTTCCTAATCAACTACTGTAATATTTCTTCTTTTGAAGACTGCGTTTGACATAACTCGAAAGTAATAAATGATAAAAGATAGTACTTGTGACCACCCAAGTAATTGGATAAATACGCAAGGATTCAAAGACACTGGATGATGGTACAAATAGGATATACACAATACGTAGTACACCAATACCCATCATGGTAATAATCATTGGATAAATAACATCACCACAAGCACGTGTTGCAGCGACATAAATCTCTAGGAATACAAAGACTGGCCAGAATACACATAACTGACGAATCATCTGTACGCAGATATCGATTACTTCCGTATCTTGTGTAAATAAACTACAGATATAATCCCCATGGAAGTATAGGAGTGTAGTAATAATCAATGAACCAACTGTATAGATACCTATTGCATTCCATACACCCTGCTTCATTCTCTTAATCTTACCTGCACCAAAATTTTGTCCAATAAATGTTAGTGTTGCAGTACCAAGTGCACCAGAGTAATTCCAGAATAGCGCATCAATCTTACCAAAGGCAGTATACGCAGCGACAGTATTCGTTCCATAACTATTGACAGTTGCTTGTACAAAGAGATTGGCAAAACTGTATAACGCACCTTGGATACCATTTGGTAAACCAATCAGTAGTATCTGCTTTAAGATTTGCATATCACATTTTAAATTACGAATATTGAAGTAATATGCACTATCTTCCGCTGCCAAGATATACAGTGTTAATGTACCACTTACAACCTGCGATACAACAGTCGCAATCGCTACACCTGCCACATCCCAGTGGAAGAAAACTACAAATAATACATCTAATACGATATTTGTAATACATGCGGCCACCAAGAAGTATAACGGTCGCTTGGAGTCACCAACCGCACGTAAGATACCAGCTCCAGTGTTATAGATCATCGTTGGAATCATACCCAACATATAGATACGCATATACAGTACAGAATAATCCATGATATCTGCAGGTACATTCAATGTATTCATCGCCCATGGCGTAAAGACAATGCCAATCACCGTAAAGATTGCACCGATAAATACACTAGAACTCATCGCTGTCTGTACAGCCTTCTTAACAGAAGAATAATCATTACTGCCGTACGCTTGCGCAATAACAACTGTCGCACCACTCGATAAGCCTACGATTACATTGACAAGCAATCCTATTACAACACCAGTAGATCCACCTACTGCCGCTAGAGCTTCTTTACCAACATAGTTACCTACAACCATCGCATCAGCTGTGTTATAGAGCTGTTGAAAGATAGAACCGAACATAATCGGGACAAAAAACAGTAAAATTTCTTTCCAAATAATTCCATTCAACATGTCAGTTTGTCTTTGTTTAAACATCTTCAGTTCTCCTTTCGCAATGTAGAAAAGTATATCAGAAAATAAAGAAAAAGTGATGAACAAATATCTCATTCATCACAAAAAATTAATATTTGTAACTCAATTGATACAAACATCGAATTATTTTAAGCCTACTGGTTCTTCACCATGTAGTTTTCCTTCAAGGAAATGCTTACGACATAAGGCAATATAATCATCATTTGCGCCTAATAATACCTGTGTGCCAACACGTACAATCCCGTGTTCGTTAAAACGCGCATTACATGTTGCTTTCTTACCGCACCAACATACTGTCTTTACTTCATGTAGTTCATCCGCAATCGCAAGTAAACGTTCACTTCCTTCAAAATAAATTTAACTGAAAGTCAGAACGTAACCCATAGCATAATACTGGTACTTTTAAATCATCAACGATATGTGCTAAGAAGTCGATTTGTTCACGTTTTGCAAACTGTATTTCATCTACGATAATTGCATCGTATGTGCGTAACTCATCTTCATTCATCACGCAAATATCAGTCAACAATACACATTCTCTTTCTAAACCAGATACGAGACCATATGATATTCTTTCCATCACGTGTATCAACTGTTTTGCTAATATAGTCTTCGACCACGCTCACGATAGTTATAATCAGCCATTAGTGCATTCGCTGTCTTTGAGCTTCCCATCGCTCCGTAATAAAAATATAGTTTTGCCATACTCTCCTATGAATGTGTTAATTGTTCTTCAATCTCATGATTGATAAAAGTAATACGTCCAAATAATTCTCTTGCGGACATACGCTTGGCACCTTGTGCAAAGATTGCATTTTGAATCAATCCATCAGAACTTGCGACAGTAATATCATAGTCTTTCTGATGATCTGCCACAAAAGCGTTCAATATACGCATCTGCAGTTAAATTACTGGATGTGTACACAACTTCCATGTCCTTACGTGAATATATTGTACCAAGATTATCTTTGACTTTATAGCCATCAAATACGACAATCATCTTTTCTCCTGTGAAAGCTTGATAGTTAAATAAAATGTCCAATAATTTTTCACGTGAGATTGCTAATTCTTCCTCTTTATAATCTTTAAACACGTCCCAACTAAATATCATGTTATAGCCATCTACCACAAGGTAAGCTGGTAAGTGTTTGATAGCTTTTGGTTTTTCTTCCATAGGTTTCTTTTTGATAGGATTGCTTTGTTTATTAAAGTTGCGATTGTTAGAAGTTGAACGTTCGAAAATACGTTTCAATTCATCCTCTTCAATTCGATATGTACGATGCTCAGCTAAAGTAGATTCTACCTTATCCTCTACGATATCCATGTATTCATCTGCTTTATCCCAAGTCACTGTAAAGCCACTACCGTTTGCACAGAATACAGAAGATGAAGGATTACGCATATCCATCTCAGGATCATAACCAATTTGAGTAACAATCTTCATCTATATCTTGACACACATCATAACCATCAGGTTGGAAGGAGAATCTTCCTTGTCCTTTGCTATAGGCATTTACTTCGTTTTGATAGTGGGCAAGTAAACGAATACAACCTCGACCTACGATAATACTACGATTATCTCCACTATCCTGTATTTCAAACTGTGCCTTTTTACTTTCTAAATCAAATAGTGCTTTTGATAAAGATTCATTTGGTACAGTCAATTCAAACCGTACATACGGCTCTAATAGTATTGATGATGTTTTCATCAGTGCTTGTCGTACTGCACGTGAAGCAGCCTGTCTAAAGTCTCCACCTTCAGTATGTTTTAAATGACCTTTTCCAGCGATTAAAGTAATCTTTACATCCGTCAATTCACTACCAGTTAGTACCCCACGATGTTTCTTTGTGCGTAGCGCACTCAGTATTGCATTTTGCCAGTTAAAGGATAATTGATCAGAACCCGTTTCATTGGCAATCACAATTCCCTTTCCTCTTTCAAGAGGATCTAGTCTAACTTGTACTTCAGCGTAATGGCGTAATGGTTCAAAGTGGCCTGCACCCTTTACAGTTTCTCCAATCGTTTCACGATAAAGTATCCTACCTGTACTGAAGCCTACTGAAACTCCACAACGATTAAGGATTCTCTTCTGCAAGACTTCCATCTGCATTTCACCCATGATATGTACATCAATCTGCCCAGTTTCACTTTGGATATCCATTTCAAGTGCTGGATCTTCATCACTAATTTCACGACATGTCGTCGTAAGTGCAAGTAAATCTGTACCCTTAGGATAAACCAAACGATAATCCATATATGCATTTAACATTGGTTGTTTTTGTGTCTCTTCAAAGCCTAAACCATCTCCTGCTTCGAAATGTTCAAGGCCCTTTAATGCCACGACCATGCCAGGATATGCTTCCTCTAGCATGCTAAACTTTGAGCCATGATAAAGGCGAATCTGATCTACCTTTTCATCCTCATCAAGTCTTTGCTTGGCATGCAATATACCACCCGTAATCTTTACATGTGTTAAACGTGTATGATTTTCTGCCATGGTAATCTTATAAACTCTTGCTCCAAACTCGTCAGGATAATTTCTATCAACTGAAAATTGTGAAATTCCCTCTAACAATGCATCAATACCTTGCACCTTTAATGCAGAACCAAAGAACACCGGAAAGAAACTACGATGATAGAAACCCTCTACAATTTCTTCCGACGTCAAAGAACCCTTGCTTTCATACTGCTCTAAGAGCACATCACTAGAAAAGCAAATTTCTTCCATCTTATCTTCGTTTAACCAATTGATACAGTTACCGGATAGTTTAGCATGAATATCCTCAAGTAACTTTTCTTGTAAATAACTAATATCCATCTTGTTAACAAAGACTAAAGTAGGTACATGATAATACTCTAAACACTTCCATATTGTTTCGCTATGTGCCTGAACACCATCTTGTCCATTAATCAATACAATCGCAATATCTAAAACGGACTAAGTTCTTTCCATCTCAGATGAAAAATCCGCATGTCCTGGTGTATCAATGATATATACTTCGATATCTTTATAAACAAAGTGAGCCTCTTTAGAATAGATTGTAATCCCACGATTTCTTTCTTGTTCATCAAAATCAAAAAAAGAATCGCGATGATCCACTCTTCCTAATGCACCAATCGCACCTGTTTGATAAAGGATACTCTCTATTAATGTCGTCTTACCCGCATCTACATGTGCTAGGATACCGATAACTGTTCTTTTTATTTGACCCATGCTTGTATTATACCAGTTTGAAATACGCATAGAAAACCTAAATCTGCACGAATTCTCTTTTTCAAGTATAATGATAAAAATGGAGGTATCCTATGCAGCACTATGATAATTTATTAAACCTTAGTTGTGATACAACAATCGCAACTGAAAAAGACGGCTATTACGCCTTCAAAGAAACGGTATTCTATGGTCGAAAAAGGTGGTATGCCAGGAGATAAAGGAACCATCAACGGCTCAAGAAGTCATCGATCTAAAATGGGAAAACGACATCCTCTATCACAAAGTAGATGGTACGTTACAGAAACCCTATTCACATGGAAGTTGATAAAGAAACACGTATCATTAATACTACTGTACAGAGTGCATATCATCTACTAGATGGCTATTATGGCAAGATGGGACTCTATATCGTTGCGATTGGTGTGACTTCACCAGAAAATCAATGGTATGAAGTTAACAGCAAAGACCTAGATGAAAAACATCTAGAAGAAGTACAAAACTTCATGAATGATACCCTACTACAAGATATTCCAGCAGAATTTACATACTACAAAGGCAGTGAATATCCAAACCCTAAATATGCAAATCATGATGAAGTACGTGTTGTAACATTCGGTAATATCGACTCTCAACCATGTGGAACACCCCACGTCAATAATGTAAATCAAATTGGTAGTTTTATTATCCTAGGTAGTGAAAAGACATCACGTGGTACACGTATCTATACAACCGTTAGTTGGGCAACAAACATTAAATTAAAGAAATACTATAATCTAATTCAAGAATTGCGTAAAATGCTAAACGGAAAAAGAAGATGACATTCTAGAAAATGTCCAGACTTTACGCAATACAAATAAAACCTATAAAAAACAAGTTGAAGAACTTCAAAAAGAACTAACAACCTATAAAGTAAAAGAGATTCTTCAAATGGAAGATACCGTACTAGTAGATGTTGTGGACGCGAGTCAATTACGTACCGTATCACAAGCTCTACTAAATGAAAGTATCTTCACAAAAATCTTGATTACAACTTCTGAAGAAATAACTGATTTCTCAATCATTTCACCAGAAGGAAAAGCAAGAGATATCTACGCAGCTATACAAGAATCATTAGAAGCTAGCGGTGGTGGCTCACCAAAGATAGTCACCGCACGCTCTTCTAAGCCAATACAAGAAATTATCGAACTACTTCAAAAATCTATATAAAGCATACAAAAAGAGAAGTTAGAATGTATAACTTCTCTTTTGCATTTATTTTTCTAATGATGCAACAATCGCATCAGCTAGCTTTCTCAATCTTCAGCTAAGCTATCTTCCTTTACTGCAGACTTTACAGTAACCTTTGGTCTCCAGAATCACTGTATTCTTCCAAGTGGAAATTTGCTTTTCCATAAGTAGCTTTTGCAGTTGGAACCCAGAACCATTTTCAATTAATCCAACTGTACGATTTGCTAGACTATGATTCTTAATTTCAGACAATAAGTGTTGTACTGTATCAAATACTTCAGCGTTATAAGAAGCAGCCGCAAATACTAATGTTGAATACTGGAACGCAGTCGATAACATAATGGATAAATCTGTCTTAGATGTATCAAATACCTTTACATTCTTAACACCCTTTTCCGCCAGCTTCATCGCGAGGATATCCGCCGCGTTAGCTGTATTGTTATAGACAGAACCGTAGAATATCGCAACCGAGTTTACTTCATAACTATAAGAAGTCCACTTTTCATAAAGACTGATAATCTTATCAAAATCCTTACGCCAAATATGTGCATGTAAAGGACAGATCATTTTAATCTCTAGATTACTAACTTTCTTTAATACTGCAGATGCCTGCATGCCATACTTACCAACGATAGAAGTATAATAACGTCTACTTTCATCCTTCCAGTCATGTTCCCAATCAACTTCATCCGCAAATACATTACCGCTCATTGCACCAAAGCTACCAAATACATCTGCGCTAAATAATATTTTCGCAGTTTCATCATAAGTTACAATTACTTCTGGCCAATGTACCATTGGGGCAGTCATAAATTTTAAGTTATGCTTACCAAGGCTCAAATATGTCATTTTTCTTTTACAACGATGGAACGACTATCTGTTTCAAAACGGTAGAACTGATTCATCATTCTGAAAGCTTGCAAAGAACCAATTAATTTCATATTTGGATACATTTGAACAAGCTGTGGAATAATCGCACAATGGTCAGGTTCCATATGGTTAACAATCATATAGTCTAAGGTTCTACCCTGTAAAGCATATTCCAAGTTATCAAAGAATTGTTGCGCTACATTATAATCAATTCCATCTACTAAGCATGTCTTTTCATCTAGAATTAAGTAGTTATTGTATGACATTCCTGCAGGAACACTATACGTATTTTCGAACTTTTCAAGGCGTCTATCAGAGGCACCTAACCAATAAATATCATCATGAATCTTTCTAACGTTATACATATATTTTTCTCCCGTCCATTAGTATATAACTTTTCCATAGAAAATTGTGAAAAATACTATCTCATAAAAAAGGTACAGATTACTCTGTACCTAGCTTATTTCAAGCGAAATCCTGCGATACCAAAGGCTCCAGGTCCACCATGTGTAGTAATAACACCACCACACTGTGACCAACGAACCTTTTCAACACCCTGGTTATGAAGATATTCTTCTACTTCTGTTTTCATTCCTTCTTCAAAACCAACTGTAGTACAGCACCATACTTCATCTTTTGCGATAGCGTTATTAACAAGGAAGTCATCCATCATCTTATAGATGACACGATTCATCATACCACGATAATTCTTACCAGCAACTAGACGTCCATCCTTTGCCTCAATGCATGGATGTAAGAGTAATACACCTGCAAATAAAGCCTTTTGCATTGCTGACTCTTCCACCAGCAACCAAGAACGCTAATGTCTTAGGAATAAATGACATATGACCTCTAGCAATTAAATCATTAGCAGCACGTACTGCCTCATCAATACCCCATTCAGGATGTTCACGTAATAATTCAGCCATACGAACTAATACTTGACCCTGTCCGATAGAATATAACTTTGTATCGATTGCTGTGATGTAATCACGATTCTCCATTGCAATCTGAGCACAACCATACGCACAAGTTGTTACAGAAGAATATGCAAGATATAAGATATGCGCTTCTGGATGATCAGCATGAATACGATCAAAAATGTAATCAAAGTCTACGATTGTAGAACCACTCGTCTTTGGAATCTTTAAATTCTTCTCAAAATAATCAATGATATTCGATGCCGGGAAAGTACCATCATCTTTTGTTTCACCATCAAAAGTAACGTGCATTGGTACAATATAAATACCCTCTTTTTCAGCTATCTCCTTTGGAATATCTGCGCCTGATTCGGCTACTAGTACAACTTTCATTAAGCCGTTCTCCTTTATTAACCATATATATCATACCAAACAATCCATATAGAGTGTATTGATATGAAATCATTTAGTTATATTTCATCGTAGATTTTGCGTCACTCAACATTGACTCTAGACGGTTTAATTCGTCCTCGAGCATTTGTTTCCCTGCATCTGTGATAAGATACCATTTCTTACGATTTTCTTCTCTAGTCTTTTTAATAATTTCGTTATCCTCAAACTTTTGCAATATCGCATACAAAGTACCTGGTCCAATGGAAACTCTACCATTTGAGATTACACTTACCATAGCCATGATATCAATACCACATACTTCTTTCTGCAAGCATAGGAGAATATAGAACATCGGTTCTGTTAATGTTTGAAACTGTGCACGTGCCATATCATTTCACTATCTTTCCGATAACTGTATCTATCTGTTGTTGAGTTAACTCTTGTGAATACCTAAGTTCAATCAACTCATTTTCACAGTCAACAACATACACATAGTCATCAAATTCCTTATAAACAATCGCTGATTTTTGTTTCCAAAGTTCGTTGATATCTGTTGCCTTCATACCTGAAGATAAGTATAAATATTGTTTATGAATCAACCAAGGAGAAGATGAATGATAAATCGTATACGATAGAACTTCTTGTGCTTCATCTCCTTGTGCGATTATGTACTCCGTCCATTCCACAAATAGACCCTTCTGCTCTATAAAATCTCCATGTGTAATCGTTTGATTATCGACATCAATATCAACAAGTTGTAATGGAAAATCATCTGTTGATGCTGCCTTAAGATTAGCCTGCTTCTGTCCATAAAATACCATCATGATTACATAGAATATAAACATCGTAATTCCCATAATCGCCATATAACCAGATGAGCCCATATCTTCCTACAAAAAGAATTTTTGCAAAGCAGAAAAACACACAATACACAACACCAATCAATGGACTTATCAAAAGGCCACAATAAGATTTTTAAAAATAGAGTAGAAATAACAATCGTAAAATACGAAATAAAAAATGATCTTGGTTGAAAATACATTTGTTTTTATTTGGATTCCCTAAATATAATTCACCTGTACTTTCATATTTACTACGCAATAATTGATATATTTTCTTATCGTGAAAGTACAGAAAAATGGTGAAAGTATGAAAAAGAAACCAACTGAGTTCAATTGTAAGATTTCTGTATTCAGTAGTTCAAAAATATTAGGATTAAGTAAAACTGAGTTAATAATATAAATCAACAAAGGTAATACTATTCGAGCAAATTTTAAATCATATTTCCTACCGCAAACGCATTATCAAGTTTTTCTTCTTTTTGTTGCGATATCTACAGCATCTTCTTTCACTTTATAGAAAATAATCCAGCGCTGATAGGCGTCAATATATTGCCATCCAGCCTCTTTACAATAACCCAAAAAGTCCTCAGAATTTGGATTTAAACCTTGATCTTCCTCTTGTTGCTCGTTAAAGACATACGCATCATACGTAATATCTTTTGGTTCTCCTTTTTCAAATTTTAGTCCAAACCCAAATCCTTTAAAATGGTATCCCTGTAATGACATTTCATGAAGATAACTAGCAAAAACATCTGATTCAAAATAATTATAATAGACAAACTTATGAATCATATTCCCTCCACTAATATCGAGTATCGATATTCATCTACCCAAAATATAATATCGAGTATCGATATTGTCAAGTAAAATAAAATCACCCCTAAGCAGAGATGATTTCATCTAATGTAATATCATGTGATTCAACATCTATTTGATCAACTTCTTGTTCCTGAAATGCAACACCAATTTTATTTATACAATTACTAAGAACTGAATCATAATATCCTTTTCCATATCCTGTACGATGATTCTTTGAGTCGTAGCTACTTAATGGAACAATCATCATGTCTATCCTTTGAACTAGAATCATTTCCGTTACATTTGGTTCTAATAAGCCAAATGGTGCTGGTACTAAGTCATGATTGGATTTAATTTTATAAAATTGCAAAGTATTTTCCACTACTTTTGGAACACATACTGTAATATTGTTCGCAAAACAATATTCAAGAATTTCCGATGTATCTAATTCATCTTTGACAGAAACGTAACATCCTACAATCATGCCTGCATGTATCCTTGAAATCACTTCTTGACATGCCGTATGACTTTTCTTACTACGTCCTTCAAAGATAATAAAGCACGTGCTTGTAATCCTTTCGCACGTGCAATCTTTTTATCCAACGGAGCCACTCATATCCAGTTTCATCAACTGGTTCAATTCTACTGCGTATTCCATCGGTAATTCTCTCGTAAACGGCTCTAGGAATCCCATGACAATCATTTCTGTTGCTTGTTCTTCGCTTAAACCACGTGACATCAAATAGAATAATTGGTCTTCAGAAATCTTGGAAACCTTCGCTTCGTGTTCGATTGTAGAAGAGTTATTCATATTTGAGTTTGTAGGAATCGTATCACTCTTAGAGATATTGTCTAAAATCAATGTATCACATTCAATATGAGCCTTAGAGTTTCTCGCAGCTGGTGTAAAGTGTACTTCATCACGGAAGTTTGTTACACCACCATTACGTGATACTGACTTAGAAATAATAGAGGAACGTGTATTAGGAGCAGCGTGAATCATCTTAGAACCAGTATCCTGGAACTGCCCCTTTGAACCTACACCAATTGAGATACAAAGACCAGTTGCACCTTCACCTGCAAGAATGCATGATGGATACTTCATAGAGATTCTAGAACCGATATTACCATCGATCCATTCCATTGTTCCACCTGCATCAACTCTTGCACGCTTTGTTACTAAGTTTAAGATATTACCTGACCAGTTTTGTACAGATGAATAACGACACTTCGCATTCTTACCTACATACACTTCAACAACTGCCGCATGTAAAGAGTCCTTGGAGTATTGTGGTGCTGTACAACCTTCTACATAGGAACATTCAGCCATCATCAACGATGATGATTGTTCTCTCAAACTGTCCCATAGATTCAGAGTTGATACGGAAATAGGACTGTAATGGTTTTTCTAACTTAACACCCTTAGGTACATAGATAAAACTACCACCAGACCATACTGCACTATTTAATGCAGATAGCTTGTTATCACCAGCACTTACAATCTTCCCAAAGTATTGCTTAAAAATCTCTGGATGTTCCTTTAATGCGGAGTCAATATCCAAGAAGATAACACCCTTCTCTTCAACTTCCTTAAGCATATTGTGATATACAGCTTCTGATTCATATTGTGTAGTGACACCTGCCAAGAACTTACGTTCTGCTTCAGGAATCCCTAATTTTTCAAATGTATTCTTTACTTCTTCAGGAACTTCTTCCCAACTCTTTTCTGTTTCTTGAGAGACCTTACGATAGTATGTAAAATCTTGGAAATCAATTTCACTTAAATCTGGTCCCCACTTTGGCATAGGCTTTTTCATAAAGATGTTATAAGCCTCTACACGCTTTTCAGTCATCCATTCAGGTTCATGCTTGTATGCTGAAATCTGTCTTACAACTTCTTCTGAAATACCTTTACCAGTATCTATGATGGACTTAACGTCATCATGGAAACCATATTTTATAATCATCCTGGGAAGAAAGAACTGCTTCATCTTCTGAAGTTAGCTTGAACTGTTCGCTCATTTCTTGCCCTCACTTTCATCAATCATTTGTTCAATCGCATCCCAACCAATAGTTGCACATTTAATACGATTTGCTTGTTTATAAACATTCTTCAACGCAACTGCTTCTTGTAAAAGTTCTGGATCGTATGGCTGCTCGTTAATCATCGCAAAATAATTCTGAATGATTACACGTGCCTCTTCCAATGTCTTTTTCCCTTTAACAAGTCAGTCATCATCGAAGTACTCGCTGTTGAAATTGTACAAGCAACACCTTCAAAGCGAATATCCTGAATTACACCATCCTTGATATCAGACTGCACCGTAATATCGTCAATACAGCTATCCGAAGCCATATGAACAGATAAGTAACGATCGTCTTTTACCAATTTATGATTATGTGGATATTGATAATGATCCATGATTAACTCACGGAGTATCTGTGGATCATTAATAAACTTTCTACTTCACTCATTGTTTGTACTCCTTTAGAAGAAGATGCCTACTGCATTTTCTAAACTAATGTTTTTCGCAACCTCAATAAAACGATCTACTTCTTCTTTTGTATTGTAAAAATATAGCGATGCACGAATTGTTTGATCCGTACCAATTACTTCATGTAACACCTTAGCACAGTGATTACCAGAACGTACCGCAATATGATTCGCACCTAAGTAACCTGCCGCATCCTGTGCAAATACTCCTTTAGCATTAAATGTGATAGGTCCAGAAGTATTATTTGGGTTATAGAATTCGATGTTGTCTAATTCCTTTAACTTTTCTGCAAAGTATGCACGTAGTTCTTTTTCATATGCACTGATATTTTCCATACCAATGGACATTAGATATTCTGCTGCAGCACCTAAACCGATAACACCTTCAATGTTTGGTGTGCCCGCTTCAAACTTAATAGGTGCATTCTTTAAAATGACATCTGCATCTGAAGTAAAGCGTGCATTCATACCACCACCGAGTAGTAATGGCTCCATACGGTCTAGTAATTCATACTTACCGTAAAGAACACCGACACCATCAGGTCCACACATCTTATGTGATGAAAAACCCAAGAAATCAATATCAAGTGCTTTAACATCGATTGGATGATGAGGAATACTCTGCGCCCCATCCACAACCATTAACGCACCTACTTCATGCGCGAGCGTTGTCATCTCTTGGATTGGTTGTAAAGCACCCATTACATTCGTAACATGTGCTAAAGTAACAACCTTAACCTGAGAGTTTAACAACTTCTTATATTCATCCATAATAACCACACCATGGTTATCTACTGGAATATATTGAATCTCTATACCAAGTTCTTTTTCTAAACGATACCAAGGTAAAAGATTACTAGCATGTTCATTGAGTGTTGTAAGAATCACATCACCCTTTTTTAACCAACCCTTACCTAGACCATAGGCAATCTGGTTTAATGTCGCTGTAATATTTGCAGTGAATGCGACTTCACGAGGTTGGCAATTGATAAATCTAGCAATAATCTTACGTGTATTATCATATGCACGATCTGCTTTGATAGCTGTCTCATAATCACCACGTTCTACATTCGATGTAAAATGGCAGTAGAAATTACAGATTGCATCAATTACAGCCTTTGGTTTATATGTTGTCGCACCATTATCTAAATAGATTAACTCCGGATGATTTACTATCATCGGAAAATCTTGACGAATCTTTTCTACATCAATCATAAGTTCGCTAGCTTCGCCTCCATTTCTGCACGAAGCTCCTGTTGAAGAGTTTCATTACTTAAAAATTGTGTAATTGGATACATGTAACCAGAACTAATCAATGATGTACATTGACGTTGATCTAAACCACGTGATTGTAGATAGTACAACTGTTCACGGTCAATTCTACCAATTGTTAAAGCATGGCTAGCCTGAACATCATTTTCATCAATCAATAGTTCAGGAATCACAGTGGAACTTTGTCCATCATCAAAGCACATTACACGTGACTTCTGATGACTTTCTGAACGAGAAGCACCTTTTACAATCTTACCAATCGCATCAATAAATAACTTACCACCCTTTAATACAACAGCGAAGTTATCAATATTCGCTAATGTATGTTGAGCAAAGTTGACAACATTCTGTTTGTAATTCTTATCAGATGCTACTAGTGATGAAGAAACTAAATGACCATACGCACCAGGCTCTCTTAAAGCCATGTATGTATTACGCTTCACTGGGTATGGATTCACTTCACAATGAGCAACCTCAACATTTGCATTACGCAATACTTCATGTGATCTCATCAATCTCGATCATATGTTCATTGTCATTCCAGAACAGATATTTAACTTGTGCATCAGCGTAAGCAAATGTACGAATACGTAATTTACCGCAGTTTTTGATACGTACAAATACTTCATATTCGCCCGCATCTGCACTAAAAGTTAATTCAATATCACGCTCAGTATCAATTTCAAATTGACTGAAAGCATCACGTAATTGAATATCTGTATCTACATGAATCATTTCCATTACTTTTTAGCCTCTGCTTCTGCGGCAGTGCGAACGGCACAACTTCCAATCGTATTTGCTGGACGACGAGCAACCTTCTTTTCGTGAGGTGCTTCAATACCATACTCAGCATAAATCCAATCATAACCTTCTGTATCAATCTTACGCGCTAATTGACCATCACCTTCAAGTACAACTTTTCCATCTACTAATACGTGTGTATATTGAGGTTCAATTAATTCAAAGAAACGATCATAGTGAGAAACAATCATTAATGACATGCCTGTTTCTGCACGTAGATTGTTGATAGCATTTGCTACGATATGCATCGCATCAACGTCTAGACCTGAGTCAATTTCATCTAACATTGATAAGGATGGACGTAACATCTCCATCTGCACAATTTCATTTCTCTTCTTTTCACCACCAGAGAATCCTTCATTTAAGAAGCGGTGGGCAAGATCTTCTTTCATCTGTAAGTCTTGGATAGTTTTTTCCATAGACTTAATAAATGTAAATAATGGAACTGGAGACTCACGACGTACATTCATTGCAGCACGTAAAAAGTCACTGTTTGTAACACCTGGAATTTCTTGAGGATACTGCATTGCTAGGAATAAACCAGCAACACTTCTCTCATTTACAGGCATCGCCAATACATCTTTTCCATCATATGTAATAGAACCCTTTGTAACAGTATATACAGGATTACCCATAATTGCTGCGAGCAATGTTGATTTACCATTACCATTTGGTCCCATTAAGGCATGAACCTCATTTTCTCCTATTGTGAGGTTAACACCCTTTAAAATTTCTTTATCCTCCACTGATACGTGGAGATCTCTAATCTCTAAAGTTTTTCACACAATCACCTTCATTCCGCTACTTATTGTAACATCTTCCAGCAAATTCTTGGGATTATACTATCTCACTTGTGAAAATTTCTTATATTGTGATTCTTCACACAAAGTTCAGTGAATGGAAATTGCATTTACATCGCTTTTACACTATAATAAATAAGCGTTTTTACGTATAAAAATTTAGGAGGTATTATGGGCAAATTCTTGAAAAAGAACTGGTTTGTAATGTTAGTGGTAGCAATCTTCCTTGCTATCAGTGTGTATTACATTTACGATACAAACAAAGGAAAATTAAAAGGTAAACAAACAAATGGAGAAGATGTCGTTTATTCTATTGATGATAACGATACAACTGCTTCCGAATTCTATGAAACATTATTTAAAACAAATGGTTCAAGTGCTCAATTGACATTATTCAAACGTGCAGTAGCCGATGCTAGTATTTCTACAACAAATGAAATCAAAGATGCTGCTGCTAAGCAAGCTGAATCTATTATCGCTAACTATAAGAATTCTTATGGTGCAAACTATGAAGCTAAGTTACTCACAGATATGGCATCAACTGGTTATACAGATTTAGAAGAATACTTAATTCAACAACAGAAAGTAAACCAGTTAACAGCCGAATACGCAAAACAACATTTCGATGAACTAAAGATTCGTCAAGTATCTTACATCTTGATTAAGTTCACAGATAGAAACAATCCTACTGCTGAACCTACAGAAGATGAAGCAGCTAGAATGAAAGCTGTCGATGATGAATTAGCAGCTGGTGATGATTTCGCTACAGTCGCTTCCAAGCACAGTGAAGATACATCAACATCTGTTAACGGTGGTGTATTAGGTGTTATCGATAAGAACACATCCACGTTGGATGCTGCGTTCTTAGAAGCTTCCCTTGCCCTCAATGAAGGTGAAGTAAGTAAGTGGGTACGTTCTTCAAACTTTGGCTACTTTAAGATTATTGCTAACGCTACAACACAAGCTAAGTTAGAAGAAGTTGCTGGAGATAACCCATACTTAACATTAGTTCAAAACTACGATACTACTCTTTCAAACCAAGCTCTTTGGGCTAAGGCTGAAGAATTAGGTATCGATTTCAAGGGTAATACAGAACTTGAAAACTCTATCAAGAAAGCTATGGGTATTAATACAGAAAGTGAGGAAACAAAATAATGACGAAGTTTAAGAAACTTACTGCCGTTGTTTGTACTGCCATCCTCTTATCTGGATTAACTGGATGTTCTGATGCGGTTGCAAAATTAAAAGATAGTAATGAAGTACTCTTCTCTATCGGTAAGAAGAATATTACTAAAGGTGATGTATTCACCTTGATGAAGCAAAATGCTGGTGCTACTACTACTGTTAACGAAGCAAGTAAAGCAATCGCTGTAGCAGAGATTGAAGTTACAGAAAAGATGGAAAAAGAAGCACAAGCAAGCCTTGCAAACTACAAGTCACTGTATGGTGATAAATTTGCTTCCTATTTAAAGAACAATAACTTAGATGAAGATTCATACCTTAAGGAATACCTTATCCCTGCTCTTCAGGCTAAGGAATTAACAAAGAAGTATATCGACGAGAACTTTGATTCTTTAGTAGATACATACAAGCCAGTTAAGGCTACAATCTTAACATTTGAAGCACAGGCAGATGCAGATGCAGCATTAGCTGATTTAAAAGGTGGAAATACCGATTTCACTGCAGTATCATCTGCACATAACGGAACAGGTACACCTGTATCACAGATTTACACAACTGAATCATCTGACTTAGATGCATTAGTACGTACAATCATCACTTCAAACTCACCAAGTGATCCTTGGACAGAGTCACCTGCTAGTGATGGTGCAAAGTTCTATGTTATCAAGGTAGATGAAAATGATGCTTCAAAGATTAAGGATGAAGTTTATACAGCTCTACAAAAGATCAATCAGGTCTCTGCTGATGCATCTACATACTTCTTTAAGAAGCACAACTTCCACGTCTATGATAAGACTATCTACGATGCTATTAAGGACAAGTATCCAGATATTCTAGTACAAGATATGAAATAAAGGTCGCAAAATTTTGCGACTTTTTTTACAATATAAATATACAGAAACGAGAGGAATTTATTATGTGTATATTCTGCGATATTATCGATCATAAGATCCCATCAAAAGTAGTCTATGAAGATGACAATGTTCTAGCAATACTAGATATCTCACAAGTAACCTACGGGCATACAATTGTAATGCCAAAGAAACATGTTGCAAACATCTTAGAGGCTGATAATGAAACAGTAAAACAATGTGCTGACGTTATCTCTACCTTATCTAAAAAAATTGTACATGCCACAAAAGCTGAAGGATGTAATATCCTAAATAACTGTGGTGAGGTTGCAGGACAAACAGTGCATCACCTACACTTCCATATCATCCCACGCTATAGCACAGATGATGCATGTCAATTCATATTTAATAAATCTAAACCACAAGACTTAGAGGAAGTACTAAAAACTATCAAAGGGCCTAATGCCCTTTTCATATATATCTAGAAAGTTTATAAAATATGTGTAAAATTAGTAGCATAATTACAACGAAAAATAATTATGTAAATGAAATATCTGAAACAATACCCATTTTATTTGTACGATGTCTTCTTTCAAAAAGACTTTTTCAGTTTGTTCTATCGGATGATATGAACCGTAACGATTTGTTTCGATTGATGCTTTTTTAGTTAATGCTTGTTGTCTACGAATATATGCTAGAGGGTCTTCTTGTTTTAGTATTAATTCAAAGAAATATTCAATTTCATCAATATCTTCCTCAGTACACTCTAAACATTCTGTAGTATGACACAAGATTATTTCGTAATCGGCGCTGGTATTTTAATCTTGAATAGAAATCTCGCCAATCTCGTTTCGAATTAATGCGAGAAATTACCCTATCCATTTGATTGATGTATTCGGTAACACCATCTTTGCTTCTAAACATATCTCTACATAATTGATCTAGTCTTTTATATGAATCTAAATAATCTAATACACACCCATCCATAATCACACCATTATTACTTTACATTCAATCGTTTTAGCATTGCATCATGTGCCGCATTTTCAAGAGTATCTTGTAGTGCCTCAAGGTGTTCCACTTTATATCTACGATTTAAACCACGTAGAATGACTTCATCCGCAATGGCTGGATTTTTTGGTAATAGTGGACCATGCATGTAGGTTGCGATAGTCTGTGCATCCATATATCCTTCAAAGCCACCATTGTATGTATTTCCATGTCCAACAAGCACTTTGCCGAATGGATTGGATACCGCTTTGGTTTGACCACCATGGTTTTCAAATCCTACAACAGTAATCTGCTTGTTCTGAATCTTAGCCTCCACAACAATATTACCAATGCAGCGATGATCACGATCACTACTTTCTGTATAGTAATCATAGATGCCTAAACCATCAATCTTTTGACCATCCTGGTCTAAATAGTATTGACCAAATAATTGATATCCACCACAAATTAACAAGAATGCTGTACCACTTTGCTGTGCCTTTAGGATAGATTCTTTACGTGCAAGTAAATCTTTATATATAAGTGTCTGTTCTTTATCTGCACCACCACCCAAGAAGAAGATATCATAATCTTCGATATTTCTTTCTTCTTGTAATGTACAAGTATCAACAATAACATCTATACCACGCTTACTTGCACGATAGCGTAGTGTCTCTATATTCCCTTTATCACCATAAAGATCCATGAGGTCATGATACATCCATAAAATCTTCAATTCCATGATTATCGTGCCTCCTTCTTTAAGATACTACGTACAACATGCAAGGCAGTATATGTTGAAAGAATATAACTATCCATATCTGCTTTATCTAGATACTTGATTGCGTCTTCAAAGTTTTCAATGACTTGAATATGATCTTCTAAGCCTTCGTATTTTAAGCGTAAAGCCATATCATAAGCACGTGTACCTGAACAAACAATTGTATGAATATTCTCTTTATTCAAACGCTCAAAATGCGCATCCCAAATCCAACTAATATCCCTACCATCTTGGTCATTATCATTCAAGAAAATAGCGATATTCTTATCCCCATCTTGGCTAACGATATACTTCATCACTTCATTTGCACCAGTTGGATTCTTCATAAGATTTAATACAGATGGTTTATTTAGCTTGAATACTTCATTACGACCTTCTTTCATTGAGAAGGTTTTAAATACTGTATTTGCAGCTTGCAAATCTAAATCTAATAAACGCATCACCGTTAATACAACAGCACAGTTATAGATTGCATAAATCGTATTCATAAAGGAATGATACTTTATACCATCTACTGTAAAAGTCTGGTTCTGATAATCAATTTCAGAAACGTATGTATATGGAGAAATCTTGCCAAATTGACAAGATGGACATACAAATCTTCCTATGTGGGAATACTGATAATAGTCATAAACTAAACGCGAACCACATTCTGGACAAAACTTGCCTTCACTAGCTTCGTTGGTAGTCTTTTGTGATACAGCATTTTCACCAACAGAGAAGAAATGTATTTTAGCTTTCTTTGCATGATTGGCAATACGAACGACATTAGGATCATCTCCATTCATGATAAGATCACCTTCAAAGTCTGCTGTTACTTCTTCTATCTTACGAATAATCGTTTCCATCTCTCCTGCACGATCTAACTGATCGCGGAAAAGGATTATTACTACAAGTGCTGTAGGTCGTAATGCTTTAAATTGACGATATAATGTTAACTCATCGACTTCAATGACAGCAGCGTCTGCCTGTACATGAAAACTTGTATCTGAGTTAGCAGCTAGTAACGAAGCGATACCTACATTCAAGTTATCACCACGACTATTATTAATTACCTTCAAACCTGCTTGCATGAGTGATCTTGCGATTAGGTTTGATGTAGTTGTCTTACCATTGGTACCTGTTACAAGAATGACATGTTTTGGCATATGGAACTTTTCGATAAAGTGAGGATCCATCTTCAGTGCTAAACGTCCTGGTAAAGAACCACCACGGCCTACTGCAGTTAATGCTTTACGAACAATTTGAACTGCTACTAAACGTAAATCCATGCTTATTCCTTTCCTTTCGGTTTATAGAATTGACGATTCTCTAAAGCAAATAACTTCGGCGTCCATGTGCCTGGCTTAATTGATGAGAGAGCCTGACTTAACATATTTAATCTTGCATCTAAATTATCCACTAAATATAAAACTTCAGCCTCCTGTAGTTTTGGCAATACTGGAGAACCAAACTCCATCTTACCATGATGAGAAAGAATCATATGATGTAAAAAGATTGTCTCTTCACAGTCTTCAAGATGTTCTTTAGCTGCTACTTCTGTTAACCAGCCGTTTGCGATAGAAATATGACCTTCCAGCTTTCCTTCTAAGGTATACTCCGTCGCAATCGCTCCACTCATTTCGGCAGTCTTACCAATATCATGCATTAATGCACCAGAAACAAGTAAATCATAATCTAACTGTGGATAGTGCTGGCATAACATCTGGCATACTTCAACCATACTAATGGAGTGTTCACTTAAACCACCTAAGTAGTTATGGTGAATTTGTGACGCAGCAGGATATTCAATAAACTTTCTTCCCGCATGGATTAACATTCCTTTTACTAACTTGCGATATACTTCATTTTGAATAGAATCTAGAATCTCGTGAAGTTTACGACTACGTTCCTCTTCACTTTGTGCACTTGAGATTACAAAGTCACTCATATTCACTGTGGATTGGTCTAGAGGTTGAATACGATTGATACGAATCTGTAAATTATGGTTATAGTCTAATACTTCAAAACTTACTTCTTGTACTAAACCAACTTGAACAATATCTTTATCCTCTTGTTTCACATCCCAAAATTTACCGTCAATTGTACCTGAACTATCTTGTACAACAAGAGATAAATACTGGGCACCTTTATTTGTTGTACCATTCTTTACATCTTTTATTAATAGTGGCAAGACGTATCTCTTACCTACTTCAAATTCATTAATCTTCGTCATGACTCCACTCCATTCTATCCATCAATACACTAATATCCTCGCCATGAAATCCTTGTGTTAAACAATAACGATAGATACGTGTCTTTAAATCATATCCATGATATTTTCTTTCATATCGCTTCATCGCTTTCTGAATTAACTTCTCTAAAAGTACATTTTCATTTTCTTTATTTGAGGAATAATCTAACTCTGATACAACTTTTTCGATTGTACTGTTTGAATAACCTCTCGTCATTAGTTTATTACGAATTGTGTTCTTCGTCTTTGTGACTGATGACTTCTGACTTTGCTTTAAAGCCTTTATCGCATACGTTAATGCATATTCATATTCCTTTATTTTTAACTGTTCCATGCATGCAAGGATACAATCTTCTTTTATGCCACGTTGTTTTAACTTGGTGATAATTTGTTTTGGCCCGTATAAACTATTGGATAATGCTAGTATTTGTTCGATACAAAGTTTTTCATCATCCAAATATCCTTTTTGAAGAAGCTTATCTACCAAAGTATTTACTTCTGGATCATCCGCAAGTTCTGTTTCTTTTAACCACTTTCGCATCTCATAGACTGTTCTATCTTTTAATGATAGTTTGTGTAAACATCTTTGATAAAGCTGCTCAGAATCAATATGTTCTTCAAAGGTATGTAACTGCTTTTTGGTAATTGTAATACCTTTTCTTAACCCATACTGGACATAATCATCCAACGTTACTTGAATCTCTTTTGTAAGACTTGGACTAATTTGTATTACTAACTTTGCGTATTTCTTCTGTAGGTCTACACTGCAAATGTAATACGATTCTAAAGCATCTTGATATTGATCATATATATCTTCAAACTGATTCCGCATCACTTCTTTTGCGAATACAGGAAGTTTTAAATGTGTATTACAAAGATCAATGAGCGGATCATCAAACGTTGCTTGAAGAAGATCAAAACGAAATTCTTTTAACTCCATCACATCATTTAAATTTTGAAATGGTGATAGATAGAACTTTTATGATACTTTATCATAGTTATAAGCTTCACTATATCAAAGCAATTAAGACTCACATCTTGTTTTTCTCTTTTAACCATTGATAGAAGGATGAAATTTGACTTTAGCTTATCCAACGGATATACATTTGCTAAAAATCCAATTCTCATCATTCTCTCCTTCTAACATAACAGCTCATCAATATGTACTAATTATACTATTTTGCTACTCTATCACAATGAAACAGATTGATTTGCAATCTTAACAAGATTTTATATAGCATGCTATATTTAGAAAATCTATCACGACTTATTCATATGATGTTCACATTCCACCGATATATTAAAAACAACCAAAGGAGGTTAACAGAAATGAACGGAACAAAACTATATCAAAGAATAGCAATTGTGCCAATCGTAGCACTTGGCTTAGCAGTAGCCGGTTGCAACAAGCAAGCAGGTAACGGGACAGTTACAACTACCCTACTACAACCACAAATACTTCAACAACGACTACACAAAAGAATACTACTCTTAACTATTCAAAGAATTCTCCTTTAGATACAACAAATATGTTTACACAAACAGATCTTACACAGACTGTCGATACTACAAACGCAAAGAAGATTACTTTAGAAGATGGTAAGGATGTTACTATCGATGCAGCTGGTACTTATATTATTACCGGTTCAGCAAAGAATTCCACGGTAATCGTTAATGCTTCTGCCGATGCAGAAGTACATCTCGTATTTGATAACGTATCTATCACAAATACAAACAAGCCTGCTGTATATTCAATTAACGCCAAAAATGTATATGTAACAACAACACAGAACTCTACAAATAACCTAAAGGTTACTGGTGAATTTACTGAAGACAATGGTGATGATATCGATGCCGTAATCTTTGCAAAAACAAACATTACTCTAAATGGTTTAGGTACATTCAATATCGACTCTTCTGCAAATGGTGTTGCTTCCAATAACGACTTAAAAGTTACAGGTGGTATATATAACGTAAATACAACAAAGCATGGATTCAAAGCTCTCAACAGTATTCGTGTTGCAGACGGTACATTCAACATCAACGCAACAATGGATGGATTCCATTCTGAAAACGAAGATGATTTAACAACAGGTTATGTATATATCGCTGGTGGTAACTTTGTAATCAACTCTGAAGATGATGGCATCCAAGGTACAACAATTACAGAGATTGATGGTGGTACATTTGACATCAATAGTGTTGAAGGTATCGAAGGAACATATGTACAAATCAACGATGGTACAATCAAAATCTATGCTACAGATGATGGTATTAACGCATCTGAAAAAGCAACAGACTATGATGTACAGATTGAAATTAATGGTGGTAACTTAGATATCACAATGGCTGAGGGCGATACAGATGCTTTAGACGCCAATGGAACATTAACAATCAATGGTGGTAATATCAATATCACTGCTCAGTTTGCATTCGACTTTGATTTGACTGCGTCATTAAACGGTGGAACAGTTATTGTAAATGGAACACAGGTCACATCAATTACCAACTCCATGATGGAGGGCGGTGGAGGTCCAGGCGGATTTGGAGGTCCTCAACACTAACCATAATCAACTCTATGGAAACATAGGGTTGATTTTTTATAGGAAAAGGAAGGTCAAACGACCTTCCCTAATTCTCTTTCTGTGCTTTGATGACTTTCATACGTGAGAATTCCTCACGTTCTTTTTCTTCCAAAGATTCAGTCATTTCTTTAATGGATGATTGATAACGAGGTATCACAACATTCTTTAAAGCATTTGCACGTTTTTGTGTTTTGGAGATTGCATTTGCCAGACGATAGATAGAATTATCTACCTCTGCTAATACCAATGTAATCTGTTTTACTTTCTGAAATTGGATGTATGCTTCATCGATACGTGATGATGTACCCTCCAATCCATATGGTACTTCTATACTCTCCGGCTCATGATAGATGATGTTTGGCACTTCAACACCCATAACACTACGGTATGTAAGTTTAATCGAATCATCCACTTTAATATGTTCTGTGATAGCGGTAATCATACCACTAGACATATTTGCCTGTTGTAGTAAATAGTACCCAGTTTGGTATGCACTCGTAATCTGTTCACGTAGAACCTTTACCTTCTCTACCTGAGACATCATTTCACGTATCAAGATATTACGCTTACGATCCATTAGTTCAAAGCCGTTTTGAGCAAGAGCTAGGGACTTGCGGGCTTTGATAAGATTACCCTTTGTCGCAACTGCCTGCACTGCCATAACTACTCTTCTCCTTTAATAATTAACTGAATCGTATGCTCAGCGTGTTCAGAGTCGTAGTTAGCTTCAATAATCTTTGGATCAAGACGATCTAGCGCTTCCTTAGGAAGTAAGGATAGTAATGCCCAACCAAGTCCAAGTGTTTCTTTCATAGAACGATTGACACGATAACCTTGACCTAAGAAAATAGATTCAAATCTCTTACCAAACGCAATATATTGCTTATCCAGTGGAGATAATTCATCTTCACCAATAACACTTGCAAGAGATCTTGCATCCTGTACTTTTGCATAACATGCAAATAACTGGTTGGCTACATCTTGATGGTCTGCTCTTGTATAACCTTCACCAATACCATCCTTCATCAAACGAGATAGAGATGAAAGAATTCCGATTGGTGGATTAATGTTATTGAGATATAAGTCACGATCCAATACAATCTGGCCTTCTGTAATATATCCAGTTAAGTCAGGAACTGGGTGAGTAATATCATCGTTAGGCATTGTTAAGATAGGAATCTGTGTAACAGAACCCTTTCCACCCTTGACGATACCAGCTCTTTCATATAAAGAAGCTAAGTCAGAATACATGTATCCAGGGAAACCTTTACGTGAAGGAATTTCACCTTTAGAGGATGAGAATTCACGTACAGCTTCACAATACGCTGTCATATCTGTCAAGATAACCAGAACATTCATATCACATTCATATGCTAGATATTCCGCAGCGGTTAATGCACAACGTGGAGTCATAATTCTTTCAAGAATTGGGTCATCAGATAAGTTAATAAACATACATACCTTATCCATTACACCAGTCTCTTCGAAAGAACGTCTAAATGTATCTGCGACGTCATTTTTAACACCCATCGCACCAAACACGATACAGAAGTTATCCGCATCCTGTCCTGTAAGGGATGCTTGTCTTACAATCTGGCTTGCAACTTTATCATGTGGTAAACCCGAACCAGAGAAAATAGGTAATTTCTGTCCACGAATTAAAGTATTTAATCCATCAATTGCAGAAATACCTGTATTGATGTAGTTACGTGGATATTCACGTGATACTGGATTTAAAGGTTTTCCATTAACATCTTCATACTTGTTAATGTATACAGGACCAAGGTTATCAATTGGATCACCGACACCATTAAATGTACGACCAAGGATTTCCTTAGATACACCTAATACCATAGGATGACCTAATAACTTTGTCTTTGTATTTGTCTTACCTAATCCATCTGTTCCTTCGAACACCTGAATGATGGCACGCTCTCCTTCAATTTCAACAACTCTACCCTTACGTCTAGAGCCATTATTTAGAAGGATTGATACCATTTCTTCATTTGAAACATTCTTTACATGATCCAATGCAACAAGAGAGCCTTGGATTTCATCTAAACCTAATAACTGTAAACTCATTGAAATCCTCCTCTCTTATTGAATTGACGCTAAAGCCGCATCAATCTTCTCATTGTATGTATCTAGTAATGCTAGATTATTATTTGGTACATCATATTTCATCTTAATCACATCTTCAAATACACCAGTCTGCGTCATTAGAGATACAGGAATATGCTTTTGAACATATGGTGTACATGCTTGTCTTAAGTAATGAATGACCTTTAACATCTTATACTGTTTCTCAAGAGAAACGTATGTATCCTCTGGATGGAAGGAGTTTTGTTGGAGGTATCCAACACGAACTACACGTCCAATCTCTAGTGTTAACTTCTGGTCTTCAGGTAATACGTCAGAACCAATTAACTTAACGATTTCCATTAACTGTGCTTCTTCATGTAAAATAGACTGCATCTCTTGACGTAAGTCAATAAAGTCATGTGCTACATTCTTATCATACCAACGTGTTAAATCATCGATATATTCAGAGTAACTATCTGTCCAGTTTACAGCTGGATAGTGACGCATATATGCAAGAGATTTATCTAAGGCCCAGAAACTACGAACGAAACGTTTTGTATTCTGTGTAACTGGCTCTGAGAAGTCACCACCCTGTGGTGATACTGCACCGATTAAAGTAACAGAACCCTTCTTACCAGATAACGCATCAACCATACCTGCACGTTCATAGAACTGTGCAATACGTGATGGTAAGTACGCTGGGAATCCTTCTTCTGCAGGCATTTCTTCCAACGACCAGAGATTTCGCGCAAGGCTTCAGCCCAACGAGATGTAGAGTCAGCCATAAGCGCTACATGATATCCCATATCACGATAGTATTCTGCCATCGTAACACCTGTATAGATAGATGCTTCACGTGCAGCTACTGGCATGTTTGAAGTATTGGCAATTAACACCGTACGGTCTAACAATGGCTTACCAGACTTAGGGTCAATTAATTCCGCAAATTCTTCAAGAACCTGTGTCATCTCATTACCACGTTCTCCACAACCTACATAGATGATGATATCCGCATCACACCACTTGGCAATCTGGTGCTGTAACATCGTCTTACCAGCACCAAAGCCTCCAGGAATTGCGGAAGATCCACCCTTGGCAATTGGGAACATTGTATCGATAACACGCTGTCCTGTAATCAAAGGAATGGAGATTGGCTCACGCTTAATAATTGGACGTGGGTTACGAATTGCCCACTGCTGCATAAGTTTTACTTCAACTTCTGTCTCATCAAAGTCGTTCTTTACAACAAGTAATACATCATTAACAGTATACTCTCCACTTGGAAGTGCCTTTACAACCGTACCATTTAAACCAACTGGAATCAAAGAACGGTGTTCAATCAATGATGTCTCTGGAGTAGTAGCGAAAATCTGTCCTTCTTTTACAGAATCGCCTTCCTTAACTAGCATCGTCACATTCCACTTCTTTTCAAGATCTAATGCAGGTACAGATTTACCTTCTGCAATGAAGGCACCCTGTTCCTTTGCAATCTCATCTAATGGTCTTTGAATACCATCATAGATATTACGTAAGATACCCGGACCTAGTGTTGCGTTTAATAAATGCCCTGTTCCCTTTACTGGTTCATTTGGTCTTAATCCTGTTGTAGATTCATATACCTGAATCATTGTTTTATCTTCATCAACACGGATAACTTCACCTAGAAGTTCCTTCTCACCAACATACACCATCTCACGCATGGAGAAAGATTTCGTGTTGATGACGGAAATAACTGAACCATTAATTGAATAAATTACATCACTCATGATCGTCACTTCCTTCCGTAATAATGAATCCAGAATGCTCACGGAATAAGAGACGTGCTTCTTCAAGCTTTTCACTCAAATCGCAACGATATTCCAAACGATTTTCTAAATCGGAATACGTAAATCCACCAAAGCGGAAATATCCCGTCTGAACATTTGCTGTAATATTCTTCTCTTTTAATAATTCATTGAACAATTCTTCATCTTGTTTTCTAACTGTAAAGATTCCTGTAGGGGTAACCTTGATTAGATTAATATTCTCTACTAAGTAATCTTTATATTGGCTAGACTTTACAAAGTCTTCAATCTTCTTACTAGCACCTTCTAGCAATTGATTAATAAAATCCATACGAAGCTTCAATAAATCGTGTTTGATTTTTAAAGTTTCTTGGGATAGCTGGGAAGAAGCACTCAAACGTAAATCGTTTGTTTCTTTTTCAAGATAGGCTTCTGTTTCCTTCTTTAGTCCTACCATGAAGTAATTCAACTGCTCATCGTGCATCATTTGAATTTCCTTCATAACAGTTTCTTCTACTAAAGTAGATTGGTTCAGCATATCGGATTTAATGGATTTGATTATTTTCTCTTCAAATTCTTCCATTGCTCACCTCTATAGTTTTTGCATAGTGCCTCACTGATATAACGGTCAATTGTTTCGCCAATCTTAGCGGAACCATGACGATCAGAAATCTCAGTAATTAATGGACGTTGTAACACTAATTTCTTTCTTGCGACAACATCAGCTACCTGTTCCATTGCTTTGGTTGTCATTAAGACAATCGCAATCTCTGGATCAGCAATTAACTGATTGAGTTTATCTAATATTTCTTGACGTTCATGTAATACGATGCCTTCAAATCCAGCAAGACGCATTCCCATAAGCGTGTCAGTATTATCACTAATACAATATGCTTTCATGCAACTTCCTTAGAGTGCATTGATAATCAAGATAGAAATTAGCAAACCGTAAATCGCTACACCTTCACCAAGGGCAACGAAGATAATAGCACGACCGAAGTTGTCTCCATTTTCAGAAACAGCACCGATAGCAGCTGGAGCAGCAGAAGCAACGGCCCAACCAGCACCTAAACAGGAAGCAGCCACAGAAATCGCAGCAGCGATAAATCCGAGACCCTTAGCTAAATCACCTGTAGCAGCAGTTGTAGTAGCTTCTTCAGCTAAAGCAGTAAATGAGCGAGCTTGGAATAATAATGTAACTAAGAATACACCAGCAAAAGATAGCAATCTGTGCAAGAGATTCTTGTCTTAGCATTTGTAGTATTAACACCTTTACGTAATAAAAATCCATAATGGACCAACAACTAAAAATAACAGCAACTAATGGTAATAAAATTTCTTTTTGTAGATAATAACATGATTTCTCCTCCTAAGTTTTTTTATTCTGCATCTTCGGCGAGTATATGCCTGATATTTAATTCCACCACCGTTATAGTAACGGCTAAACATTTCATAGTATTCCAAACGTAATGTCTGAATACCTACAATCAAACCTTCTAACGCCATAACGAAGATATTACCAAATATCGCTACTGCGATACCCGCATTACCTGTCATCTTTACAAGCGTCATTACAACAAGCATCATGCCTGCATGGCTTAATACGAAACCACCAACACGCAGATATGACATGGAGTTTGTTACAAAACTCAATAAGATTTCGAAGGCTTCAAAGAAGTTCATAACGAAGTAGTTACCCCATCCACCTTCTGGTCTTAAGGAGTGTCCTTCAAACTTCTCCGCAAAAGCTTCCTTCATCATAAATAAGATAATTGGTACAACAATAAATGGAACAATAAACATTGGCTTAAATACATTTACTTTGGCAACAGCTGTTAATACGGCGGCTGTGACAATAAAGCCATAGAACACAAATCCTGCAACACCATTCTGTGAGAACCAGAATTCAGCCCATTCTTTCTTACGAGCACGATTCCACATATTCATAATCATCGTTACTAAGATGAGTACTGCACCAATCGCAATCGCACCGATTAGAAGCACCATCGTACTGGATGAAGCCATCACTTCAAATAACTTGTCTCTTACACCAAATAAAGATTGATGTACTGGATTTAGAAGTGTTTCATGTCCAAAAACAGAGCCAAACAAGAAGCCAAAGATGGATGATGTAATACCAACTCTACCAACAATACCAAATAGCTTGCCCTTCTTTTTCGAAATAAGAAACCAAGAATCATCAGTACAAGCCCTTGTCCAAAATCGCCAAACATGATGCCAAACAAGATACAGTACGTGATTCCAATAAAGACTGTTGGATCGAAATCATCGTATGCAGGTAGTCCATACATCTCAATAAATAATTCAAATGGTCTAAAGAACCATCCATTCTTTGAGAAGTGTTGGACACTTCAAATCCTTCACTTCACTAGGTTCCTTTACTCTAAAATCTACAGGTAGTCCTTCAAAAGCAGCCTTGTACGCTTCTACATCAGATGCCTTCACAAATCCACTTAGGATTTGTTTTTGATCCAATACTGCAACATATGGATACATATTACAGATTGAACTTTGACGTACACAATAGGAATACATATCCACCATCTTAATACGGCACTGTTCTACTCTTTCCTGAATATCAAACTTTGGAATTGTAATAGGTTCAAAGAATAAACTCTGGAAAGATCTTAAAAGTCTTAGCAGCGTAGGTATCACTTGTTACGTATACAAGCCATACATACTGTGCTGTGGAGTGTAGACGATGTAATACAAACATTTCTTCACGATACAAGGATAACTTCTTAAAACTTTCCATTGGTAATCTACCAAAACCAAAGTTAAGATAATTACATGCATGCATCTTTTCAAAGTTTAATTGACTTAATTCCTTTCAAAAGCTTTCTCATCATCAGGGTGATAATGTTTCACTTTGTGCAACATGAATCCAAAACCAAACTCTTCATTTTAATTCTTTAATATATGCTTCAATCTCAGCATTGGTATAACTAGATGTAATCTTTTCTTTTACGTTTAAATCACACCCTACTGCATGTGCAATACTCTTAAATGCCTGTACGTATTCCTGGTAAGGATTATCCGTACTGATAAGACTACCATTATTATCTTCATTGATAATATTGGTCGCTATCTCTGGCTGTAACAGGCCTGTGTTCATCCCCGCTAGTAACATCGCATCTCGATGTTCTGGGTCCGTGCACACACTGACAAATTTCATTTTCTCAATAGCCATGTGCGTTCCTTTCTTAATAAATCAATAGAGCTTTCACGCGCTCTTGCGGAATTTGATATCTTACACTTTCGATAATATCAATGACATTTTGAATCTCAATATCAGCCAATATTATATATGCTAATAGTGCAAGATTTGGATCGGTATATGTACGAATGAAATGTGCACTCATATTGAAACTAATGCGTTGTGCATAGTGTTCAATATAAAGGAACTTTTGATTCGACAAATATGCTTTGTATCTTGACTTCTCTAATCTTTGAATAACTTGTTCAGCACTATCATTATCAACCATGTCATATAAATCCTTCATGCGGAAGAAACAACAATAGTTAACAAGCATCTGTTTTACGTATTCCTTTGATACTGTGAAATACTTTTTCAAACGATAGATAATAGCGATATTTTCTAATTCAATACGAGATAGAACAATTTCCTTCATCTTATCTTTTGATACGTTATTGGAATACCTATCAATCGTATCTAGACATGTTGCGTAATATCTAGTACGCAAGGAATGTTCCAAACTGATAAAATCAATATCTTCTAATGACTTCTGTTCATACTTCTTTAGTACATCGTAATAAGATGTGCCTTTCATTAATGTTAAAACATCCTGGAATGTGGAACTCTTTGCCAAATCTTCTAAAGGAAAAGATGTATAGTTACCTATATATAAAGGTAATTTAGAAATCATATTCTGACGGAGTATTTCATTATCTTGATCGGATAATGTATGTAGCTTCATCAAAATGAGTTCAATTTCTGTTTCCATTACAGCAATATGACCAAAATGTTTTGCATTATCATCCGCATAGCGAATTAGCTTCGCAAATCGATTGAATACACCTGTACGAAGTAAAACCTCTAATTGTCACGATGTATCGCCTTTTGGATTAATTCCTTCCAAGGACTCTTTATAGAGAGGATGATTCTGCAAAGAATACTGCAATATCACCAATTGTCTTTTTTCTGTAACATCGATGCGTAATCAACAGGTGTCAAATATTCTGCAAGCATCGCTCTGCCTTTAGCGAGTAATCGCATTACTTGATTTGCTCATTCGCTACTCCTGTTCTCTTTTTCCAACCAGTATAATCCGCAATCATTTGAATCCAGCGTTCCTATATTTTGCATAAAACATATCTGTGATACGCTTTGATTCCTTCTCATACATCGCTTTCGCTTCTGCCTGTTTCTTCTCATGAGTCGTACGAATTTCTTCACGCATTGATTTAACTTGTGTCTCTACATTGGCCCAAGCTTCATCTGTCAGTTTCTTTTTCTCCTGCTCGATTGCCTGCTTCAATTTGTATTTCAATTCATGGGCATTATTGATCCTGTTCGTGTATCTTCATCCATCTTAATAAGATCTTGAATTACTTCTATTTCCATAGCTACCTCCCATAAACATTAGCGCCTATATTATAGTCCTTTTCATCTCAAAATTACAGGTAAAACGGACATAAATCCTGTAACTCAAGCATATTTTTTTCAAATTTAAAAAAGTAAGCAGTTACAAAAAAGACATCTACTATAGTAGATGCCCAGTTTCATTTCAATTCATTTTGTAAGATATTCAAATAGTGCAATACAGCCTTCTTCGATTTCACAATATGCTGCCTCGAAGTCACCACTATACCATGGATCAGAAATACTTCTACAATTACCTGTATATTCTAATAATAAATGGATCTTACCTTCTGGATCATTATGGTATAGACGTTTCATATTACGAATATTCATCTCATCCATTCCTATAAGTAAATCATAGTACGCATAATCATTAGTTGTAATTTGGCGTGCCCACTTATCATCACAGCTAATACCATGCTCACATAGTTTTTGTTTTGCGGCAGGATATACTGGATTACCTCTACCATTCCATATCTCTTCCGAACTAGTTGCGGCAGAAGCTATCTCAAATTTATCACTAACACCAGCATCACTTACCAGCTTACGAAAGATGTACTCCGCCATTGGCGAACGACAGATATTTCCATGACAAACAAATAATATCTTTATTGTCATAGTATACTTACTCTTCTCCTGTATAAGTTCTCTTGTAATATTCCCTACAGAAAATAGAAGTAAAGATAAATACAATCATTGAAATGATGATACCAGCGAATAGATAAGAATTTATGAAACTTGCAATCACAGCAACTACCAACAATAAATCTTCCGCAATCAAAAATGCTTGACGTTTGGACACAAGTTCAATCTGACGGCATCTTTCATCATGCATCTCGTTATATAAACGCATCAAATCTTTTTCATTCTTCATTGCTTTATAATTCTTTGCAATATAACACACAGCTACCACGATTATTACAATAAATAGGCCGTATAAAATCCATCCATATAGTTAGCAAAGTTACGATACATATGATCTCAGTCAGATATCCTAATCTATCTAGAATAGAAGCAATACTGAACATATTGCAATCACTATCCAAATATTTGTATATTTTTGTAATTCTTGTTTTGCCTTTAATAATTTCTTTTCCATGTTTATTCCTCTTCCTCTAATTCTGTAAAATCAAATACTTCTTCAATACTCAATGAAAACTGCTTCGCAATCTTATACGCTAGCGGTAATGATGCAGTATATTTCCCTATCTTCAATTGAGGTAATCGTCTGTCTCGTCGTACCAACTAAATCCGCAAGTTCACCTTGAGAAAGCTTATGTTCCTTTCTTAATTCCTTTATTCTATTTTTCACCTTTATACTCCTATCTGATATATCGATATATACGCAAAGTTTACTTTGCATTTAAAAGTATAGTTAACTTTACATATTATGTCAAGTATACTTTGCATTATTTTAATACTACTATTTGTAATTAAATATCATTCATCATTAAATATAAAAATACAAGGCTTATATAATATGAGAGCCTTATATTTTCATTTACTAATTACTTTAATATTTTTAATAATTTTAGAAAAGTACTGATTGAGTTTATCCCAGTCACATTTTTAATTCAGCAATGCTATTTGCATAATTTTTGATTTTATTTATATTCTCTTCGATGTATTGATTTAAATGATCTACTACAGGAATATATTCAGTTTCCTTAGATTTCATCTTCATTTCCAATAGATGATTTACTTCAGTCTTTAAATTTATCTTCTAGCATTGTATCCTTTAAATCATTAAATTTAATGGGTGGTTGTGTTTTGTTTTCAATGCATACTTTGACTGCTAATATAGGTCTTAATTTCATAAAAAGTATTTCTTTAACTTTTACGCTTTCATCCTGCAGATAATTATCAAAAGTATTTGATGCCATATTTAAGTAGTGCATTACGCTCTTTTCTTTACATCAAAATATTGTTTTGATAGTTCTCTTAACTCTCTTCCTTCGATTGTTTCCTATAAACAATTGGAGAATTGATCCATTCAAATAGTGTTGGATTTGATTTATATAATAGTTGCAATGCTTTCTTAATATCCCATCCACTAATATCGAAATACTTCATCTAATTGCCATTCAATTACATCTCGAACAGAATCGAGTCTAAGATACATTTCTGGTTCACGAACATAAATAAATCGTACATCGTAGTCGCTATCCGCTGATTCAAAACCCCAAGCTCTACTTCCAGATTCGATTGCTAAAAATAATTTTTACATGCTCTTGTTTCTCAATTTCTTCTAACTTCTTTGAATGATTTCTTTCTCAAATAACCTCTATATAATTATCTGCTCCCCATTAACTACTCATTAACAGACCTTTCAAAATCTATCCTCAAAGTTCTATCAGATAATCTTTTTCTTTTGTAGTATCTAACCAACTAGATGGAATACTTTTCAAATCCATAATAAATACCAGACCATTGACCCAACAATTGCAGCCTATTGATCAGTGTCTCCACCAATATTTCGTTGAGCAAATGTAAGCTATCTTTATAGTGTTGTGCATTCATGAAAATCCACATTGCACATCTCTAATGTATCAACGATATATCCCGAGGATTTTTATATTATCAAGTATTTGGACTTCAATTTGTTCATCTAAAATCCTAGTATATCGATTTCATAGAATCCATTGTAAATGAGCAATAGTCTAAATCTTGAATATGTTTGTATGCTTCTTCTTTTTGTTTTTCCTTTTAACAAGCATATTATAAACTGCACATAGATATAGCAACCCAACCTACTGACTTCATGTGCATGTGTTAAGGATGAGACTTCATTTGTTAATTTACGAATTGAAATATCATCAAGATTATTTGAATATGCATATAGAGCAACTGGCAAGATTCTCATAAGTGAACCATTTCCATTTTCATTCATAGATGTAGATCCACATTGCAATGGTGGCGTACCATTACAATATTTTTTAATAGCTTTCAAACAAGTTCTACCAATATCAAAAGCTACACCTGTTGGTGTGTATTCCGATTTGCTAATCCACTTTACCCATTTATCCATGATGTCTTTATAATCAAAACATTTCTTTTGAATGAACGAATCGATTGTTGCGATTTCCATTGCAGTATCATCTGACCAAGATCCTGCAGGTTGACCCACATCTGGACTATCAATCATTTCAATCACTGGATTCTGTAATAGTTCTTCCCTCTTTGAGAATTCAGTGGGAAAGCCCATTGCATCACCAACTGCATGTCCAATGATCGCTCCAAGATACTGATTATTATGTCTATTCATATTTCCCTCGCTGTAACAATCAAACTGATTTGACTCAGTATAAAAGTTACTGATGAGATAATTGTACTACATTGTTATAAACCTAAACATAGAATTGGAATTGTGATTACAGATAATACTGTAGATACTAAGATTAGCTTTGCTGCAAACTTAGCATCACATCCATACTGTTCTGCAAGAATTGCTGCTGTAGATCCAGCTGGCATACCTGTCATAATAATTGCTATCGCTTTAATTAATGTCGGAACCTTTAAGAATGTTAGTACAATAAATACAATAAAAGGATACGCAATTAATCGTATAGAACAGAAGAATAGGACTTTCTTATCTAATAGGTTATTCCATTCAATCTCTGCTAGGATTGATCCTACTACAAACATAGAGATTGCTGTTGTACATGCCGCAATACTACTTATTGTTTTGGTAATAAATACCGGAAACTTGATGCCTGTAAGCATAATGATAAATCCAATCAATACTGCAACAACAGATGGATTTTTAAACACAGACTTTAAAGCATGCTTGTGATCAATTGGTTTAAATAAAGATAAACCGACTGTCCACATCGTTATAATAATTGGTATCTGGAATACAGATGCAAACATAATTGCTTCACTACCATAGATACTTTGAATCACAGGAATACCAATAAAAGCTGAGTTAGATACAATCATGCCATAAGTTAATACATTAGCATCCGTCTTTTCATATTTCTGAAAAAGAAACTTACTTCCAACAATGGAGACTGTCTGAATCATTGCAGATATGATAACAGCCAATAAACAGGCCATTAATAAATCTGAATTTACATTTGAATCGTTCATAAATGACAGAATGATGACGGTACATGGTAAAACTACATTTAATTAATAGTGTAGATAATCCTTTACGAATTTCTGCTGTAACAATTTTCCTTTTTACGCAAGAAAAACCGATGCCTAAGCATCAATAGGATTTGCATCTGTAGTTGGATCATTTGCGTAAATAGTGACATAGTTCTACCTCATAAATAATAAAATACCCTACTATTCTAATATAAAGACTATTAAATAGTAAGGTATTTACTTTGTTAATAGATTAAAATTGTTTTTTATATATGTCATTTTTCTAAGTGATACAATATACATATAGAAGATTAATTTAGGCATATTTCATAATTCATAGAAAAAGCGAGAGTAAAAATATGTCGTCAATAATAAATTTTATAATCATGCATCATCTTCGGAAGAATAGTTTATGGAGTACTTTCTTTTTGTATTTGTTTTTACAATTATTAATGAGCATCCTCTCTGATTTTTAGAGCCCGTTCAAATGATTATGAACGGTACTATTAGTCCACTTAATTTCACTGATGTTGAACAATCAAGTTTCCTGCTATCATTGATTAGTTCAATTATAATTCAGTTTTTCATGTATCTAATCCTCATGCAAATTTACAGAATTGTACAAGGTTCTTACACCAAACTAATTGATCTCTTTGAGCCTGTAAAGGAGAAATGGCTGATTATCTTATGTATCTCTTCTTTTATAGCATTCTTAGATAATTTACTTGCGTACTATATCTACAATATATTTTTATTAATAATTTCTAAAATTAGTACTTTACTATTTAACAATTTTTATTGCATTTACAATTTTATATCTATCCACCACACGCATATCAAGATGCAATTAGACATAGCATAAAACAAGCTATAGATTCATTCAAAGACATGATTAAAATAGATATTCACTACATGTGGATATGCTTAGCGGCCCTACTCTTCACTCTAGTTATCATATTCCCTATTCTAAAAACTATATTTGGTGCTTCTGTTCTTATCCCATTAGTTGCACTTGAAGACCGTAGTGCTTTAGATACAATTACTACACCAATGATTCCATTAATTATCGCAATGTTTATAGCTATCCTTATCGTGTTCATTCTTGCACAATATAGACTATTCTGTACCTATTATGCACATGCACTATACTATTACAATAAGTACGTTGAAATGAAATCTGAAGACTTAGATATGTTAACTTAAGTAAGTGAATCAACATATATTACAAACAAAAAAAGAAGATAATTGAGGAATCAAATATCTTCCTTTATTTTTATAACAATGGTGCAAATAACTTCACTACACCAATAAGTAATCTACGTAACAATCCATCTTTTATTTCACCCTTTTGAACCTGGTGCGATTTACTGATGGTATCTAACATATCATCACATACATCTAATACCTTCTTAGAACCATATAGGTAAGTGCCATTTTCAAAATGTAAATATAGAGAGCGATAATCAAGATTAATTGTACCAACCGTCGCAACGATATCATCGCTTACAAACACTTTCCCATGAATAAAACCTGGTGTGTACTCATAGATCTTTACACCACCATCTATCAGATTGTGATAGAACGATCTTGTAATATTCCAAACTATCTTCTTATCTGGAATCCCTGGCGTAATAATACGTACATCTACACCACGTTTAGCTGCTAAGATTAGTGCATTCTCTAATTCAGTATCAATAATTAAATATGGTGTACAGATATATACATACTTGTTAGAACGATTCAATATATTCATATAGACATTCTGCCCGGTGTTTTCTTTATCAAATGGTGTTTCACCATATGGGGAAATATAGCCATCTGTATACTCGGTAGCAGAGTCTAGCTTGAATACTGTATAATCATCATCTGTCTTACGAATCGCATTCCAGTTTGTTAAGAAGAGTACAGTATATGACCAAACTGCTTCACCCTTAACACGAATTACATTATCCTTCCAATGGCCAAAGACCATCTTCTGGTTGATGTATTCATCTGCTAAATTCATACCGCCTGAGAACGCTACTATTCCATCAATTACCATTATCTTACGATGGTCACGATGATTCATAACTGCACCTAAGAATGGATTTATCTTGTTATAGCGGACACACTTAATTCCTTCACGTTCAAGCATATCCGCATAGCTTGTTGGAAGAGAGTGAATCGTACCCATATCATCATACATCACACGTACATCTAAGCCTTGAGCAACTTTCTCTTTCAGGATTGTATGCATACCTTCCCAAAGATTTCCTTTTTCAATTGTAAAGTACTCTAAGAAGATAAATTTCTTTGCCTTCTTCATTTCCTCTAGCATCACAGGATAACCAATATCTCCTAAAGGATAGTAATCAAAATCAGAATTGCGGTAGATAGAATATCCTTCTGTCTTAGATAAGTAATGAAAATCACCCTTCATTTGAGGAGCGATTTCATCTAGTTCTTTTAAAATTGTTTTCATCTTGAACAAAGTATTTCTTGGACTCAGCCGTACTCTTAATTAGCTGTTTAAAAGTTTTAGATGTAATTAAATTCGTACCCAACAATAAGAATATTGCTGTTCCTGGAATTGGAAATAAAATAATCAATAAAATCCATAGCATATCTGCAGATAAATGACGTGAATTATTATAATATTGATGATAAAAATCATACTAAGTAGTCGGAGTACTACCTCTATCCAAACAAAATGTAGCTGTAAAGAATAAAAATAGATTTCGTACAATAATCACTTCTAAAAATTAAACCAATTGTAATGAGTCCAAACCGCGAAACTTTCTCAAAAATTCATATATCCCCAACCTACAGAAGTATTCTATTCCGTCATCATTATATCATTTCTAAAATGATACAGTCAACTTGATCACAGTTTCAGAATCAATTAAACCATTTTGAATTTTTCAAATAAATAAAATACTTATCTAAACTCACAAGAAATTTACTTTTTTCGGTTGAAAAGGTTGTAAAAAGCCAATATTAAGAGAAAATTATATGCGGAAATGAAAGAGTCTATCTCATGATTCAATCAACAGAAATTAAACCAGGTCAGTGTTTCGTTTGGGAAGGTGATTTATACCAAGCAATCACAGTTGACCGTAATAAGACAGCTATGGCTAAAATGAAGGTCGCTGTTAAAGTTAAGAACCCAAGAACAGGTGTTGTTAAGGAATTAAGTTTAATTGGTTCTGACCGTGTAGAAGAAGCTTTCATCGATAAGAGAGAAATGCAGTACCTCTATAACGATGGTGCAAACTTAATCTTCATGGATACAGAGACATATGAACAAATCGAAATTCCAGCAAGCCGCCTAGAATGGGAAAAGAACTTCCTTAAGGAATCTTCAATGGTAAACATTCAGGTTTATAATGGAGAAATCTTAGGTGTACAATTACCAGATAAGGTTAATTTACAGGTTACAGAATGCGAAGTTGCAGTTAAGGGTAACACAGCAACATCCGCTACTAAGAACGCTACTGTAGAAACTGGTTTAAATGTTCGTGTACCATTATTCATCAACGAAGGAGAAGTAATCGAAATCTCTACTGCTGATGGTAAGTACTCTGGACGTGCTTAATCATTTAAAATAGCTATGACATTTATATGTGTCATAGCTTTTTATTTACTTAGATTGTATACCCGTATTTGATCTTACGAATTACTTTTTCAAATTGTTCAACATTCCAAGTGACTGGCGTTGGATATGTAGGATTTCCCTCCTTCTCTGCACCAGTCGCAAGATAATGTATATCTGCATCTTGTATCTCTGGTATTGATGTTGGAATGCCTAATGTTCTGATTTAGTTTCTTTTTAGTTTTTTGATAAAATATTCTGCCTTTTGCTTATCTGTATGACCAGCAATGCCTACGATATCCGCAATATGAGCTAGTTTCTTTGTGATTGTGTCCCCATATTCTTCTAATACGATTGGTAAGATAATGGCATTTATCATACCATGTTGTAAATGATACATTCCTCCAATACCATGTGCAATTGCATGTACGTAGCCAATATAGTTATTGGTAATCGCTACTCCAGCTTTATAAGAGGCTTCTAAAAGTTCCAAACGATATTGTATATTTGAGCCATCTAAAAAACTAGGTAGTAAGTATTGGAAAATAGACTGAATTGCCTCTAATTCATATTTCTTTGTCTTACGATTATTAAAATGATTTATATACGCTTCTATTGCATGCGTTAAAGCATCCATACCAGTATAGGCGGTCATCTTTGCTGGTAATGTAGTTAACAGTGAAGCGTCCAAAACAGCATATTTTGGAATTAGAAATAAATGACTTAGTGCATACTTACGCTTTCTGATTGGATCAGTAATTACAGCACCTGCAGTGACTTCAGAACCGGTACCTGCAGTAGTAGGTACAGCAATAAATAATGGTAATATTTTAGATACTCTTCCTGTCTCTAATACTGTCTTTACATCAAGATGACTAGTTTGTACACAAGCTAGCGCAGCTTTTGAGCAATCAATGACAGAACCCCCACCAATTGCGATGAGTCCTTGACAACCTTCTTTTATATAATATTCCTTTAGTTTTTCGACATCTGAAATATCTGGATCAGGCTTTACATCATGAAAGATACTATATGCAATACGACTTTTATCTAATCTTTCGAAGAATGGTTGTAATGTCCCTCTTTTGATAAATCCAGCTGTTGTAACAATCATATATCGGTTCATATGTTTTCTTTTTAAAACATCTACTAAATCTAATAATGCATGTTCACCCTTTATCATTGTAGGCTGTAAGTTTAACTGTATTTTTTGTATTGGGCTAAAGAGTGCCTGTCTAGTCCTTAATAGAAAGTGTTTCATATCTACCTCACTTTGCTATAGTATACCACCATGATTCTATAACTAAAAAAACATATCCCCTAAATGAAGAGGATATGTTTTACGTTTAATTATTCAGAAGTTTCTTCGTCTTGAACTCTCTTCTTGAATAAGAGTCTCTTATAACGCTTTTCAGCATCCTTACGAGCCTTCTCGAATAACTTATCTGCTTCTTCTTGGCCTAATACCTTAGGTAAGTTGAAGTAACGAGCCTCGTTGAGTAAGAACTCTGTGAACTTGGAGAAGTCTGGAGTACGAGAGTCAATCTGTAATGGCTTCTCAAGTCTTGGGTCAAAGCGGTATAGAACTGTGTAACCACAAGCAACCGCATTCTTCTGAACGTTAGGCATGTTAGTCAATCCACCCTTAATACCGTGCTCTAAGCATGGTGAGTAAGCGATGATAATTGATGGTCCCTTATAACTTTCAGCTTCCTTGAATGCCTTGATTGTCTGTGACTGGTTAGCACCCATAGATACCTGTGCAACATAAGCTGTACCGTATTCCATGAAGATCTGACCGATATCCTTCTTAGCACCTTGCTTACCACCGGAAGCAAACTTCGCGATAGATGAAGCCTGAGATGACTTAGAAGATTGTCCACCTGTGTTAGAGTAAACTTCAGTATCAAGTACTAATACGTTTACGTCTAGGTTATTAGCCATTACGTGGTCTAATCCACCGTAGCTAATATCGTAAGCCCATCCGTCACCACCGATGATCCAAACAGACTTAGAAACAAGATCTCTTTCAAGTTTGAGTAATTCCTTAACCTCTTGGTTAGAAGAAGCCTTAACCTGTTCAACTAACTTGTTAACGATTGTTCTTTGAACATCACGGTCATCATTAGCAGCGATATAGGCTTCAAATGATGCCTTCAAGTCAGCTTCAACCTTATCAAGGTTGTCTTCCATAATCTTGAGGATACGAGCACTCTTGTATGACTGAGCAATTGCCATACCATAACCGTATTCAGCGTTATCTTCGAATAATGAGTTAGCCCAAGCAACACCTTCACCATTTTCATCCTGTACGAATGGGTTTGTTGGAGTAGCAGAGCAGTAAATCATTGAGCAACCTGTAGCGTTAGCAACTAACATATCGTTACCGAATAACTGAGAAGCTAAACGGTAGTAAGGAGCTTCACCACATCCTGGGCAGCAACCAGATACTTCGAAGTAAGGCTTCATCAAGGAGATACCACCTTCAGTATTGTTGTTACCAAATTCCTTCTTATATGTTGTGTGCTTGTATAGATAATCAGCTACTGGCTCTTGACCTAACTGAGTCTTAACGTCAGCTGGTGATAATGCCTTAGTAGGACATACTGTAATACATACACCACAGCCTACACAGTTCTGTGTAGAAACTTGGATTCTGAACTTGAGGTTAGCTTCCTTAGCTCCTTTATATGCAGGAGAAGGATCCTTCAATGTTAATTCAACGTTGTTTTCAGCAGCAATCTTCTGTGCTGTAGCAACTTCTTCTTCATTCATTAAGAATGAGCGGATTGTAGCGTGAGGACATGCAAATCCACACTTACCACACTGGATACACTTTTCAGCTTCCCATTCAGGAACGAGTGTTGCGATTGTTCTCTTTTCCTTAAATGCAACGTTAGGGTTTAATGTACCATCTGTTACACCGAAGTTTAAGAATGAAGATACTGGCATATCCTGACCCTGTAGGTGGTTGATTGGTGTTACGAATTCATCAAAGAATGCATCACCAGTTGAACCCTTAACAGACTTATCAAATTGTAAGTCAGCCCATGCTGGATCTACAGTCACTTCAACGATTCCTGAAGCACCTGTTTCGATAGCTAAGATATTCTTATCTACAACATCCTGACCCTTACGAGCATATGTATGACGAGCAGAATCCTTCATCAATTCTAAGGATGTGCTATATGGCATAATCTGTTCATTTAGACGGAAGAATGCTGCCTGTAAGATTGTATTTGTGAAACGTCCCATTCCTGTATCTTGTGCAATCTTAGTTGCGTTAATGATATAGAACTTCGCATGACGTCTAGCAAGTCTTGCTAAGATACGGTTAGGTAATCTATCTGCAATCTCTTCTGCAGGGATAGTTGTATTAAGTAAGAATGTTCCGCCTTCCTTAAGGTCACGAACCATATCAAACTGGAAGCAGTAACTATCTAATGAACAAGAGATAAAGTCAGCCTTATCAATGTAGTATGGGCTGTGAATTGGACTCTTACCAAATCTTAAGTGAGAACGAGTTACACCACCAGACTTCTTTGAGTCATATGCAAAGTAAGCCTGTGAGTAAAGATCTGTATTGTTACCAATAATCTTAACTGTTGACTTGTTAGCACCAACAGTACCATCAGAACCTAAACCATAGAAAATACATGATGTATAGTCTGCATCAACTGTAATATCAATTGGTTCAATAGAAAGATTTGTAACGTCATCTTCAATACCAAGTGTGAACTCTTCCTTTGGAGAATCCTTCTTTAATTCTTCAAATAAGCCATTGATATGAGATGGGTTTGTATCCTTAGAAGATAGACCATAACGTCCACCGATAATTGTAAGATCCTTAAGATCACGTAAAGCATATACAACATCTAAGAATAATGGTTCACGAGCACCCTGTTCCTTTGTACGGTCTAATACAGCAATCTTCTTAGCAGTTGCTGGAAGAACAGACTTCAAGAACTCAACAGAGAATGGACGGTATAAGTAAACCTTAATTAAACCTACTTTTTCGCCTCTCTTAACGAGTGTGTTAATTGTTTCTGTAATTGTATCTGTTACAGAACCCATAGCGATAATGATACGTTCAGCATCAGGAGCACCTACATATGTAAATGGTGCATAGTTACGACCTGTATGCTCAGAAATCTTCTTCATATAATCAGCTACTACAGCTGGAATATTTGCGAAGTGATTATTTTGAGCTTCAGCAGCCTGGAAGAAGATATCATCGTTCTGTGTTCCACCACGAACAACTGGGTTTGTATGTGGGTTTAGAGCTAAAGCACGGAACTCTTCTAAACTCTCTTGGTTAACTAAGCTTCTTAAGTAGTCATAGTCCATCACTTCAATCTTATCGATTTCGTGTGATGTACGGAAACCATCAAAGAAATGCATTACTGGTACACGTTGGTCAATTGCGACTAGGTGTGCAACACCAGCAAGATCCATACAGTCCTGTACGGAGTGGGAACACATCTGAACCATACCTGTTTGGCGACAAGCATAAATATCAGAGTGATCACCGAAGATACTTAATGTGTGTGTAGCTAAAGTACGAGCTGCTACGTGGATAACTCCTGGTAACATTTCACCCTTTAACTTGTAAATATTTGGGATCATTAATAATAGACCCTGTGAAGCTGTAAATGTTGTAGCTAAAGAACCAGCCTGTAATGCACCGTGAATTGCTCCGGCAGCACCACCTTCAGACTGCATTTCCACAACCTTAACACGATCTCCAAACACGTTCTTACGACCTGCTGTTGACCATGCATCAACATTTTCCGCCATAGGCGATGACGGTGTAATTGGATAAATACCGGCTACTTCCGTAAAAGCATACGCGGCGTGGGCAGTTGCGGTATTACCATCCATAGCTTCGAAAACTTTTTTGTTTTCAGTACTCATATGTCCTCCTTCATAATACCTCTATATATTATAAAACTAAAACATATGAAATAATAGACATTTGCGCAATAAATACACTATTCTCCGCTATTTTTCCATGATTTTTTTACAACGAAAAACAATCGACTAACATTGTTTTATAAATAAGCTGTCATTTGTTTATTTCTATGTCACTGTATACATAAAAAAGAAGTCCTAAGACTTCTTTTATTGATTCATGGATTTCATAACGGAACGAATCTGTGCCTCACTTGGCTTACGTCCCATTTGCATAAACATTGCACGAACCATCTTCTCATTGATTGGTGGATTTTCCTTAAGCTGCTTCTCGAAATATTTTCTTGTTAAGAAGAATGTTACGATTGCGCCGATTAATCCGCCAGCAATGAAGAATCCTAATGAACTCCAAAATTCCATAAATTACACCACCTATTCTTCATGTACCCTGTTATTTTAACGTGTTTTGTACATGCTTGCAACGGCTAAAACAGTGTTTTATTTAGCTGCATCTTTTGCAGTTGCCAATTTGATTAAATCAGCGTAGATGTTGTAAATCTTTTTGTACTGTTCTTCTGTCATTTCTGGATTTACATCGATATCATAGTCTTCCAAAACACCAACGTGGAAATCTACAACTTTACCATCTTTTACTGCCATAACATCTGGAATATAGAGAGATGTTCCACCCTTTGGATTCTCTAAGTATGTTACGTCGATAAACTCTTCAACCTTTTCACGATACTGCATAAACTCTTCATCTGTCTTGTAGAACTTTCTACTTACGTCTACATAGTAAACAGTAACCCCAGCATCCTTTGCGGCTTGATTTAATACTGCAAATGCCTTTTGACTATAACGTGAGTCAGGTTTCGCAAATACCATTACACCTGAATATTTATTTTCAAAGAATGTAATAGCCGATGGTAATGAAATCTCCTTAATGGATGGTTCCTTGTCTGTAATCTCTGTAAACTCTGAGATTGTTCCATCTGTTACATAGTCTAATTTGTATTGTTCCTTTGGAGTGCAACCAAGCATAAATGCACATAGAACAAGCATCATTAACTTCTTCATCATTGAATTCCTCCTTCAACACCTTCTATTCTATCAAAAAAAGCCAGTTTGATAACTGACTTAATCTAAACTTAAGACCGAAGGTAGATATAGTTCCCTCTTCTGTAGAGGTGGGTACTCTTGGTAAAACTTCTGGATCCTCGCTCGTAACGAGTTTTCACTCCATCTTACGCAATCAGAGTTCCCTTATATCATATTGTAGGAAAAATATGTTCCCTCCGGTACATGTATTATAGCACCAGAGAGAAATAAGAATAGTCTTGACACTTTTATTTTTCTTGCTTTGAAATTTCGATACCTAAAATATCTAATTGTTTCTTATCAACAACATTTGGTGCCTCACTCATTAAGTCAAAGGAACTATTTGTTGTTGGGAACGCTACTACATCACGGATGTTATCTGTACCAGCTAATACCATAATTAAACGTTCTAGACCAATACCTACGCCACCATGTGGAGGTGTTCCATAGCGGAAAGAATCTAAGAAGAAACCAAAGCGAGCCTTTGCATCTTCTAGTGATAGTCCAATCGCTTCAAATACCTTAGCCTGTAATTCTTGACTATGAATACGAATTGAACCAGATAATAGTTCATATCCATTTAATACTAAGTCATAGGCACGTGAAGAAACATGTCCTGGATCGTAAATAGTTTATCTACATCTTCTTCCTTTGGTGCTGTAAATGGATGATGTGCTGCTACCAGCGTTCGTCTTCTTCGCTGTACTCAAACATTGGAAAGTCAGTTACCCAAAGGAACTTGTAAGTAGCTTCACTTGGAATAAGATTCAGCTCATGACCTAAACGTACACGTAGTGCACCTAAAGATGCTTGTACAATTCTTGCACTATCCGCAATCACTAGTACTAAGTCATTATTAACAAGACCTAGCTTCTCTACTAACTTCGCCTTTTCTTCTTCACTCAACACCTTAGCGATAGAGCCTGTTAATACATCATTTTCCATCTTGAGGTATGCAAGTGCCTTTGCTTTAAAGCCATGTTTTACAAAGTCTTGTAATTGATCTAACCCTTTACGACTATACTTATCTGCCGCATTTTCAAACTTCACACAGTTGATGATTCCACCATTTTCAATTGTATTCTTGAAATACCTGGAATTCTGTATTTTCAAATACAGCAGTGATATCCTGAATTTCATTACCAAAACGCATATCTGGCTTATCTGTACCAAAGCGTCTCATACATTCTGCCCATGGTACACGCACAAAATGATCTTCTAATGTATAGTTCTTTGTTTCCTTGAAGATAGTTTTGCATTAAGTCTTCAACAACCGCAAAGATTGTATCTTCATCACCAAAGCTCATTTCAATATCAATCTGTGTAAATTCAGGCTGACGGTCTGCACGTAAGTCTTCATCACGGAAACATCTAGCAATTTGGAAGTACTTTTTCCATACCACCAATCATCAATAACTGCTTATAAATCTGTGGTGATTGTGGAAGTGCCCAGAACTTACCATTATAGATACGGGATGGAACTAGATAGTCACGTGCACCTTCTGGTGTACTTCTTGCTAGGATTGGTGTTTCAATTTCTACAAAACCTTGTTTATCCAACACATTTCTAGCAACCATGCATACCTTATGACGTAATATCATATTCTGCTGTAATACAGAACGACGTCAAGTCGAGATAACGATATTTCAAACGTGTATCTTCACTTGTATCAGTATCATCCGCAATTGTAATCGGTGCTGTTTCTGCACTATTAACGATGTTAACAGACTCAACATGAATTTCAATTTCACCTGTGGCAATCTTTGGATTAGCATCCTTACGCTTTTCAACTGTACCTGTTACCTGCAAGATATATTCATTACGAACATCCTTTACAGCATCTGCAATACTTTCATCAAATGTTAACTGTACGATACCACTACGGTCACGTAAATCAATAAATACAAGTGATCCTAGAGTTACGACGCTTCGCAACCCAACCAACTAACGTAACTTTTTCACCAGCATTCGCTAAGCGTAAAGTACCATTTTCATGTGTTCTTTCCATTACTTTATTCTCCCATTGTTTTGAGTGTCTCTAATAATTCTTCTTGTTTGATTGTTACCTGTGATTTATCAGAGATATTCTTTACATTCATTGTATTGTTCTTAACTTCATCTTCACCAAGAATCACTACATATTTTGCATTGTTACGATCAACACTCTTAAACTGTGCCTTTAGTGAACGCTGTACAAGATTGGCTTCTGCACTATATCCAGCATGACGTAACTGTTGCACTGTCTTTAAGACAGATGCTCCTACATCACCTAAACCGATAACATACACATCACATGGATTTTCATCACCAAAGTCATGTCCTTCCTCAGCAGCTAAATTAATTAAGCGTTCCATACCAATCGCAAAACCAATTCCTGACATCTCAGGACCACCATAATACTCTACAAAGTGGTCATAACGTCCACCCGCAAAGATGGTTGCCTGTGCACCACTATCTGGTCTTGTAGATACAACTTCAAATACTGTATGTGTATAGTAATCAAGACCTCTTACAAGATGATCATCAACTTCATATGGAATCTCTAGTGCATCTAAACATGCAAGCACACGGTTGAAGTAATCCTTGGATTCTTCATTTAAGTAATCCGCAAGTTTTGGTGCTGTATGCATGCATTCTTTATCATGGTCTACTTTACAGTCTAAAATACGCAGAGGATTTTGTTCATAACGACGATGACAATCTCCACATAACTCTTCAAGATGTGGTTTGAAGTATTCCTTAAGTGCTGTACGATAGGCAGTTCTAGATGCATCATCACCAAGTGTATTGATACATACCTTAATACTTGAGATACCCATCTGTTTTACAATGTCATATCCTAGTGCAATTGTTTCCGCATCTAATTCTGGAGATTTAGCACCGATATTTTCAATACCAAACTGTGTAAACTGTCTCTGTCTTCCCTTTTGTGGGCGTTCATGACGGAACATCGCGCCAAGATAATAGAATCTACCAGGCATCTCCATTGAGCCATATAGTTTATGTTGATTAAAAGCACGGATAACACCTGCAGTTCCTTCAGGTCTTAATGTATAAGAATCATCGTGCATTGCAAATGTATACATCTCTTTATTTACCATGTCACTGGAGTCATTTTCACGCTTGAATACTTTTGTTTCTTCAAAGTATGGTGTACGAATCTCACGGTAACGATAACGCTTCGTCGTTTCACGAATGACTTCTTCTGCGTGATGCCAACGATTCATCTCGTCTGGTAAAATGTCGTAAGTTCCTCGTGGTGTTTGATAACTCATAGTTTTTCCTCCTTAAACAAATATAAAAGCGTCCCTATCCAAGGACGCTTTATGCGCGGTACCACCTTAGTTCATGATTTCTCATGCGCTCTTTCCGTAACGTGGAATACGTTTATCCCTACTATTTTCAGGATACCTTCTCCAGAGTGTCAATCCTGTAAGAATCCGCCAATGCTTGCACCATACCATTGTCGCTCTATCGTCTTCTAACAAGAACTCTCTTTCTTTGAATTTAGTTGTATTATAGCCTTACGCTTACTTTTCTCAAGTGCTTTCTTAATGTGTTGTACGATCAACGCTAAGCACAGATTCGACTTTACGAATATTGGCAAAGACGTTATTCATCTGCTCTAAATTTTTTAATCGCATTGATACTTTAACTGTTGAAGTTAATGTTTCATGATTCACCGTTACATTGATTGAATCAAGTTGTACTTTACATTGAGAGATTGTATTTACGATATCTGTAAGTAAGTGTGGACGATCATTGCAAATAATACTCAGGTCACAATCATACATGCGATCGACATCTGCATCTTCCCACATTACATGAATGAGTTTTGTTTTCTCATTTCTAATATTAGGACAATCTACACGGTGTACTTTAACACCTTCATTTCGCGTGATATAACCGATGATTTCATCACCATAAATTGGTAAACAACAATGCGCTAGTGACATCTTCATCGATTCAACGCCAGGTACGACTAGTCCTGATTTAGAAACACGGTGTACTGTCTCTTTATTGAGTACACGTGATAAATTTCCATCTTCTGTTGAACGTTGTTTTACATTTGTTAAACGCTCAGCAGCTAAAGATGGGTTAATCGACTTCACCGCAATTGCATACATGAAGTCATTGTAGTTAGATACTTGGAATCCTGTGGAGATACTATCAATCTTTTTGCGATCCATAAATTCCTTTGGATCAGCACCGCGTTTACGAAGTTCTTCTATCAGAATCTTTTCGCCTTCTTCAATCTTCTCTTCACGTTTCTCTGATTCCTTCTTTAAGAAATATGCACGGATCTTATTTCGAGCTTGTGCTGTCTTAACAATCTTAAGCCAATCTTCAGATGGACCTGTACCCTTTAATGTCTTGATATTTACAACATCACCTGTATGTAGTTCTGTTGTTAGCGGGACAATCGTATCATTCACAATCGCTCCGACCATTGTATGCCCTACATCCGTATGAATACGATAGGCAAAGTCAATTGGAGTAGCACCAGCTGGAAGGTCGATAACTCTTCCTTTAGGTGTCATTACATATACGTTGGCCTCAAAGACATCCTTCTGCAATAGCTCCATGTAATCTGTCGCAGATGTATTGGTTTCACTTTCACTATACAGCGCAAAATCTCTGAACCAAGTTAGTTTATCTTCAATTTCCTTTTGTTCAGCTTTAGCATCATAGCGAGAACCTTCTTTATAGCGACAATGCGCCGCAATACCTTGTTCCGCAATCGCATCCATGTCTTCTGTACGAATCTGTACTTCGAAGATCTTCGCATCTTCGCCAAGAATCGTTGTATGTAAAGACTGATACATGTTTGGTTTTGGTACAGCGATATAATCTTTTAATCTTCCTGGAATCGGCTTGTATTTTGCATGAATGTATCCAAGAATTTCATAACAATTTAATTCAGTCTGTGATACAACGCGAATCGACAATAAGTCTAAAATCTCATCAAAACGTTTGTGTTTATGTACCATCTTCTTATAAATGGAATATAAATGTTTAGAACGACCAAAGATACGGAAGTGAATCTTATGACTTGTTAACATTTCTGAAATGTCTTTAATCATCTTATTACAGCCGCATCACGTTCTGCCTTTTTCGTTTCTACTAGATGAGCAATATGATAGTACTCTTCTGGCATTAAGTAATAGAAACACAAGTCTTCTAATTCATTCTTAATAGAACTAATACCTAAACGATGAGCAATTGGTGCATATACATCTAACGTCTCTGCTGAAATTCTCTTTTGAGAAGCTTCAGATTGGTATTGTAATGTACGCATATTATGCAGTCTATCTACAAGTTTAATGATAATGACACGAATGTCTTTTGCCATCGCAATAAAAATCTTACGATGGTTGGCTGCTTGATATTCTGGATCATCTTTCCCTTTAAAGTTTAAATTACCAATCTTTGTAACAGCTTCAACTAAACTTGCAATTTCATCATCAAAGTCTTGAGCCAACTCTTCACGTGTAATATTGCAATCTTCAATCACATCGTGTAAGAATCCTGCCGCAATCGTCTTTGGACCGACACGCAGTGTCGCAAGAATATATGCTACATTTACAAGGTGTACAAAATATGGCTCTCCACTCTTGCGGAACATGCCTGCATGTTTCTCAGAAGCATACGAAGCCGCTTTCTCAATGAGAGCTAGATTTTCAGGTAATCGAATATAATTGCTTGCCTCTTTCATCACATCCGATACTGTTGGATTTTTACGTTCAGCCATATTTTCACCTCCTACTATTTTTGCAAAATCGAGATTACTCTTCGATTCTATTTTATTTGTCGCTTAGGCGAGTCATTGCATAGATGTCATAGCCTTCAAGCGCTTTACGTCCATCCATTCCTTCACCAAATAATTCGATAACAAACGCAAAACCAGCTACAACACCACCCAATTGTTCAATCATCTTTGCAGTAGCCTTTGCTGTTCCACCAGTCGCTAATAAGTCATCAATAATAACAACACGCTGACCTGGCTTGATTGCATCTTTGTGCATGTGTACTTCATTAGAACCATATTCTAATTCATACTTACAGCTAATTGTTTCGCGAGGAAGCTTACCTGGCTTACGAACAGGCACAAAACCTAGTCCAAGTTCAACCGCAACTGGACAGCCAAAAATAAACCCTCTACTTTCAGGACCAACAATCATATCTGCGTTAACGCTCTTTTGCGTATTCACATAAAGCGATTTGTTACTTCTCTAAACGCTTCAGCGTTTTCTAGAAATTAGTGTAATGTCTCTGAAAAGAATTCCTTTGATTGGGAAGTCTCTTACAGACGCAATGTAATCTTCAATTTTTAATGCCATGATAAATCCCCTCCTGTGCGGACAAAATAATTTTTGTAATATGCATTCTTTAGTATAGCAGATTCAGACAATATCTTCGAGTATCATTTGACAGGTTGTCCGATTACGCCATCTGTTAATCGATAACTTACCAATCAAACGTTTTGGCAAGATTGGTGCAGTTAGATTTCTACTCTTGTAGAGTACTGCTTCAAAGCCACCACTGCTATTTGCGATAAGGTATTTCACCATCTTCGCAGTTTCTTTACGCTCTACAACATTCATTCCTTCGAGCGCAAAATTTGGTTCAATCATCTCTTTTGGATATGGTGTAAAGCATTCAATATCAATGATGTTATTAAAGTTAATATCTTCTACATCAATCCGAATCGCATCCTGTACTGGTTCAATATATTCATACCCAGTTTCAGCCATCTTTTCTTGTGCATGTTGATAGAATTCTTCAAACTTATCTATAGGTACTGAAATACCAACCGCTTGTTCATGACCACCAAAAGCTGCTAAATTTTCAAAATCCTTAAAGAAATCAAAAAGATTAAAACCTGGTACACTTCTACCACTGCCCTTGATCGTATCATGGCTCTTAGCCATGACAAGTACTGGTCGATGTAGTTGTGAAACGATACGTCCCTGCTACAAGACCTGATACTCCTTCATGGAAATCTTCTTGATATAAGATTGGAAACTTCTCATCTGCAATCATATTAATTGCAGTCTCACTAATAGAAGAACTGATTTCTTTTCTCTTTTCGTTAATCTGATTTACTTGCGCAGCATAGTGTGCAATCTGTTCTTCGTTATTTGAAAGCAAGAACGGAATCATCGTGTTAACATTCGCAATATCACTCATACGTCCAAGACTATTAAGCTTTGGCACAATTGAGAATGAAATAGAAGTCATATCAACTCCACTGCCTGGATTTAAAAGACTAATTAGACTACGAGGTCTACCCTGCTTTAACACAGCTAGTCCACGCTTTACGATACGTCTTGTTTCTTTCCATAGTGGCATGACATCCGCAATTGCCGCAACACATGCAAACGCTGTTTGAATATCATTATCACCAATCAGATTGCGTGCAATCTGCAAAGCAACACCTGCACCAGAAAGATAACAATACTCACTTTCCATATAGTTTGGATGAACCACGTATGGAGTATCTATCTCTTCATCAATCTGGTGATGATCCGTAATAATAATATCTAAGCCCAGTTCATTAGCTCTTTGAATTGCCGCATGTGCTTTTACACCATTATCAACGGTGATAATGAGGCGATACCCTTTTTGATGCGCTAACTCAACCGTATGTGCAGATAAACCATAGCCTTCTTTCATTCGATCTGGAATGTAATAGCCATGTTCAATCTTTAGCTTCATAAGTGTCATCTTCATAATTGTTGTTGAACAAATGCCATCCGCATCATAGTCACCAGCAATCATGACTTTTTCATGATTCTCTTTTGCTTGTAAAAGACGTTTGCAGCACTTTTGAATACAATCTGCTTTACTAGTTGTTAGTGCAGTATCTGTAGTGAATAACTCATGAATAGCCTCATCATCTAACGAAGAAGCCTTCAATAGTTTCGCACTCAAAAGTCCGATTTGATATTTTTCTTGTAGACTAGATGCGTCTACATCAATAACGTTATACTTCATTCTTCAAATGCCAACTTTCTAAATACATCTCCACGATGTTCGAAGTTCTTGAAATGATCATAAGAACTTGCGGCTGGAGATAAGACACATGCATGATGAGGACGAGTTAGTTTTTTTGCTAAAGAAACAGCCTCTTTCAGATTTTCTACTTGATATAGTCCAGGTCTTAACAAGCCCTTCTGTTCCATTTCAGAATAAATACGTTTCCCTGTGGCATACATAAAGATAACCTGGACATCCTTGCGTGCATGTAAGTAATCTTCTACTTCATCATACTCAATACCACGATCCATTCCACCTACAAGTACAGTATCCACATTCTCAATTGACTCTAATGCTTGTATACAGGATTGGCCAATTGTGGAGATAGAGTCATTGATGAAACGAATTTCTTTATATTCTCCTAAGTCCTCTAAGCGATGTGCTAGTGGTCTAAAACTTGCAATTGCCTTTATAACACTTTCATCACTAACACCTAACTTATTTGCAATAAAGTACGCAACCGCAAGATTACGATAGTTATGCTCTCCAATTAACTTCGCACTAGATGCGTCTAGTTGATGTCCTGGAATACATAATGTTGTGCCATGCGCTGTGATATCCCTGCCAATTAAGTATGGTGTATTTAATGATAACTTGATGAAGTTACTCATCTCTTCATGCATGATTACGGTATCGCCTTGCATTTGGTTTGTAAAAATATGAGATTTCGCAATACCATACTTCTCCATTGTTCCATAGTGATCTAAGTGTTCTTCATATAGATTTAAGAAGATAGCGTACTGAGGTGAATAACGACATATTTCTAACTGATGACAAGATAATTCTAGAGCAGCGTACGCTCCTGCTTCCATCTCATCAATCGCTTCAAAACAAGGAATACCAATATTACCAACTAAGCATACTTGATACTTCTCTTTTAATAGTGCAGCCACAAGTGATGTTGTTGTGGACTTACCCTTTGTACCAGTAATTCCAACAACATGGTCACGATAATGTTTTATAAATAACTCTGCTTCACCTGTAATCTTATACGTATCAATAAAGTCAGGAATCACAATACCAGGTGACTTTAGAATTAAATCAAAACTATTTAAATCAACATCTGCTTCACAAAGACAAGATGTATGAATCGTATTGGCCTTTGCCTTCTCTAGAGATGGACCAGCTTTTGATTCTACAATTGTTAAATTCTGCTCAGGAAGTAAACGACGAATGAAACGATATGTAGCTTGTCCTTCTCGACCATAACCCCATATCACCACATTCTTATTCGCAAATTCATCTCTCCATGCTTGTAGGCTCATACGCTTTCCTCCTTACTTATTTGTTTAGAAGTTGAATGACATCTTCTAAATTCTCTGTTTGATATTCAATCATCTCTTTCATGATATGATCTGGTTTAATTGTATCTTCGATAAAACAAGAATGCATTCCTGCTCTTTTTGCAGCAGTAATACCCTGTTTTGAATCTTCCAAAACAAGACACTCTGATGGTTTTACACCTAATATTTTAGCACCAACCAAGAATATTTCAGGGGTCAGGTTTTGCGTGTGTTACCATGTCTCCTCCAACAATGGCATCATACTCTAATGGTGTAGATACCGTCGACAATAACGCTTCCACATAAGTACGATGGCTACTGGAACAGATACCAATCAGATAACCATTCTGTTTCAACCAATGAAAGAGTGTTACCAAACCCTTCTTATTCAAACAATCTTTTTGAATCGATGACCAAAAAGAAATATCAAATCTCTTTTTCTTCATCACGTCAAATAAGTCTAACCCCTTCGGAATGGATGAAAGATAACGAGTTAGCTCCTCTCCACCTGAACCAGTAATATTGATAAAGAAATCTTCAGGTATGGTAATTCCAAGTTTATTGGCTTCATCCTTCCATATCTGTTGTGAGATGAGTTCTGTTTCAAACATCAAACCATCACAATCAAATAGGACAGCTTTTACATCTAACATACACCCTCCTCAAAATTAAGAAAGCAGCGGTATGCCCGCTGCTTATTGTTCATTAAGCGTTAATACCAGAAATGGTATATTCATCAAGAAGTTCTTTCTTAACTTTCTTATCTTTCTTTTGTTTTGTAATCTTTTGCTTTGGCTTGGACTTCTCACGTAGTAAGCACCATACATAAGCCGCAACGAATATAGATGAACTTGTTCCTGCAATTAATCCGACTAACATCGCAAATACGAATGTAAAGATGGAATTACTACCCATGATGAGTAAGAAGATAACAGGAATAATCGTTGTAAGTGATGACATCAAGGACATCTTGATAGCTTCATCAATCGCTTCATTTGCGATAGCACGATATTCTGTAGGTTCGATACGATTACGTAGGTTTACTTCTTCACGAACACGGTCAAACACAATAATAGAGTTATTAATAGAGTAACCAATGATTGTGAGTAATACAGAAATCAATTCAATATTAACTTCTAGTCTTAAGATTCCAAATACCGCAATTACAATTAATACGTCATGTACAAGTGCTACTAAGCATCCAAACGCATAGTCAAACTCATAACGGAAAGTGATATATGCAAGCATTGCAATCCACGCAACAACTGTCAGAATTACAGCACTTCTTACAAGTTCGGAACCGACTACTGGAGTAACAATGTTATCACCAGGTTCAACACCATACTTTTGTTCGAATGCCTTCTTAATTGTTGTTAACTGTTCTTTATCTAAAGAAGCCTTTGTTGTGGCGTAAACAGTATGTTCACCAGCACTCTGATAACTAAAGTCCTTATAACCTAATGTTTCCATTTCAGCTTCCACATCAGAAACATTTACAACTTGCTCAGAAGTAACAGTCAACTTTGTACCAGACGCAAAGTCGATACCTAAGTTTAAGAAACCATTTCCCTTAGCTAAGTTAAAGAAACTTAACGCTAGAGATAATACGATAATAGAAATGCTAGCAGCTACTGCATATTTTGCTTTACCCATGTAATCAAACTTGAATGTACCTGTATAGAATTGTTTTTCACCCTTTGATACATCAGGAATTTGATTCTTTTTAACAGCGAACAATTCTGGCTTACCATCGCAAATGCCAGAGTCGACGATGAGATTTAATAACCACTTAGAGAAAGCCTACGTTAAGAACCAATGTCATTACAACAGTGATAATTAGCATTGTAGCAAATCCCTTTAACTGTACCTGTTCCCCAGATATACATAATTAATGCGGCTAGTAGTGTTGTAAACTGTGCATCGAAGATTGCCCCAAAGGATAACTTGCCACCCTCCGCAACTGCAGCACGAACACTTCTACCTTTGTATAACTCTTGACGAATACGTTCATAGTTAATGATATTCGCATCGACAGTCATACCAACACCTAACACAAGTGCACCGATACCAGATAATGTAAATACAGCACCCATTAAGGAGTAGATTCCAAATACGGCCCATACATAGAATACAAGCATGATAGATGAAATGAAACCCGGTAAACGATATACAAGAATCATGACAGCCATTACAACCACAACGCCAATAACACCTGCAAGAGCTGTTACATGTAAAGCATCTGCACCATATGAAGCAGATACGACGTTACTGGAAAGCTCAGTTAACTTAACTGGTAAGGAACCAGAGTTAATTAAGTTTGCTAAGGTTCTTGCTGTATCTTCTGTAAAGTGACCAGAGATTACGCAGTCACCATTGATTTCACTATTTACAGAAGCAGCTGAGATATACTTAGGCTCTTCACCTTTCTTAGCCTTTGCAGCTTCAGCAGCGTATGTATCACCATCTTGCCAATCTAGCCATACAACCATGATGTTTGTGCCATTGCCCTTTTGTGCAATTGCCTTTGTCATCGCCGCAAACTTTTCTTTATCCGCAATCTTTAAAGAAACAATAGGTTCACCCTCTTTGTACGCTAAGGATGCTCCACCTTCCTGTAAGATTGATGAATCAGCTAATTCATTGTTATCTACATCTCGGAATGTTAGATTCGCTGTTGTACCAATAAGAGCACGTGCAGTTTCTAGATCCTTTGCACCTGCAATCTGTACACGAACACGGTTATTACCTTCAACAGTAATCTGTGGTTCACTAACACCCAATACGTTGATACGTTTTGAAATACTGTTAATCACAGCAGACATATCAACTGTAGAGCCTTCATTTAACGGTTCTACCTGATATAAGATTTCAAAACCGCCACGTAAGTCTAAGCCAAGATTTAAGCCAGAGATAATCGAACGTATTGTTGTACCAACTAAAGTACCCAACAATAGAACAACTAACGCAAAAACAGCTAACTTACTTTTCTTTGTAGTATTCTTTGCCATAAGTTAATTCCCTCCAATGACATCCGCAAAATCTTCAAGATTTTTCTTCGCACCATCAATAACAGCTTGTGTTGATAAGAAACGTACAATATCATTTGCAGCCACATTCCACACAACATCCACAGCTTGATTGAGTGTTCGCGGTGATTTATTACGCCATAAATGATTCAGATAATCCTCAAGATTTACATATGTAAGAGTAGGCAAATCTTCTTTTTGCAATTTTTGTAATTTGAGAACCATCGTCAGTTCCACTAATCGATGATTCACATCAAAAGTACTTTGTGACATGCCTTCCTCCTAACAACTTAGTTATTATACCAAAAACATCTTTCAATAACCATTTGAAACAGAAATTTTAACAAAATCCTATACTGTTTTTTCAAGTATATGATTAGTCTTATTCCCTAAAGCATTCAAATGATAAAAAGATACTGTTTGAATGGATAATACTTTTTACTATTATATCTTGTTTTATCTCTTTCAAAACAAAAAATCCTAGATTTTCATCTAGGATTAACGAATTCCAATAAACAGACCAATTCCAGCTAAGATTGCCTCTACAAGCCAGAACATACGTACAATACTAACTTCAGGCATACCCTTAATACGGAATGCATAATGAATTGGTGTGTATGGGAATACTTTCTTATGTCTAATTTTTACAGAACCAATCTGAATCATCACACAAAGTGTTTCAATCACTGGTACACCTGCGATTAAAATTAATAGTAATTCCGTCTTTGTAATCATCGCTAAGGCAGCTAATACACCACCTAAAGCAAGTGATCCAGTATCACCCATGAATACTTGTGCTGGTTTCTTATTATAATAAAGATAACCAAGCAAAGCACCAATCAAACAAACCACAAAGATTGCTAAGCCAATCTTTTCTTGTTTTAAAGTAATTACAAGATATGGAACTAAGGCAATAATACTTACACCTGAGGATAGACCATCCATACCATCTGTTAGGTTCACTGCATTACTAGATCCCGCAAACATAAATAGTACTAAGAAGAAATATGCGATACCAAGTGGTATTACGATACGAGTAATTGGAAGTATAATTTCCAAAGACGCGTGTGAGCGGTATAACATGAAGAATATCACCGCTAATAGCACCTGCATCAAAAACTTATGCAATGGTTTTAAACCTTCATTGTTTTTGAGTACAGCGATTAAGAAATCATCCACAAAACCAATTAAGCCATAGCCCATAAACGCTAATAGTACAATTAGTGTATCAAGGTCGTGAAAGATTCCCTTTACGAAAATCAAAGTTAATACAACTGGAACGATGATAAACAAGATACCACCCATAATAGGTGTTCCTGCCTTTTTCTTATCATCCTCTAGTGCATATTCACTAACTGTTTGTTTAAAGCTTAACTTTTTGAGGTACTGAATCAAAAACGGCATCGTCACTAGCACAATACTCAGACTCAGTACAAAATATAAACTCATTTGAAATATTGACATATTTACTCCTGACTACCCACCAAAGTGGATCGAGATAGCAGTTCCCTTTTCAATGTATGAACCAGCCGGAATATCTTGTGAAGTTACAACGGATGTTTCATCACCTGAGATGTTAACATCTAATCCCGTCGCTTGCCAGAATCCTGCAACATCCTGCCTACTCCAACCTACCATATTCGGTATATAAATCGTATTGGCATTGGTAACTAAGAATACCTTTTGTCCCGTCGTCACTGAATGTCCAACTTGTGGATATTGACGAATAACAGTATTTCCATCACCCAAGTTGTATAGTTCTGTACCATAGGAAGAAAGTGTATCTTGTACATAGCTTAAACTATGGTTGATTAACGATGGCATCTCATATACCGAAACCGTTTCTGCTGTATTTTCTGGTGTTTCAGCTGTCTGCTGTGCAAAGCCATATTGCATCGCAATACGACGTAATAAGTTTACTTGTGGTTGCTGGTTAACTGGTACACTTGAATCAATTTGGTATGCATAATAAACCAGAATCTGTGGGTTATCTGCCGGTAAAGCACCCATAAAGGAATAGATATACTTACCAGATTGATAACTACCATCAACCGCCAATTCAGTTGTACCTGTCTTACCCATCACCTTGCATTCTGGGATACGATAACCACGACCTGAACCCTTATCATCATTTACTACACGATATAGAATACTCTGTAGTTGTTTTGCTGTATCACTCGTGATTGGATGACCTACAACTGTCTTATTTGCTTTATAGATATATTTCGAATTGTCATATCCATCACGAATCGAATCGACGAAATATGGTTTTACCATTGTGCCATCAGAGAATACAGCACTATATGCTTGCATTAACTGTAACATCGTAACCGTAGAACCCTGTCCCAAAGGATAAGGAAAGCTTATCTGATGGATAGGTAAAGTTTAATGTACCGGTAGCTTCTGGTAAGCCATCCGTATCAACATCATTAAAGAAGCCGAACTTTCTTAGATACTCTAGGTTTGTATCTGGTGTAATCACTTCATTTTGAATAGTACCAGCAACAGAGTTGAGTGAGTATATAAGTCCTGTATCAAAATCAACAGAACCATATTGGTAACGATATGCGTTGTAAACACAACCTAGGCTATTATCTGCCGTTGCACGAATTGGATTATTTTGGCTATCAGTACCATAACAATAGGAGTTACCATTTGTTAATTCTGAACCATTGTACTTACCTTCATTGATAGCCGCAGCCCAGGTAAATGTCTTTAAAGTAGAACCTGGTTCATAAGGAAGCTGTGCACCTTTATTTGTATAATCTGTAATCTCTCGAACATTTGGGTCGAAGGAGTTTGATTGGCCCCAGGCTAAGACCTTACCAGTCTTAATCTCCATAACACCGCCCCAAACATTATCTGCACCAAATTGACTTTGTGTCATACTCATGGATTGTTCAAGCGTCTGTTGAATGGAAGTATCTAGCGTTAGATAAACATCATCACCATTTACAGCGCTGACTACTTCATCCTTCATACCAGGTAAACGATAACCATCTTTGTCTGTCTGGTATGTCCGTGAACCATTCGTACCAGATAGATACGAGTTAAGGTATAGTTCTAATCCCATCTGTCCAGTGGTAATACCATAGTCATCCTGTTGAGCAAATCCTACTAGGTTAGATGCGAATTGTCCGTTTGGATAAATACGTTTAATTGAATCCGTAAATTCAATGCCAGGTAAATGATAGGATTCGATCAGTTCCTTTGTTGCTTGGGATAAACGACGTCCACCAATTCCTAACTCAGTCTGATAGATATCCTGAGAGAAGTATCCCATAATTTTGTCATAATCAATTTTTAATATTTCAGAAAGAACCTTTGCGGTACCCTCTTTATCTTTTACATATGCAATCTGACCTTCAATGGATTGACGAGCAGAAGATAAATACACAAACGATATCGTAAGTACGATTATCCTGTGCAATTACCTGACCATTTCTATCGTATATAAATCCACGCAAAGCTAATGTAGTGTCTGTAACCGTATTGGCAGAATCTGCGTAAATACTCAAATCTGTTCCAGAACGTAAATGCACCTTCCCAATGGTTACGAAAAAAACATTAGAAGCAATCAGCATCATTGCTGCTAATGTCACAATCAATATTCGGCGTACTTCGTTACGGTATTTCTTTCTTTTGCCATTCTAATCTCCAGTTGTCTTGCTAGATCCACCTGTGATAGTGACAATGTTCTCCTGTTTCTTACTTAGACCGTTACTTGCTGCGATTTCATCAACACGGTTATTTGATCCTAAGTTCAAGATTTCTACCTTTAGTGCATCATTCTGCGTACGTAATGTCACGATATCAGCTTCCATTTGTTGTGTCTGAGCACTTAAGGCATTGTTGTAAGTTCTTAAGAATATGGAACTAGCCAAGTAAAGTGTAGCAGAAATCATGAACATCCATATAGAAAAATTTAAAAATGCAGTATTTTTTTTCTGTTTTTTTCTTTTAACAATCTTGGCCATATCCCCTATTCTCCTATTTTCTCTATTACTCGTAACTTTGCACTGTGAGAGCGATGATTATCTTCTAACTCTTCATCAGTAGCTGTGATTGGCTTTTTTGTGATTAAGTTGTAATCTGCTTGTTTGATATCTGATGCTTTGATTGGAATACGTGGGTCAATGTAAGGTGCTGATGAATATTCTTTGAATACATTTTTGACCATGCGATCTTCCAAGGAATGGAATGTAATGATCGCACATCTACCATTAGGTTTTAATAAACTCAGCGCATCTTCCAACCCTTTTTGTAGTGCTCCAAGTTCATCATTTACTTCAATACGTAATGCTTGGAATGTCTGTTTTGCTGGATGTCCTTTTTGACGTAACACCTTGTCTGGTAAAGCTGACTTGATGACATCCACCAATTGGAATGTTGTTTCAATTGGTTGGATAGCTCGTTGTTTTTCAATCGCTCTTGCAATTGATTTTGTAAATTTCTCTTCTCCATACTCACGCAAGATACGACAGAGTTCTTCGAAGGAATATGTATTCACGACTTTGATATGCATCTAACTGTTGTTCTTGATTCATACGCATATCTAAACGTGCATCATATCGATAACTAAATCCTCTTGTAGGATCATCGAAACTGTGGAGAACTAACTCCCAAGTCCATCATGATTCCATCCACTTCATGAATTCCTCTTTTTGCAAGTTCTTCCTTCATGGAGCGAAAAGTCATTGTGAATCATCGTGATATAAGACAACACATCTTTTCAGGTTCTCTGTAGATTCCGCAATCGCTTGACTATCTTTATCAAACGCATATAGATGACCACTCTTTAATTTAGAAATCAGATAACCAGAATGTCCTCCTCGACCTAATGTTCCATCTACATAAATGCCATCTTCTTTAACATTGAGCGAATCCACTGTTTCTTTTAATAAGACTGATGTGTGCTTCATGCTTGTAATAGCTCCGTTAAGTCTTCCGCAAAGTCTTCTAATTCGCCCATTGATTCTTCGTTGTATTGTTCAAACACTTTCTCTGGCCAAATTTCGAAGTGATCAGAAGCACCTACAATCACGCAAGACTTTTCAAATCCACGATCAGAAATCTGGAAACTGTGGTAGTAAGATTCTTCCTTGATTATCCACACCACACTCATCTGCCTTGCCTAAGATACTACGTACAAAGGCACGGACTTTTTTATTTGTGATTGGTAACTTATTTAGTTTTGACACCAACTCGTTCCATTCGTTTTCTGCAAATGCAGCCAAGCATCCATCCATCCACTCAGTAACGTAAATCTTTGTCGTCAACTGGTCTCTGTATTTAGACGGAATAATCAGTCTGTTTTTCGGATCTAGGTTGTGTCTGTATTCACCTGTGAACATCACCATCTGAATATTCCCTCCACTTTGCTCCATTTCTTACCACTATTCTACCACTTTGTAATTATTATACAAGATAAAAATAATAAAAAGAAGAAAAAAATCTCGCTTTTTATCGGCATTTTTAACAATTTTTGCCGTAGCGTGATTTTTCTTCAAAATTTTGATTCTAATTCTTATGCAAATTATCGAGAAAAATACTCTTCTCGAAGGATTCCCATGGTCAAAACATCATAAAATTGACCACGGTGGTAGGAAGCAGCTCTTCTTCTGCCCTCTACTACAAAAGCCAACCTTCTCATACATCTTGATGGCATTTTCATTGTATGAGAATACATTTAACTCTACTTTATGTGCATTTAATTCTTCAAAACAGATGCGAATTGCTTTACGCATCGCCTCAGTCCCATAACCCTTACCTTGATGCTCAGGTCCTACTAAGATACCGATTGTCGCAATCATTTCTGGCATTGATAGATTGAAAGCAGTAATATGACCTACTACTTCACCCTGTTTATTCTCGATTGTTAAACCAAAACCGGTTCTTGCCTGATTGGATGACCAACTATGAAACAACGATGAATTCTCTTCTGTAAAGGTAGGGACAATTCTAGAACGATTCCCTAACAACATTGTTTCTTCATTCCACCACTTCGCCAAGATTGCTTCATCTTCCGCTGTTGTACCTCGAAGTGTAATCTTTTCACCACACAATAATTCATTACGATATTCTAATAAAGTCCTTTCATATAAAAACTCCTTTAATCTAAATACATTGGATTAATATCAATCCGTAATCCTGTCACATCAATCTTTTGTCGTAGACAAAAACTTTGCTACAGCTTGTCTCATCGAATCTAAGTCTTTACCTTTTAGTAAGATTCGATAGCGATATAAATCTTGTATCTTTAATAACGAAATGATACCAATTGTCTTAAAATCTCCAACGATTTCGTTTTTGATTGCCATAGCTTGTTTTATCACCGCATCATCTTTACGACCTTGAATTGTTAAGGCAATCAAGTATGTATATGGTGGATATTGCCCTGTATGACGAAACTTCATCTCACTTTTAAAGAAGGCTTCATAGTCTTGTTTGGCAGCGCACTGTACTGCATAGTGACTTGGATCAAATACTTGATATACCACTTCACCAGACGTATCTGCTCTACCACTTCTTCCACCTGCTTGCATCAACAGATCAAAGGTCATCTCACAACTTCGGAAGTCTGTTCGCTGTAAGCCCTCATCCCCATTGATTACACCAACTAATGTAACATATGGATAATCCAAACCCTTCGCTATCATCTGCGTACCTAATAGGATATCTGCTTCATGACTACCAAATGCTTGCAATATCTTTTGATGTGCATTCTTTCTACCTGTCGTATCCGCATCCATGCGCAATACCCTAGCGTTAGGAAATAATGCATGTACCTCTGCTTCTAATTTTTCCGTGCCAAAACCCATTGTAGTAAAGCCCGTACGGCTATGACAATGTGGGCATTCCTTTGGTACAGCAATCTCTGTACCACAGGTATGACACTTTAAACGATTTACATCACGATGATAACTCATTGCCAAATCACAATGCGGGCATTTCACAACTTCTTGACAAGACTTACAACGTAATTGCGTCACATAACCACGTCGATTTAATAGTAAAATACATTGCTCATGTTTATTTAATCTCTCTTGTATCTTATTTTGTAAATCATCTGTGATGATGTAGTGCCCATTTTTCTTGATATTATCCTTGATCGAGACAATCTGAATATTTGGTAGAGTTTGATTAATGCGCTCATTCATCCTAACCAAGTGATATACATTCTTTAAAGCACGTGCATAGCTTTCTAATGCAGGTGTCGCTGAGCCAAGTATCACTTTGCAGCGGTGATAATGCCCTCTCCAGATAGCGACATCACGACAATGATATGCTGGTTGGTTATCTTGTTTATAGGAGTTATCATGTTCTTCATCCATGACAATCAAGCCTAGATTTTTAAATGGCAAAAATACTGCACTTCTAGTACCAACGACTATCGACGCTCTACCAGTCTTTACCTTACGGTATTGTTCATATTTTTCTTGGTCGCTTAGGCCACTATGATAGATTGCTAATGCATGGCCAAAGCGAGAAGAAACACGAGCAATCATCTGTGGTGTCAAACTAATTTCTGGCACTAAAATGAGTACTTGCTTGTGTTGTGCAAGTGCTTGTGCAGCTAACTGTAAATATACCTCTGTTTTACCAGATCCAGTAATACCATGTAAAAGATAAACTTCATCTTGACTAGTGTTAATCTCATCCATTGCAGATTGTTGTAATGGTGTTAACTGCAATGCAGATTCAATATTGATATTTACATCATCTGATGCTTCTTTTTCTTTCTCTTCTAAAAGAATTGCATTTTTCTCAATCAGCGCACGTGCATGTCCTGGATAATTCTTGCGTAATGCTGTGTATGTTAATGGCTGATGATCACGTGCGTAAAGATAGGCTTCTAACTGCTTTGGAGTTAAATTACCTCTTTATCTGTGAGTTTTACCCACTTCTCTTTTACAATTGACTTGTCATTTGTTGAAGGTTTTAACTTCGATGGCAACATCGTCTGAAAACAAGATATCGTTGTTGAAAGCGTCGTTTCCTTTAACCACATCGCTAAATCATGCAATTCATCTGTAATCAGACTTTCTTGGTCTTTTACATCTTGAATATAGCGCAACTTAAAACCAAGTCGCATTTCAATCTCATCCTTTGTTTCATCTGTATCTTGGATACTCTCTACAAATCCAACAACACTACGATTTAAGAGTGGAATCGTTACACGGCTACCAACTTCGATATCTTCATCGTTATATAAGTATGTAAAAGTCTGGTCCAACCTGCGAACAGGATGTTCTAACCAACATTGCACGATTTTCATAGTCTCTCCATTTTCTTACTCTATTCTACTATAAAAAGAAAATTCCACGATAAAAGATTACATACAAAAACAGCAGAACCTATTCTGCTGCTTCTAACTTTAATATATGTCTTAATAGTTCTTTTGTATAAGGATGTTGAGGATTTTGCATCACATCCTTCGTTTTACCTTCTTCTACAACCTTACCATCCTTCATAATCATCACACGATCACAAAGATTACTAACTAACGGTAAATCATGTGATACAAAGATGGCTGAGATATGATGTTGATGACATAGATGGCTGAATAAGCTACAAATCTTTTCTCTTGTGTGATGACATCTAATGCACTTGTAATTTCATCACACAACAATACTTTTGGATCACATGCAAGTGCACGTGCTATCGCTGCACGTTGACATTCCCCACCAGACATCTCATATGGATACTTGTTTGCAAAAGATATATCTAATCCAACTTCCTGCAATAAGAAGCGATTCTCTAACGCATTTGGATTTAAATGTTTTCGCACTTCATTCAAACTTTGTTCAATCGTATACTGCTTATCAAAAGAAGCTCTTGCATCTTGAAATATCATCTGTAAATCACGAAAGCGACTATGATCTTTGGTATCAAGTGGTTTACCAAATAATATTACTTGACCTTCATCCGGTTTTATAATTCCAGATAGTAGTCGCAAGACTGTACTTTTTCCACTACCACTTTCACCAATGATACCGAGAATCTCCCCTTCATCAAGATGAAGGGAAACATGGTCAACTGCTAATACCTGTTGTTTTTTATCACGGAAGCTTTTAACGATATTCTCTACTTGTATTAACCGTTCCATAAATCCTCCGTCTTTGGAAGAGCAGCTAGTAGTTGTTTTGTATATGCATGCATAGGACTTTCAATTAAAGTCTTTGTGTCTTGTACTTCTACAATACATCCCTGATGCATTACCGCAATACGATCACATAACTGTGCTGCTAGTGCAATGTTATGCGTAATCACCACCATAGTCATGCCCTTTTCTTCTTTTAGTTGCTTTAGTTGTCGCACCATTTCATATGCACTCTTTACATCTAATGCACTGGTTGGCTCATCACAAAGTAATAATGAAGGACCATTCATTAACGCTAGTGATACCGCTACACGCTGTGCCATACCAATGGATAATTCAAATGGGTAACTATGAAATATACGTTCAGGATTCTTTAATTCAAACTTCTCAAATAAGTGATATGCCTTTTGTCGAGTCTCTTCTTTGGTCAATCTACCCCTTGGTAGTTTCATAGAATTGACTAGATATTTTTTTCTTGTAGGTACAAGTGTAAAGTTACTGTTTTGAAAAAAATAATCGAAATTTCATCTCGAAATAATCTACGATACTCTTTTTATTTAAAGTAAAGGAGATTTTTGATTCAAATATAAAAATTTCTCCTGATGTAACTTTTTAGATTTTGTTCTATTTGAAGAATACAATTTAATAAACTTGTCTTTACCACTACCACTTTTGTCCAACAATACCGATGACTTCTGCTGGATAAACTGCAAGTGAAACATCATGCAATACTTCTATATCACCATATCCAGCAGTCACATGATTTAATTCTAAAATTGCTTGGCTCATGATTGAAGTTCTAAATCGACATTAATTTGATAGTAGTCTGTAACATGAGGGACAAAGTTCTTTAATTCTTTTCTTGTTGCGAAAATCAAGTTATTAAATCCAATATAAGTAATGCTGTAACTTGCTAATAACATCTCTTCAATCTGCTTTACGATTTCCTTACGTTGCTTTGTATCATAAGAATCATTTAACTGTTTTAATAATACCTGTATTGCATGGTTATCATATCCAGAAAAGTTAACAGTACCACCTTCTGATAGTAACGCATTAAGATAATATGCAGGATCTCCTGTAGGCATTGTAACCATCGAGTAGAATCCTAAATCATATTCTTTATTTGTTAGATATTTAGTTCCTTCATGTAGTTGTAATTCAGATTGAATACCAATCTTCTTTCAGTGCAGACTGCAACTCCGTCGCAATCGCTTCTTGGGATAGACGTTTGTAGTATGCGATTGTAAGAGAAATATTTTGACCATCCTTTTCAACATAGCCATCACCGTCAGTATCCACATAACCAGCAGACTCAAGGATTTGTTTCGCTTCTGCTTCGTTATAAGAGCTTACATTAGAACTTGGTAATGCATACTCAGAATCACTTGTAAATGGACCATCTGTTGCGGTCATTGTGCCATCTAATAAGTATTTTGCGATAGACTCTTTATCGATTGCTTTTGCAATTGCTTTACGAAGTGATATATCCGTAAGTTTTTCTGTATTCATATACAGAGAATATACACGACTAGAAGGAATTGTATGAATATCAAATTCACCACTATCCTGTAGTTGCTTAATTCCCTCTGGATTCATTTCCGTATATGCATCTAATTCATGATTCTTAAGCGCTAGAATTGCAGTTTCTTTTTCAAGCATCTTCGTAACTGTAATTTCATCTAGCTTTTGGTGTTCCATTCCAATAGTTTGTATTTGGTTCTAATACAATTTCTTGATCAGCTGTAAATGTCTTTACTTTATAAGGACCTGTACCAATTGGCATTGTAGTCCTCTCTTCCTTAGAAGTTAAATTTAATATTGCAAACATCGGATCACTTAAATCAGAGAGTAATGTTGCACGTGGTTCTACAGTCTTAATTGTGATTGTGTAACCATCAATTTCATATTCTGCACCCTGCAAGAAAGCAGCTCTTGCATTTTCTTGTGCAATATGATGCAGATTATCAACTACACTTTTTGGCGTCCATTGTTGTCCCATCAGAGAATTTGATATTCTCACGTAGTGTTAACTTCCATGTCTTTATATCGACATTTTTCTGCATTTGATACAAGCCATGGTTTTAATCTGCATATCATCTTCCACTTTAAATAAGGTTTCACCAATTCCATAACGGACAGTAAACCACCCATTCCACTCTAAAGCAGAATCAAGTGATGCAGTAAACTGTTCTGTACCAATGTGGATTTTACGATTTACAGCCTCATCCGTTTTTTTGTGTTGGTGTACATGCAGACATCAGCTAATGTCATAGCTATAAATATTGTTTTTAATCAATCGTTTCATTTTGTTTCCCTCCTGATAACTAAAAGTCTTTCCGAATTGGTTTATTAAAAATACAGTGATGAAGATAGATAGACACGGAAATAATGAAATCCATGGTGCGGATGCTAAATACTGTCTTCCTTCACTAATCATAGAACCCCATTCCGGAGTTGGCACTTTAACACCAATTCCTAAAAAACTAAGTCCCGCTAACGACAATAACATATTCGCAAAATTTAATGTAAGTGTAACAATTAGTAAGTTTCGAATGTTTGGCAGGATATGCTTTAGCAGTATTTCAATATCACTTAACCCTGCAAACCTTGCGGCAGTAACATATAATTCTGATTTCTCTTTTAAAGTTGCTGATCTTGCTAAGCGAGCAAATAACATCCAATCGCTAATTGCTAATGCAATCATCGCATTATGTAGTCCACCACCCAATATTCCTGCAATTGCAATAGCGATTAACATCTGTGGAAATGCTAAGAAAAGATCACAGATACCCATCAGTATTTCATCCAAAAAGCCACCAGTATAACCACTCACCATACCAACAAAGATACCAAATCCACCAGCTACCAGCACAATCACGATTGCTGAAAGAATACTAATATTGGCAGCTGCGATTGTACGTACAAATACATCTCTACCGAAAGCATCTGTCCCAAAAAAGTGATGTATACTAGGTGCTTGTAAACGAATTGCTAGATTTGATTCTGAAATTACCTTCGACAAGGTTAATTCCATTAAAATACTACATAGTAATAATCCTGCAAGCATGACAATAATTAACCACTGTTTACGATTAAGCTTCATGTGTATCACCACCTAACCGTATTCGTGCATCAAAGATTCCATAGAGTAAATCTGCTATTAAATTGATAATAACATATGCTAATACAAGCCAAACTACAACAGCTTGAATCATCGGGATATCTTTACTAACAACTGCATCCACCAATAGTTTTCCAAGTCCAGGCCAATTAAAGATTGTTTCAATTAATGCAACACCACTTTAAAAGACTCCCAAATGAAACTGCAGTTAGTGTAATGACTTCAACCATTGCATTACGTAAAACCGTATGAAATAGAATCGAGAATGTACCAATCCCTCTTGCACGTAAACCCTTCATATAATCTTTCTCTAGTTCACGACTTGCAATCTTTTGAATCTGCTTAATGTAGCGAAACGACATACCAAGCATGATAGTTATACTAGGCATGATAACAGCTGTACTATCTTTTGGTATAACACTAAAGATATGGAATACAGAAGTAAATAAATACAATAGTAATAAACCTATCATAAATGTTGGAATAGATATTCCTACTTGCGTAATCATATCCAATAATTTTGTAAGGAACGATTGTTTACGATATGCACAATAGATACCAAGTGGTATTGAAACAATTAAAGTTAAGACCATACTATTAACTGCAATCGAGATTGTATATGGAGCAGCTTTCATAATTTTTTCTGATACAGGACGACTATCCCGATAAGAAGTACCTAAGTCTCCTTTTAAGAAAGATATCCACCAGTTTGTATATTGTGTAAAGAAAGGCTCATCCAAGTGATGTTCATGGCGAAACTGTTCCAACATCTCTTCCGTTGCCGGAGCTCCTGCTTGATGGAAATGCATGTGTGCTGGATCACTTGGAGAAAGATAAATTAAACTGAATGTAATGAACGTAACTCCTATGACAATAGGAATTGTACGTAATAAACGTTTGATAAAATATTTCATTGTAAATTCCTTTGCATAGTTGAATAACTCTTCAATTAATATCTATAGAAACAAAATACATTAGCTCTATCGCTAATGTATCACTTTTGACTGTATTTTAGCCACTTTATAAAGTTTTATGCACAACAAATGGTATTGGAAATCACTGCTTTCGTCAAGTCATATCACCATTCTATAGGAATAATGCTATAATTCTATCGTTATAAAGGAGGTATCATCATGTTACCGAAGTTAGAAAACAGTAATAATATCGCTGCCATTGAAGAAGAAATTCAAATACTTAAGAATCTTTTGAATACCGCAACGCAAAATATGATCCCTTCTGATAAATTCCATCTGATTGATGAGCTCTCAACTTTATCCGCAAATCATGAATATGATAAGTTAACAGATTTAATCACTTCATTATCAAATGAAGACTTAGATATCATCTCTAGATATTTCTCAGTTTTACCTTTATTAATCAATATTACAGAAGATGTAGACCTAGCATACCAAGTTAATTTACAAAATAATATTGACCAAGATTACCTAGGTAAGATTTCTACGCAAATGAATATTATCTCTAAGAGTGAAAACGCAAGGAAATCTTAGAGAACTTAAATGTAGTACCAGTACTTACTGCACACCCTACACAAGTACAGCGTAAGTCTATGCTGGATCTAACAAATAAAATCCATCATCTATTACGTAAAGATCGTGACTGTAAAGAAGGTTCTATCAATAAGCGTAAGTGGAATGATAATCTCCACCGCTTAATTGAATTAATCATGGAAACGGACATGATCCGTGAAAAGAAGTTAAAAGTTAAGAATGAGATTCGTAATGTAACTGACTATTACAATACTTCTTTGATTCCGGCGATTACAGCTCTTACTGCACAATATCGTAAGGAAGCCGCAAAACACGGTATCGATGTAAGTGCTGCTACCCCTATTACAATGGGTATGTGGATTGGTGGTGACCGTGATGGTAATCCATTCGTTACTGCAGAAACACTAGAAATCTCTGCAACAACACAAGCTGAAGTAATCTTAAATTACTACATCCATAAGATTGAGGAAATGTATTTCTACTATGCAGTATCATCTAGTATCTCACACGTCTCTAGCGACGTTGAAAAGATGGCCGCCCTTTCTAGTGATACATCTGTATATCGTGAAAAAGAGCCATATCGTAAAGCTTTCCACTATATTCTAGAAAGACTACAAAACACTTATAGTAACTTCACACAAAACACAAATCATGAAGTTTGTTATGAGACAGTTGAACAGTTCCAAAATGATTTACTTACGATTAAAAAATCGCTTATCGAAAATAATGATGCAATATTAACAACTGGTAGCTTCAGCGAAGTATTACAAGCTACAGAAATCTTTGGCTTCTATCTTGCAAGTATTGACCTGCGTCAAGACTCTAGCATTCTAGAGGCTTGTGTTGCTGAACTATTGAAGTCTGCAAATATCGAACAAGACTACAGCAGTCTTGACGAAGAAAAGAAATGCACCTTACTTTTAGATCTTTTAACAAATGATCCACGTATCTTGTCCGCAACACACACACCAAAAACGGAACTATTATCCAAGGAACTTGCAATCTTCAAAACCGCAAGAGAGCTGAAAGACCGCATGGGTGAAAATGTGATTCGTCAACATATCATCTCCCACTCTGAAAGTATCTCTGATATGTTCGAATTAGCAATCCTTCTCAAAGAAGTTGGTTTAGTTGATAGCGAGCATAGTCGTATGCAGATTGTACCTCTCTTTGAAACAATCGAAGACTTGCAGAACGCAAATGAAATCATGCGTACATACTTAAATATCCCTCTTGTTAGAAAGTGGTTAAATGACCAAAAATTCTACCAAGAAATTATGCTTGGTTACTCTGATTCTAACAAGGATGGAGGATATCTATCTTCAGGCTGGCATTTATATAAAGCACAGCGTGAACTTTCAGCCATCGGTGACGAATGCGGTGTGAAGATTACATTCTTCCATGGTCGTGGTGGAACAGTTGGCCGTGGTGGTAGACCTTCCTATGATGCGATTACTTCTCAACCATTCGGTTCAATCAAAGACCGTATCCGTCTAACCGAACAAGGAGAAGTTATCGGTAACAAGTATGGTAATCGAGATTCAGCTTACTACAATTTAGAAATGTTAATTTCTTCTACTTTAAACCGCATGGTAAACCCAATGGTTTTAAGTAAAGAAACTTTACGTGAATACTACACTATCATGGATCCAATTGTAGAAAACTCAAATGTAATCTACCGCGATTTAGTATTCAATGACCCACATTTCTATCAATACTTCTTTGCGGCAAGTCCAATCAAAGAAATATCTAGCTTAAATATTGGCTCACGCCCAGCAGCACGTAAGACAATTACAGATATCAATGGCTTACGCGCAATCCCATGGGTATTCTCTTGGTCACAGAATCGTATTATGTTGCCAGGCTGGTATGGTATTGGTTCCGCAATGCAACAATACATCGACCAAAACCCAGGAGAAAACTTAGCACAGTTACAACAGATGTATCAGACATGGCCATTCTTTAAATCATTATTAGAGAATGCCGACATGGTGCTTTCCAAGTCCAATATGGATATTGCTAAACAATATAGTAACCTTTGTGAGGATGAAGAAATACGCTCTGTATTTGATCGTATTGAGAATGAATGGCAACTTACTAAAAAAGTCTTACTGCAGATTGAAAATCATACTGAACTCATTCAAGACTTACCTGCATTAAGAGGAAGCTTAGATTACCGTCTTCCTTACTTCGACATCTTAAATTACATTCAGATTGAACTTATTAAGCGTATCCGCCAAGGACAATACACAGAAGAACTTGAAAAGACAATCCACGTTACCATCAACGGTATCGCAACTGGATTAAGAAACTCTGGATAAGGAGACCAACTATGAACTTTACTACATTAGTTAAAGAACGTTATTCTTGCCGTAAGATTTCTTCTAGACCTATCGAATCTGAGAAGTTAGAAGCTATTAAACAAGCAGCGATTGCAGCACCTACAGCTCATAACTTTCAGCCATTAAAAGTCTGGTTGATTCAATCACCAGAAGCACTAGAGCAAATTAAATCGGTAACACAACAGAAATTTCTTCATACATCCCTGGCTTGCTTCATCGTTGGTAGTGATGCAAAGCCAAGGATGGGTACGTGAAGCTGATTCTATGAACTTTTGCGGATGTAGACGCAAGTATTGTCGCAACACACATCATGCTTGCAATCCAAGATCAAGGTCTTGCCTCTACTTGGATTGGAAACTTCCAACCAGAAAAGATTAAAGAAGTATTCCCAATGATGGAATCCTATAACTTAATTGCTATCTTCCCAGTTGGATATCCAGAAGAAGACGCAAAACCTTCACACTTACATACAGCACGTAAAAAGTAAAGAAGAATTTTATTGAAATATTATAACTTAATAGAGAGATGAGCCAACTCATCTCTCTATTGTTTAATTACTTAAAATTATCTTCTTTTTAGCTACAAATGCTGCAACTAACAATGACATCACAAGAATTGATGCATTGAGAGGAAGATTACTTGAATCACCTGTTTCAACACTTGGCGTTGATGGAGTAGGTTCCTTCTTATTTGTAATTTCCATCTTACCATTTGCGTCAATCAATCCATATGTAACTTGATACTTCACACCATCAATTGTGATAACGTTGCTAGATTCACCAACTTCACGTACTTCATAAGCGTTATCAATTGTCTTACCAGCATCTCTTACTACAAGATTTGTATATGTTGTTGTCCAGTTGTTTGCAGCATTTAAGATGACTGGAGCACCTTCTGCTACACCATCCTTATATAACTGTACTTCAACTTGACTAGCAATACCACCAACCCACTTCTTAGTAACTTCAATATTTCTGTACTGAACTTCTTCATTACTAATTTCCTGATCATATGCACCAGAAGCATTTAGAGTAGCTTTATAGTTAACTCTAATTTTCTGAGTTCCAAATGTAGCAGTTGCTTCATTTGCTACCCAGTTTCCGTCTGTATCCATTTCTCTTGTAAAGTAGATATTTGGATTTGTTGTATCCTGTGCATCGTTTACCATATCGTACTTGAGTAGGTCTACAAACTTGAACTTCCAGTCGTTTGCATTACTCAAAGCAACCTGGTCAATCTGTGCATGTATGTAGCACCAGAAGTCATTAATTTGTCAACCTTTGCCTGGAAGATTTCGCTTTCACTCATACTTGTTGTATCAAGTGCACTTCCATCCGCATTTGTTAATGCAACTGCATCAAAGTTAGCTTTAGTAATTCTAAATAATCCAACAGTAACAGATGTTACATGATTTGTATTTGTAGCTTCCCACTTCTTGGAAACTGTTAGTTCAACCTTATCATAGGTAACTGGATCTCTACCAAATGCTACTGAACCATTAGAACCAATACCACCACCACGAGGTGCAGAGTTACCAGTAACGATAACTTCAGCTGCATTTTCTAGCTGCAGCCTTACCTTCATCAGATACAATTGCTTTTAATGCAATCTTTTCTGTGATTCCATCAAGAGTTCCTCTATCCACAACAGGACTTACTGTACTTGGATATCTAGGACTACCATCTGAATTTCCTAAATAAGCTTCATCAATCTTACCATCTTCATACCAGTGTACTAACCAGTTATCTAGACCATTGTTAGAAAGAATTAAAGTCTGTGTTGCTGGGTCTTGCTTATTGATAGAAGCCACATCATCACCAGCTGCACTTGTGTCATTATTATCAGCACCTGTACCAGCTACGTTATCAAAGAAAGATGCACCGTTTGTAACAGCTGTTGTAGCACTACCTGTAGGACATAACCACATACCACCACCGAGTTTAGTAGCTGTATTTCCTGTAACAAGTGTCTTACCCATATGTAATACATATGGAACAGATGCTACGTAAATTCCACCACCTTGCTTACCTGCAGTGTTATTCGTAAACTCACCACCATTTACATAAACTTCCTTGGAAGCTACATATAGACCGCCACCAACTCCATTTTCAGCGTTAGGATCTGTAATTTGAGATGTTACCGCAGTCATAGTAGCCTCATTGCCTGTGATTAGACCACCATTGATTGTTGCGGCAGCTGGGAAGAATCCTCTCCAACGAGCTTCACCAAATCTCTTGCCATCAGCTGATGTAAGATAGTCGACAACACCAATACCACCACCAAATGGAGCCTTATTACCACTGATGGTTCCACCATCCATTGTTAGTATACCTGTACCATTCACTGCAATACCACCACCTAAAACGGCTGCTGTATTGTTAGAAATAGTACCACCTTTGAGGTTGAGAATACCTTTTGAATAATAGTGTGCTGGATTGCTGAAGTTATTCTGCATTGTGTAGTTTGTACTGTATGTTCCTACAAGAATACCACCATATTCTGCAGTATTTCCTGTAATAGTACCACCGGTCATCTCCATCGTAGAAGTACCTTTAATACCTTCAACACCAACAGCTGAGTTTAGACCATTACTTCCACTGTAATCTAGTGTGTTGTTTGAGATGTCTCCTCCATTCATGAAGAAGGAAGCACCCTCTGTAATTTTAACTACATTGGTAAACTGGTTACTCATATAGTTATCATGAATTGAGCCACCGTTCATTGTAAGTACTGCATTAGGACCCTTTGCTGTGACGATACCTACCATTGGACTGTTTGATCTTACGTTCTTGATTTCACCACCGTTAATGGTTAATTTACCCTGGTTGTTAATGACAGCACTCTTATAGTTTGTATCCTTTGCATCACCATCAAGAATAATGTCTTCCCAAGTAAGACTTGCGCCTTCTTTGATATCAAATGCAATTGCAGAACTAGTTCTTGTAAGAGTAACACCACCCTTTTATAGTGATATCCTTTCCTGCAGGAACTGTAACTGCTAGCAGATTAATTGCATATCTGCAGTTAAAACAATTTCTGTAGCTTCCGTAGCATCATTAATTGCTTGTTGAAGCTCGGCAATCGTACTTGCATTTACTGTCGCCGCATGTGCATCCAATTTAAAAATCGGAAACATAGAAAGCGAAATCATAAGTGCTAGTAAAACTGAAAATAACGATTTCTTTCTAAACATTTTTAAAACCAACCTTTCCCCTCAAATATGTATGAAATGATCCTAGCTATGCAGCAAAACAAATAGATGGAATCAATCTTTCATCATATACAACTACAAAAACTAGCTTTTTCATTCCTATTCCCTAATATCATATAATATCTAGAAAAGATTAACAATTTCTTAAGATGACTTTTTAAAATTTTATTAACCAATCTATTCTTTTGTATATTTTATTAATAAATTGAAAGAAATGCTACTACATAAAATGAGTACTCTTTTAGCATTTTATCCTTTACTTCGCAGCGTGTTCTCTTCTTCTAATGAAGGCAAGAACTAACAACAATGTTCCAAAGAATGTCATTGAAGCTGCGTGCCCAAATAGATTTGTCGCATCACTTGTCTGTGGTGTCTTCTGAACTGTTGAAGAACTTCCACTTGTACTTGGAGTACTTGGCTGTGGTGTTGGAGGTGTTGTTGGCTTAGAAGTTGGATCCTTTGGATCTGTTCCCTTCGCAGTTTCCTCAACATCCGTGTATCCATCGTTATCATCATCTGGATCTGTAACGTCTGGATCTCCATCACGGTCTGTATCTCTTTGTACTGTAATCTTGAAAGTACTTGTTGTTGGATTACCAGCAGTATCTGTCGCTGTTACAGTCACTGTAATCACACGTGTTTCTTCTGTTGGTGTCCAGTCTGTGATTGCAGGTGTTCCTGTAATCTTCTTCGTTGTTGGATTGTAAGTTACACCATTTGGTAGATTGCTTACTGTAACTGTTGTATTTGGATTATCAACCGTAACTGTAATCTCATTAATTGGATTGCCCTCTACAACTGTCTGATCAGAGATAGGTGTGATAGAAGTCGTTGGCTTAGAGTTTGGATCCTTTGGATCTGTTCCTCTAGCTGCTTCTTCTGTATCTGGATATCCATCTCCATCATCATCTGTATCTGTAACGTCTGGTGTACCATCTCCATCTGTATCTCTTTGTACTGTAATCTCAACAATCTTTGTAACCTTAGAACCATCTGGATTCGTTACTACTACAGGGATTTCAAACTTACGCGTCTCTTCACTTGTACCCCAATCTGTAACTGTTGGTGTTCCACTGATTGTGAATGCATTTGGATCGTATGTAACTCCATTTGGTAATTTTGTTGTGTCAACTGTAACTGTTGAATCGATATTTCCAGTTCCAATCAGAATTGGAGAAATTGGAGTCTTATCGATGACTGTCTGTGTTTGATTTGAAATACTTACAGGTTCAACAGGTGTAATAATCGCTGCAGGTCTTGAGTTTGAATTCTTAGGATCGGAGCCCTTCGCGTTTTCCTCTACATCTGGATATCCATCACCATCATCATCTGTATCTGTAACGTCTGGATTTCCATCGCCATCTGTATCTCTTTGTACTGTAATTTCAATCTTCTTCGTTACTGTTGTGCCATCTGGATTTGTCACTACTACAGGGATTTCAAACTTACGTGATTCCTCTGTTGTACCCCAATCCGTCACATCAGGTATTCCACTGATTGTCTTAGTTGCTGGATCATAAGTTACACCATTTGGTAACTTCGTAGTATCAACCGTAACAGTTGATGCTGGATCGCCTGGAGTAATTACAATGTTTGAAATTGGTTTTTCATCAATCACTGTCTGTGTTGGATTTGTGATTGTTGGCTGTGGTGTTGGAGGTGTTGTTGGCTTAGAAGTTGGATCCTTTGGATCTGTACCCTTCGCAGTTTCCTCTACATCTGTGTATCCATCGTTATCATCATCTGGATCTGTAACGTCTGGATCTCCATCACGGTCTGTATCTCTTTGTACTGTAATCTTGAAAGTACTTGTTGTTGGATTACCAGCAGTATCTGTCGCTGTTACAGTCACTGTAATCTCACGTGTTTCTTCTGTTGGTGTCCAATCTGTGATTGCAGGTGTTCCTGTAATCTTCTTCGTTGTTGGATTGTAAGTTACACCATTTGGTAGATTGCTTACTGTAACTGTTGTATTTGGATTATCAACCGTAACTGTAATCTCATTAATTGGATTGCCCTCTACAACTGTCTGATCAGAGATAGGTGTGATAGAAGTCGTTGGCTTAGAGTTTGGATCCTTTGGATCTGTTCCTCTAGCTGCTTCTTCTGCTGTCTGGATATCCATCTCCATCATCATCTGTATCTGTAACGTCTGGTGTACCATCGCCATCTGTATCACGTTGTACTGTAATTTCAACTGTCTTCGTTACTGTTGTGCCATCTGGATTTGTTACCACAACTGGAATCTCAAACTTACGTGATTCCTCTGTTGTACCCCAATCCGTCACATCAGGTGTTCCACTGATTGTCTTAGTTGCTGGATCGCTAAGTTACACCATTTTGGCAACTTTTGTTGTATCAACTGTAACAGTTGATGCGGGATGCATCAGGAGTAATTACAATATTTGAAATTGGTTTTTCATCAATCACTGTCTGTGTTGGATTTGTGATTGTTGGCTGTGGTGTTGGAGGTGTTGTTGGCTTAGAAGTTGGATCCTTTGGATGCATGCCCTTCACGCAGTTTCCTCAACATCTGTGTATCCATCGTTATCATCATCTGGATGCGTAACGTCTGGATACTCCATCATGATCTGTATCTCTTTGTACTGTAATCTTGAGAAGTACTTGTTGTTGGATTACCAGCAGTATCTGTCGCTGTTACAGTCACTGTAATCTCACGTGTTTCTTCTGTTGGTGTCAATCTGTGATTGCAGGTGTTCCCTGTAATCTTCTTCGTTGCTTGGATTGTAAGTTACCATTTGGTAGATTGCTTACTGTAACTGTTGTATTTGGATTATCAACCGTAACTGTAATCTCATTAATTGGATTGCCCTCTACAACTGTCTGATCAGAGATAGGTGTGATAGAAGTCGTTGGCTTAGAGTTTGGATCCTTTGGATCTGTTCCTCTAGCTGCTTCTTCTGTATCTGGATATCCATCTCCATCATCATCTGTATCTGTAACGTCTGGTGTACCATCGCCATCTGTATCACGTTGTACTGTAATTTCAACTGTCTTCGTTACTGTTGTGCCATCTGGATTTGTTACCACAACTGGAATCTCAAACTTACGTGTTTCTTCTGTTGTACCCCAATCCGTCACATCAGGTGTTCCACTGATTGTCTTAGTTGCTGGATCATAAGTTACACCATTTGGCAACTTTGTTGTATCAACTGTAACAGTTGATGCAGGATCGCCAGGAGTAATTACAATATTTGAAATTGGTTTTCATCAATCACTGCTCTGTGTTGGTTGTGATTGTTGGCTGTGGTGTTGGAGGTGTTGTTGGCTTAGAGTTGGATCCTTTGGATCTGCCCTTCGCAGTTTCCTCAACATCTGTGTATCCATCGTTATCATCATCTGGATCTGTAACGTCTGGATCTCCATGCATGATCTGTATCTCTTTGTACTGTAATCTTGAAAGTACTTGTTGTTGGATTACCAGCAGTATCTGTCGCTGTTACAGTCACTGTAATCACACGTGTTTCTTCTGTTGGTGTCCAGTCTGTGATTGCAGGTGTTCCTGTAATCTTCTTCGTTGTTGGATTGTAAGTTACACCATTTGGTAGATTGCTTACTGTAACTGTTGTATTTGGATTATCAACCGTAACTGTAATCTCATTAATTGGATTACCCTCTACAACTGTCTGATCAGAGATAGGTGTGATAGAAGTCGTTGGCTTAGAGTTTGGATCCTTTGGATCTGTTCCTCTAGCTACTTCTTCTGTATCTGGATATCCATCACCATCATCATCTGGATCCGTAACGTCTGGTGTTCCATCATGATCAGTATCACGTTGTACAGTAATCTTGAAAGTTTTTGTAGATGTGTTACCCGCTTCATCCTTCGCTTCTACTGTAACAGTGAATTCACGTGTTTCTTCTGTTGATGTCCAGTCTGTAACTGTAGGTGTACCGCTAATCTTCTTTGTAGTTGGATCATATGTAACACCATTCGGCAGATTGCTTACTGTAACTGTCGCATTCGAATCATCAGTAGTAACTGTAATCTCACTAATTGGATTACCTTCTACAACTGTCTGATCAGAAATTGTTGTAATTTCAGGTGCCTTAACATCCTTCCATACAGCGAATACTTCTTTCGCAGCAGTGATGTTTGTTAAGATATTTGCTTCTGCAGCAGTCGCAGATGCACTAGAAGCCCAACCTAAGAATTGATAGCCATCTCTTGTTGGTTCTTCTGGCTGAGTTGCTGTACCACCTACTGCATTTACTACTTTGTCTGTATCTGTTCCATCTGACCACTTACCACCATTTGTATCAAATGTAACCTTAATTGCACCAACATTTACCTTTGTATCAGATACCATTGGATTATTTCCATCTGGAGAATATGCTACAAGGATAACCTTATCCCCATCATTGAATGTTCCAGCCGGTACGTTCACAGTGAAGTTTCCATCTGTTAAATCAGAGTAAGGAATCGTTGTTTGTGCCTTGACTGGTTGTGTAGTGTAGTCTGTATCATCCGCAACATACTTATATGCTTTTACAATTACGTTTCCAGCATCTGTATTTGTAGCTGTTAGATTTGTACTAGTATCAGCAGGATTTGGATGAATTGTCTTAGGAACTGTACCAATGATTTGTTGAGGACTGTTCGCTTCAATATTTGTTGTAGTTACATTTGGTTTTACTACAAGATAGGATTTCGCATCCTTTGGATCGGTATGATCAGTGAGATATTCCTGTCCATCTGGTACACCATCACCATCTGTATCTACATTGAACTTATCTGTACCAATTTCATCTTCCACAAAGTCATATAAACCATCCTTATCTGTATCTAGTACTTGTAAGAATGCAGTTGAATATGTATTCTGGATAATCTTATTTGGTTTACCACCATCTGGTTTTCTTATTCCTTTAAACACATTTGTGGAATCAACGAAGTCAGCGGTCAACCAAGATTCAAAATCAAGTTGTTGGTTGTTCGTTTTAATATAGTTATTCAAAGCCTCCGCAAACTGTTGATTTGTTACATTACTCTTTAACTTATATTCAATTGTGTAAGATCTTCTTTGACCTAATGCACCGTAGAATACTTGGGAATCAAGCGTACTTCTTACTTGAGTAACCTTATTCCAATCACCACCAACAATACTTAGTTCTGGAGTATCCTTAGTAGAGATAACACCATTACCATTAGGATCAACCACAAGTTTGATAGGATTAGAAGCTTTAATTGTTCCAGTTGGAGTAGATACACCAAGTGTTACATTATCTGTATCAATATACTGTAATAATTCCTGTGGAATTACTTCATTGATATAAAGAACCCATCCACTATTAGCCTGTAAGAAGTTTTGGTTAGGTTTAAAAGATACAGTAGACTTAATTGTCTTTGTTTGTGCATCATAAGATACCATCTTACCCGCATGACCACCAGAGAAATCACCATCTTTTGACTTTGTTCCATCATTTTCAAGTGAATTTAGACCTGTACCGAGGTAATTTTCATTTCCGCTGGAAGAGTTTGTAGGAAGTGCTGGCACATTTGGATTATTCTTTAGAATAAATCCGTTGTCATAACCACCCTTATCAGCCTTACCATCAGATCGAACCCATACTGTTGTAAAGTCAATTTTCTTGGATGCTAATCCTAAGCTATCGAGTGTTTTACCATTTTTTAGCTTAATTACGATATCTCTATTTGTAATAACACCAATCAAACCAGACTGTAATGTTTGATTGTTAATCGGAACTTTCCATAATGCACCTTCTGCTTCTTTCTCAAACGCAGTTCCATTAATTGTTATGGATTCAATCTCTTTATAGAATTCATCATTAAAGAAATTTAGTAAAAATCTTCCATTATATGGGCCTTTATCTGTACCACCCCAGCTACTAGCAAGCTTCGCCCACTTCGTTACTGTAAGATGTATACCTGTACTATCTTCTTTTGTAAAATCTGTTCTTGCATAATCAATGACACCATCCGTTTCACCAGCTAACGTATAGTTAACGGTTTATCCATGGATCTTGTTTGAATTCCTTGCGCAGAAACCTTTATCGGACTCCAAAAATAATGTACAGCCTAATAGTGCTGACATGAGGTTTAAACGATAGTTTCTTTGCATTACTACGTGTTTGGCTTATATTTCCAAAAATACCAGTAATACCCATTGTCTTACTCCCTCCAATTTATCAAAAACACTAAAAAGAGTGCTTTTGAAACGCTTATACTATAACATGGATAATTTGTAAAATATAATTCATTTTGTCTTTTATTTAGTAAAAATTGTTTTATTATTGAAAATATTTTTCTGTTTACAGAAAGTTAATTTGTAATAGTTAAAATTACATGAAGTATCTGATATATTTTTAGACAAACAATAATAATTGTGCTTTTACAAAAATATTTAGTAATTTTTCATGATATTATATTTTCGACTTATTTTTACGTTTATCTTAATTTTTGTATATATACACCTTTAATATTGATATGCTATATTATCATCGTTTCAAATAAGGGAAAAGGTAAGACAAAATATGAACATGAGAAAAGTTATAGCAATAATTATATCTATTATATCAATCAGCCTACTAGCACTCACAAACGTATCTGCTAGTTACATGCCTACTAACCCAATCGACAAAGATGTAGACGGTCAACCTGCTGGAGAGGAATATAAAAATAAATTTGAATTTGTATTAAAAAGATCCAGAAGGCAATCTTGTCGGTCCAACAATCAAAAATAACACCCTGCCAACTTTGACAGTGATGGTAACCCTACATATTATTATGGTGGAATTCTTTCTGGGATACGAGGTTGATAACTACTTGAATCATCACCAACTAGATCCAACAAAATCATATGTAACATTTACATTAGAAGAAGTTCAAACAAATGTACCGAATATGAAATTCGACTCAAAAGTATACAACATTAAGGTATATTATACTGTTATTCCTAATCCATTTGGTGGACATAATAACTTTCGATACATGGAAGTTGATGGAGAACTATACGACTTAGTAGGAGGAAAGACTAATTCAAAATCCTGATGGAACTTTTACTACAGATTATGATAATTTGCTAAGATTTAAGTTTAATAATAAAACAATCCACTTTGTAAATCACACTGTCAATAAACTATGGGAAAAAGGTTCTGAATCTTCTGTTGAAGTTCAGTTATTACAAGATGGTACCCCTTATGGTGCACCAGTAGAACTAAATGATACCAATGCTTGGACATACACTTGGCAACAGCTTGATGATGAGTTATACATGGTCAGTTGTAGAAGTGAATATCCTGAAGGCTATCAAGCAACGACTGTCGTTTCTGCAGATGGTTTAACAACAACTATCACAAATACCAAGACCGTTACACCTGCTGTAGAAGATCCTGCCAACCCTACAGATACTACAGTTACTCCAAATAAACATGGAGAAAGTGTTAAGACAGGTGATTCATTCAATGCTCTTGCATGGTCACTCATCTTGGGTACATCTTTTGTAAGTATATTGTTCACAATGTATATCAGAAGAAAAATACAAAATGAACATTCATAAGATCAAATATTTAGCAGTACTATCAATGATTCTTGACCATATGGCATCTGTATTATTTGCACCAGATGCCATTGGCTATATTATTCTAAAACTAATCGGTCGTATTGCAGCACCAGCAATGTGCTTTGCATTAGCACAAGGTTTTATACATACTTCAGATCGTAAAAAGTATTTCTTGCGACTTATCATTTTTGCGGGTATTTCACAAATTCCCTACTCCTACTACATGAGTGGTAGTATATGGTTTCCAACTGGGAATATGTTATTTACATTAGCTTGCTCTTTCTTACTTTTAGAAGTTGTAGAACACCATAAGTGCTTAGGAATTCTTTCGATACCAATCGTAATCAGCATTTTATATATAGCAACCTTCACAGATTGGTTTATCTTCGGACCATTATTTACTTTATCTTTCTATATAAATAAAGAAAATAAAGATTTACAAAGCATTGAGTCATGCATGCATTTCTTTCCTAAGTCTGGGTTATTCTGCATATGTATGCATGCAACAAGGTCTTACATGGTATACTCAAGTTTGGCAAATTGGTGTGATACTTTTTCATTCCAATCACCTATTTGTATAATGGAAAGCCAGGTAACAAATCCACTTTCAACAAATGGTTTTTCTACCTATTCTATCCCCTACACTTGCTCGTAGATTGGAATAATACGTTCAAGATTATAAGTTGTATTTCTAAACAAGCCAAGTTAGTAGAATAAATTCTAACTAATATATAGTTTTTAACATATAGTAGTTAGTAAGTTAATAATGATTTATTTTAATAGCGATCTACTGGTAATAGTAGATCTTTTCATTTTTGTTTTTATGATTATACCTAGTACTTACAGTACACGGTTCCAATTTCTAATCTACTTATCAAATTACAACTCTTTTGTATAGTAGTATCGCTTACCTGTATATGGATATTCTTTTAATGCAAACACCTCTTTATAACCATGCTTTTCATAAAATTCTGGTGCTTGAAAATGAAATGTATTAACAAAAGAATACTTACACCCTCTATTGAATGATTCAAGTTCTGCCATTTTCAGAATTCTTGAACCTATACCTTGTCTTCTAACATCATCTCTTACATACAAATATTCAATCTCAAGCCAATACCCAAAAGTCTCAGCTACCATTCCAGCAATTAAATTACCACAATCATCTTCTATATAAATGTTAAGGGATTCACTCTTTGACGGTTCTCTATTAATTCGATTATATGAACGGATTAAATTTGCTAACTCTTGTGCTTTCTCAGTTTAATATTTTCTAATTTCAATTTCATACTATTCTCCATATTTTAAATTCATTAGTCATAAAAATATAATATTTTTGGACTAACCAATTCCTTACAGTTAAGATAATAAATAGATTTCTATATTACCTACGTAATGAATATCCCATAAACATAACCATCGGTCCATTGATTTGTTTCAATAACTTATCTCATTTTCATAGAATTTATATTGAAAAATATCATATTTAGCACAATCATAAATGACTCGCATATCTCCAGTTTAAAGATAAATACGAGTCATTTTATTATTTTACTCTTTCCTTTAAATAATAATATACGATCGTCAGTCTGAATCAGTGTACTACCTGTTGCAGGTATAATTTCATCATTTCGATTAATTGAAATAATCAACTTATTATCTGGCAGATTCAAATCACGAATATATTTATGATTCCATGCATGATGTTCTGTTACCGTAAATTCTATGAGATCTCTGCCCATTTGGATCGAAATATTCTTCTCCACTCCAAACAATAATATCGTTTGGCTTTAATACAAGACTTCCATTAGGAACCAATGGTTTCTCATCACGTATTACCTTCACCAATGATTAAAATGTTTATCTAAAGATATATCTTTTAATCTGACGATGTGCAAGAATACCACCTTCATCAACCACCGACTTTACAAAAGTAATATTGCCTTTTCCTACATAATAATTAAATGTTCTTAATACTTCATTATGAGGATCAATCATGTGTAGTTTTTCTGTTACCCATTTCATTGAGGAACCCTGTATGAGTGATGATATTAAACAGACCCCAAAGACAATATGGAAGATATCCACAGAACTTGATTTATATTGATTTACCACCATAATTGCAAAGGCAATCGCTGCTGCCCCGCGAAGTCCTCCCCAAGATACTAGCCACTTTTGATTTAATTTCAAATCAAATGGAAACATTAAACCAAATACTACAAGAGGTCTAACAACAAAGATAAGTACAACTGCAATGACAATTGCAAAGAATAAATTTACTAAGATATGTGCAGGTGTAGCTAGTAATCCTAAGATAAAGAACAATAGGATATTCATGATGTTAGATACACCATCAAAGAAGAACGTTACCTCTTTCTTTGCAATAAATACTTGATTACCTAAAATCAAACCAAGAATATATACCGTTAAGTATCCATTACCATTTAAGAGTTCACTAATTGAGAAAGCCAATAGTACAACCGCAATGATAAAGACAGTAATAAATCCACTTTTTTGAAGGTCAGTATACTCCATGAATTTACGAACAACATAGGCAACAATTACACCAATGAGAATACCCCAGAATATCTGGAAGAATAATATTGTGCCAATAGAAATCTGTTCCCCTTTGATTAATGCTAAGAAGATACAAGTTAGTGTAAACGCCATTGGGTCGTTTGATCCACTTTCAAGTTCTAAAAGAGATGCTGTATTATATTTTAAATTCAAATTCTTCGAAGAAAGGATATTTGATACAGACGCATAATCCGTAGAGCCAATGATAGAACCTATTAAGAAACTCTCTATCCAGTCAAAACGAAGAATAAAGTGAATCAATGTTCCCGTCAGTAATGACGTAAAGATTACTCCTAATGTGGATAGAATTAATGATTCGATTACAACAGTTCTTCCAGCTTTCCAGTTTGTACCAAACCCACCATAAAAGATAATGATTAGTAGTGCTATTTTGGAGAAGTTTTCTGCAAACTGATAATCTTCAAACTTATATCCAATAAGACTACTTATGATACCCAAAGACAAGAACAACATCAAGGAAGGAATCCCAGACTTCTTTGCTATCTGAACCGCTATCAGAGCAGCTAGTAATATGACTGATATATAAAACATATGCTATCCTCCCGTTATTGTCATTCTATCAAAATTCAGTACATCCTTCAAAATAAAGATATACATACATGCATGTATCAGTAATGTATTATTCCTCTACCACAATAATATTTTTTAAATTACTATAGTAAATTATGTATGCAGTGAGGACAATTGCAACAAATGCACCTATTATACCTGGTACCATAAAAGCTACTCGAAGGATCAGAAACCCTTAAAAATAATATATCCACCACGAATTAATCCATGGAACACCATTGCCGCAATGATACCAGAAATGAAGACATGTAAGAATATTCTTCTCAATAATCTTTTCTTTGCGGATTCAACCTCATCAGCAGTAACCTCCATCTTATTTAAACCTAGTTTCATGATAAGAGCTTCTTGTTTAATCTGAGAGTAAATAAAACTGATCAATAGAATGGGTGTTAGACAATCTTGATTAAAGCAAATAGATAAAATCCAACCACCAATCATTCCAAAACTAAATAACATATACATATTGTTTCCAAAGTTATACAATTCTTGTTTTACATACTCATCTAATTCTGTTGTGATGCCATAAAAATATTTAATAAATTCTATTTGTAAATTCTTTTCATTCTTGTTCTCCTGTTGTAGTATTCCAAAATAAAGGAATTTAAATCTGTGTGTAAAGCTTTTGCAAGTTTAATACATAGTTCTAAACTTGGATTATATTTATCATTTTCAATCATATTGATTGCTTGCCTTTGATACATCTATCTCTCTAGACAACTGTAATTGAGACATATTTAGTTTGACTCGAAATTCTTTTACACGATTCATACTCACCTCTATTAATGTCAAATATATTTGATATACATAAAGTATCATATGTTTATATTCATGTCAAATATAATTGACATGAATATAAAAACTATAGCCAACTCGCATTAGCTATAGTTAAAATACATATTCAATAATGAAACTACTTAATTAAACCAAACAAATCATTTAATGATTCTGCCATTGTTGGATGTGTAAAGATCTGATTTGCAAGTGCTGTATATGGTTGCTTTGCAATCATTGCAGTTACAACAATATTGATTACTTCATGTGACTCTTCACCAAATAATACAGTACCTAAAATCTGATTTGTATCTGCGTCTACAACCGCCTTATAAATACCTGTTTGATTGCCAAGAATCTTAGCCTTTGGAATTGCAGTCACGGGTAGTGTTGCCACTTTAATATTGTATCCAGCCTTACGAGCTTCCTTCTCACTTAAACCAACTCTGGAATAAGTTGGATGTAAGAATGCAGAGAATGCAATTGGCTGTCTATCATTTCTAGTATAAACACCATTACCATCTAAATAACTCTTTACAATACGATAGTCATCTAAAGAGATATACGTAAACTGTGGTCCACCGTTTACATCACCCATCGCAAAGATATGTGTGGTTTATTTGTTTGTAGGTGCTCATTTACATTCACAAATCCACGTTCTGAAACTTCAATACCTGCATTTTCTAAATTCAGTTCTTTTGTATTTGGAGTTCTACCTGTCGCAACAAGTAATACATCTGAAGTAATCTTACTAGCTTCTCCATTTACTTCATAAGATAGAGTGACTGTATTTTCATCTTGTTCAACATGCTTTGTATCTGCACCGAAGATAAATTCAACACCTAGTGACTTATAGGATTCAAGTACAGCAGTTGCTACATCATCATCTTCTCTAGCAAGTAGTTTTTCTGCTTTATCGATAACTGTAACCTTTGTTCCAAACTTCGCATATGTAGCCGCAAATTCAAGACCAATAAAACCACTACCTAAAATTGTTAATGTATTAGGGAAATCCTCTAGATTCATAAGTGTTTCACTCGGTATGAATTCTCTTACCTACTTCTAGACCTTCTACAGAAGGAATAAATGGCTTAGCACCTGTATTGATAAAGATACGATCAGCAGATATTTCCTCTACTCCATTTGCCGTCTGGATATTTACTGTATGTTCGTCCTTGAATGAAGCGAGTCCATCAATGACTTCAACATTACTATTCATCGCTACTTTGTCATAGTTTGCCTTATTGAGTTTTGCAATTAATGCTTTCTTATTAACAACTGCATTCTTATAGTATTCTTCATTATTAACTTGGCTGTAGCTTCTACGATCAGCTGCAGTTGCTAAAAACTTAGAAGGAATACATCCTACATTGATACATGTACCTCCATACATATTAGCTGACTTCTCTACTAATATTGTTTTTTCACCTTTATTACCTAAGTAATTTGCTAGTGTTTTACCAGCCTTACCAAAAACCAATAATAATATTTTGTACTTTCTTATTCATAATTAGATTCCTCTCTACTACCGATTATAGACCTCCTACTTTAAATTCTTTATTAAAATGCTCAAAACTTAAAAACCTTTATTCTATCTTTACTTGAATAAAGGTATATATATATTTGAATTCTGATAGTATCCGGAAGCAAATTAATGATTCATTCTTTTGCAGCCAATCAAAGATAGTTTTCGGCTATTTCTCTTGGCTTTTTCAATATATATTTCATGACTTGTATCTTTAATGAATTGAATATCAATATGATTCATATTGTCATGGTTGACATTAATTTTATTCTTCTTGTATTCATATACGAAGTCAGGGTGATCGATAACAGTAATAATGTTTCAGTATCCAAACCAACATGAAAGATATCCATATATTGCTTCCGAAGTAAACTTATTAGTTTAGATATTGTTTCGCTGTTCATATCTAGCTGATTTTCTTCAATATAGGATTTCATCATGGCAATATCTTCTTCCATAGTTATATTCATCAAATCATAATCGATGATTCCACCATCTAAGATAATTAGTCTTCTTGCTTGTAAGTAAGAATGATAACGAATCGTTATATCAGCACCCATCGAAAAAGCAATCAGATTAGATCCAACTGAGATTTCTTTGGTTAACCACTCTATCAAATCCTGTTCGCTCTGAATCTTTACATCTCGATTTGTGTATTGTCCCGGAATATCAATATATTGTACTTCATAACCAAATTGATTCATTTCCTTTTCAAAGTATTGAATTGATTCTTTGGTACTACCTAAACCTGAAATAAAAATAAAACTTTTTCATATTTCTCTTCTAACGTTTTCTAATATGCTCTTCTAGCGAAGAACGATACCTCATTCATCTTCTTACTTTCTAGATACAAACATTCCATACTCTTTTTGGAATTTCTATAATTCCTTGTTTTTCGTAGTCAGAAATTAGTCCATATAAGTCTTCTTCCGAATAATTTTGCCAATCATTCATTTTCCTTAAATGATTGGATATATTCGACTAAATCAGAACGATTGCTAATGAGTAACTTATCTACATACTCTAATTTCTCTACACTAGAAAAATAATTTTCAAGTATGTCTTTGCCATTTTGTAAGGTAAATGTATGTTGACGTTCTATTTGGATATTTAACATCTGGTTGATGAATGATTCCACACCATTTTCACCATACGTAGCACAATAGAATTTTCCATCCTTTTTTAGTACTCTTCTAACTTCTTTTTAAAGCCTTATCCAGATTTGGAATATGATATAGCATCATATTTGCTATGACGATATCGAATCTTTCATCTTCATACGGTAACTCTTCCGCATTTACAACCGCATAATGGATATTAAAATTTTCTCCAATATTGGTTTTAGCTTCTTGAATCATACCTTCAAATAAATCTGTAACATAAACCTCTTTGCAAGCATGAAGTAGATTTTTATGTTCTTTCCAAGTAATACCTGTACCACATCCAAGTTCTAAAATTGAAGATTCCTTCTTAATGTCGTAGTGTTTTACAATCCAATGATTAAAACCTTCTTTATTTGTAGAATAAAGTTGATGTAATCGAATACGGATATTTAGTTTATCTGGATTTTTGTATTATGTATCAACTGTATCTGTTGTAACTAATTTATTCATTTTCTTCTATATACTTTTGCTTTCACTTCTTTTTTCAGTAATACGATATTTTCTACATGGCACGATTTGACTATATGTATACCATTTACACATTTTTAGTTACGCAAGTTAAGGTGAAAATGTCCACTAATGTTAAATAGGTTTGTGCAAACTTGTCAATAACAGAAAACTAATATAAATCTTCAGTCACACAGATTCCAAGGGTTTCATCAGTTTCTTCCACATTTAAGGTATTAAGAGTATTCTCATCTTTTTCAATTAAGTATTATATCGGTTTATAGTGAACTGCTAAACAAGTTCATTCCACTAGCGTGCCCGTATTGCCATGGTAAGAAGTATAAGAGAAATGGTCATACCACATATGGTCTACAGAAATATAAATGCAGTGATTGCAAGAGGAATTTTACGATTACAACAGGCACTATATTTCAAGACCATAAGCTTTCAATATCCGAATGGATCGAATACTTATTAAACCTATTTGGATATAGTTCAATCAATTTGAATTCCAAGATAAATAAGAACTCAGAAACCACTTCTAAATATTGGCTTGCAAAAATCTTCATGTTATTGAGTGATTATCAAGAGAATATCGTTTTAAGTGACTGTGTCATGATAGATGAAACATATTATAGCGTTATCAAAAGTGACATCATCACAAAAGGTAAGCAGAAATTAAGAGGTCTATCAAAGAATAAATATTGTATCGGGATTGGGTGTGATGAACAATACCTGTATTGTAAATTAGAAGGAAAGGCCAAGACATCGGACACCAAAACAGTACAGACATTTAAGAAACATATCAGACCATATTCACATTTGATTCATGACGATGAAAAAATCACATCATGTCCTTGTGCAGGCATTACATCTTAAAAGTGAATCATATAAATCGACATATCTATCTGAACTTAACGATAAAGATAATCCCTTAGATAAGATCAATCATTATTGTGATTTATTAAAGAAGTTTCTAAATGCCCATTCAGGATTCAACAGAGAAGAATTACAGGGATATCTGAATCTCTTCTCCTTTATGATGAATCCACCACATAACAAGCTAGAGAAGGTTGAGATTCTATTAAAGCTTGCGCTAAATTACCGCAAAACAATGACTTTTAGAGGCTACTATATGAAGAATCCCTATTAAAAATAGGGTTTGGTAGCACACTTATGCAAAAATAAGATTTTTAATAATAATCATGTGGCTTGTCAAGATATGATTAAATACCATCAGGTAATTCAATCAGGGATTTAGATCTCTTGACTTCTTTAATGGTTGGCTGGCGCATAACTACTTGGGCAATAGCTAAAATAATATATTTTTATCTGTTCATAAGCTTCATCTGTAAATATTACACTTCCAGAACGCAAATTATTCATTATTGCCATGTTCCACTTCAAAAATTCAAATGGAATTACCAAATCAGAAATATCCTCCCATCTTGTAAGGGTACGATCTTCAAATTTTGATTGCATCATGTTACGATCACTCACCTTTACACACACAATATACCTGTTTTGTATTTTTGTGACTTCGCCTAGATTTCCATCAACAGCCATCACAACAATACCTTGATAGCTATCCGCAACACCCTTTTTTATAAGGTCTTTTCCACAGCATTCACATTTTAGGGGATAGTACTTACTATAAATCATGGATGGCTTAATGCTTTTTTGTTCCTTTTGATATGATTCAGGAAAATATCTCTGAATCAGTTTTTCCCCTCCAGGTTCATTCAATAGAATTCCTTCTATTCTCTTGTGGTCAAAAATTGATATCTCATATCTGTCCTTAAATGAATTTAAGGTATTGCTTAAGCCCGAACTAGGTAATGTGGAATAGAATCCGAGGAATCCATTGCATTTAAGTTTCGTTAATCTGTCGCTTACATTTACTTCATCATTTTCTCCTACTGATTTACCACTATGTGCGTAATGTTTGCAACTAACTAGCCAACGAATTTCTGTATCATCAATTAACCCTGACCTTTTTTCTATGATAATAAGATCCCTTCCACCATCTGCCCCTCAGTCGGGTCCTTCATCAATTTTGAATTTTAGTAGTTCAAAAAAATCACGTGCAAATAACTCAAATTCATCTTGTCTACCGTCTGCACCGTTTGCCTTAGCAATTTCTTTAAAGTCGATTATACTCATAGCCATCTCTCCTTATGTATACGTTTATCTTTCACATATTCAAAAAGGGAACACAGAGCGTATCTCGTTCTGTATTCCCTCAATCACTCTAATATTCTCTTTTATAACACATTTTGAGCCATTATACCAGATGATAAAACACCTTACATCCACTCCACGGTGCCTTTAATTGCTATCTTCTAATGTCTATGCTAACACCTGATTTAAATTCAAAAGTAAAATAGTCATCAAAGAATGTAATTTTTTCAATCATCCGTCTTACTAGACTATCATCATACTCTTCAATTACATCAATCTGATTTTCAAGATAATCTCTCATTTCAGCAATTCGTAGTTTAAGAGCTTCTCTTTCTGCCTTATCTACATGAACTTTCTTTTTGTTCTCTTAAGTTTTCAATCTTAGCTACAAGTTCTGTGTAATCCTTATGTGCATTGGCCAGCTTTAGAAGTTCCTCTTGGGTCTCCTCGAGTTTTCTATTGATGGATTCTATAGAATTGCTATCTTCTAATGAAAGAACCGACTCAATGTTTTGTTCTAGTCTCCTTATAATCTCATCTTTGTTATCCAGAACGATATTAATCGCTCGTACAACAATTTGCTTTAGTTCAACTTCAGTAATTGCATCTGCATCACACCCTTTCGGGCCGTTATCTATTCTATTGCAACATCTCCATACTATAATTTCTCACCTCTGATAAGCCAATTAGTTCTTCTAAAAATATATCCACAATAGAAATAATATACAATACTAGATACGGCATATTTACTACTGTATATTCTTTTCTTTCTATCTTTTACCACTATGAAGATTTTTCTTCCTAGCATTTCCTACTGGACCCTGCATAAATAGATTTCTTGGGATAATTGGTTCATGGCTATTTTTCAACATAGTATTGCGGAACAATACCATTATTCTTTACCCTTTTTCTTTTATTAGGACATCCACCGTATATGTCTTCTGAAAGAGTGCATCCCCATATACTTTTCATTCTTAAATATCTTTCTTATCGATTCCGGACGTCATCTTTTCATATTGGCTGCAGTAAGAATTCCATAAGCTTCAAGTCCTATGCTTATCTGCTTAAGGCTTGATCCTTCAAGATACTCTCTATATATTCGTTTGACCACCTTAGCCCCTTCTAGTTCAATAACATTATATTTATATTATACAACATTCCTATCAACTCCACCTATCTCATTTCTATCCTGCCAACTCGACCCTATCACATTGGGCGCGTTGATAATTTTACACAAAGCTAGAAATCAAAAAATCTAGGAATCAAGGCTATTAATTTCAATTCCTAGAAACTCTTTATTTCAAGCCTTTTCCACCACTATTATTATGTACTTTAAACAGCAAACATACGCACTCTACATGTGGTGTAAAGCCAAACAAATCCACAGGCACTATCTTCTTAATCTGATACCCAGCTTTCTTAAGTGGTTCGATATCTGTAACTTGTGTATATGGATTACAAGAGATATATACAACTCTATCTGGAGAAAGCTGTGCAAGTTTATGCATGAATGGTAGTGTCATTCCAGATCTTGGTGGATCTAGAATTACGACATCTGGTTTTGTATCCATACGTTGAATAAACTCTGCCGCATCTGCTGCATAGAATTCTGTATTTAGTAATTTGTTGTGCTTCGCATTGTTTTTGCATCTCGGATTGCTTGTGGATTGATCTCTACTCCAATCACATGCTTTGCTGATTGTGCCGCTAGTAAAGAGATTGTTCCAATACCACAACATGCATCCAATACAACATCAGTATCTTTAATCTTGGCTAGTGATAGTGCTGTACGATATAGTACTTCCGTTTGCTCTGGATTGACTTGATAGAATGACTTTGAAGAGATACGGAACTCTAATCCACCAATACGGTCAGTGATATATCCTGGGCCATATAATACCTTTTCATCTTTTCCAAGTATCATGGATGTACGCGCACGATTAAAATTCAGAATAATCGTTTTAATCTGTGGAAACTTCTTAATAAGTGCGTTTACGAAGTTCTTTGAACTTGGTAATCCCTTTGAGCCAATCACAACATCAAGTAAAACATCATTGGTTGCTTTTGAGATACGAATATACGCATGACGTAATGTACCCCTACCACTATCTTCATCGTAAGTTTCAATACGCATAGATTCTGCTAACTTACAGATGGTTGTTAGAATCTCATTTGCGAGTGTATGTTGAATCAAACACATCTCACTTGGTACTTTTCGATGACTATTTTCTTCATACATGCCTGCATAGATTCTATTTGTCTTTCGATCTCTTGCAAAACTTGCATAGATTTTATGACGATAGTGATACGGATCTTTCATACCAAGAACTGGTTCTACTGCTTTGGTACGGAAAATCTTACGCATCTCTTCGCGTTTCATTTTTAATTGTTCTTCATATGGGACATCGATGTATGCACATCCACCACACTTTTTACTCACTGGGCAATACTTCATAATGTCACCTCTTTTAATGTATATACAACGTTATCAGTTACTTTACGTAAAACTTCATAGGATTGATGTCCATTTGCGATTAATACACAATCATAAATACCAAGTGCTTCCGCAACTTCTTTATCATGAACAGTGTCACCAATATATTTACATTCAGATGGTTCTACATCACTCTTTTCCATCCAAATCTTTGCCATCTCGACTTTTGAAGCCGCAAGCATATTATCAATCCCTAGAATTTCATCAAAGTATTGATCAATCCCTAATAACTTGCACTGCTCTACAAGTTTATCGTGACGAGATGCAGATAGAATAACATTACGATATCCAAGTTCAATTGCCTTTTCTACTGTAGAAATAAAATCATCCATCAAAGAGCACTCATCAAAACGACGGTCATATTCTTGATTGAATTCAAGAGATACTTCCTCGTAACTTTCCGTATCAAAGGTATAACCAATATGGTAATAATAATTGATTACAGGAAACGAGAATGTATTCAGGTAGTCCTGTTTTGTGACAGGATACTTCTCCATACCCCTCTTTTTTAGCATTTCATTTTCAATCGATAGGCACAATTGTAAATCATCTAAAATTGTACCGTTAAAGTCCCAAATTAAAGTTTTCATGGATTGATTATATCATCACTTTGCAATGTCTAAGAAAAAAGATATCGCCATCAACAGGATTATGCATCCGTGTCAACATCGACATCAATTTCTTGAATCTTATTTTCTGTAAATTTCCAACAACATACTTTTGTTGGTTTTTTAATCATATATGCTTTAGCTGATATATGGTTATCAACCAAATCATAGATTTTATACTCAGCCACATCATAGAATGCAACACTATCATCTTCTGTATTATTTTTTCCTGAAAGCTTGTACTTGGACCCACGCTAAAATGTGTATTATCAATTGTATAGTCTTCACTCCAATGTACATGACCTTGCATGACTAATACTGTATTCGTGTTTTGAATGTGTTGGATAAACTTTTCGGCTTGTGGGAAACATGGAATTCCTGGATATTTTCTGACAGGGTGATGCATTAAGATGATTTTCTTTTCAGGTGTCTTTAGATTTTCATCCAACCATGAAAAATCCTCATCCGAGAAATTACCATTTGCATTTCCATACTCAGAATTATCTAATGCAAGAACCGTATAATCCTGTATTTGATATGTACGATTACTCTTATTTCCAAATACTTGCTGGTAGTTATCATTATCATGATTTCCAGGGATTGCTATAAGTAAGACTTCTGGAAAGTATTGTTTAACAATACTTTCCACAGTACGATAATCATCAACGCTTCCATTATCACAGATATCACCCGTCAAACATATACAGTTATATTCTCCATGATGTTGTGCATCTTGCAAGCAAATTTCTAGGTGTTTTAATGGGCTTTCCAGTTTAGAAAGTAGTCTTTCGTATGCGTCTTCATTTGTATAGTGGGTGCGATAATGTATGTCACTTAATTGCAAGATTCTCATTACTTCAGCTTCTTTCTAAGCCATCCATTCGCTATATCTAATACAAAATACAGTCACAACAACTACCAATAAAATAATACTCACTTTATCCCAGTTTCTTGCTTGGATTGCAAATATCAATGGTGCACCAATTCCACCTGCACCTACAAGACCAAGGGTTGCCGCAGATCTAACACCGATTTCAAAGTGATTTAAAATCAATGATGTATACGCTGGTATAACCTGCGGTAAACGTGCATAGAAGAAAGTTTGTATTGGATTTGCACCTACTGAATGCATCGCTTCAATTGCATCCTCATTCATTTTCTCCATCTCCTCAGTAAATAGCTTTCCTAGCATACCGATTTGATGAACACCAATCGCTAAAACTCCTGCAAATGGGCCAGGGCCCACCATCTTTACAAATATGATTGCATATATTAGCTCAGGAAAACTGCGCAATATATCCAAGATAATTTTAGCAATCTTTGGTACAATCATATTTCTTGACCAAAGGTTATGACTAGCCAATAACATTAGCGGAAAAGCAAAGATAGTACCAATCACTGTTCCTACGAAAGCTATCGCAATAGTCAGAATCATCAGTGAGAATACATCTTCTCCACTACCATCAAAGAAATATGACCAATCAGGTTTTAATAATCCCCTAACTGTATCCACAACCATAGAAGGTGAAAAATTGTTCAGTGCTGAATAATCAAGTCCATAACCTGATAATACAATCAATATTAGAATAGCTAGGAGTATCAATATCGTTGAATACTTTCGAAGAGTCCCTATCATACACACTTCCTCCTTGCGTATTCACTGATTGTATCTACTAGTATAACTAATATCAAAATCATTAGGATAATGATTGATACACGATCATACTTAAATAGCGCAAGAGAAGTATTTAAGATAATACCAATTCCACCCGCTCCAACATACCCTAGTACTGTTGAAGATCTAATATTAATTTCCAATGCGTAAAAAGTATAACTAATTACAGCTGGTAATATTTGTGGCCAAACAGCCCATACTGCAATCTTAAATTTATTAGCTCCAACGGACTCAGCGGATTCAACAGGCAGTGTATCAATCGTTTCAATTGATTCATACAACAACTGTGATACTAATCCAAATGTAAATATAGTCAGAGTTATAACGCCTGTAACTTCACCAATACCAACAATTGATACTAAAATAGCCGCTAGCAGTGTATTAGGAATTGTACGAATAATATTCATCACAAAGCGAATACACCCTGTTATAACAGTATTTTTCGTAATCAATGTTGTTGCAAGAAAAGAGAATGGAATTGCTAAAAGTACACCTAGTAAAGTACTTAAAATTGACATTTGAATCGTCTTAATAATAGGTGTTATAAGTGATGGAAGATATGACCAATCAGGATGAAGCAGTTTTACAAGAAATAGTTGCATCTGTTTTGTGTTTGAAAAAACTTCAACAAGATTTACATTTGTAATATGCATGCATGCATATAAACATATCGCCAGCACCATAAATGTTCCTACATGTTTATACCATTGATAATGAACTGTATCTTTAAGCTTCATCTTGAACTTCCTCTTCAAGATTAGAGATACCTTTGTAGATATAATCTAATTTTTCATCCGTAAGTTCTTTCGGAGTACCTTCAAATACTAACTTGCCATCTTGTAAAGCAATAATCTTTGTCGCAAATAACTTTGCAAGTTCAACTGAGTGAATATTGACGATAACTGTGATGCCTAGTTGTTCGTTAATATTCTTTAAATCAGATAAAATTTTCTTAGATGTTACAGGATCCAATGATGCTACCGGTTCATCTGCTAAGATGATAGTTGCCTCTTGAAATAGTGTTCTTGCAATAGATACTCTTTGCTGTTGGCCACCTGATAACTCATCACAACGACTATGTAATTTATTCTCTAATCCAACTTTAGATAAAACTTCGTTACATAATTGATAGTCTTTGTTGGAAAACAATCCTAATGTACTTTTTAGCGTACTATAGGTTCCTAACTTTCCAGATAGTACATTCTTCTGTACTGTATTGCGCTTAACTAAGTTAAAAGATTGAGATATTAAACCAATCTGTGTTCGTATCTTTTTAATTCTTTTCTTGTTCGCTTTCGTTATTGATTTACCATCTATCAATATTTCACCATCTGTAATTTCATTGAGACGATTAATTGAACGCAATAATGTTGATTTACCTGCACCAGAAAGACCAATAATCGCAACGAATTCAGCATCTTGAATCTTTAGATTTACATGATCCAGTGCATGCACTCCATTTTTATATGTCTTTGAAACATTTCTTAATTCAATCATTTATTATTTTGCTGCCTTTTCGATATAGTTAGACATTGTGTCATATGCCTTTTCATCTGCTTCTACATAACCAGTGTGGTTCCATAATGACATTGCATCTTTTGCAGCCTCATCCTGATTCATATTTAGGAATACTTCCTTAATCTTTTGCTGTAATTCTTCATCCATGGTTGGTAATACCGCAATCGCATCATTTGGAATATCACCCTTTGTCAAATATAAAACTTTGAGATCTTTAAATAAATCATTTGTTCCTTCAAACTTCTTTTGGAAAACAAAGCGTGCACCTTCAAATACAAATGCTGCATCAACTTGTCCATTTAAAACAGCTGTAATTTCGGAAGGAATATCATTAACTGTTACGATTGTGCAATCAGTCGTTGGATTAATACCAGCATCCTTCATTTCTGCTACAGGATAAATATAACCTGAAGCTGAGTTAGGACTTAGTGTAGCAATCTTTTTACCCTTTAAATCTTCTAGAGATTGAATATTTGAATCAGCTCTAACAATCACTTCTCCTTTAAATGAGTTAGTTGAAGAACCTTCAATTGGTAATTCTGTTTTTTGATCATAATCTACCAATTTAGAAGATAAGAGAGCTTTTGCAGCACCTTGATTCTTTGCCTGTACATAGGCAGCTGGTGGCATAATACCTAAATCAACCTTACCGGATGCCATTGCTTCCACAATCGTAGAATAGTCAGTAGCGAGTGTTACTTCAACTTTACGACCAAGCTTTTCTTCTAAATACTCCGCGAATGGTTTTGTCTTTGCTTCCATTGAACCATCGTTATTTGTTGGAACAAACTGTACAACAAGTGGTTTATCTTCACTTGTAGAAGAAGTTTCTTTTGTTTTCGTTGTGCCACATCCACTAAGTAGTGCAATGCAAAGAGAAAGTACTGCAGATACAAATATTTTTTTCATATTCTTTCTATCTCCTTATTCGGAGCTCCTTATACAAACATTCTAAACGAATATTAAAAATTGTCTTTGCAGAAAGTGACATATGTCATATAAAATAAGTTCATGGAATGGATAGATAACAGATACTTACTAACAGAATGTTTTTAAGAAGACTAAATTCTCTCAATATTTTCGGATTCCCTGTCAAAAGACATTATAAGATTATGTCGTTTTCACAAGGGAGAAAAAATCATCAAATCAAATATCATATCTGACTTTATCTATTTTCTTTTAGATGGTGAAGTTAAATTTTTGGTAACGAGTGATAGTGGAAAAGTGATATATCTAGGTGGTAGTAAAGGAATTCACTGTTCTAGGTGAGGTTTCTTCCCTTTGGAAAATGAAACCAATGACTAGTGTTGTCGCCTCAACAGAATGCTTATGTTTTTGTATTTCACTAAAAACATACCGTAATCATCTTTTGGATGATAATACATTTTTACGTTATATCAGTAAGACGATGGCTTACCGCCTAACCAAAAGAGATGACGATGTAATCGTCGATAGAACAGAGACAGCATACACAAAAATGTGCTCTTATCACTACAAAACTCAAAAGACACAATGTTTACGCTTGATTTACAAGAATGCGCACGTGCACTATCCATTAGCTATCGCTCAAGTAATTCGTGTCATGAATCGTTTACTCCAAGAAAAACTCATTAAAAAAGTAAAAAAGAAATACTATATTTTGGACTATAGTTCTTTATATGCAAATACGAATAGAAAACTATTTCTTCTATGAATAGTCCACTCAAATAACTTAAGAAAAAGTCAGACCATTTAGTCTGACTTTTTTAAGATGTATAATTTCTTTCTGATAACTTGTGCCGCAAGCGCTACTACGATAACTGCTCCAACTAGTAATACAATGGACTGTGGTGTCGTCTTAGGCTTTGTTGTTTCTGGTGTTGAAGTTGCTTCTGTACTTTCAGATACTGTATATGCAATGTGTGTTGCCTTTGTTGTAAAGACATACTTATCATCCTTTACTTCAGCAGTAATTTCATTTGTACCATCCGTAAATGCAGGCTTGCCATTAAAAGCTGTTGTAGGAATGGAATATGTTAAGTCTTGTTTTACTTCCTCAACTGGATTTCCATAGTGATCTACAATATTAAGTTCACCAGACATCATATCTTCAGCAGGTGCCACACTTAACTTCATACCAATTTCTGCACTATCTTTAGGTACTAAAACTTCTGATCCTGTAAAGACTGCTCGTGCACGCTTACCAAAGAACTTAATTGTATAGTCGTTTTCTTTGATATATTTTTGGAACTTCTCAAGGATTTCCGCATGAATTTCCTTCATCGTCTCAAATGCCTTTGTCGCATCCTCATGGTTTCTTGTAGTAGCTTCATCAGCCGTTAACATTGTCGTTACAGCATTCTTTAGTTCTTCACTTTCGAGTGCTTCAATCTTCTTAGTAGCGATTGGTTGGAATTCATCACGATTGTATTCAATCATGAATAATGTATCCATTGCTAACCAATATACGGAATCTTCATTAAATTCATTGATTTTCATTTTGTGCTTGTGCAATACCAGAATTCTGGTTTGGATAATATGGCACAAATGGTGAAGTTAATGGGGAGCCTAATGCTAACCACATTGTTCCTGGGTTTTCTTCTGTTGCTGTTGAAGGCACATGATAAATATGTGCTTCCATCGTATTACGGTTACCAATTGGATATAGGTTTCCACGACCTAGATCATCCGCTACTTGGTTAATCGTTTCCAAACGATTACGTGTAAATGCCATTGCATCTGCTAATGTAATCTTCTTTGAAGTTGTCTGTAAGAATGGATATACATCACCTTCAAACTTCGCATCCGGATTAAATTGCTTAATACCAGAACATACACGTGATTCAGTACTTTCAGATAGTTCTGGTAGTGCATAAGAAGAATATAAATCAATCGTACGTGTTAACTCATCTCCCTTGAAAGTCTTAGCATCCGTTGCAACTTTAAAGATATCCTTGGAATAGATATAATTTCCATCTTCTGAAATATTATAGTTTTCCTTTTCTTCCCCTACGGTTAATCTACATTCATTTAACCAGAATGAGTTAGGGAATACGGAATATTTATCACGTGGATAACGCATTGCCACAAATTGGTGACCAGTATAGATTTCCATATACCAAAGTTCATTATGGTCTGCTACCACAAGACCATTACCTTCGGCAGCACCCTTTGTTGCGACTTCTTGTGCAATAAATTCAACTGCCTGTCTTGCATTATCACAACTACCTAATACTGCTGTTGTAATAATCGCTTCTGTAATACCGACTGGCTTTGTTGTATCTGTGCCATCCAGGTAAGGATCTACACCTAATACATCATCATTTGCACTTGCGGAAACTGTCATATCCGCAATTAAGCCCTTTTCATTAAATCCTGTTTCATCAAAATTACCATATTCTGGTGTTGTATCACTAACGGATGTATAGCGATAAGAATCATGTGTAAATGTAAAGGAATAGCCGTTATCTGGGTCTACAGAAACGTCTTTGATAGTTTCACCAGCCTTATGTTCTCCTGCTTGATGGACTTTATATACCTTATTATGATTGACTTCTAAGTCTTCAGTACGTCCAAAAATTGTACTACCATCTTCTGTTAAATCACCACCGATAATAACACCGGTACATGCATACGCTGAAATGATACTGGATGAGGCTACTAAAATAGCTATTGATGCGCTAAATAGCCTTGAAATACATTTTTTCATTTTATTATTCCTCCAATGATTGTATGAACAAAGTGTAAGAAGATTGAATTCCTCCCTTCTTGTAATCTTCTTCTTGGTAATTTCATTATAGGTAAATCCTTCTACAGAAATGTGGAAATATGCTTTCATCTTTCTTGTATATTCTCGTATGAAAAAAAGTCACTCCCATTTGGAAGTGACTTAGGCTTTCTTAACTTGTTCTAACCAAAGCTCAGCACTGGCATCTGATGGCATACGCCAATCTCCTCTTGGAGATAGTGTAACAGAGCCAACTTTTGGTCCATCTGGTAAGCAACTACGCTTGAATTGCTGGCTGAAGAAACGCTTGAAGAATCGTAACATTGCCTCACGCACATTTTCTTTCTCTAACTCTGGATACGCTGTTAATGCTAGAACCATAATCTTTTCTGGTGAATAGCCATAGCGTAATACATAGTATAAGAAGAAGTCATTTAGATCGTATTTACCAATCTTATCTTCTGTTTTCTGAGCAATCTTACCATTTTCATCATGTGGTGTTAGTTCTGGTGAAATTGGTGTATCACAGATTTTTAAGAGTACTTGTTTGAGATTTTCTTGATTACAAATATATGCATAAGTTCTACAAATGTACTGTACAAGTGTCTTTGGTACAGATGCGTTTACTGCATACATGGACATATGATCACCATTATATGTACACCATCCTAGTGCTAGTTCAGAAAGATCTCCTGTTCCAACCACAAGTCCATTTGCCATGTTTGCGGCATCCATTAAGATGTAAGTACGCATACGAGCTTGTGCATTTTCGTAAGTTGTATCACCTTCACCTTGATAACTACCAGGATGACCAATCTGTTTGAGATGTGCTTGTACACCCTCTTCAATCGCAACTTCATGCATCTCTACATCTAATGCACGCATTAAATCTAAGGCATTGTTATATGTGTATGAAGTTGTATTACCATGGCTTGGTAAGGTATAGCCGATAATATGAATATCAGGTACTAGTTTTCTTGCTTGATGACATACAAGTAATGCAAGTGTACTATCCAAACCACCTGAGATACCAATCACAAGATTCTTAATTCCTGTGGAACGAACACGTGTTGCTAGACCATTTGCTTGAATCTCTAAAATCTTCATACAACGACGACCACGCTCTTCGTCATCAACTGGCACAAATGGATTACGATTCACAATATAGTCTTCCTTGCGTAATGCATCAACTAGTTCATCTACTGTAATTTCATCTTGATTACAAATTGGTTTGATAGAAACATCTACATATACATAGTCATCATGATTTTCTTCTAAATCAAATGTTGTCTGGTGACGACGATTCTTTTCAATTGACTCTAAATCAATCACAACAGTTTCAACCTTTGTATCTTCTGGGAAGATGGAATCTGTTAACAAGACGCCCATTGCAAGCAATCATACTATGACCAGAGAAGACAAGGTCTGTACTGCTTTCATCTGTTGCACTAGATACATATAAATAAGCACAATAACAACTAGCACTCTGTTGTAATACCATTGTACGACGATAGTCCTGCTTACCAATGATTTCATCAGACGCAGATAGATTTGCGATGATATTGGCACCCGCAAGACATGCATGCGTACTTGGTTTATCAGGTACCCATAAATCCTCACAGATATCTAAACCAACGATAGCTCCACTACGGCTATCACATGCTAGTACGTTTCTGCCAGAATGGGATAAACTCATCACCTAATTGAATCATTTGGCTAACGATATTCTTACCGCTTGTAAACCATCTACTTTCATAGAACTCACTGTATGTCGGAAGATTAATCTTAGGCACAATCCCTACAATAACACCTTCTGAGATATATACTGCACAGTTATATAAGTGATTTTCAAAACGCAACGGTGCACCAACCACAACCGTTAGTCCCTCTAGTTTATTTGACGCATTAGCAATCTTGAATAGTCCATCCTCTACTGCATCTAACAGTGTAAACTGTCCAAATAGATCACCACAAGTATATCCAGTCAAACATAATTCTGGATATACTAGGAATCCTGCATCCGCATTTTCATTCATTGTTTGGATGATTTGTGCAACGTTATATGTGACATTCGCTACTTTCATTCTTGGTACAACTGTACCGACTTTTATCATTCTATTTTTCATGATTATCCTCGCTGAAAAGGTAACTACTTAGACCATGTAATTCTTTTGGTAATGTATCCTGTAGTATTTGTATCGCATCTTTTGCGATGAGAAATTGCTTACGTACTTCAGAAGAGGAAATATGATGATATTCCTTTGGTGTATGTACAATTTCAATGTATTCTGAGAAAGACTTGAGAGATATGGATCATCCGCTATCATCTGTTTACAATCATCGTCATATCTTGCCATACATACAATGCCAAATTCCTTAGCAATCTCTTCTACATGTTTCCAACCGGTTTTTAATTCTGGTAACTTATCAGAGCCAAACAATAACCTGCATGCATACCCTTTCTCTTTTAGATAACAGAGCGTTTGATATGTACGTGGTTGACTTTCTTCCTTTAACTCATAGTCACTGACAATAAGCTTTGGATGTGCTTTACAGATAGTTTCTAGCATTGCTAGTCGCTCTGTATCATGGAATGCAAAGTTCTTTGCTTGATCATGTTCGATATAGCTCATTTTACTAGGCATGAAGATAACCTTTGTAGCACCTGTTTTTTCGCAAGCATATTCTGCTAGTTCGATATGAGCTTTCGTCGGTGGATTAAAGGCACCCACAAATAACAGATAACTCAAATGATGCCTCCATGGAGTTTCTCATATAACTCCTCTCTCAGTTTAGCTACAGCAGGTGTTAAGTCTACATAGTGCTTTATGTGGCATCTCTGTACGTAATTCAGATTCCCAAACACGGTATTGAAGTTGTTCCTTTACATATTCCTTCTTTGCACGAATGTCTGGTAGATCTAAACACAATCTCACCGTTTAACATATGTGGAATTAAAATTCTTTCAACGTGACTTGGAATAATTGTCTTACGTCTTTCAAAGGCATCTGGATCAAGGTTAACAACCTCAACAGGCTTACCATTTTCAATCACTTCTGTATCAAGGGAGATAATATCACACTGTCCCTTTCCTTCTTCATCAAATACACGCCAAGCCATTAGTTTGCCTGGAATAATTGCCTTACTAGATGAATCAGAGCACTTCATCTTTGGTGTATAGCTACCATCCTTTTCTTTAACAGCGACTAACTTATATACACCACCAAAGACAGGGTCTGTCGCAGCTGTAATCAGTTTTTCTCCTACTCCATAATAGTCAAACTTTGCATGTTCATAGAGTTCCATATTTGCCATCTTCTTTCATCTAAAGAATTAGATGCGACAAGTTTGATATATGACTTGCCTGCTTCATCTAAAGCACGACGTAAACGCTTATACCCACGGGCTAAGTCACCAGAGTCAATACGTGCACTCTTAACACGTTTGTTTGGATCATTTGGATACTTCGCAATCAACTCATCATCTAACTGAATCAGATGTGGAAGACCTGAATCAAAGATACTATATGTATCAAGCAATAATGATACGTTATCAGGATATGTTTCCGCATAAGCACGGAAGGCATCCATCTCAGTTGGGAAGAATTCAATATAACTATGAGCTATTGTACCAGTTGCCTTTACATCTGGTCCATACTTCATCTCCGCAAGACAGTTTGCAGTACCGATACAGCCACCTAAGATGGCCGCATAGGCGCCATCATTACCTGCAGACATACCCTGTGCACGACGTGTTCCAAATTCCATGACATTTCTTGGCGTCTTATTACTTAGACCAGTAATGCGTGTTGCCTTAGTGGCAATCAAGGAATGGAAGTTCATCGTCTGTAGTAAGTATGTTTCAATTAGGACTGCACCTACCATATCACACTCAATACGTACCATTGGTACCTGAGGATAACATACAGTACCCTCACGCAACATGTACACATCACCCTTCCATTTATAGTTACGTAGATATTCACAGAATTCTGGACTCATACCCTTGGTTAATAACCACTGAATATCAAAGTCTGTAAAGTGATAGTTCTTTAAGAAACGTAATAACTTCTGTTGACCACAGCTAATTGCGTATCCACCATCATCTGGATTATCTCTAAAGAACATGTTAAATACCATGATGGTATCTTTATATCCATGCATGAATAGTGAGTTTGCCATGGAGAATTCATAGAAGTCTGTGACCATCGCTGGATTGTCATAATCTTCATCTGGGATATATGGTTCTACTTGAATGTTGTTCATATCATTTCCTCATTTTTCTATTTCAATCTGACAGGAAGCCATTACATCGAGTGCTTCCTTTTGTTTATCTATTGTTGTCGCAGCACATGCTTGCGCTAAAACAGTTATCTTTGTGTTTGGTAGATGTGTACGTAATAGTAAAGCATTTGTCACAACACAAATATCTGTACAGATACCAATTAGTACAATTTCTTCTGGAGCTAACTTTCTGTAGTTCCACTGCTAGATTGAGTGATCCAAAGGTATCCTTCTCAAATATTTTAGCACTACGTTTATAAAGTGCTTCTTCAATACTCTTTGGAAATCTCCAACCCTCTGTATCTTTGATACAGTGTACAACCGGTAAATATTTTCCTTCCAAAGTATTTGAGATAATTTGTATCATGTGTATCCTGCGTCGCAAAGACCATATCATATTTTGATGAATTGATTTCCTCAACCATCTTTGCAAGGGCAGCCTCTGCCTCTTTTGTGCCAAGAGAACCTGATACAAAATCATTTTGAATATCAATCGCGATAAGTACTTTCATTATAACGTCTCCTTTACAAATGGTAGTAATGGATTAAAGCTATAGGTTGCGACTTTTCTACCGTTTACAATCGTTGTACTACCTGTAGCTACTAACATCTTTTTAATATCCCGCCTAAAGTTACCTGTATCAACTGGGTGATTGACGATAGCCTCATAAACTTCCTGAATTTCACGTAGTGTACATTCCTTCGGTAACAGGTTAAACATAATACCTGTAGAAGCTGCACGATTACGTACAACATCAATTGCCATATTAATTGCTTTGATGTGATCTGCTGCTAGTTTTGCGTTAGAACTTTCTAATAACTTGGATCTTGTCTGTACGTAGTTATCACAAGCAGTATCATAAATTTCATAGCGTAGATGAATTCCTTTTTCTTCTTCATCTAGCATAAGTATACTCTTACGTTCATGACCATCTGTTGTCATAGTAATCTTTTGGATGGTAAACCAACCTGTATCCATCGCATCATCACCAGCAGATGTCATCTTAATATTTTCGGCTGGTGTCATAGACAAGTAAACTGTCGTAATCACACGTGTACGTGGGTCACGGTCCGCATTTCCAAATGTATATAATTGTCTAAAGTACGTAGAATCAAAAAGATTGGTTTCCTCTTCTAATTCTCGTTTCATCGCAGCATCCAAATCCTCATCAAAGTTCACAAAACCACCAGGCATAGCCCAATCATGAATAAATGGATGATCCTTACGTTTGACTAATAATACCTTTAATTTCCCCTTTAATACTGTTAATAAAATCATATCAACAGTATTACTCGGCCTTCTATATTGTGTTTCATCATACCGAGCAAGGAATTCCTCTAGTGTTTCACCACGTTCATTTCTTTCTTCCATGGCTTCTCCTTATAGTCATTTTGACTATATATATTATAATCTACTTTTCTTGTTTGTCAAAAAAAGTGATTGCTTGATTACAATCACTTCTTCATACGCTTATATTTATTGCCAACTTTTTCCTTCATGAAAAGCTAGTACATCTGCTTTTTGTTCGAACTCATACTCTACAAGTTCTACATTTGTGCTTTCTTTCTTTGAAGATGATGTTAGATATAGATTAAAAAACTTCTTATCATCCTTATAATCATAACCACTAAGTTCCTTCCATGCATGGAATTTACCATTGGTTACATAACCCTCTTCTCCAATACCATCTTTCGCTAACCAATACGCAACAATCGCAACGATGATAACGATAACACGTAAGATATCAAAAACAGTAATCGTATTACCAATCAAAGAAACTAACGTTAAACCTACAATTACGATGAGAGTGATCTTAGTCGCATCCCATTGTCTTCCTGCATATTTAATCTTTCCCTTTGTATTGGCTAAACGATAAAACATCAAACCTGCAAATGCGCCGAATGCTAATGTAACTAATAAGTTTCCGTAGAATAATGGCTGATTCATTTTCATTTCCTCACATACTAATAACAATCTTCATTATACCATAGCAAATCTGAATAAGCATATCATCAAATTTTTTGAATTTTACATATATTCAGTATTACTTGCTAATCTTCTTTGAACAAACTAAAATACATCTATGATAAAAAAAGACATTAAACTCTTTGCAACAGATTTAGATGGAACATTATTTGCACGTCCTGCGCACTTAACACAATACGCAACAGAAACGTTACGTATGCTAAGAGCACAAGGTACACGTGTTGCAATCTGTACTGGCCGTCATTACGAACGTATTCTTAATGGCTTTCCAAATGATATCTATGACTATATCGTTTCCAACAATGGCCAAGACATTTACTTTGTAAAAGAGAATGAACACATCACTCTTCCAGTATTAACAAAAGAAGAGATTCATGGTCTACTTCCACTTGCGGAAAAGTACCCTGTTATCTTAATGGCATCGACAGATAAAGATTTTCTAACAACCGGTTCAAAAAAGAACTACATCGCATTAACTATCTTCCGTCTATGCATGCAAGTACGTGACTTAATTCAACATCGTCACATTCAAAAAGCAGATATCGATTTCAATCTTGAAAACCTTGAAAATAAATATATTATCAAGATTTGTTTCTCGGGTACTGCAGGTACGCTCAAAAAACTTGCCAAAGAGATTCCTACGGATAAGTACTCCGTATTCTTTGTCAATCCAAACTGGTTAGAGGTTCAACCACATGGGATTGATAAAGGTAATGGTCTTCGTATGATTATGGAACGAGAGAATATCTTACCTGAACAAGTCTGTGCAATTGGTGATGGTGAAAATGATTTAGCCATGCTAGAGGTTGCGGGTGTAAAGGTTGCGATGGGTAATGCAATGCCATGTCTAAAAGAAATTGCGACTGACCACGCAGACCACTACTTCCAAGAAGGTTGTGCCAATTGGATACGTAAAAATTTACTGTAAAGACTATTTCTCTTTTGAATAAACAGGAGTAAACTAAAATTATGAATACATTAGAAAACGATATTACAGAAGCCATCTTCGCAGCCGAAGATGCACTACAACACTTATATCAAGCAAAAAAATTCCTTAAGAAAGCAAGAAACTGGGGTTTATTTGATATCTTCGCAGGTGGTTTTATCACCTCTATCATCAAGCATAATCATATTGAAAAAGCGCAGAGAAATCAGATATGCAAAGGTTGCTTTAGAGAATCTAACTCGTGAATTACAAGATGTAGGAGATTATATTACAGTTGATATTGAGATTGATACTTTTGCAAAAGTCACAGACTATCTTCTCGACAACTTTGTCTCAGACATCTATGTACAATCCAAAATCAACAATGCTAGCCAGCAGGTTGATGATGCAATCTATGAAACAGAAAAAATTCTAAACGTACTAAAAAATGCACAATAAGGAATGAATATGGATTTTAATAAGATGATTCCCGAGTTATCGGTTTTTGATATTGAACAGACCAAAAGGTTTTATAATGACTTAGGATTTAAGATTGAATACGAACGTCCTGAAGAAAAATTCGTTTTCATGTCTTTTCAAGATAGTCAATTTATGTTTGAACAAATTCATGACAATGGTTGGAATATAGGCGAGCTAATATATCCTTTGGGAAGAGGAATTAATTTTTCAATAGCCGTTGATGATATTGAAGGGCTGTATAAATTAGTGAAAACTTTAAATTTAGAAATATACAGAGAACTAAACAGAAGCATATATCAAGTTAATGGTACAGAAGAAACGCAAACCGAGTTCTTAATACAAGATCCCAATGGGTATTTATTAAGATTTACAAATTGATAAATTTACCTTTATCGAAAGTAGAAAATTAAATAAAAAGTAATTAGCGTAGCAACTCAAAACAGTAAATCAAATTTGGTTTACTGCTTTTTACTAATTGATTTATAAATTTGATACTCTCTTCAAAGATCTGTTGATATGCAATATTATGAACATAATGAGAACAATCCTAAGAACTGATATTCGCCATTCTGTTTGTTCGCTAAATAACTAACTCCAAAGCTTCTCCACTCTTCTTTCGAATAACCAGTACCATCTCCATTTGAGATAAAGAATAGCATGGGCACATTAGTCGTATCTACTTCTTCTAATTTCTTTGCGTTTGCTTTGATCGTTTTCGCTTCATTGATCATAGAAGTTGTAGCAGTTCTTCGATAGAAGATTACTTTATATAATTCTTTTTCTTCCTCTGTTAAGTTTCCATCTTTGATTGCAGATGAGGAATCCACAAGATATGGAAGAAATCTAGTGAGTCCTATATCCGCTCCAAACTTCGCTGCACTTAACAAGAACGTATTTATTTTTATATTTTGATATGCCGCAGGGACAGATAGATCCAATCCAACAATTCCTTTGATTTCATCTGGATATTTATTTGCCCAATATAGTGCTTCAATGCCTGACATAGAATGTGGAAATAAAATGTATTTATGATTTGTCACCCCTACTTGATTCAGTGATTCTCTAGTTTCAAATAAGATCGTATCGATGTCTCTACTTATATCGCTGATATCACTAAAACCATAACCAGCTTTTTCAACAACCGCTATTTGATAGTCTTTTTCAAATAGTGAATATAACGTTTTAAAATCGAGAGTTGGTGAACATGTCCCTGCCCCAGACATAAACACTAGCGTAAAATCACTATTAGGATTACCTGAAAGATAAACATTCATATGATGTCCATTAACTTCAACAATCTTCCCATTTGTCTTGAATAAGGCATCCTCATCTTTTAGTTTTATCTTATGATTTACAAAGCTGATGAATACTATTAATCCTATTATGGTAAGAATCGTTACAATCAGTTTAATCAGCCTTTTCATACTTGGTCCTCCTAGGTAATTTTTATAAATACGTTAGTTCAGTTATACCACAATTTCGATAATCAAAAACAATAAAAAAGAGAATACTAACCAATTCAAATTAGTATTCTCCACTATTTATTTTACAGTAACGATATACTTCTCATCGTTTGCGTCGACGTGAATTGTCTTGCCGTTAATATCTGGGTTTTCTAGAATCACCTTCGCAACTGCTGTCTCAATTTCACGTTGAATATGACGTTTCATTGGTCTAGCACCGTAAAGTGGATCTACACCACAAGCAATGATACGCTTCATTGCGCTATCACTGACAGTAAGATTAATATCACGGTCTTTCAAACGATTGCGTAACTGTGCCAAGAACTTCTCAGCAATCTGAGCTAATACATCATTACCCAATGCATTAAAGACGATGATTTCGTCAACACGGTTGATAAACTCTGGTTTAAAGAACTTGTGTACTTCACTCATGTAGTGCTCTTCACGATGTTCTGGGTCATCATCGAAAGCGTATTGACTACCTAAGTTACTTGTCATGATGATAATCGTATTCGTGAAGTCTACTGTTACACCCTTAGAGTCCGTAATACGTCCATCATCCAAAATCTGTAATAGGATATTAAATACATCTGGATGTGCTTTTTCGATTTCATCTAATAGCACGATTGAGTATGGTGAACGACGTACTGCTTCTGTTAACTGTCCACCCTCTTCATATCCAACATATCCTGGAGGCGCACCAACAAGTCTAGATACGGAGAACTTCTCCATGTATTCAGACATATCGATACGTACAATCTTAGATTCATCGTCGAATAACCTGTTGTGCTAATGCCTTAGCAACTTCTGTCTTACCAACACCTGTTGGACCTAGGAACATAAAGGAACCTAATGGACGATTTTCATCTTGGATATTTGCCTTTGAACGCATGATTGCGTCTGACACAAGACGTAAAGCATCTGGTTGTCCCATAACACGTTTTGAAAGTGCTTCTGGAAGATGTAGAATCTTTTGTCTTTCTGTACTCATCAAGCGTGATACTTCAATATGTGTCCATTGTGATACAATCTTCGCAATCATATCTTCATCGACAACCTGATGTACCATCGCATCAGCCTTTTCAACATCTGCTTCGTTAATCTTCTTTGCTAGATTTGGAATCGTTTCGTATTTGAGCTTCGCAGCTGTTTCATAGTTGGCTGCGTTTTCTGCTTGTGTTAATGCAAGCTTAGCCTTCTCAAGTTCTTCTTTATAGTTCTTAATTTCATCTGCTTCACTCTTTTCAGCTTGCCACTTAGAGAGTTTTGCAGTCTGCTCTTCCTTAAGATCTGCAAGTTCCTTACGGATTTCTTCTAAACGATCTTTTGCCTTAGGATCTGTTTCTTCCTTGAGAGAAGTTTCCTCAATCTGTAAAGTCATAATACGTCTAGAGAGTTCATCTAACTCTGCAGGCATGGAATCCATTTCAACACGAATTGTTGCACAAGCTTCATCGATTAAATCGATTGCCTTATCTGGTAAGAAACGATCTGTGATGTAACGATTGGATAGTGTTGCGGCTGCGATAATCGCTTCATCTTTGATACGAACACCATGGTGTGATTCAAAGCGGTCTTTGAGTCCACGTAAGATACTAATTGTATCTTCTACAGATGGCTCTTGTACCATAATCTTTTGGAAACGACGCTCTAAAGCTCTATCCTTTTCGATATACTTACGATATTCATCGAATGTAGTCGCACCAATACACTTGAGTTCACCTCTTGCTAACATTGGCTTTAATAGGTTTGCGGCATCCATAGAGCCTTCTGTCTTACCTGCACCAACAAGATTATGAATCTCATCAATGAATAAGATAATGCCACCATCTGCCTGTTGTACCTGCTTAAGTACACCCTTTAAGCGCTCTTCAAATTCACCACGATATTTGGCACCAGCAATCAGTGCACCCATATCAAGTTCAATTAACTTCTTATCTTTGAGTCCAAGTGGTACATCCCCTTGCATAATACGCCATGCAAGACCTTCTACGATTGCGGTCTTACCTACGCCAGGTTCACCAATGAGGACTGGATTGTTTTTTGTCTTACGTGAAAGAATCTCGATAACTCTACGAATTTCTTCATCTCTTCCGATGACTGGATCAATCTTTCCGTCTTTTACTTCTTTGACTAAATCATGTCCATATTTGCTTAATGCATCGAGTTGACTTTCATTGGTCTTTTCATCCATCGTCATCCCTCCTCTTCTTTCTTCTTCTGCTTTTTCAATATCACGTGTTGTGATATTGAACTGTTGTTTGATTTGCTCGATAATTGTAGCCTTTGTATCAAACAAGCCAAGTAAGAATGTAACAGTACTCATATAGCTATCGTTTTGTTTCTGCATGCGTTTTAATGCATGGTTATATGCTTGCATGACATCATTTGATAGCTGTGGTTGTGTTGAACCACTGACTGTCGGAATTCTTGTGAGTGCTTGTTCGATGAAACTTCTTAATTCTTCTTGACTGATATGTAACCTTTGCCAAATACCCTCTAGGCTATCGTCATTGACCATTGCATAGAGGATATGCTCAGGCTTAATATCAGGACTTTGTTTTTCTTGTGCAAGCTGTACTGCTTGCATGATGATATTTTGCAAGATTTCTGTCATCTGCTCAATGTTCATCGTAACACCTCCTTTGATAGGTGATGCCTATTACTTACATGAATTTCTTCTTAAACTTGTCCCAGGCTGTTTCACCTTTACTGGAATTTTGTAACTCTTGTAATTGTTCGTATAGTTCACGTTCTTTGCGTGATAGTGATTTTTCTACAGTAACACGTACCGTAACAATCTGATCACCATCTCTACCGCCATGAAGATCTACAGTACCCTTACCCTTTAGACGCATTCTTGTGCCATCTTGGGTTCCGGCTGGAATCTTCATCGTAACATCGCCATGGATTGTAGGTACATCTACACTGACACCCAATGTCGCATCAACTGCACTAACTGGAATATCAAGGTAGATATCTTTGCCATCACGCTCAAAACTCTCGTGTGGTAATACATTAATCTCTAGGTATAAGTCACCATTTGGCCCACCATTATAGCCACGTTCACCCTTACCGGATACACGTAATTGCTGTCCTGTTTGAATACCTGCAGGAATCTTTACATCAACGCTAATGCGCTTCTTTTCGTAACCTGTACCACCACATTTTGGACATACTTTTCGAATCTTCTTACCAGTACCATGACAGTCAGGACATGCACTCTGTGATTGGAATACACCAAACGCTGTACGTTGTTGTGTCACAACACTACCAGAGCCATGACAGGTTGGACAGGTTTCTATATCACTAGGAGAAGCTGCACCAGAACCATGACATTTGTCACATTGTTCTTCAACTGTTAGGTTGATGGTCTCAGTCTTACCAAAACATGCGTCCATAAATGAGATATTCATGCGCATGTAGCGGTCTTCACCTTTGCGTGGTCCATTACTGGAACGACGTGATCCAGTGCTGAATCCACCCATACCTCCACCGAAGAATGAGGAGAAGATATCGTTGAGATCATCAAATCCACCAGCGTTAAATCCACCGCCAAAACCACCGAAAGCCTCCACCTGCTTGAGAACCATCCATTCCCGCAAAGCCAAACTGATCATAAGTCTGACGCTTTTGTGGATCACTTAATACTTCGTAAGCTTCATTGATTTCTTTAAACTTGGCTTCTGCACCTGCCTCTTTATTTACATCTGGGTGGTATTTTTTGGCTAACGAACGATAGGCTTTTTTAATTTCCGCATCGCTTGCTCCTTTGGATATTCCTAACACCTCATAATAATCTCTTTTTTCAGCCATATCTTTTAGCCCTTTCTTCTCTTAAAAGAATGCGGAAACAAGCCCCGCATTCCTTTCAAACTTTACTTCTTTTCTTGGAAGTCTGCGTCAACAACATCGTCGTTTGCGCTTGTTGAATTACCTGCAGTATCACCAGCAGCCTGTTCTCCTGCTTGGCTTTGATACATTGCTTGAGCCATGTCATTTGCTGCCTTTTCAAGAGCATCTAACTTAGTCTTTAAGCTTTCTGTATCATTCTTGTCGATAGCTTCCTGTAATTCATCACGTAACTTCTTCACTTCAGCCTTCTGTTCTTCAGTTACATTTGCATTTTCATTCTGCAATGTTTCATCAATCTGGTGAATGAAAGCTTCGGCACGATTCTTTGTCTCGATTTCTTCTTTACGCTTGTCATCTTCTGCCTTATGCGCTTCAGCTTCCTTAACCATACGGTCAATTTCTTCCTCACTTAAACCAGAAGAGTTTGTAATCGTAATAGATTGTTTCTTACTTGTTGCCTTATCAACTGCAGTAACGTGTACAATACCGTTTACGTCAATATCGAATGTTACTTCAATCTGTGGAACACCACGTCTTGCTGGGGCAATACCATCTAACTGGAAGTTACCAAGTGTCTTGTTATCCTGTGCCATTGGTCTTTCACCCTGTAATACATGGATATCTACAGCTGGCTGGTTATCTGCAGCTGTTGAGAAAATCTGAGACTTACTTGTTGGGATTGTTGTGTTACGTGGGATAAGAACTGTCATAACACCACCCATTGTTTCAATACCTAATGAAAGTGGAGTAACATCAAGTAATAATACGTCCTTAACATCACCAGCGATAACACCACCCTGAATAGCAGCACCTAAAGATACGCATTCATCTGGGTTAACAGACTTGTTAGGCTCCTTACCTAATTCATTCTTAACTGCTTCCTGAACAGCTGGAATACGTGTAGAACCACCTACAAGTAATACCTGGTGAATATCATTTGCTGTTAAACCTGCATCCTTTAATGCTTGACGAACTGGAATCAATGTTCTTTCAACAAGTCCCTTTGTCATTTCATTAAACTGTGCACGTGTTAATGTAGCTTCTAAGTGTAATGGACCTGCAGGACCAGCGGAGATAAATGGTAAGGAAATCTGTGTCTGTACCATACCAGATAAGTCCTTCTTAGCCTTTTCAGCAGCTTCCTTTAATCTCTGTAAAGCCATCTTATCTTGTCTTAAATCGATGTTATTTTCACGCTTGAAGTTATCTGCTAACCAATTGATGATAGCTTCATCAAAGTCATCACCACCTAAGTGTGTATCACCATTTGTAGATAATACTTCAAATGTTCCATCCGCAATATCCAAGATAGATACATCGAATGTACCACCACCTAAGTCATATACTAAAATCTTTTGTTCCTTAGATGTTTCTTTGTCTGAACCAAACGCAAGTGCAGAAGCAGTTGGCTCGTTAATAATACGTACTACATCCAAACCAGCGATCTTACCAGCATCCTTTGTTGCTTGACGCTGTGCATCGTTGAAGTATGCAGGTACTGTAATAACAGCCTTTTCTACCTTCTCACCTAAGTAAGCTTCTGCATAACTCTTTAAATATGTAAGAATCATTGCTGAAACTTTCCTGTGGTGTATATTCCTTACCTTCTAATGTTACTTTTTGATTTGTACCCATTAAACGCTTAATGGAATATACTGTATCTTTGTTTGTAATCAATTGACGCTTAGCCGCATCACCAACAATACGTTCACCATTCTTAAATGCTACAACAGATGGTGTTGTGCGGTTTCCTTCTGGATTTGCAATTACTTTTGCTTCGCCACCTTCCATAACGGATACGCAGCTATTTGTTGTTCCTAAGTCAATACCAATAATCTTGCTCATGTTTATCTTCCTCCTAGTTATTCACTAACCTTGACCATTGCTGCTCTTAGCAGACGGTCCTTTATACGATAACCCTTCTGTAATACTTCAATTACAGTTCCAGGTTCGACATTTTCTCTTGCTTCTGTCATCAATGCTTGATGCCAATTACCATCGAATGGTTGGTTCAATGCATCGATTTCTGTAATACCTTCTTTACTTAAAGCATTCTGTAGTTGTCCATAAATCATTTCGACACCCTTACGATATGCTTCATCTGTATGTTGCTTGAGCTAACGCTCTTTCGCAACTATCTAATACAGGTAATAACTCTAATGCAAAGTTCTTCATCATAAACTTTGTACGGCTATCAAAATCAGCCTGTAGACGTTTTCTTGTATTCTCTGTATCTGCATACGCTTTTGCATATTCATTCTTGAGAATATTTACCTGCTCATTTAACTCTGTAATCTTTGTTTGAAGCGTTGTAACTTCATCTACTTCTTCTACTACTTCAGGAGTTTCAGTTTCAACTACTTCTTCAACTTCAGTTTCTGTCTTCTTGATATCTTCACTCATTACCACTTTCACCTCCTGAGTTATACATCTTCTCAATCAAACGTGCCGCATAATCAATTAGATTTACGACTTGTTCATAATTCATTCTGCTTGGTCCAACTACCATCAGTTCTCCACTTTCCGTGTCATTAACATGGAACTTGGAACGTACAACTGCTAAATCGTTATACCAAGTAAGCTGTGCGCCCTTTGTAGTAGTAACCGCAACAGCATTTTCGCTGGAATCTAATCCACGCCATACCTTTGTATCATCAAACATCAACATCAATTGCTTTAACTTGTTGATATCTTCAAATTCAGGTTGATATAATACACGATCTTTTCCAGAGAAGTAAACACTCTCACTAGCAAACTTTACAAACGCTCTAACAAACGCTGTAAAGAGTAGATCGTGGCGATGTACAACACTACATAAATCAGGTTTGATATCTTCCATACGACTAGGTACTTCCGCAAGTGGAACACCCTGTAATCTCTTGTTTAAGATATCTGTACAAGCTTCCAAATCTTTGAATGGTACATCTTCTTCAAAGTGGAAGTTCTTTGTTTCGGTATGTCCTGTATTTGTGATAAATACACATACCGCATTACGCGTATCAATCGGGAACAACTTAATATGTTCTAGACATTGCGTATTGGCATCTGGTCCGATTACACCAGCTGTCATATTTGTCATTTCACTGAGAATTTCACAGCTTTGATGAACTGCTTCCTCAATGTTCATACTCGACACATCAAATGCACTACGGATTGCAAGTTCCATACGTTTATCAATGCCAGCCGCATTGTTCAATAAGTTCTCACAATAGAACTTATATCCCATCGTACTAGGAATACGTCCACTGGAAGTATGTGTCTTTTCCAGATAACCCATTTCCTCTAAGACTTGCATATCATTACGGATGGTCGCACTGGAATATGGTAAATCATACTGTTCTTGCAATGTACGTGAACCAACTGGTTCCGCCGTACGAATATACTCATCAACAATCGCCTTGAAGATTTCTATTCGTCTTGGTGTTAACATTTCCAGCACCTCCTTTTTAGCACTCTTTTTCAATGTCTGCTAATATAGTATACCAACAATTTAGCACTGTCAACACTTTAGTGCTAAATTTTAATAAAAGAGCCGAAAATTTTCGGCCTTGTATAGCAACTTATTTTTTGGATGCTCTAAGCAAGGAAATTCATCCTTTAATGATCTGAATAGATACTATATTATTCTCACTAATCTCTATTCCTCCAAGATGTTCAGCATCCTTTGAAACACCGATACTATCAATACCATCTTCATTATCTTCACCTCGAAAGAACTCTGCTACATATCCATCAAAAGAATATCCTTCATCGTTAGTGATTCGTACATATTGATGCAAATACTCTATCAGTTTCATATTCTATCTTCCCTATTATATTTCAATTGGATTTGGAGTCATCGCATCCTTGATGCGATCTAGTAACATTGCAGTTTCTAAACTACTTTGGATAGGCATAACTGGAGAGCTATGTTTCCCATTTTTAAGTAAGTTTACAAAGTGAGATATCTCACCATAGAAGTCGTCTACTTCATACGGACAGTCTATAACTTCTCGTTTATCTTCTATCTTTAACTCTGCACTTATAGGTCTATGTAAATCCGGAATACGAATTTCACCCTTTGTGCCCTTAATCAAAACTTCTTTCTTTTCTGGTTGATTGATTGCAGTTTCAAGCGTGACTAGTGTATTACCTATATGCATCTGTACCTTAGTATGTAAGTCATAGCCATCCAGCAAGTCTACATCAATGTGATCAATTCTAATCTTACCCTTGGTATATTCTGTAATCCATGTTGCACAATAACAACCACAATCTAACAAAGCTCCTCCATAGATAGGATCACTTAGATAACTATTTTGAATCACTTCATCTGTCTGTTTTGAGTTAAGTACAGTATGAATTTCTTGAATATCTCCAATGATATCTTCTTGGATTAACGCATATACCTTTTGATAGAGTGGTGTAAAGCGAGGCTTCATGGCTTCCATCCATAATACTGGATGTTGTTTTAATACTTCCATGATTCCCTCAATCTCAAAAGCATTTATACCTGCTGGTTTTTCAACCAGTACTGCCTTGCCTGCTTTGATGGCTTTGATTGACCATATATAATGATAGCCATGTGGCAAGGTAATATATACTGCATCTACGTTTGGATCTTGTAAAAGTTCCTCATAGGATCCATACGCTTTTAACGCATGGTATGTATCCGTAAATTGCTGTGCTTTTGAAAGCGTACGACAACTAACGGCATAAAGTTCACTATTTGTTTCATGTGCTAGACTCTTTACAAAACGCTGGGCAATTTTCCCAGCGCCAATAATTCCCCAACGTATCATATCTGCCCCTGTAAACTCTTTAAGTTTTCTGCTACTACGGCCATCTTTTCTTTGAGAGGACCTTCTACCTGTGGAGGTACTAGATTTAACAAGTCTCCTCCATTAAGGGCAATCTCTTTACATACGGAGGAAGATAAGAATGAATATTGTGGTTTGGCAATGAGGAATGCTGTTTCAATCTCATGTGCCAACATCATATTCGCAGTTGCTTGTCCAAGTTCATATTCATAATCACTGACAGCACGAATACCACGAATAATGACAGACGCTCCAATCTTACGTGCAAACTCTACGGTTAGACCAGAACCAATCATTACAGTCACATTCTGTGGGTTACCAATGGACTTCAAACTATCAATAACCATCTGTTTTCTTTCTTCGCTGTTGAATAAACAAGTCTTACGTGGATTAAACATAATCAATACCACGACTTCATCAAACAAACGTGATGCACGCTCAATAATATCCAAATGACCGTTTGTAATTGGATCAAATGTTCCTGGATAACAAGCCTTCATCCTTCCACCTCATTTCGATAATAGGTAATACGTGTAATTCCATAGGTTGCTTCTTTATATGGTTTTAAAGAGCCAAACTCTTTTTTAAATTCATCTTCTTTTGCGGATTCAATAACAACCACACCATGATCCGTAATCATATTGTTCTCTTGTAAGTATTCAAGAATTTCATTATTGCGTTGTCCTGCATATGGCGGATCTAAATATACCAAATCAAAACGTAGTCCTTCAGCCTTTAACAGTGATAATGCTTTCTTATCAGGCATATGTAAGACTTTCGTCTTCTCTTTACAACGCAATGACTCTATATTCTTACGGATGATATTAATTGCATCTTTAGAGATATCCGCAAACACTGCATAATCATATCCACGAGATAGTGCCTCTAAGCCATTGGCACCACTACCAGCATATAAATCTAATACTGTGCCACCATCAAACATCCCTCCTAGGGATGAAAAAACAGCTTCTCTAACTTTATCTAATGTAGGTCTAGTCTGATTACCAGCGCGTGTTTCTATCTTGCGTGAGCGATATTCACCAGCGATAATTCTCATCGAATCTCACCTCGTCTATAGGAGGCAATCACTGCTTGAGAAATACCAACACAAGCCATGATAGACATCGTAGAAGAACCACCAGCAGATACCATTAGCAACGGTACACCTGTCAGAGGAATTAATCCTGTAACACCACCGATATTAAAGAACATATGTACCAAGAAATACATTGCTGTACCAACAAGGATAATACGTCCCTTCTCACTGCGCATCTTCATTGCATAGCGTAATAAAACAAAGATGATAAATCCATAAACAGCAAGTAAGCCAATAAATCCTACAAAACCAAGCTCTTCAACTACAATTGCGAGGATATAGTCCGTACTAGCTGCTGGAAAGTTTGTATATTTACGTACAGAGTTACCAAGACACCTTACCAAAACCATCCACCTGTCGCAAAGGAAATCAAACCACTAATCAACTGATAACCAGTACCATACTGGTCCATAAATGGATTGATCGCAGATATGAAACGCTTAATCTGATATGTCTTTAAGAATGTCATCTTTCGTGATGAGGTGTTCTCCAGATGGAGATAAGATATAGAATCCCTAAGATAACGGACACCATAGAATAAGATTGTTAATATTCTTTGATATCCCTCTTAATTGAGGATGATTTGGAAACCAAGAAACATACACAGATAATCTACAAAGATAACTACCATCGATCCAAAGTCAGACTGTAGAATCCAAACGATAAATAAGATTACACCGTCAATAAAGAGTGCCGTTTTGATTAAATCAAATCTCTTACTATAACTATGAGATTATCACCCCAAGTATAAGGGCAATAACCAAAATCGCAATAATTTTTGCAACTCTGAAGGCTGTAAGTAACTTCTGTTACACCAAGTGGAATACGAATCCAAGCTCTAGCACCATTGGTTTTCCGCAAATAATAAACACAATAGCAAACTTGCAATCGTTGCAAGTATCACCAAGAACGTCGTTGATGACTTCAATTTTTGAGTTGGAAAGTGATTTTGCTAAAAAAATGTCATGGCAGTATAACCTGCAACAGCATAGATAACCTGTTTTACAATTGTAATCACTAGAAAACGATTATTGCCACCAGCTACACCCTCATGCAGCACTCAACCATGATGATGCCAAACAACATCAAAATAATCATCGCCGCATGTAAGAAATGGTCCGATGATTTTTGGCATACGTAGATTCAAGAACTTTCTCTTTCTTCGCTGGGAGTATTCATTTGAATTGGTTCTACTTTTTCGTTTTCTTTTTCTTTGTTTGCATACAAAGTATTATTTTAACATACTGCACGAAATCCAAACATCGAACATCACAAATATCATTAATTTTTCATAAATTTTTGATGCTAAACGCTTACATCGATGCGTGTTAGTTGAATTACGCTTTTAGAATGTTAAAATGTATGCTGAGGTAAAAATTATGTTAATTAATAATGATACAATCATTAAAGATACTGACCCGTTAATTCGAGAAAAAAGTCTGAGCTAGTTTCTTTGCCCCTTTCAAAGGAAGATGAAACTTTATTACGTGATATGTTGCAATACGTAAAGATTCCACTGATGAAGAAAAAGCTGCAAAGTTTAACCTTCGACCAGCTGTTGGTAAATCAGTGCAATCCAAGTCGGTGTAAAAGAAGAGAATGTGCGCCGTTGCTTTGATGAAACAGATAAAGATGGCAATGTTGTGAAAATATGAATTTATGTTAGTAAATCCTAAAATTGTTTCTCGTTCCGTACAACCTGCATATTTAGAAAGTGGCGAAGGTTGTCTCTCCGTTGAAAATGAACATCAAGGCTACGTTGTACGTAATGCACGTGTAACAATTAGAGCGTTTGACCTAGTCCAAAACCAAGATGTAGAAATTCGTGCACGTGGTTATATCGCGATTGTATTACAACATGAATTAGATCATATGGATGGTATTTTATTCTATGATCATATCAACAAAAAAGAACCAAACAAACCAATTGAAGGTGCCCTTGTTTTATAGTGAGACTTCTTTCTTTTTCATTGAAGAATGCTATAATGAAGGCGAATAAAACTACTACCTTTACCAATAATTAGATAAATGAAAGGAATTTTTATAATGACTGAAAATAATAGCAGTAGGAAAACGACTCGCCCACTTCGTCGTACTCGTATTACTGAACCTGATTTAAGCGACTTAGCGATTAATCATAAGACAGATACGATGGTCTATGCACTTGGTGGCTTAGGTGAAGTTGGAAAGAATATGTACTGCGTTGAACATGATGATGAAATCATCATTGTTGACTGTGGTGTACTCTTCCCAGAAGATGCTTTACTCTGGATGTCGATTATGTTATCCCAGATTATTCTTATCTGGTAAAAAACCAAAACAAAATTGCAGCGATGGTAATCACTCATGGTCACGAAGACCACATTGGTGGTATTCCATTCTTCTTAAAGACAATTCGATTAAAACAGATTTATGCTCCACGCTTTGCAAAAGCGTTAATTGAAAAGAAATTAGAAGAACATCGTTTAACGCGTGTATGTAAGATTACAGAAATCAATTCAGAATCCAGTATTAAGACTAAACATTTCTCAATTGGTTTCTTCAATGTTGTTCACTCAATTCCAGATGCTCTTGGTGTGTTAATTAATACACCAAATGGACGTATCGTTGAAACAGGTGACTTTAAGTTTGATATGACACCAGTTGGTACAAACGCTGACTTTCAGAAGATGGCGTATATCGGACAAGTTGGTGTTTCCCTTCTGATGAGTGATTCCACTAACTCCTCTGTTCCTGGTTCTTCTATATCTGAAAAGACTGTAGCTCGTGCCATCATGGAACAGATGCGCAAGACACCAGGACGTATGATTGTTTCTACTTTCGCCTCTAACGTATTACGTTTAAATCAGATTCTAGAAGCAGCTGTTGCATGTAATCGTAAGGTTGCAGTATTTGGACGCTCAATGGAGAATGTATGTGAAATCGGTAAGAAGATGGGTGTTATCCAGATTCCTGATAGTAGCTTCATCTCTGGTAATGAGTTAAATACCCTACCTGCAAATCGTATCTGTATCGTATGTACAGGCTCTCAAGGTGAGCCAATGGCTGCTTTGAGTAGAATTGCCAATGGTACACACCGTTTCATCAAGATTATCCCTGGTGATACAGTATTATTCTCATCCAACCCAATCCCAGGTAATGGTTCTTCCGTTGGAAGTGTCATCAACCAATTAACACGTGTTGGTGCTAACGTTATTACAAACTCACCATTAACTTCCTTCCACACAACAGGACACGCTCCTCAAGAAGAACAGAAGTTAATGTTGAATCTCATCAAGCCTGAATGGTTCATGCCATACCATGGTGAATACAAGATGTTAAAACAACATTCCGCAACAGCGCAAGAAACAGGTATCCCTGAAGATCATTGCTTGATTTGCTCGAATGGCGACGTCGTTGTATTACGTGATGGTAAATGCTTTATCGCGAATGAACGCGTACAGACAGACGACATCTACGTTGATGGTAATGATATCTCTGGTCTAAGTACATCCGTTATCAAAGACCGTAAGATCTTAGCAGAAAATGGACTAGTAGCAGTTATCGTCACAATCGATTCTCGCTACAATAAGATTCTCTGCCGTCCATCTATCGTATCTCGTGGCTTTGTATACATCAAAGATTCTCAAACCCTTCTCAAAGAAGCTGAGTTACTTGTATACGATTCCCTTAAGAAGAAGATGCAACAGCGCACAACCTTTGGTGAATTAAAGAACTGTATCCGTTCTTGCTTAGAACCTTTCCTCTTCCAGAAGACAAATCGTAATCCGATTGTTATTCCTGTTATCTTGAATCAGAAAGCAGCGATTGCAGAGATTCAAGCAAAGATGAAAGCTAACGCAGCACGCAGCCCAAGAACAACTAAGAAAACACAAGAGTCCTAATCGGACTCTTTTCTTTATGCATGCATACAAAAAGAAAAGACGGTTAACCGTCTTTTCTAGATGATTACTTAACTTCTACGATCTTCATCATGTTCGCAGATCCTTCACCTGTTGGATAACCTGCTGAGATGATGATTAATTGACCCTTCTTGACACCAAAGTTCTTAGCAACTGTTGATGCGAGTTCGTCATCGTTTGTTAACTGGTTTTGTACTTCAGAGTAAACTGGTAATACTCCCCAGTAGACTTAATAACTTACGTTGAATGTCCTTTGTAAATGTAACTGCTAATACAGGTACGCTTGGACGGAACTTAGAAATACGACGAGCTGTTGTACCACCCTGTGTGAATACAACGATAGCACCGATATTGTCTAATGTTAATGTCGCATCACTGATTGCGATGGAAACTGCATCTTGTACTGTCTTACGTGTAGATTGCTTTAACCAATCTAACTTTGTACGGTAGTTGATGATCTTTTCAGCTTCTTCAGCGATTTCTGACATTGTTTCACAAGCTTCTACTGGATAGTCACCAGCTGCAGATTCAGCAGATAACATAACACCATCAGAACCATCTAATACAGCGTTACATACGTCAGATGCTTCAGCACGTGTACAACGTGGGTTGTGTGTCATAGAGTCTAACATATGTGTAGCAGTGATTGCTGGCTTACCAATAATGTTTGCTTGACGAATAATGTGCTTCTGATAGATAGGAACTAACATTGTAGGAATTTCTACACCTAAGTCACCACGAGCAACCATGACACCATCAGCTGCTTCAAGAATTGCATCAATGTTATCATAACCTTCTTGGTTTTCAATCTTAGAAATAATGTTAATATGTGGCTTACCTTCTTCAACGCAGATTGCACGAATTGCATTTACATCTTCTGGTCTTCTTGTAAAAGAAGCGAAGATAAAGTCAACATCATTACGGCAACCGAAACGGATATCAGCCTCATCCTTAGCAGATAAGAATGGCATACTTAGCTTTAACGCCTGGTACGATTACAACCCTTACGTGAGCTGATAGGACCTGCAACATCAACACGGCACTTTAATTCATGACCATTGTTTTCAAGTACAGTAAGCTTCATCTTACCATCGTTGATTAAGATATAATTTCCTTGCTTTAAGTCATCGAATAATTCTGGGCATTGAATGTGGAAGCGTTCATGTGTTCCTTCAATTTCTGCCTTTGATAAATAAACGATTTCACCAATTTCGTAGTTTTCAACATCATTCTTGAAAGTACCTAAACGGATTTCAGGACCTTTTGTATCTAACGCAATCGCTAGGTTTACACCTGTCTTTGCACTTACAGAACGAACTAAGTTAATTCTTCCTAAGTGTTCTTCATGTGATCCATGGCTGAAGTTTAAACGTGCAATGTTCATACCTGCACCTACAAGTTCTGTAAGTGTCTTCTCGTTTTCTGAAGCTGGACCAATCGTACATACTACCTTTGTTTTCTTAAATAAATGTTTGTTTTCCAAAGCAATCATCTCCTCTTCTTATACTAAACGATCAAATAATCGATATAGTTTCTTTCTACTCTTGCGTGGTTTCTCTAGTGCTTCTTGGATTGGCATTGAACAAATTTCATTGTCGATAATACCAACACAATGCCCACCAATACCTTCCATCAATAAATCAATGGCTTTTTCACCCATTCTGCTTGAAAGCATACGGTCAACAGGAGTTGGGGAACCACCACGCTGAATGTGTCCCAAAATCGTTGCACGACCACTGAAGTTTGTATGTAGTGAAACCTTCTTCGCTAAACCATCTACATCACAAACCTTCTCAGAGATAATGACAATTGCGTGATTCTTCTTCACTGCATCCCCAAGATAACGTAACTTCTCTAGAATCTCTGTTTCATCATAAGCCTGTTTCCGGTGTGATGACGATTTCTGCACCACATGCAATTGCAGTATAGAGTGCAAGATCTCCACAGTGATTTCCCATTACTTCAACAATGGAACAGCGGTGATGTGAACTAGATGTATCACGTAGTTTATCTACGTTTTCTACACAAGTCTGTAACGCTGTATCAAAACCGATTGAGAAATCTGTACCAGAGATATCGTTATCAATTGTACCAGGTAAACCAATACAATTAATCCCCTTATTTGTTAGTGCAAGTGCTCCACGGTAGGAGCCATCTCCACCAATAACTACCAGTGCATCGATGCCTGCTTTTCGCAAATTCGCAACACACTGATTTTGAACTTCTTCCTCTTTAAATTCAGGTAAACGAGCTGATCCAAGTGTCGTACCACCACGGTTTAAAATATCCGAAACGTCTGTCCGTTCTAGTACTTGAAACTTCTCTTCTAGAAGACCGCGATATCCATCACGGATACCAACAACTTCAATCCCATTACTGAGCGCAATTCTGGTTACGGCACGAATTGCGGAATTCATTCCTGGCGCATCTCCACCTGATGTTAAAACGCCAATTTTTCTAACCATCCAAAAGGCCTCCGAATCCTAATCATTTTATACTATTAAAGCGTATTATTAAAGCGTTTTACAATGTTTTTCGCCTATCTTTTCCTGTAAGCGTTTTTATCTTTGTCATACTCGTTATTCTTTCAACAATACGAGCAGCTTTCAGTTCATCATCCTTGCCTTTTCCAACATATCTAAAGTGTTCTTTTAAAGATTCAATATCACAGTTGGATGTAAACCAAGTTGGTAATCCTTCTGTATATCGCTTCTCTAGTAAAGGCAGTAGTAGTTGATCGCGATTCCATTCATTTACACTTTCTGCTCCAATATCATCTAAGACAAGAAACTTCGCACGCATCAATCGACCAAGTTCGATTTTATATTCTGAAGTCTTCATCGTTGCGATAGCTCTTGTACAGTATGTTGGATAATGCACAAAGGCAACTGTCTCATTTTTACGAGCATGGTCATTTTGCGGCACAGGCAGAAAGATGTGTCTTTCCACTTCCCATAGTCCCATGTAGGTATAGTCCTTGATAATGGATATTCGCACTACGACAAGCTTCCCATACAAGTAAGTATTCTTCCGTCTCTTTGAGTAAGTTGATTTTCGCAAAGGATACTGTGTACATGTTGGATGGCATATCATTCACACTAAACTTCTCTAGATGTGCTGTTTCATTCATATATGCCTGTTGGAACTTACATGGTGTCTGTATTGTCTGTAGGATTCCATTATCCTCTAAGTCATCATAGTATCCCTTCACTCTCTGCTTACATTGGTTTAAGCCTGTACAATGCAAGCATGGTTCATAACTTTTTCTCCATGCATGAATCTTCCATGGGGATGTTTTCAAATATCTTTCATCGAGCTTGTTTCTTTGAAACAGCTCGACAACTACAGGGTCCTTGCGTAATTCGTTTTGAAGCGATTGAGTTTCTTGTTTCTGCTCGTCTGTCATTGGAATCTCTTTAATATTTAGTGCTTCCATGAATTACTCATCTCCCTTCTGTAGTTTTTGTAATCGTTCTAATAGTTCTGCTGAGGCAGCTGTACCCTCTGGTAGAGTACCTTCTTCTTGTTGGCGTATATACTCTGGCATGCCAATCTTAACTCCACTGTTAACCTGTGGGGTTTGACGTATGATTTTCTTACGTTGTTGTAGAGCTTGTTGTTTGGTTGTTACACCATCTCTAGCCCACTCTGCCGCAACCATATCCACAAAAGTTACGATTCAAAGCGGTTTCTGCGAAATCTTCAGGATATGTTCAATCATCACGTTAATTACTTCATTGCTGAAATGCATATCGATTGCTAGATGTTCTAAGATACTCTTTTCTAGCTGTGTAACCTTTGCCCCACCTTGCTTTTGCCTGTAAGAAAGATACAGGTGGCAAGGAATATGGATCACTTTCCTGGCTTTTACATCAGATTCTGCACGTGATGCATATATCTTTAACTTTGCACCATCAAATGTCATCGTTTGTAAATTGATACAACGGTTGACTAAAATACGCATCTTATCGACAGATAAACCATAGATTGTCGCAAGCTTACCAATTAAACTTAAATTTTCCTGCGTACGAAGTTCAGCTGGGAATACCAGTGTACTTGTCGTCGCAATGAACTTTTCATAATCAAAGTTAATTGTCTCATCATCCATTGCGAATTGATAACGTGGCTGTAGTGCGTCAAATTCAATATGACGATCTAAGAGATCTTCTGGTAAGAACTTAACTGCCTTTGTGACTTCTTTATAGCCACGTAAGGAAACGTTGTTTGCGTTTAAGTGCGTCATTGTAGTAGTTGTCTCATCTTTTCCTACAGTGCGTTCATAACGATTCATAAATACATTTGACTTTTAAGAAATCCTTTTGTATGAATCGGACTATTTAGAACATAGATGTATTGGTCGCATAACTCTGTCGTCTTTACATATGTTCGCATCAACATATACTCTTCTAGTTTTGTACATGCTTTATCGAGTGCATTAATATCCAAATCTACTAGCACTAGTAAACGTTGATGTTTCTCAAAACCCTTTTGGGTTTTACCTTCTGCAATAAGTGTTAAATATAAAACTGTCGCATCTTTTCCGATGAGTGGTTGATATAACATCATGAGTGAAAGTAAAGTTTCCTCAGAGATACCGTTACTAAAATCAATGCGATATGTACTAGTTGGCATTCTTTCCATTTCTGATGTCCTTTCTAAGTTCTCCTAACCATCGGTTGATTTGTGAATCTAATTCCTTTAAATCACCTTCGTTATAAATCACTTTATCTGCCATGGCAATCTGTTTTTCTGCAGATATCTGCATTGATAGTCTTGCCTTTGCTTCTTCAAGTGTGTAGTTTCTTTCTTCCATCATTCTTTGAATGGCAATATCTTCACTACAAGTTACGACTACCGTACGATCAAAGTATTGGTCCCAACCAGTTTCAAATAACAGAGGAACCTCTGCACAGATGATTGGTTGTTGCAAAGTTTGTTGTAAAGAATTTCTGCATCCCTCTAATACAAAGGGATGAACGATTGCGTTTAGTTGTTCACGTTTACTGTTATCTTGGAAGATAATTCCGGCAAGTTTTTTAGGGTCAATATCCCCACTAGTGCTAGTTATATCATCCCCAAATACTTCTAAAATTTTTTCATAACAAACAGAACCTTGATACAAGGAACGCTTTGCGTATTGGTCGGCATTAAATACCGGTATTCCTCTTCTTCTAAATAGAATCGCAACAGTTGTTTTTCCTGCCGCAATCGTTCCTGTAATCGCAATCTTCATAAAACTCCTATTTCTGACAATGTGGACAATAATAACTTGAGCGTCCACCTATATATTTTACGTGAATCTGTCCTTTACAACGAGGACAAATTTTCTGCATATGTACGGTACACTCTGTTTGAAACCTACCAGTGACTCCTAAGCTAGATGTATACGTTCTAATCGTCGTACCACCAGCCGCAATCGCAGCTTTCAAGATATCGTCTTGTATGCATCACAAGATTCTCTTCATCCTTACGAGTGATACGTGCATAAGACCTACCCGGTCTTAGATTGCAGGCCGCAAGAATTTCATCTGCGTATATATTTCCTACTCCTGCCACAAAACTTTGGTCTAATAGTAAACTTTTCAGTGGTGTACGTTTCCCTTTACGATATGCATGAATGTAGGACGCATTGAACGCTTCGTCAAACGGTTCAGGTCCTAAGCCATGGAACTGGCTAAAATCCGTATCCAACGGAAGGATTTCCATCCGTCCAAATTTACGTGTATCCATATAGCGTAACTCTTTACCGTTATCTAAGCGAAATATCACATGCATATGACGGTTGGTAGGTTCTGTTGGATCTTGAATATAATATCTTCCTTCCATGCGTAGATGGCTCATAAGGATACAGTCATCTAAACCAAATAACAAGTATTTACCTCGACGCATGAATGTATTAAATGTCTGATTCTTTAGTTGTTGTTTAAACTGTTCTACATCATTTTCAATCATCTTTGGATAGCGTACATCCACATCCAAGATTTTTCTTCCTTGAATTTGATGTTCTAGTGTACGTAGGACAGTTTCAACTTCTGGTAATTCTGGCATATTACTTCGCCTCGTACCAATCGCTACCGATAGAACACTCCGCTGTTAAAGGTACCTGTAGCTGCATTGCATTGACCATGCCATCATTGATAAGTTTTGTCATTACTTCAACTTCTTCCTTAGGAACATTAAAGATTAGTTCGTCATGTACCTGTAGAATCATCTTACTCTTTACCTTCGCATCCTTCATCATCTGGTCGATGTGAATCATCGCTAGCTTGATTAAATCTGCTGCAGAGCCTTGAATTGGTGCATTCATCGCTGCACGTTTACCGATTCGCGTGTTGCGTGATTCTTATCGTGAATCTCAGGAATTTCTCTACGTCTACCGCATAGAGTTTCTACATAGCCCTTCTCTTCGCAATCTTTGACGATTTGTTCCATATAGCTGCGAATCTTTGGATATGCCGCATAGTAACGCTCGATAAAGTCATGCGCCTCATAACGACTAACACCAAGCTGCTCACTTAAGCCAAAGTCACTAATACCATACACAATACCGAAGTTAACTGTCTTCGCACTGCGTCTATCTTGAGATGTAATTTCATCCTGTGGTTTATGGAAGACGTCCATCGCCGTCTTGGTATGAATATCAATCCCTTCCTTGAACGCTTCAATGAGACTAGTTTCATTTGCCATATGTGCTAGCATACGTAACTCAATCTGATGATAGTCACTAGAGATTAATACACAACCATCTTCTGGCAAGAAAGCCTTTCGAATCTCTTTGCCCTGTTCATCGCGAACACTGATGTTCTGTAAGTTTGGTTCACTTGAAGATAGTCTTCCTGTTTGTGTTGCGGATTGATTATAGATTGTATGAATCTTTCCATCCTTTTGAATATACTTCTTCAAGCCTTCAGCGTAAGTGCTATAAATTTTAGATAGCTTACGGTAATCCAAAATATAATCGATGATTGGTGATTTCCCTTGTAGCTTTTCTAATTCACCAGCTGCAGTACTTCTCTTTTTACCAGTAGGAAGCCCTAAATCATCGAATAGCACTTCTGCAAGTTGCTTTGGAGAATTGATATTGAATTCTTTACCAGCAATCTCATAGATTTCTTTTTGAGCTTCGCTAATCTTCGCCATCGTTTCTGTCGCAATGCGATCAAGAATATCGATATCACAACGAATCCCCTCTCTTTCCATGTGATAGAGAACGCTTGTTAGTGGCATCTCCATTTCATAGTAGAGTTTTTCCATTTTGTATTCTTGTAGCTTTGGTGTAATCTCTGCATACAAGCTAAAGATATTTCTCGCAAATGCGCATGCATACATGCATTGTTTTTCTTCATCAATAATTAAGTTTGGCTTTGTAGGTTTACCATATACATCTTCATAACTTACTGTATTTTCAAAGCCATAACGCTCAATAATCTTTGCGGTTGTTGTTAGAGATGAATCTGCTAAAGAAGCCGCAAGCATCATATCATCATGAAAATTCAGTGTTAAACCTTCGTTTTTTGCAAGATGTAAATTGCGTTTTACATCAAATCCATACTTATGTGGCATGTCACTTGAAAGATATGCAAGCAAGTCTTCATCTTTCTTCGCATCTGCTAAAGAAATGTATACAGCTTGCTTTTACCATTAAATAGTGCAAAGCCATTAATCATCGCATGCATGTATGAATCATGATTATCATCCACAAATACAGCACAAGCATCTTTTAACAATTCTGTAGGTACTTTGTTACACGCTTATCTTCACTTGGAGTCACAACTATTTCTTCTGGTGTATTCTCTTCTGCAACAATCTTGTCAGAGAAGCGTCTTGCAAGTGTGTTCATCTCTAACATCTGTAAAAACTTTATAAGTTGAGGATAGTTTGGTGTAAAGGACAACTCTTTCTCACTCATCTCTACATCAACATCACGACGAATTGTCGCAAGTTTTTTAGAAAGTAATGCGGACTCATGTCCTTCCATTACTTTCTTCTGTAAAGCACCCTTGAGTTTATCTTCATTTGCTAGAACATTTTCAACTGTACCGTATTCTTCCAAAAGCTTGAGAGCAGTCTTTTCACCGATACCAGGAATGCCAGGGATATTATCTGACTTATCGCCCATTAAGCCCTTCATATCAATAATCTGAAGTGGTTCAATTCCCATTTGTTCCTTTAGACTTTCAGGTGTCATAACATCCATATCTGTAATACCCTTTTTTCATGAGTAATACAGAAGTTGTATCATCCACTAGCTGTAACATATCATGATCACTTGTTAGTACATAGGTTTGATAGTCTGTTGCCTTTTTAGAGATTGTTCCAATCAAAGTCATCAGCTTCAATATCTTGCATCTCCACCCAAGTAATCGCAAAAGCATCCAAGAAATCTCGAACGAGTTTAAACTGTGGCACCAAGTCATCAGGTGCCGGCTTACGACCACCCTTATAGTCTGCATAAAGTTCATGGCGGAAAGTATGCTTCCCGGCATCGAAGGCAACTAAAACTGCATCTGGTTGAATAATATCAATTGCTTTTTGCATCATAGACGCAAAACCAAATACAGCGTTTGTTGGTGTTCCATCTGACGTAGTCATTGGTCTACCATACGCTGTAGCGTAATACGCTCTAAATAACATTGAGTTACCATCTGTCAGTAATAATTTCTTCATTTCATATTCTCCCGCCTGTATAAAATCAGGTTTATTTCTTCTTATCAATCGTCGTAAAAGACTTTCTTTTATTATAGTCTATTTTGGTTTTCTTACCGCAATATGACTCCGATTTATCCTTTAAAAAGTATCTTTATTATTTTTACCATGTATTGAGTTGTGATTCCATGTGCACATTGGTAGCTTCCATACAAGTTTCAAAGAGTTCTTCTCTAGCAAAACTGAGAAAATTTGTTTGGGATACAATAAGATGATCTAACACTCTTACACCCATGAGTTTGCCACATTCCATTAACTTTCCTGTCACTACTAGATCCTGTGTACTTGGTGTTAATACACCGCTAGGATGATTGTGTGCCAACATAATATCTGTACTACCAATCAGTAAAGCTTCTTTAAAGATTTCACGGGGATATACTGCACTTGCGTTGATAGTTCCTACAAACAATGTCTTTGCGGAAATAATGCGATGGGCAGTATTTGAGATAAACAACTAGAAAACTTTCTCTTGGCTACCTGTTCCAATTTCATTTCTTAGCCACTCAATGATTCGCTCTGGATTATCGATAATTTCCTCTTCATAAGCAGCTTCTAAAGACGCTCTTCGACTAATTTCAAAAGATAGCTTGTAATTGTAGAGCCTTTACCTTACTAATCCCTTTGATTTTACATAGTTCTTCATTTGACATCCGTACGAGACCTTTAATCCCTTTCGACATCTGTAATAAATTATCAGCCATTGTTAAAATACAGACTCTCCTTGTGAACCTGTACGTAATATTAATGCGAGTAACTCTCTTGAACTAAGAGACCTTACCCCATATCTTAGACCCTTATCCCGTGGTCGTTCTGTACTTGGCATTTCACGAATAATCATTCACAATACCCTCCTACTCTTTATTACAAATCATTCCAAAAAATCCATGGAAAGATTAGTAAATTGACGTAATATCGTTTATCATTATGCCGAGGTATGCCTATGAAAAATAACTATCCTACTATCACAATCTCTAGCGAAGGAGAAACTTGGCTTCAAAAAGGTCAAATGTGGATGTATCGCAATAACTTAGTACAAGCAGATGAAAATATTCCAGATGGCGGTATTGTAAATATCATCTCTAATGATGGAACATACTATGGTACAGGCTTCTACTCTCCAATTAGCCATATTACTTGTCGCATCTTAACCAAGGATGAATCCGAACTTATTGATCAAGCTTTCTTTGAAAGACGTATTCGCTTTGCGTATGACTATCGTAAGACAGTAGAACCAAATAACTTATCCAATTGTCGTTATGTATTTGGAGAAGCCGATCTTCTACCTGGTCTTGTTGTAGATTGTTATAACGATATCTTAGTAACACAAATTTCCAATACTGGTATGGAACAACACAAACAAATGATTTATGACATCTTACTAGAAGTATTTCAAAAGAAAATGAGTCATATCATTCAAGCAATCTATGAACGTAATGATATCAAAGTGAGAGAAAAAGAAGGATTAACATCTACAAGGGATTCTACTATAACCCAAATCATGTATCCCCACAAACGATTATCAACGAAAATGGCATTCAACTTCAGGTAGATATTGAAAATGGTCAAAAGACAGGTTACTTCTTAGACCAGAAATCAAATCGTGTATTATTACGTAACATCGCACGCAATAAACGTGTACTAGATTGTTTTAGTCATACCGGTGGTTTTGCGTTAAACGCAGCCTATGGTAATGCAAAAAGCAGTTACAGCGTCGATGTTTCAAACGTTGCTTTACAACAAGGTTACCAAAATGCAAAACTCAATCATCTTGAAGATAAAATTCAGTTTGTACAAGCAGATGCATTTCGATTATCTTGAACAACTCAGAATAACGATTCGATATTATCATCCTAGACCCACCCAGCATTTACAAAATCTCGTAAAGACTGTGAACAGTGCCTACTATGGGTATAAAAACATCAATATGAAAGCAATGAATGTACTACGTAATGGTGGTTATTTAATTACTTGTTCCTGTTCAAGATTTATGGAAACAAAACTCTTTGAACAGATGTTATTAGAAAGTGCTAAGGACTGTGGAGTTACATTGCGTCAGATTTCAGTTACCCAACAAAATCCTGATCAGCCCCTATCCTTTGGAACATGGATGAAACAAGTTATCTAAAGTATTTTCATATTCCAAATCTTATAAAAGTCCGAAAGGACTTTTCTTTTCTATAAAATAAAAAGACTCACGCGTGTGAGTCTTTGTTTATCTTATTGTCCGGTACTGTAATAGGAAGGTAAGTAACCAGAGATATCCTGTACAGTTACACCAGTACCATAAGTAGCAGCGTGAACCATTGTACCATTACCTAATGAAATACCTACATGGTATGGAGCTGAATCAGATCCATAGAAGTATAGCGCACCAGCTGGAGCATTCCATACATCATATTGGTGAGTTCCAAGTGCTTGTTGTGCATAAGTTGTACGTGCACCTAAACCATAACAGTATTGAACTAAACCAGAGCAGTCAAATCCTGCTGGAGTTGTACCACCCCATTGATATGGAGTACCAACAAGAGATAACGCAGCAGCGATACCACCAGCATATAGACTAGAATCGTACTTAGAAGCATCATAAGTAGATGTAATCGATCTAATCGCAGATGCAGCAGCTTGTAGATTTCTAGCAGCTTCTTCAGCAGCTAATCTTTCAGCTTCTTCTCTTTGACGTTCTTCTTCCGCAATTCTTGCGTCAACAACTTCTTGAGGAGTACGAACAGTTACAGTCATAGTCGCTGTTGACTTGTTACCAGCAGTATCAACAACTGTATATGTAACTGGATAATCACCATCTGTATTCATATCTACAGAACCTTCTACTGTTAATACAGGAAGGATACCTGAATCATCATTGATATAAGAAATATAACTAGAAGCATTGAATGTATCACCGTTATTTACAACAACAGATGAGTTCTTCAACTTGATGACAGGTGCTGTACTATTGACAACATTTACAACAGCTTTCTGAATAAAGGAATAACCTAAAGTCTTTTGTGCTTCTGTATCACCAGTACTTGCAAGTGTAACCTTGACAGTTACTGTTTGGATACCAGTTACAGAACGATTGAATCCTTCAATATCAGCAACACTCTTTTCAATGGAGATATTTGCAAGATCATATGTTCCATCAAAAGCAGCTCTTTCTTGAATTACCAAGCTCTTGATTGTATCTAGTGGATTTAAATCCTGCTGACTAACTTCAATAACTGGTAATGTGTTTTCCTTTTCAACTGTAGTAGCTTTGTTGTCCTCTGCGTATACTGTTTTTGTCGAATATGTACCGGCAATGAGTAATGCGGATAATAATCCTGCACCTACTCTACCGAGCTTTTTGTTTATTTATTTTTAACCATGTCTCTATTTTACTTTTTTTCGTGCTATTTTTGCAACTTTTCGGGCCTTATTTCACACAATTTCACAAGTTTTTCAAAAAACTATAGCATTTTTAGGTATTTTTCACAAAATTTGCAAAAATAAAACTCCTTTTCAGGAGTCTTATTGTCCGATAATTACATAGTAGGAAGGCATAAAGTATGAGATACCAATTACTTGAATACCATCATTTTCATTCATTGCCTGTACTGTCTGACCACCACCAAGAGCGATAGCTACGTGGTAAGGTGCAGATTCAGAACCCCAGAAGTATAGTGCACCTGCTGGAGCATTCCATACGTCATAACGGTGTGTTCCTAATGTTTGCTGTGTATATGTAGTTCTCTGTGAAATACCATAGCAGTACTTAACAAGACCAGAGCAGTCAAATCCAGATGGAGATGCACCACCCCATACATATGGTGTGTTTCCTACGAATGATAATGCAAGATTAATTGCATCAGTGTATGCACCATACTGTCCATACTGTGGAGTTGGAGCTACATACTGTTCGCTTTGAATATATTGTGCATATACCCAACCAACTTGTCCGTTGATTACGATTTCTTGCCATCCGTTAGAAACTGTATCTGTACAATAAACAGGATCATTAACATTTAATGTTGTAATAATTGAACCTGATGTACTTGGAGCTGTACGAACATTAAGACGTACATTTGGATACATTGTCTTTTGTAGGTGTAGGAATTGGTGTTGGAGTCGCTGCTGGAGTCTCTACTACAGCGGTGGTGCAGGTAGGCTCAGGTGTCAACGGGTCTCAGACTGGTGTAGCTGCTGGAGTTTCTACTGTGGTGTTTCAACAGCTGTAGGTTTCTGTAACTGTTGGGTTGCAGGAACATCGATTGTCTCGTTGCTACCTACTGCAGCGTTTGCGTTATTACCAATTTCTTTAATTGAATCAATTTCCTTCTGAAGTTCAGCTAACTGTGTTTTCTAAACTGTGTAGTTGCTTGTAGCTGTTTCCAGCTGTTGTACTTGTTGTTGATTCGGTAATAGCCTTTACTGCCTTCAAGCTGAGCTGTAATTTCAGCTGCCTTTGTTTCTGCTTCAGCTTGTTTCTGCTACTACTACCTCGACAGGAGTCTTTACAGTAACTGTTAATACAGCAGATGAAGTATGACCAGCTGTATCAGAAACTGTATAAGTTACTGGATACTCGCCATCTTTATCCATATCTACTTCGCCACTTACTGATAATACAGGTAAGATACCAGAATCATCATTAATATAGGAAATATAACTAGAAGCGTTAAATGTATCACCGTTATTTACTGTAACGGCATCACTCTTAAGTTGTACTACAGGTGCACTGTCTTGTGTAAGTTTTACAACAACCTTCTGTACAAAGGAGTATCCAAGCCTCTTTTCAACCTCCTTATCCCCTGTACTTGCTAAGTTGACTTTCACTGTAACAGTTTGAATACCTGTTGCATTTCGATCAAAGCCAGTAATATCAGCTACACTCTTTTCAAGTGAGATATAGTTCAAATCATATCCACCGAGTAAAGCACGTTGCTTGATAACTTCGTTCTTAATCGCTGTATAAGGATCTTTCTACCTGTGCATCTACAGTAATGACTGGTAGCGCGTTACTTGTGAACGGATTGGCAGTTTCTTCTGCCTTTACATGTGTTATTGATACAGAACCTGCAACTAATACTGCAGATAATGCACCAGTCACAATCATTCCCATTTGTTTTTTGATAGTATTTTTCATCATGGCTGTATTCTAACCACTTTCCTGTTTTCATTTGCAATCATATTCAAGTGTTTTTCGTGTCTTTAAATTTACGAAAAAGTGTTAAATATCCTTATTTTATGCTATTTTTCGTATTTTTAATTTTTAAAAATGATTATGTTAAAAATTGATGTGAAATTTGTTACTTTTTCCATATTTCAATTTTTCGTCAAAAATAAGTTGCACTTCCAATCAATCTATATATATAAATATTCATGATAAAAGGAAGTCCAATTTGACTTCCTTTATTCTTATTTTTCGTTATTTACTCAATTTTATTCTTTGTAATCCCAAGAAACAAAAGAGCTAGCAAAGAGATAGAGAGTACTGATATAAGTGGCCATACATGAAAACGATCTGCTGTTGGAGGTGTTCTTGGAATGGAGTTTGTAATGACATATCCATTTTCTTGATCACCTGTCACTGTTGCGACATATCCTTCTATATGACGTTCTTTTTACCGTATATATGAAATGTTATTGCCATTTGCATCATTCTTTGGGAGATTCTCAAATGTTATCACCCAGTTGCCACTACTAGAATCTGGAATGATAGTCTCATATCCTACGTATTGTGGTAGTTCACCTGCAATAGCACGGTATAGGTTCTATATCGCATACTCTCTGGAAGTCCACTTGAGCGAGTATCTTTCACTCTTTTCGAACACGAATGGAGTTAGATCGCTCTCCCATTTCTACTGTACCATTTGAACCAATACCTCCACCCTCTTGCTGAGAGTAGTTACCAGAAATAATAAACTCTAGCAAGTGTTTGTGCATTTTGTATCTTGTGCACTACATCGGTATGTAGACCTAGATATTCATCATTGATAGCGAGTAGTTGTCCAGATAATCGATTGAGTGCAACTTCATTTTCCATCATCATCTTTCCAGTTATATGCGTACCACCCTAGGCATAAGTGGTGATATTTCATAAGTAGGATCTCCACTATGTGCTCCATAAGCATTACTTGCAAGAATATAGATTTCTATTTGCGCTTTCTGCCGTATTTGCATATAATGCAACACCATTCTTTGAGATAAATCTTGGTCTGAGAAATTTGGGCAGGAAGCGAAGTCACTCACCTTCCATCTCTGCTGTATTATTTGGTAATTAATGCATTTGTTAACTTTAATTCACCATTTTTGAAAGTAATTGGAACGTGTACTATTAAATCCATTGACATAGATACCACCACCGCCAAGCAGAAATTACCCTGTCCTGTTCACTGTCATTATATTATTTGTAATATATCCACCAGAAATTGTTGCAGTCGCATTTCTTCCAATAAAACCAGCTTGTACAAAGATACCACCGCCACCTGTGCCAGAGCGATTATCATCAATCGTTCCACCCGTCATGACAAGATTATCTTTTCCATTAGATGCAGTTAGTACCAAAGTGAAATCCCACTCCACCCATCTCATCAGAACGATTATGACGAATCATAGCTGAGCACCACTAATCGTTGTAGTATTTCGTCCCATCAAGATATGCAGACCATGAAGCGATACCTCCACCAGCCGCAATCTTACTACCATCAGTAATCGCATGATTATTTTCAATCACACCACCAGACATATTAAAGTTAGCTCTACCACCTAAGTAAATCGCACCACCCCAGTTTGCTTGGTTATCGTGGATATATCCACCTGTCATATTTAAAGTACCTGCTTCAATAGTCACCGCACCACCAGTACGATATTGGAGTGTCTTACTTCATTATTCTCTAGGACCGTTCCATCCTGTATTGTTGCAATCGCATTTGCTACTCTAATTAAAGAATAGATGAGACCAGTTGCAGTGATATTATCTTTATTTCCATCAACTGTAATATCATGGAAGATAGTATCTGCTTGGGTCTCTAACAGATAATCTGTAAATGCAGACTCACGCTTTAAGATTGCATTTGTTCCAGCTAATGATATCTCTCCAGAAACCGGAACGGTACCAGTTACCCAGATTGTGGTAATGGTTTGATTTGCAGTTGCGATTTCTTTAGCCTTTTCAAATGTCTTTACTGCATTTGTGGCAGTACTGCCATCGTTTGTGTCATCCCCACTAACACCATCTAGATAAATTTCAGTTGTTGATGGTGCTCAGCAGTAATGTAAGAGTGTTTTCTGAAGAATCTGATGTTTCTTCTATACCTTCATCCTCAGCATGTACTAATAGTAATGGAGCACCAACTGAAAACACTAAAAGTGCTACCATAATAGCTTTGAACCACTGATACTTTTTCTTCAACATTCCTAGAATCATGATATCCCCTCCCTATGATGTAGTTCTATTTATCATTACGTAAAATATTTATCATTTTTACATATAGTATAGCCTATAACTATATGATTTTTAAGTAATTGTTGAAGAAAACAAGTTTTATAAAAATATTTTGTAGAGACAAATGAAAAAAATCTTGTCTGTATATACAAAACAAGATTTTTCATTATTTAATTTAAAGCGACATCTTCGTCTGGAAGTTTTTCATCGAAGTCTACAATCTGGCTATGACCAGCTTCTACTGCTAGAGCAGCTAAATCATTACACGTTATGAATATAACTTCTGCCATACTGCGCTTGTAGAACCATTCCGATATTCAATCCAGCAACTACATCGATGTTGCATTCAGCCGCATACTCTTTTGCAAGTGTGGCAAAGCTTCACGATATGTTAGTACTATCTATACATCTGCCATGATGAGGATATTGCCACTTTGCTTCATAGATTCAATTGCAGTACGTAGTCTATTAATGAATTGATCTACAGTCTCTTCTAATAGAAAGGATACTGTTGCGTATAGTCTAACTTTCCAGAAAGAATCTCAACTGCTCACTTACACCTTCTGGAAATTTACCATTACCAGTAATGATTAACCAATCATAGTACTACTCGATTCCATTTGGATTCATTTGGGTAAAATTCATGAATCTCTGCACATCTGAGTCAATATTATACTGTGCCTTCCAACCTAATAATTCAAATGCCTTTGTTGGATCTGCATAGCATTCCGCAACATCTCCCTGCTCTACGTGGCAAGATTTCATATGGTAAATTCTCTACCACATGCCTTGCTGTATGCTTGAACAACCTGTAATACACTATATCCATTACCTGTACCAAGGTTTACCTTTTCAACACCCTTATGCTCTAGTGCATATTTAACAGCTGCGATATGACCATCTGCTAAATCACATACATGGATGTAGTCACGAACACCTGTTCCATCAACTGTATCATAGTCATTTCCAAATACACGAACCTTTTCGCTTGTACCAATCGCAACACGAGCGATGTAAGGTACTAAGTTATTAGGGATACCATTTGGAACCTCTCCCAATAATCCACTTGGATGTGCTCCAATTGGGTTGAAGTAGCGTAATAACATGATAGACCACTCAGGATCTGACTTACTCAAATCCTGTAAAATCATCTCATTCATTAACTTTGTAGAACCATAAGGGTTTGTTGTAGATACTGGGAAATCTTCTCTAATTGGACAGGATTCTGGAGAACCATAAACAGTCGCACTAGATGAGAATACAAGTGTCTCTACAACCAGCTTCCTTCATTTGCCATATATGGTTTAAAGAACCAGTAATATTATTTTCATAATATGTTAATGGAATTTCTACAGATTCACCTACTGCCTTATAGCCAGCAAAGTGAATGACTGCATCAATCTTATTCTCAGCAAAAATCTGATCTAATCCCTTGCGGTCTAAGATATCTGTCTTATAGAACTTTGGCTTTTTACCGTTAGTTTTTCAATACGGTCTAATACAACTTCTTTGAGTTATATAGATTATCTAGCTACAACTACGTCATACCCTGCATTCATTAATAAGACACACAAGTATTCGACCCAATAAAGCTAGGTACTCTCCAGTCAACAGAATTGTTTTTCATTTATTTAATCTCCTCTACTTTTATAAATAATTTGGAAATATCGTTCCATGTCGCAAATATCATAACACCGATTAGTAGTACCCAACAAACAATCATGATAGCAGTCTTTAATTTTTCATTAAACTGGCGTCTTGTAATCCATTCAAGTACTGTAATCACAACCTGTCCACCATCTAATACTGGTAGTGGCAATGGATTGAAAATACCGACATTCAAACTAATTTGTAGCTACTAACATCATATATGCGCTAAAAGCCAAGACTTGCATAGGTCGCTGTTGCCTGATAAATTCCAACAGGACCTGATAATTGATTCAAACCCTTACCTCGTACAAGGTTTAATAGTGCTTGGATGGTCATTGATGTAATAACCTGCATCTCTACCAAACCATAATACCAACAGTTCAAGATATTAATCTTTACCTGCTCTCCTGCTTTTCGCACTAATACCAAACATATAACTATCTGTTTCTTTGTTGTAGGTTGGTCTAACTTCAACTGTAAGTGTTGCTATCACGATAGTAAAGGTTTCTAATTCCTTATTATCACCGTTGAGACGCTTGAACTCTAGGAATGTCTTTGGTTCAACGGATGAGCCATCTTCTTTAACAACTTTAATAATACGGTCTCCAGCCTGCAAACCTGCTTGTTCAGCTGGGCTATTTTCTAATACCGTAGCAATGACTGGTTCACTTGATTTTGTAAATGTACCAGTATTTAACAAGAACATAGAGAAGATAACCCATGCAAGCAAGAAATTCATTGCGACACCTGCAAGCATGATACAAATCTTCTTCCATGGTTTTTGGTCTGTAATTCTTCTTCCCTCAAGGACTTTTACATCAGGATAGGCTTCATCCCCTTCGGTTTCACCTGCCATTGCGACATAACCACCGATAGGTAATGCACGGATAGAGAACTTCGTCTCTTTACCTTTACGTGTAAATAATGCTGGTCCCATACCGATTGAGAATTCAAAACAATAAACACCAAATGCTTTGGCAACTAAGAAATGTCCGAATTCATGAATCGTTACGATGATGGAAAGTAATACGATAAATAAAACTGCTGTCATTGGTTTGCTCCTTGTATTTGTTGATATGCGAAGTCTCTTCCCCAACGATCCGCATCAATTAAATCTTGTACTGTATTGACTGCTTGATAAGCCACAGTATGTACTGCACTTATAACAATATCTTCTATCTGTAAAAATGATATCTGTTTATTTCTAAACGCTGCATTGGCAACTTCATTTGCGGCATTCATAACCGCTGAAGATTACCTCCCTTTTTTCCAGCTTCATGCGCTAATGCAAGTAATGGGAATCTTTCAAAGTCAGGCTTTGCAAAATGTAAGGTCGCAACTTCTGTTAAATCTAGTGGTTTCTCTAAATCAAGTGGATAACGATGCGGCCATGTTAATGCATACTGGATAGGCAAACGCATATCTGGTGCACCAAGTTGAGCCATAATACTATGGTCTACATATTCCACCATAGAATGAATTACTGACTCTGGATGCATTACTACATCAATGCGGTCATACTCAATATCAAATAAGTAATGTGCTTCAATGACTTCAAATCCCTTATTCATCATATCTGCACTATCGATTGTAATCTTTAGCACCCATTGCCCAGTTAGGATGTGCAGGGCCTGTTCTACAGTAACATCCTTTAACTCTTCTCTTGTACGGTTGCGGAAAGAACCACCGGAAGCTGTAATGATAAGACGCTTTATCTCTTTATGTACATTTCCCTGTAGCGCTTGGAAGATTGCGGAGTGCTCACTATCAATTGGGTACAAAGACACACCATATTCCTTTAATAGCGTATCAATTAGTTTCCCCACCAACAACCAGTGTTTCCTTATTAGCAAGTGCGATATGATGACTTGTTTGAATCGCATGTAGCGTTGGGTAAAAACCTACAAAGCCACGAGTGCATTTACTAACAAATCATACTCTTTCATCTTTTGCAAGTGTAATCAAGCCTTCATCTCCGAAAAGTAGAAATGAATATCAGGATATTGAAAGAAGCATCCTTCATGTCTTTTTCTTCACATACGTGCGGTACATGAATTTTCTTTAGAATTTCTTTTTAAAGATATCAATACGATGTCAACACTCATTCAACAAGTGAAAACTCATCATGGATGTTGTAGTGCAACATCAATTGTTTTGAGTACCAATAGAACCACTGCACCCAATAACATCAAACGCTTCATTTTTAGATACCCCATAAGATCATCAAAACCATTAAAAAGCCATCAGACAGAAAAATCAATGAGTCAATACGATCGAAAGATACCACCATGTCCTGGCAAGATATTTTGAGAAATCTTTAATACCAAATCTACGTTTAATTGGTGAGAAACTTAAGTCACCAATCTGCTGCAACTGCAGGAATAATCAAACTAGCAGTGATCACAGGCTCTTTTGGTAGATATGTTGTGACTGAGTAGTCCCCATAACAAGGCACCAATTGCTCGATAAGGTAGCCACCTATCGCACCTTCAACTGTCTTATTTGGTGAAACATGCGGAATTAACTTATGCTTTCCAAATAGAGAACCAGAAAGATAGGCACCTGTATCTGAAGAAACAGCCAATTAATACAAAAGATAATTGTTTAGAAATCCCTTTTGTGGCACCATCGTGATAAATAACAGAGATACAACGTAAAACCCCAAACCCTAATAAAGATAGACATCAATAATGTATACGCTGTTAAATCACTGCTTTCATTTTTACGTAATAACTCTGTAACAAATAATACAATCACCCAAATTGCAAGGATTGCTGGAAACATTGAACGGTTGATATAGTACATTGCCATCACTGCAGCTAATGTCATCAAAAGATAAGAACCAATGTTTCTTTTGATCAGTTAACGATGCAATCTCAAGAGAACCTAATGCACTAACAAGAACCAAAAGCGCCTGTAATAAATCTCCACCAAAATAGAGCGGTGGTGCTACAACAAGAATAATCACAAACGCAACAATTGTTTTTAATTTCATTTTAGACATTCTTAACTCCTCCAAATCGTCGATCACGATTTTGATATTCCTCTAAGCAACGTTTTAATACTTCTGGAGTAAACTCTGGCCATGATTCTGGCACAAACTCTAGCTCCGCATAAGCAATCTGCCATAATAAATAGTTCGAAATACGTTGTTCGCCACTTGTGCGAATTAAAAGATCAACTGGTGGAAATCCTTTGTCATCATGTATTGATCAAAAGTCTTCTCTTCGATATCTGAGTGTAGCCTTTTACCATCCACAACATCCTGGGCGTACTTTCTAGCCGCAAGTAAGATTTCTCGTCTAGATCCATAGTTCATACAAATGTTGAGTGATAAGCCATGATTATCTTTTGATTCTTCCTCAGCATCACGTAATACCTTTTGTGTTGCCTTTGGTAACATATCCAATTCTCCAATAATACGCATACGGAAGCCTCTATCTAAGAACTCCTGCATATACTTCTTAAAGAAGAATGCTGGTAATTTCATAATGTAGTTTACTTCATCAGCTGTTCGTTTCCAGTTTTCTCAGTTGAGAAGGCATAGAGTGTTAGATATTCAATTCCCATCTCATCTGCCGCAATTGCGATGGTACGAACATTATCACTTCAACAAGATGTCCTGCTGTGCGAGGTTTTTCCTTGTGCCTTGGCCCATCTACCATTGCCATCCATGATAATTGCTAAGTGTTTACATGTATTCATATCAATTCTCCACTAACTATCTTATTATACCTTTTTACTACAATCAGCCTGATACACAGACTGATCATAAAAGTATAACTTTGCGATTAAACCTTTAACACTTCAGCACTCTTAGCAGCTGCTAAATCATCAATCTTCTTAACATACTTATCAGTAAGCTTCTGAATCTCGTTTTCGCAGTCCTTTTGAGTGTCCTCATCCATTGTCTTATCCTTCTTTACAACAGACATTGCGTCACGGCGGATATTACGGATTTGAATCTTGCATTCTTCACCCATCTTATCAACCTTCTTTGTCATTTCCTTACGAGTATCACCTGTTAACTGTGGAACTGTTAAACGTATAACTGTTCCATCGTTAGAGTGGAGCAATACCTAAGTCATGCTTCATTACATGCATGTTCAATAGCCTTTAAGCTACTTGGGTCATAAGGCTTAATAACAAGTGTACGACCTTCAGAAACGGATAAAGCCGCAATCTGGTTTAGTGGTGTTGGAGAACCATAGTAGTCCACTTCAACACGGTCTAACATCTTAACGTTAGCTGCACCTGTACGTACTGTATTTAATTCTGATTGTAGATGTTCGATAACCTTGTCCATCTTTGCTGCACTGGAATCAACGATTGCGTATGCCATTATTACTTCTCCTCCTTATTAATGATTGTTTCCAATCTTTTCGCCCTTCATTGCTTTGACGATATTGTCCTTTTCATTCATGTTAAATACCATGAGTTCCATGTCATTGTCCATGCACATACTTGTAGCAGTGGAATCCATGACTTGTAATCCATTATTCAATAGGTCCATATATGTTAAATGTGTATACTTCTTCGCATTTGGATCCTTCTTAGGATCTGCACTATACACGCCATCTACACTATTCTTGGCCATTAAAGATAACTTCTGCTTTAATTTCACTCGCTCTTAAAGCTGCTGTCGTATCAGTTGAGAAGTATGGACTTCCAGTTCCTCCACCAAAGATAACAACTCTACCCTTTTCCAAGTGGCGAATCGCTCTACGCTGGATAAATGGTTCAGCAACCTTAGACATTTCAATACTTGTCATTACTCTTGTATCAACACCGATACCCTCAAGAGATGATTGTATTGCTAGAGCATTGATAACAGTTGCTAGCATGCCCATATTGTCGCCTTGTACGCGATCAATTCCTAATCCTTCAACTACTTTTCCACGGATGAAGTTACCTCCTCCAACAACGATAGCAATTTGAATTCCTAATTTCTGTGCTTCTTTGATTTCCAAAGCAAGGTTTTGTAAGATGCTTGGATCAAAGTTCTTTTCATTTCCTGCTAAAGCTTCTCCGCTTAGTTTCAACAGAACTCGTTTATACATGATGTTTTTCCTCCATATGTATTTCTATAGTATTATAGCATTGCTAGAAAGAGTTTTCATTCCTTTTTATATATGTTTAAATGATACAGCGAGGTTATTCTATGACACAGTACGCAATTGCCGATATCGGCTCTAATACCATCGTCTTATTAGTTTATGAGATGGTCAATCATTACCCAACACCTATCCTACATATTTCTACTCCAGCACATCTCATTGACTATGTTGATGAAAATCGAATCATGTCAAAAGAAGGTATTCTAAAAGCAACCGAAGTATTACAATCTTACACAGATAAGCTAGATGAAATGCATGTGCAATACCGCTTTGCGGATATTACAGAACCATGCCGCATCCAAAACAAAGAAGAACTTGTAGAATCTCTTCAAGCAACAGGATGGGACATCTACCCACTTAGTGGAAATGAAGAAGCACTCTACGATTTCTTAGGTACAAAGTATTCATATCCAAATCTTACAAACGGCATCGCATTTGATGTTGGTGGCGGTTCTACTGAATTAATTTCATTTATAAACGGACAACCAATCGATGCGATGAGTTTCCCACTTGGATGTGTACGTTTAAGGCATCTACCAATCGATACATCCAGAATGTGCAAAAGAAATTCTTTCTGCACGCAGAGATATCCATCTTTAAATACTACATGTGAAGAACTCATTGGTATTGGTGGAACAATGCGTGCAGCAGGCAAAGTATATCAAGCTCTCTTTCAAGAAGAGTTAATCATTGAAGTTACCAAGCTTCAAGAAATCTTCGATAAACTATGCATGCATGATTCTATCTTTGAAGAGCCATGAAAGCAAATGTCGACCCTAGTCGACAGCCAGTCTTTCTTTCCCGGATCTACACATGATTTTTAGAGATTGCTAGAATCTATCAAGCAAAGCGTATACTCATATCAAAAACAGGTATCCGTGAAGGTTTCTTAAAAATTAGATTAGACGAAAAAAACGAGAGGTTATAATTCCTCTCATTTTTGTTGTTCAGCAATCTTCTCTGAAACGTACTTTCCAGAAGTAACTGCCCAACCATTATTTGCACCGGATGGTGAGTCACTACCCATTACTCCTCCGATAATCTCTCCAGCAGCATATAGTCCTGCAATCGGATTACCATCTTTATTCATAACTTGTAGATTATTATTTACATCTAAACCACCCATCGTAGAAGCATAACGTGCTTTCTGCTCCACAATATAATAAGGTCCATCTCCAATCGGTGTTTTTAGATAATCAGGATTTCTTTGGAAGTCCTCATCAACACCAGAAGATACATAACTGTTAAAATTGTCTACTGTTTCCTGTGATTGCCTTACCATCAATATTAGCTGCTTTAGCTGCTTCTGCTAGTGTCTTTCCACTTGTGAAGATTGGTTCAGTAGAACCATTATTAGCAACATATTGATCAATCGTCTCTTCTGTTAAACCAGCATTCTTTAATTTTGTCTTCCATACCGCAAATGATGCAGAATCCATCACTAGATACAATGTCTGATTTTTTTGTTGCTGCAAAACATTTAAGATATCATGGTTAGAAAGCCTTTTCGTTTTACAACGCGCTTACAGTCTTGATTCACTAAGATTCCATTTGAAGAAAGAATAGGAATATTTCCAGCAATTGTCGACTTTGCGTGTTTTGGCGATGTTTCAACACCATTCGGATATTCTTTAATATATTCCATATGTGTTGTATTAGCATTTACATCTCGTTTTGCCATTTCAGAGTCCTTCTGCCCATACTGGAATCCAAACCATAGAATAATCCTTCGCTAATTGCTGGCAATAGTTCTGCGTATTGCCATAACCACCACTTACTAGGACAACTTGTTTTGCTTTAATACGTATATTCTTTCCCAAAGGTTTGTGACTGCTTTCACTCCAACAACTGTTCCATTTTTCAACGATTAATTCTTTCACAGTTGTATTTAACAATATCTGAGCACCACTATCTTCTACAGCTTGTGCTAAAACTTTAGCTACACCTAAGCCACCACCTTGATAAGCAAGTTCTCTATTTTTTCTGTATTCAGCCAACTTATGAAGACCAGCTTCATTGTAACTTACATGAAGGTCACTCATAAGCCAATCAGTCGTCTGTCCAACATTCGCTGAATATATATCCAACAGTTCTGCATCGTTTAGATTCCCACCATTTTTTAAGAAATCTTCTTTCATAGAATCGGCAGAATCATCTGTAACTTAATTTTTCTGTGCTTCTGAACCTTGCACTACTTGGTTACCACCAGATACACGAATGGTACCTCCTAATGATGATGTTTTCTCAACAACAATAACTTTCTTTCCTAGTTGTTCTAAACGTGATGTTGCGACCATACCAGCACCACCTCCACCAACAGCAACTACATCAGTTTCAAGTGATTCCTTCTTTCCTTTGTCTTGATTAGGAATGTCATTCTTAAATGCATCAAGGTCACCACCTGCTTGCTTTACAGCATCTTTAACAGCTGCTGAATCGTCACCAGCAGTCGTATAAGTTGCTCCAGAGACTACATCCGGCTGTACTGTTTGATATTCAACTATTTGATCTGGAACTTGTGTCAGTGCAGGAGTTGCAAGACCTTCTGTTTCACTATTCTCCAGTACTTTGACATCTGTAATTTTATTCTCAGATATCGTCGTTTCCACTTTTACAGATCCATTATGACCTTCTTGGACACTTGTATATGTGCCATCTTTCATTTTTGACATCCGATTTCTTTGAGACCGAGATCGATAAATTACAGGCTGTCAATAGAAGAGATAAAGCAACAACCATTATAATTTTTGCTTGTTTCCTTACACCCTCCTTGTATTATATGAATATATTACTCTTAATTTTTGTAAATGAAAAAGAATATTCAGATCGTTCTTTCGTCACTTCTTTACAGTTATGCAATACATAAAAACCATAAATTTAAAATTTGAATATAAAATATCTATACAATACATGCATTACAAATGGATAAAACAATAAACACAATAAAACTTGGCTCCTCATTAGAGATTAAGAATCAAGTTTTTATTTCAAATCAAAATTTTGTAAAACTAGTTATTTAATAGTTTGAATATTTCATTCGCTTTGCTGCGACGATAACCACCAGCACTACAGATAACAACATCATTAACCCATATACCTTTACATGAGTATCATCACTCGTTTTAGGCGTTTGTATAGGAGTTGGAGGATCAAGTGGCTTTTTGTTTGTGACTTTAAAACCTTGGGTGATGTCACCTGAATACTCTACATCAAACCTCTTTCCATCTAATTCAATGACGTTCCATTTCTACCTACTTCTTTAACAGTATGTAACTTCAGAACCATCATTATTACATTTTTGTAGATGTGTAAATATATGTTTCAATTATTTGTCGCATTTAATTCGACTGTTTCTACTTCATTCCCATTTGCAAATAGAGTAATCTTTGTACTATTTGCAGTATCCCCATCCAATTCTTTTCAACAGGAATGTCAATTAAATCAGTATTGTTTGTATTTGTAGTTGTAAAAAACCTTCATCTTGATTTACCAGTAATATCTGTAGCATAGTTTGCAACACTATCTTCCGTTATATAATACTCATACTTCGAAGGATCCTGCCCTGCTACAGCATAAAATTCATATTGTTCTCTAAATATATATCATAATTATTCGCTGCATTCAATTCAACTGTTTCTACAACTTCATCATGATTGTCAGTAACATTTCTATATGTAGCATAGTCAAAATATGTAGTTGTATATTTCCGATGTAAAGTAACTTGGACTGATGATTGCGCCTTACCTACCCACTTCTTTACAACTGGAATATCAATAATGGAACGGTTGATAATCATATCAATGACTCTTGTATAGAACATATTCTGTCTTATATCCATTTACAGGTGCTTCTTCAATCGTATAGTTAATTTCGATTGTCATCATTTGCATCAAATCTTGGATAACCTACAAATTCACTTTCCCAATCCTGTTCTTTCGTAACTTGGATTGTACCTACAACAACTCCATCTGCCAAAAGATTTACGGTAATAGAATCCGGTATCGCAACTGATGATTGTTGTGCTGCAGTAGCTTAAGCGTCTTCTTCAAGAGAAGTATCAACTTCATCAAGACCTGATGTATACGCTGCATGACTTAAGTCATTTGCATCTAATGCATCCGATTCAGCGACGAGCTCATTTAATTCCTCTTCATCATAGGAAACTGAATCTTACTAGATCCAATGTGATTAACATTCAACATCACTGGTGGATATGCGGGACTAGGCGTTCTGGAATAACTGTATTGGGATATTCATTCCAAGATTTTCCTACTTTAATATTGATAATAGAAATATTATTAAAGATAAAGATCTTTCTTCACTAGAACCGGTAGCCTAACGATCTTAAATCTGAAACCATGAAATGCAAAGATCTTCGTTAATGATTTCTTGTGTAGCCGTATAAGTAATCTCATTTCCATCTTGATCGTATCTTGGTGAAATTTGCTTGTCTATATTCCCAAGCATTCTGATAATCTAATATGATTCCATCTCTTTGTTGACCAGTAGATGGATTCGTTGTTTGAATATCTAACTCCTCTCCATTGGCGAACAAATGCGCGAGCAGATAGCCTATCATTTGCCAGTCCAACGACTTTTAAATAATATCTCTATTTTTCATTTGGATTGATTGGTGTTGTAGGAGTTGTTGTACCAGCAGCTGTGGTTGTTGTAGGTGCTGGTGTGAGTCGTATCAATCGCATTAACAGAATAGTTAACACTCAATAACATTATAAAAGCACACAAGATTACAAATATCCTTTTGAAGTTTCTTCATATTCATACGATATAGCCTCCCCTGTTTTTCATAAATGAGTGTAGACATCCTTAATTTCCATTCATAAATTGATATTTACAGAATAATTCCTTAATAAATACCCGTATCTTCAGATAAAGAAACAAAAGTCATACATAAAGTACCACAATATTTATCTACAATATTCTACTTTGTAAAATATTTTATCTGTACACTGTAACATTTTCACATCTTAAGATTTTCTTATAATATGTTGATTCTTGTAACAAATATTACGAAAAATGTTGATGTATGAAAACTATCATTTTTAACAATAGTATCGCTTCTTATATATATCATTTTTATCATTGATATACAATTAAATTTGTATTACTCTATCAATCTAAAAACAATATTAATAGTTGTTATATTTCAATTTTTATAAAGCAAAAGAGAGAACAACTTACATGTTGTTCTCTCCTATTAAGCTATTTCTTACTTAGCCATTGCTGCTACTTCAGCAGCGAGTCGTCCTGCTTCTTTTCGATACCTTCACCTACGATGTACTTAACAAACTTAACAACTTCAGCGTTGTTTTCCTTTAAGTACTGACCGCACTTGAGGTTAGAATCTAAGAAGTATTCCTGGTCAACTAAGCACATATCCTGTAATGCCTTAGATACACGACCTTCAACGATTCCAGCCTTAACCTTTTCAGGCTTGTTTGCAAGACTTTCATCATTTGCCATGATTCCTTCTTGAACTTCACGTTCATGAGCTACAACTTCCTGTGGCATTTCATCACGTGATACATATGTTGGGTTCATAGAAGCAACTTGCATTGCCATATTCTTAGCAACCTGAGCATCTGCTGTACCTTTAACAACTGTAACAGCAACGATACGTCCACCCTGGTGTGTATAAGAACCGAATAATTCATCATCGCTCTTTTCAACGATTTCGAATCTTCTTAATGTAATCTTTTCTCCGATAACAGCAACTGCACCAATGAATGAATCATTCAATGTGCCTTCTGCTGTAGGAAGTGCTAATGCCTCTTCAACAGTCTTAGCGTTAGAATTGAAGATTGTCTTAGCAGCTTCATCTAATAAAGCTAAGAAACGATCATTCTTAGCAACGAAGTCTGTTTCAGAGTTAACCTCTAATACAACAGCCTTGTTACCTTCGATTAAGATCTTAGCTAAGCCTTCAGCAGCAATTCTGCCTTCCTTCTTAGCAGCCTTAGCAATACCCTTTTCACGAAGCCAGTCAATAGCCTTCTTTATATCGCCTTCGCATTCTGTAAGAGCCTTCTTACAGTCCATCATTCCTGCGCCTGTTAATTCACGCAATTCTTTTACTTGAGCAGCTGTGATTGCCATTTTTACTTAGCCTCCTCAGTAGCTGGTGCTGTTGTAGCTTCTGCTTCAGCAGCTGGACGTGTTGTCTGACGGTTTCCGTTAGCGTCTCTACGGAATACACGGCGTTCGCCATTGTAGTTTCCACGACGTTGAGCCATCTGAGCACGACGTTCTTCGAACTTCTGTCTTCTCTTACGTTCATATTCAGCAGCCTGCTGTTCAACGTTGATGATTACATCCTTCATTGTGATGTCTTCAGCTGTCTCATCTTCTTGGTGAGCAACTTCTAATACACCACCCTTAGCTTCTAAGATAGCGTCAGCAATTACGCTTACCATTAACTTGATAGAACGTACTGCATCGTCATTTGAAGGGATTGGGAAGTCTACTAAATCTGGATCAGCATTTGTATCGATTAAAGCGAATACAGGGATGTTTAACTTACGTGCTTCAGCTACTGCGTTGTGCTCTTCTAATGGGTCTACAACGAAGATTGCATCTGGCAACTTCTTCATTCCCTTGATACCGCCAAGGAAGTTTTCAAGTCTTTCCTTCTTCTGTAAGAGAACTGCTTGTTCCTTCTTTGTGTAAACTGCTAACTGTCCGTTTGCTTCCATTTCTTCAATCTCTAATAACTTCTTGATTGACTTCTGGATTGTACGGAAGTTAGTCATTGTTCCACCTAACCATCTCTGGTTGATGTAGAAGCTTCCACTTCTTAATGCTTCTTCAAGAATTGTTGCCTGAGCCTGCTTCTTAGTTCCTACGAATAAGATCTTTCCGCCATCTTCAGCAATCTTCTTTAAAGCGTCATAGGCTACTTCTAATTTAGCCTGTGTCTTTGCTAAGTCGATGATATATACACCATTCTTAGCTGTGTAGATGAACTGCTTCATCTTTGGGTTCCACTTGCGTGTCTGGTGACCAAAGTGTACGCCGTTCTCTAACATTTTCCTCATTGAAACAACAGTCATATTTTCTATTTACCTACCTTTCCGTTGTTTTCCACCACAGTTTCGAACACCATCAACATACGGCATGTTCCTAGCGAACCCATATGCACGGGATAATGAATTCACTGTGTGAGAAGTACATCTTCCTTTTGCATAACAAAAGTACAAAAGATGCCATTCATGATATTAGCATAAAACCCTATAGAAGTATAGGGTTTTATACAATTTTTCTATCATGAACAGCATCCCTGTTTAGTCCCTCAATTATTCCTCTAACGCAATAGTCTTATCTTTCAACTTTACTATTCTGTTCGCATAGCGTTGTAGATTTTTATTATGTGAAATAATTAATACTATTTTATTTTTGAGTAATGGTAAAGATTTCATCAAAAGCCTTTCGTCTCTGTATCAGTGTCCATCGAGCTTGTTACTTCATCCAAGATAATAACATCCACATCTTTGCAATTAGCAAATTAATCTTCCTAATACAATTTTCTGCTTGTCACCACCAGATAGATTTGTTCCATCAGACGTAAGCTTGAGATTTTCTTTTCCAACAAATTTATCAAAAATGACATTTTTTTCGTATTCTTGATTTGCATCAGCATTTAATTCAATATTATCTTTTTACTGTGCCATTAAAAATTGAATTCATTTGCGATACATATGCTACTCTCTTTCGCAGTGAAGATAAGAGAATTTTTCTTTTGCTCAATTCCATTGAAGAAAATATTATCTGCATCCACAAAAACCCATTAATGATTTTACAAAAGCTTGATTTTCCCAGTTCCAGTTTCTCCAGAAATAAATACAATATCACCTTGGTTAAATGTCATATTTATATTTTGGATTAAGATATTCTTTTTGTATTGAATTGTCGTTCCTTTAAATTCAATATTTCTAATATGATCAATTTCATCTCCACCCATTCTCTCTAAATTATTTTTCAATATCATTTGTCAAGAATTCAAAAGAAGCATTCACATCTTTCATATTTACATTTAATGACATCAAATCATTAAATGCCTCAAAACAAATAACAATAATCATAATATCAAACAGGAACATTGACATATCTATACTGTATTTGCAAGTAAGATTGCTAATACCAAGTACATGACATACTGAAGATTTGTAATAATACTATTTAAAACATAATAGAAATTTCCTGCATATGTATTGATATCTGTTGTTACACGATGAATATCATGTACATTTTGATTTAGGATGCTTTGTATTTTACTTGAACTACCAAATTGTTTAATAAATTCAACGTTATTAAAAATAGAAATATTATCCGCAAAGCGTGAAGCGCATACATCTTGAAGTATCTTACTTTTTCTTAGATAGCTGAATATTTAGAACTTTGTATCCGTTATACTGAATTACTAGCAACAATCCCAGTATTCCAATTAACAACAAACTATCTTTTACCAATCAACACCAAGCACAAAAATAATCGTTAAAATTGTTTTAATATAATCTGGAATTGTCGTAAGAATAAAATCCGCAAATTGATATACTGCTGTACCAATTCTTTCAATATAGTATGCCGCACCCTTTTTCATTTGTATTTTTGGCATATTACCATTGTTAATTCATTAAAAATTTCCATGTTGATATTCTGCTTATATTTTATAATCGCACTCTTCTTAATTTGAATGATTAGTAGATTGATTAGCAGTGTAACAACAATAATAACAAAAAATGATCAGATATTTTTGATTTCTAAATCGCCATCAATTACCTTCGAAACTGTAATTGGTAATACGAATGCTAATAAAAGCTTGAATAATAACAAGAATTGTAATTACACCAACATATCTACCATTATCCTTAATTAGCCGAAATACATTTTTCAATTTCATAAAAATGTTCACCTAAACACTATTCAAAATTGAGTTATATCGAGTCAACTCCTTCTTTATAAAGATGATTTTAGTACCAGATCTTATATATTTGTACATATATACCCAATATATAAATTTTGAAAATTTAAATTATTTACTTGAATATTTGAAAATATTTTCATTATCACCGATATATCTTGAAGGATATTTGAAATTCTTTAAAATACTGCACATATAATTTATGAAGATGGCCATACCTAAATACTACTATCAGTATTCTATAGCCATCTATCTAGAATCACAATTTTTTACAACAAGCTCTTCGCTAATTTTACTGCGATATCGAAATATAGGAATCTTGCATTACTTTCGTTATCCCCAAGGATACGTGGTGCCCACTCTAACTTACTTAGATCATCTGCAGTATAGAGAATTGGTATAACTCATATCCTCTAAAATCTGTTACTGCCTGTAATGCTGCACATTCCATTTCTACACAGATACAACCCTCTTCAACACGCTTGTTTTTCTGATTTACTGTCTCACGATAGAAACAATCTGTTGTCCATGTTTTACCAAAGATATAATCAATACCTAGTTCATCGAATAGTTTAGCAATTACATTTGCATTCTTCACACGAATATAATCGCTTGCTGGAGCGTAGTGATAACTGACACCTTCATCACGATATGCGTGCGTTGGAATAATACAATCTCCTTCTGGAATTTGTACTAGTGCACCACATGAGCCAAAGATAATAAACTTCTTTACACCAAAGATAACTGAAATTTCTTCAATTAAGTCCACTGGCACCGACTGCACCCACTTCATTTTGATAGATACCGATAGTTGTATCTTTATAACGGTATACCGCATGTTTCCCACTGGCAGATCCTGGCATCTTTTCCATAGGTAGTTCTGTTAAATCTCCAGAAGTGATTAATTCATTCATTACCTTGTGCGAGAAGATTCCGATACAAACATCTAATGTTTCTGAACTTTGTGGATACAATTTTTCTGGCGAAATAAATACATCACTTGTATCAAATGAATCTGTAATCATATTTGCCTCTTTCTTATTTTGCACTCTTGGAGTGTGGATGTGCTTCATCCACGACTTTGCGGAGTCGATCTTGTGTGACGTGGGTATAGATTTGTGTCGTACCAAGATTTTCATGTCCCAGTAATTCCTGTACGATACGTAAATCTGCACCATTATCCAACATATGTGTCGCAAAGCTATGACGTATCATATGGGGATGGATGTGAATCGGAAGATTTGCGTCTTCCCCTGCTTTTTCACAGATGAGCTGAATACTTCTAGCAGAGATTGGTCTACCATTTTGATTCACAAAGAGAATATCGTGTTCCTCTGTCTTCTCCATGAATATCCCTCTTGCATTATCCATGTAGTATTGGATGAGTTGTCTACATCTTGGATAGAATGGAACCATTCTTTCTTTACTCTCTTTACCAAGTACCGTTAAGAAACCTTCCGCTAGATTGATGGATGATATTTTTAAACCTGCACATTCACTGACACGTAACCCACATGCATACATAACTTCGAGGATACAGCGATTGCGTATTTGCACAGGATCATGTAAAGCAAATTGATTTAACATCGTTTCCATTTGGTCAAACGTTAAAAATTCAGGTAGCTTACGACGGATAGAACCTCCCTTAAAGATACGTACTGGATTAGCTTTGATTCCTTCAAAGCGATTTAAGTATCGATAAAAAGATTTTAGGGAAGAGAGATTACGGGCATAGCTACTATTAGAAAGTGGCTTACCACCAATCTCACCATCTCGTAATTGCGTAAAGTAATCACTAACATCTGTTTTTGTGACATGCTCAAAAGAATCGATGTGATGTTCGCGTAGATATTCTAAAAATCTCTCTACATCACGACGATATGCGTTTTCTGTATCTTTTGATCCCGTGCGAACACGGGCAATCTGTCGCAAGAAACGATCCAATGATTTCTCAAAGTCCATTCTTCTCTTTTAACTCCTGAATGATTTTTAAAGCTTGTGGAGCGTAAGCTGCTTTACGATCTTTCTTCTTCACTTCACCTTCTAGATGCATAATACCAAAGTTTGCGTTCATTGGTTGGAAGTGATTTGGATCTGCATGCGTAATATAATGTGCCATTGCACCCATCATTGTATTTACACCAAGTACTACCGGTTCTTCACCCTTTAGTACATGGGCCATATTAATACCTGCTAGCATTCCTGATGCGGCAGATTCTACATATCCTTCGACACCTGTCATCTGTCCTGCAAAGAACAAGTCATCTCTATCTTTAAACTGATACGTTTCACGTAGATAGATTGGTGAGCAGATATACGTATTTCGATGCATAACGCCATAGCGTACAATTTCTGCATTCTCAAGTCTGGTATCATCTGAATAATACGTTTCTGTTCTCCCCACTTTAGGTGTGTTTGGAAACCGACAATATTGTACAAGGATGCTTGTGCATTATCTTGACGTAACTGCACCACTGCGTAAGGACGCTTCTTACCTTCTTGTTCAAGTCCTACTGGTTTCATCGGACCAAACAGTAAGGTATCTCTTCCACGTTTTGCCATAACTTCAAATGGCATACATCCTTCAAAGAATACTTCTTTTTCAAAGGCATGTACTTCGGCTGTTTCTGCTTGGATTAATTCCATGTAGAAAGCGTCGAATTCTTCGCGTGTCATAGGACAGTTGATATAATCTGCTTCACCCTTATCGTAACGTGACTTCTTATAGGCTTTATCAAAGTTAATAGATTCTGCTGTTACGATTGGGGCTGCCGCATCATAGAAATAACAATAACGATCATCAATTAAAGTACCGATGGCTTTCATCATTCCTTCAGAACTTAACGGTCCTGTTGCGATAATAGTTGGCCCATCAGGAATCTTCGTTACCTCTTCCGCAATCACTTCAATATTTGGATGATTGCGTACCATCTCTGTAACTTCTCTAGCAAACTTTTCACGGTCTACTGCTAGAGCACTACCTGCTGGAACCTTATTGTTATCAGCTGCTTGCATAATCAATGAGCCAATCTGACGCATTTCCTCTTTCAAAACACCGACCGCATTTGTAAATGCGTCAGAGCGTAATGAATTAGAACATACCAGTTCCGCAAAGTCATCGCTATGATGTGCTGGTGAATGCTTCGCTGGCTTCATCTCATAGAGACGAACTATGAAATCCTCTTTTGGCTAATTGATATGCGGCTTCACATCCTGCTAAGCCTGCACCGATCACTGTTACATCCATTGGTTATTCCTCGTTTTTCTTTGTACGTTTTGTTGTTGTCTTTTTGGTTGTCTTCTTAGCAGCTCGTTTTCTTAGTGGCTGCTTTCTTTGTAGTCGTCTTCTTTGCGCTTGTCTTCTTTGTTGTCTTTTAGCAGTTGTCTTTGTTTCCTTTTCTGCCTTTACTTTATCCTTCTTGGAAACGATACGTTCCCCTTCTAGATTTTCCATATAATGACACTTTGGAAAGTTTGAACAACCTAAGAAGTATGTTCCATAACGACTCTTACGTTTTAATAGTTCACTGCCACAATCAGGGCACATTTTGCCTGTTGGTTCTGGCTTTTCTTTTTCTGGTTTATCAATTTGTCTAGTATATCGACACTTAGGGAAGTTTGAACAAGAAATAAACTTACCAAATCTACCTGTACGATAGACTAGCTCTCCACCACAATCTGGACAAACTTCACCAACCTTTTCCAACTCTTTCTTTTCCATGTTTTCGTATGCATGTTCTAATAATGGTTGGAAACGATTATAGAATTCTTTTAGTGTTGCGACTTCTTCTGCTGTGCCATCCGCGATTTCATCTAATGTAGATTCCATCTTAGCTGTATAGCGAACATTGATGATATCTTTAAAGAATTCATCAAGTTTCTCTGTTGTTAGAATACCCTGCTCTGTAGGTTTGAATACTTTTGTACGACTACCTTCAGAACTCTTCTCTAGTGTTACGTAACCTCTTGCTTGAATTGTATCGATAATCATCGCATATGTAGAAGGTCTACCGATTCCATCTTCTTCAAGTGCCTTGATTAACTTGGCTTCTGTATATCTTGCTGGTGGTTCTGTAAAGTGTTGGTTGGCTTTCAGTTCCTTCGCAGCGATTTGTTCTTGTTCTTCAAAGGATGGTAAAACGACATCCTTACCAGATTCATATTCACCATATACCTTTAAGTAACCATCAAATTTCATCGTACTTCCAGATGCTGTAAAGTCGTATCCATTTTGACTGAGTGTTAATGTAAGTGAATCATATTTTGCTGCAGACATCAGCGATGATAGAGCACGTGCATAAATTAATGCATATAACTTATATTGTTCACTTGTTAAATGTGCCTTTTAACTTTTTCTGGGAGTATTGGCAAGACTAGTTGGACGAATTGCTTCGTGAGCGTCTTGAGAATTTGAATCATTACTTACATGGTATGTACCTAAATATTGTTTCCCATATTCATTTTGAATCAGTTCTCTTGCACCATTTACATATACATCTGATAGACGTGTACTATCTGTACGCATATAAGTGATTAAACCTTCTTGACCATTTCCTACATCCACACCTTCATATAATCTTTGTGCAATTGACATTGTACGCTTTGCAGAGAAAGGAAAGTTTTGTGGAAGCTTCTTGTTGAAGTGTACTTGTAATAAATGGTGGACGTGCTTCACGCTTACGTGTAGTAGACTTGATATTAGACACAACGAAATTACCCTGACATGCATCATATGCTTTCTGGGCTTCTTCTTGTGTTTTTAATTCTGCTTTTTTACCATTTGATCTTTCGCAAGGCTTGCGGAAAAATCAATCTTATCCTTGTTAAACTTCGCATCCAATGTCCAGTATTCTTCTGGGATAAATGCTTGGATTTCTTTTTCGCGTTCAACAACTAACTTTAACGCTACTGATTGTACGCGACCAGCAGACTTGGAGCGAATCTTATTATGTAATAGTTTTGATAACTTAAAACCGATAATACGGTCTAAGATACGTCTTGTTTCTTGGGAGTGCACAAGGTCCATATCAATTGCACGTGGAGATTGGAACGCTTCTTGTACTGCATTTTTTGTAATTTCATGGAACGTAACACGATCGATTGCGTCTTCATCTAGCCCTAACTCTTGAGCCAAATGCCAACTGATAGCTTCTCCTTCACGGTCCGGGTCGGTTGCTAGATAGACACGTTTTGCTTTGGCAGCTTCTGCGCGCAGTTCTTTGACGGTTTCTTTTTTATCCTTTGATATCTCATAAGTTGGCGCAAAATCATTTTCAACATCTACACCAAGACCTTCTTTTCCTCGCGTTGCAAGATCTCGAATATGTCCTTTACTAGAAATAACGGTATAGTCTTTTCCTAGGTATTTGCCAATCGTCTTTGACTTTGATGGTGACTCCACAATCACTAAGTTTTTCATGTTCGTTCCTCCTTGTGCAAAATTCTTTTCCAAGAATAGCCGAAAAATTCTGATTTTTCAATCATCTTTTTTCGGAATCATCTCTTTTATCTGTATCGTATCGTATAAAATCTGTGCTCCATCCGCAATTAATTTGTTACAACCCATCCCTTGTTCACTGCGATATAAATGAGGGAATACATAAATATCCTTATCTAATACAATCGCTTCATTTACAGTACACATCGTACCCGAACGTATCTTGGCCGCAATCACAATTACACTTTCTCCAAGCGCTGCTAGAATGCGGTTGCGCCATGGGAAAGTGATGCTTTCGTACACCCGTACCGGATGGATATTCACTTAATATTAAATCTGTTTTCTGTAACTGCTCATAGAGATGTTCATTTTCATATGGATAGTGAATATCTAGGCCACTACCGATAACCGCAATCGTATGACCACCTTGAATTGCTATGGTATGTACATATCCATCCACACCTTTGGCAAGTCCAGACACCAACACAAAACGTTCTTTTAGCTGACCGACACTTTCTTCGACCAACCACTTTGCGTAACTGTTCATTTGGCGACTGCCGATGATTGTTAACATGGGTTTACGCAATAACGAAATATCTCCACAATAAAACAAAACCCATGGAGGAAAGCGTAATTTTCGTAAACTATCAGGATACTCACTGTCGTAAATTGTAATATACGGGTCTTTGATTGGAATGTCAATTTCTTGTACATCATCTTGTAAAGCTTTCGCAATCTTATCCCAATCTCCTTGGTACATAACTGATAGTGTAGCTAATTTTTTTCTTTTGTCCATATAAAAACTCTCCTACCTATTTATAGAAGAGTTTCTTGATTGTTCCCTAGAACAATTTTATCTTCATGTATTCTTCCCTAACAGGGCCAAAACTCTTGCGATGAATCTTGGTAACTCCATAGGTTCTTAAGGCTTCCAGATGTTGCTTGGTTGGATAGCCTTTGTGTTTGGCAAAGCCATACTCTGGAAATTCTTTATCATACTCTAACATTGCACGGTCTCTTGTAACTTTCGCAAGAATACTTGCGGCTGCGATAGAGATGGATTTTTGATCACCCTTTACAAGTGGTATGATTTCTTTTCCATCAATCAATAATGGCATCGCATCTGTTAATACAACTTCTGCGTTAGAATGGATAGCGATTTGTTCCATTGCAAGTTGATCTGCACGATAGATATTGTGCTTATCGATTTCTTCTGGTGTTACCTGAATGATTTCAAACCAGAGTGCATCCTCTTGAATCTGTTCAAATAACGCATCACGTTTCTTTTCACTGATGGATTTGGAATCGTAGATATCTGGATTTTCATATCCAATGGGAAAGATGACACCTGCAACTGTTAATGGCCCTGCAAGTGGTCCTCGCCCTGCTTCATCAATACCGACAATCACTTTTTCAAGTGGCCAATACTGATGTTCATATTCATTCGGACAGACTTTCTGACTCTTCATTTACTCTCTCCAATGTTAATCTACCTAGTTTCCCATGGCGTAGTTCAGTTAAAAATAACTCAGCAGCACGTTTTACATCTAGTTCACTATCTGCCTTCAGTAAGTTTCTCTTTTTGGCAATTGCTTTTAACATGCCATTTGGATTAACCTCTCCACTTTCATAAATTTCTTCCAATAGATTTGGATAGAGATCTTGAATATAGTGGATGGCATCCATAGCTACCATCTTACGATCTAAAATATCATCATTGATAGAGCCAAGTGCCGCAAGTAAGAGACCTGTCTTTTCATCATCAAACTTAGGGCCATAGTACACCTGGTGTATCTAATAAATCTAAGTTTGGATCAGCGTGTAACCACGTTAAGGAGCGTGTAACACCTGGTTTATCTGCTGCCTTTAATGAGTTCTTACCGTTGATACGATTGATCATCGTCGACTTACCAACGTTAGGAATACCACAAGCCATCGCACTGAACTGCACGTGGGACGTATTCCTCTAGCAATCTGTTTCTGACGCTTTTTCTTCCATTAATTTAATCGCTTCACGGATGATCTTTTACCACATTGTGAATCTTTCATTAAATCCAGCGCAAGACACGCATTCTCCCCTTGACTTAGATACTCTACCCACTTCTTGGTTTGAACTGGGTCTGCCATATCAATCTTTGATAGCACAATTAATCGAGGTTTGCCCTGTGCCATCTGCTTTTAACATCGGATTGACAGATGCCTCAGGAATTCTAGCATCGCGTAACTCTATCAACATATCAACTGACTTTCAAACGCT